>Ga0068855_100010768_pt1 | contig 11040 bp, 4 predicted proteins | sample KBSCornC52_FD_66592 | JGI IMG/M metagenome (GOLD analysis project Ga0068855, IMG submission 66592) | Corn rhizosphere microbial communities from Kellogg Biological Station, Michigan, USA - KBS Corn C5-2 | ecosystem: Host-associated > Plants > Roots > Rhizosphere > Soil ... | reverse complement strand
AGCAGAGGTGTCCCGTGACCTTGAGTCCGCGCGCGTGCGCCGCCTTGATGGCGGCGCCGAGCTCCGCGCGCGTGATGTTGGTGTACGCCTTGAACGAGGTGAAGCCGAGGTCCGCCCAATAGTTCACGAGTCGCACGGCGTCTTCGGGATCGCTCAGCGTGTGCAGCTGCAGGAGATACGCGCCGGGACCCTGCAGGTACGGACCCGTCAGATGCATCTTGGGTCCGGGAATGCGGCCGGCGTCGATGTAGCGCTTCACCTCGAGATCGGCGTACGGCTCCATGCTGCCCGCCGTTCGCAGGCTCGTCACGCCTGCCGCGAGATACAGCCGCGGGAAGCTGTAGACCATCGTCGGGTAATACTCGGGCACGCCTGCCACGCGGCCGCGACCCGTGGAACCGGTGTAGAACAGGTGCTCGTGCATACCGACCCACCCGGGCAACAGCGTCCGGCCCGTGAGGTCCATCACGCGCGCCCCGGGCGGCGCCGGCGTCGCGGCGCTCGGACCGATCGCGGCAATCAGGCCTTTGTCGATGACGACGGTTTGATCCACGGCAGGCGCCGCTCCCGTGCCGTCGATCACGCGGACGTGCTGCAGCACGATTGTCGGCGCATCGACCGAGATGAACGCCTGCGTATCCTGCGGCAGCGCGCGACGCTGCGGCGGAGCCTGCGGATTCGGTACGGTCTGAGTCGTCGCGGCGACATCGGCGAGCAGGATCAGGAGAGCCGCACATCCAGCGAGCTTCGACATCCAACCTCCGTCGCACATCATGTGAGATCGCTCGGTCGCGGCCGGTGGGCCACGCCGGTTCGGTGAACGGCGCTCACTATAGCGCCGCTCTGGCCGTGCCTGCCGCTTGACTTCACGCAGGCCTTGAACTACAAAGGCCGCGCAAATAACGCTCAGCCGTTCGGTTTACCAACACGCGCTTATCAGACGTTCGTACAGCGAACAGTCCGCCTGCCCGTCTCGATGGATCGTCTGGCGGCCGACCGGGCCAGAGGCGCGCGCGGCACGAGGGTCGGACCCGTGTCGCCACCGACGCCTCGCCGGGAAGCGGTCGACGACACGTCGAGATCTCACCCCGTTGTTCGGATTCGGAACCGGAAGGAGAGAACGATGTCGCATCGCGCCAGGCGTCTGCTGCAAATTCTGGTTGTGTTCATCGCCGTCAGCGGCATCCTCCCACAGCGTGCGCTGGCGCAGGGCGGCACGTCCACGGCGAGCGTGTCTGGCAAGGTCACCGACGCCACGGGCGGCGTCCTGCCCGGCGTCAGCGTCACGATCACGAGCCTGGCTACGAATCAGTCGCGCACGATGACCACCAACGACGAGGGTGTCTTCCGCTTTGCCGGTCTGGCGCCGGGTAAATACTCGGCCGCCGCGGAACTCGAGGGCTTCGCCAGGTTTGTTCAGCAGGAAATGACGCTCAACGTCGGCGCGGCCGTCGATCTGAACATCACCATGAAGCTGTCAACGATGAGCGAGACGGTGACGGTCAGCGGCGAGGCGCCGATCATTGAGTCGGCCAAAACGGATCTGAGCAGCGTCATCTCGCGCGACCAGATCGACACGTTGCCGACGCTGAGTCGGAACTTTCTCGATTACGCGCTGCTCACTCCCGGCGTCAACGAAGACGTGCGGACGACCGGCCAGGGCATCGGCCTGAAGATCGCCGGCGCCCGCGACAAGGACGGCGCGCTGCTGGTCGACGGCCTGTGGAACACCGACGAGTCGTTCACGTTTCCGAAGGTGAAATACAGCCAGGACGCGATCGCGGAGTTCCAGGTCGAGAACATCGGGGGCGCGGCGGAATTCGGACGGTCGGTCGGCGGCATCGTAAGCGCCGTGACCAAGTCCGGCAGCAACCGGCTGAGCGGATCCGGTTACGGCTATTTCCGGAACAAGTCGTTGAACTCGGAGGATTTTCTCTCGAAGCGGCAGGGACTGCCCAAAGCGCAGTTCGATCGCAATCAGTGGGGCGCGAGTTTCGGTGGTCCGCTCATTCCGAACAAGATGTTCTTCTTCGCGGCGGCCGACCGATCGACGCAGAACACGCCGTTCAACAACAACATCACCGCCGCCAACGCGGCCATCATCGGTCTGCCTCCGGCCGACGCGGGGAACATCAATCAGTATCTGAACGACACGTTTTCGATGGCCAAGCTGACGCACATCGCGAACACGAACAACACGCTCACCCTGACGTACGCGATGACCTATGACGTCATCTCGAACTTCAATTCAGCGTTTGCGACCCGCTCGCGCAGCGGCTTGTGGCACTCGATCGACAACACGCTCTCATTCGAGTGGACCCGCGTCGCGCGACAGGGTAATTGGCTGCACGATCTGAAGGTGGCGTACCTGCCGCGCAACTTCTACAACACCGATCGCAACGAAGGCGGCGCGCCGCTGACCGCGGACGGCCAGCTCCGCAGCTCGCTGGCGCCGAGCGTCAACATCACCAACGTGGCCAATTTCGGCGGCGGCTACGACCTGCTCGATATGTTCACCAAGCCGGTCCAGGCCGTCTACTCGACGACGATCTTCAAGTCGTCGCACACGTTCAAGTTCGGATTCGACGCGATGGCGGCGCACTTCCTGTATCTCCGCTACGAAGGTCCACAGAGCGGGACCTACTCCTTTTCGTCGATGGCGAATTTCCTCGCCGGCAGGTACACGACCTATACACAGAGCTTCGGGCCGCCCGGGCTCTCGCGCGTCCACACGTACCTCTCCGGCTATGCTCAGGATTCCTGGGTTGCATCCAAGCGGCTCACGTTGAACTACGGCCTCCGGTGGGACGGCGACGACATCTCCTGCTATAACGGCCAGTGCTACGGCAGCTCGTGGCTGAATCTGGGTCCGCGCTTGGCGGCGTCCTACGATCTCACCGGTCATGGAACGACGTTATTGAAGCTGGGCACCGGCCTCTACTTCGATCGTCTCTGGGAGAATCCGATCACGCCGACCTACTACAACAACGAGTTCGTCGGTCAGCAGATCTCGGCGACCTGGAACTTCGGGCAGGCTGGCGCGCCGACATACCCGAATACCATCCCCGGCGAGGTGCTGCCGGCGAATGCCCCGGTCGGCGTTCGCAACGTCTTCATCACACCGAATCCGCTGAAGATGCCCGAGACACTGCAGTTCATCGGCACGGTGGATCACGCGTTCAGCGACAATCTGTCCAGCAGCATCAGCGCGGTGGCGACCAAATCGTGGCACAAGGAGCTGCCGGTGGATACAAACCTCGTGTGGGGCAATCCCGCCGTCCCCGGCGGGACGTGCTGTTTCGCACGGCTCAATCCGAGCTTCCGGCAAATCACGGAATACCAGTACTGGGGCCAGGCCTCCTACGTCGGCCTGGTCGCCTCGGCGCAGCGCCGCCTGCGGGGCGGACTGCGCTTCGGCGGCAACATGACGATCGCCCGCGCCTACGATCAGGGCGAGAACTACAGCACGATGCCGAACGACATCCGGTTCCTGTCGGCGGACTACGGTCCGAGCGGCGACGTGCCGACCTTCACCGGAACGGCGAACGGATCTTACGACGTCAATCGGGCGATGCAGTTGTCCTGGGTCTTCCACATCCGCAGCGGCTTGCGTATCGATCCGAAAGTCGGACCCACGGTCGATCTGAACGGCGACGGCAACTTCAACGATCGGACGCCGGGGCTGGCGCGCAATTCATTCACGGCGCCGAGCACGAATTCGCTCGATGCGCGGTTCACGTGGAACCTGCCGGTGCATCCTGGCAAGGTGCAGCTCACCGTCGAGGGATTCAATCTGTACAATCGCGCCAACTACCAGAACATCCAGACACTCTTTGGCAGTGATCCGAACAATCCGAACCCGCTGTTCGGCACGGCGTTGAGCTACTATCCGCCGCGTCAGGTGCAGGTCGGCGCGCGTATCGTGTTCTAAAGGAGCGGTCATGAAAGCAATCGCAGCAGCAGCCGCGGGCGTCCTCGTCGCGGCCGTCGCGCTCGTGCACGGCCAGCAGCCGGGCGTCGACTCGCTCCAGCGGGCGGTGTCGATTGCGGAGATCCAAAAGACGCTCGACGCGTTCGACATCGATCGCACCTCCGGGCAGGAGGGTGAGCGGCGCGCGGCAGACTACCTGATTCAGAAGCTGACCGAGTACGGCGTGAAGCACACGCGCTACGACGCGCGCATCTATATGAGCTGGCCGGTGTCGGCCGAGCTGACGGTGATGGGCGATGCGCCGATCACCATTCACGGCGTCACCCCCGCCTTTGGCGCGACAACGGCCGACGGCGGGCTCGTTGCCGACATTGTCGTCCGCATGGGTCCCGGCGTGACATTCGGGCCGGACGTGCGCGGGAAGATCGTCGTCAGCTCGGGAGGCGTCTCGCCCGATCGCGCGCTCGCGGCGCAGCGGGCCGGCGTCGCCGGACTGATTCAGGTGAGCGACGATGAGATCGTTCACGAGATGATCGCGACGACGATCTGGGGTTCGCCGACCACTGAAAGCGCGGCGCGTCTGCCGTCCATTCCAATCATCGGGATCAAGAAGTCGGACGGCGATCGCTTCATCAAGAACGGCGTGGCGGCGGTATCGAAAGTGAGGCTCTCGACGAAGGTCGATCAGCACTGGGCCACCGCGCCCGTCGTCGTCGCGGACGTGCCGGGGAAATCGGCCGACTTCGTGTTGATCGCCACGCACATCGACGCCTGGTACAAGGGAATGACCGACACGGCCGGCAGCGACGCGTCGATCCTCGAGATGGCGCACGTGCTGCAAGGGCAGCAGGCGAAGCTTGAGCGCGGCGTGCGATTCGCCTGGTGGCCGGGCCACTCGTTCGGCCGCTACGCGGGATCGACGTGGTATGTGGATCGATTTTGGACCGACCTCGACCAGCACTGCGTCGCGTACACAAATCTCGATGGTCCCGGCCGCCGCGGCTCGCAGATGGACAAGGTGTCGGCCAGCGGCTATCCGGGGATCGACGACTTCTCGCGGCAGTCTGCGCAGACGCTGACGGGGAAAACGCCGGAAACGCGCGCCGTTCGCGGGAGCGGCGTCTTCCGCCCCACGCGCGACAGCGATTCCTCCTTTCAGGGCCTCGGCATTCCGGAGTTCGCGATCGGCGTTCCAGGGCCGCCGCGCGGTCATCCTGACCTCGAGGCCAACGGACAGATCAGCTATTGGCACACGGCGCAGGACACGATCGAAAAGATCGACCCGAAAGCGCTCGAGCTCGACACGCGCTATCGCGTCGGCCAGTTGTACATGCTGGCGACGGTGCGGGATCTGCCGCTCAAGCTCGCGCCGATCGCGAAGTCTTTCGAGAAGGTGCTCGCAGATTTGTCCGCCGCCGACTCATCGTTCGATTTGCGATCGACTCGGGACGCGGCAGCCGTCCTCGAACAGGCGGCGTCGCGACTCGACGCCGCGCCGGCGCCGAGCGATGCGGCGAAGCGTGCCGTCCGCAACGACATCCTCGTGCGGCTCACGCACGAGTTGAACGCGGCGCTGTACACGAAGGCCGGACGCTTCGATCAGGATCCGGCCGCGAATGTGCCGGTGCTCCCAAGACTCGATCGAATACGCGAGCTGGCGACGCTGGACAAAGGCTCGGACACCTTCGGGTTCCTGGAGACCGAGCTGCTCCGCGGACGCAGCGCCGTCGAGTGGACGCTGCGCGACGCGTCGAGGCAGATTGACGCGTATCTCGCATCCGTCCCCGGTACAATGCGCTCGTCGCCCGGTCGATAGCCAACCGATCGCCGGGCGGCATGCGATCCACACCTGATCAATCCGGTCAGAATCGGAGAGCCATGGCACCCTCCTCACACCGCCGCACATGTGCCGCCGCGTCGACAGCAGTCGCGCGGCGGTTCCTCCTGCCCTGTGCTCTGATCGGCGCGTTGCTGTACGGCGCGGCGCCGCACGCGCAAGCACCCAAACGGCTGGCGCTGGTCGGTGGCATGCTGTTGACCGGCTATGAGATTCCGCCGGTGCATCACGCGGCGGTCCTGATCGAGGATTCGAAGATCGTCGCCGCCGGCCCCGCGTCGGAGATCACGATTCCGCCCGGCACCACGGTCATCGACACGAGCGGCCGGACGATGCTGCCAGGTCTCATCGAAACGCATGCGCATCTGATCGTTCTCGGACACGGCAGTTACGAAACCTGGTTTCCGTGGATTGCCGCGCATGGCGGCGCGAAGATGCTCACCAGGGTAATGGAGATCTCCGCGAAGCAGCTGTTGATGGCGGGTGTGACGACGGCCGTCGATCTGGGTGCGCCGCTGGACCAGAGCCTGAGTATCCGCGACCGCATCAACAAGGGCGAAGTCGTCGGGTCGCGGATGCTGGTGAGCGGTCCATGGATCGCGCGTCTGTCGGGCGCAGCCGCGAACGCCGCGATGCAGGTCGGATTCGGAGGGCTGAACATCTCGACGCCCGAGGAGGCCGCTCGTGAGACGGAACGGCTGGCGAACGCCGGCGTGGATCACATCAAGGCGCATTCTGGTCTGACCTTCGATGATTACAAGGCCATCGTTGGCGCGGCCCACAAGCACGGCATCAAGGTATACGCGCATGTGTACGCCGAGTCCGACGTCAAGCACGCGCTGGACGCGGGTGTCGACGTGCTCCAGCACGTGGGATCCGCCGGCACCGCGCCGCCGTACAGCCGCGAATTGATTACCGAGATCGTGAACGCCGGGCGGCCTGTGGTCGTCACCGCGGCGCATCGCAGCTGGGTGTATCCGGACACCGCCGCGTTTCCCGAGCGTCTCGAAGATCCGGGGTTGAAGAAGGCGTTCGGCCCCGACATCTACGCGGAAGTGCAACGCTCGCTGAAGAACTGGTGGACGCTGAGCTACTTTCAGCGTACCGACCGCGAGATGCTGTATCGCGAAGCCGGCGTCAGGCAGTTCATCGAGTCGGGCGCCGTCATGGGAATGGGCACCGATTCGGGCACGCCGATGAACTTTCACAGCGAGGCCCTCTGGCGCGAGATCAAGGTGCACGTCGATCTCGGTATGTCGCCGTCGCGGGCCATCGGCGCGGCGACGCGCGTCAACGCGCAGATCATCGGCAAGGGACGCGTCCTCGGCACCATCGAGCCCGGGAAGATGGCCGACGTGATCGTCGTCGACGGGAATCCGCTGTTCGATATCGTCGCGTTGTCGCACGTCGAGGTGGTCGTGAAAGACGGCGTTGTCTATAAGGGCGGCGCAGGCGCGACGGGCAGGGCAGGAACAGCGAGCAGCAAACCGTGAGGCGCGAGCGGGCCGCGAATTGAGATCGAGACGGCGCGTGTTCCTACGCCAAAATCATCGACGACGTGTACCGCGTTATCCATCCAGCCTCGATGAACGACGTTCCGTGCCTCGAAACCCGCCATCATCTTTGAAGGAGACGCCATGTCCCGCCGATCGCTCCGGTTCATATCGGCACTCGTCCTCGCGTTCGCGTTTGCCAAGGCGCCGGCGCCACGGGCACAGGCGCCCCGCCATCTCGCGCTGGTGGGCGGCATGCTCCTCGACGGCTACGAGGCGCCGCCGATCCATCACGCGGCGGTGCTGATCGAAGGCAACAAGATCGTCCAGGTGGGCCCGGCTTCCGAGGTCAAGATCCCCGCCGACGCGACCGTGATCGATACCAGCGGCCGCACGATGATGCCCGGCATGATCGAGACCCACGCGCACCTCGGCATTCTGGGCCACGGCGACTACGGACGCTGGTTTCCGTGGCTCGCCGCGCACAAGGCACAGTTCCCGCCGGAGCGCATCCTCGAGATTTCTGCGAAGCAGCTGCTGATGGCCGGCGTCACGTCGGCGATCGATCTGGGCGGCCCGATGAAGGAGAGCGTCAGTGTCCGTGAGCGCATCAATCGCGGCGAGATTCCCGGTCCGCGCATGGAGATGGCCGGACCCGCGATCGCCCACCGGAACGGTCCGCCTCCAACGACGCCAAGCGTGAGTCTACTCGCGGGCAAGTCCATCACGAGCCCCGCGGAGGCGGCGCAGGCGGTCGAGGACAACATCAGGGACGGCGCCGATGTGATCAAGTGTCAGGTGCCTTTGAGCTTCGACGAGTACAAGGCGATCGTCGAAGCGGCGCACAAACATGGCGTGAAAGTTCACGCCCATCTGTATACCGAGCGGGAGCTTGCCGACGCGTTTCACGCAGGCGTGGACGTGCTGCAGCACGTCGGATCCGCGGGCGTACCGCTATACAGCCCCGCGCTCGTCAAGGAGATCGTCGACGCGGGACGCCCCGTGGTGCCAACGGCGGCGCATCGCGTGTTCGTCTGGCCGGCGACGCTCGATTTCCCGGAGCGGCTCCAGAACCCGCAGCTCAAGAAGGATTTTCCGCCGGAAATTTATGCCGAGGTCGAGGATTCGCTGAAAGACTTCCGCTCGCTTCGGTACTTCAACACGACCGATCGTCAGATGTTCTTCGGCGACGCGGACATGAAGCAGTGGATTACCAGCGGCGCCGTCATCGGGATGGGCACGGATTCAGGGACCCCGATGAACTTTCACATCGACGCCCTGTGGCGGGAAGCCAAGAGCTTCGTCGATCACGGGATGGCGCCCGAGCGCGTGATCTCCGCGCTGACGCGGATCAACTCGCGAATTTTCTTCAAACCCAACGAGATCGGCACGATCGAGGCCGGCAAGCTCGCGGATATCATTGTCGTCGACGGCAATCCGCTGTTCGACATCGTCACGCTCTCGCGCGTCGTCACTGTCGTGAAGGACGGCGTAATCTGGAAGCAGGACGGCGTGCCGGTTGATGCGGCCAAGCGCCCTGGGTCGAACCATGCGTTCTAACGGCTCCTCTATGAAAATTGCGATCACTGCACTCTGCGTGGCGCTCACGCTGATCTCCAGCCACGCGCAGCAACCCACGGGACCGTTTCGCGAGCTGCGGTTCCGCATGATCGGGCCCGCCGTCATGGGCGGTCGGATTCATGATGTCACCGCGCTGCCGAACGATCCGAGCAGGGTGATCGTCGCTTCCGCGACCGGCGGCTTGTGGAGATCCACCAACCACGGCACGACGTGGACGCCGATTTTCGAGAACCAGCCGACCGCCACGTTCGGCGTGATCACGATGGCGCCGTCGAATCCGAGCGTGCTGTGGGCCGGCACCGGCGAGCAGAACAATCGGCAGAGCAGCTCCTGGGGCGACGGCGTGTACCGCTCGACTGACGACGGTAAAACATGGGCGCACGTCGGTCTCGAAGATACGCGCGCGATCGGCCGCATCGTCGTTGATCCGAAAGATCCCGCGGTGGCGTATGTGGCTGCGCTCGGCAATCTGTGGGCGCCGTCTGAGATGCGCGGCGTGTTCAAGACCACGGACGCCGGCCGGACGTGGACGCACACGCTCAAGATCGACAGCTTCACCGGCGCGGTCGATCTGGTGATGGATCCGCACGATTCGGCGGTGCTGTATGCGGCGGCGTACGCGCGTCTGCGGCAGCCCTGCTGCTTCAATGGCGGCGGCCCAGGGGCCGGCATCTACAAGAGCACCGACGCAGGAGCGACGTGGCAGAAACTCACGAAGGGACTGCCACCGGGAGACGATGGGCGCATCGATATTGCTGTCGCTCAGAAAACGCCGGGGCTCGTTTACGCCATTGTCGAGAACGCGACGGCGCCGGGCATTTATCGATCGACTGATGGCGGCGCCGACTGGACGCGCATGAATCGGCTGGACGATCGGCCGTCATACTACAGCGCGATCTATGTCGATCCGACGAATGACCAGCGCGTGTATTCGCTGGCGCGCTGGTTCTACAAGAGCGAAGACGGCGGCAAGACGTGGCGTCAGATGCCAACCGAACCGACGTACGACGTGGGGCTCAAGGGCGATTACCACGCCATGTGGATCGACCCGGCCGACTCGCGGCATTTCTATCTCGCTGGCGACGGCGGTTTGTACCAGAGCTGGGATCGCGGTGAAACGTACAACCGGATCAACAACCTGCCGATCGGGCAATTCTATGGGGTTGGCCTCGACAACGACATGCCGTACAACATCTACGGCGGCATGCAGGACGATCATTCCTGGATGGGACCCAGCGCGACGCGCCATTACCTCGGCATCGTGGACGGCGACTGGCACGAGATCGGGTTCAACGATGGACTCGAGCACCAAGTCGATCTGGCCGGCAAGCGATTCGTGTACAGCAACGCGGTCGATGGCGATCTGACGCTCGTCGACGGAACCAACGGCGATCGCCGCAACATTCGACCGCAGCCCGCGCCAGGCGAGCCGCCCTATCGATTCGAGTGGATGTCGCCGGGCCTCGCGTCCAGGCACGTGCCAGGCACGTACTATTACGGCGGCCAGTTCCTGTTCATCACTCACGACCGCGGCGCCACGTGGGAGAAGACGAAGGATCTGACGCGCGCGATCGACCGGAACACCATCTCCCTGATGGGCATCACGGATGCGCAAGTGACACTGTCGCGCAACGATGGCCAGACGGCGTTCAGCACGATCTCGGCGATCGACGAGTCGCCGCTGTCCGCCCAGGTGCTCTGGGTCGGCACTGACGATGGAAACGTGCAGGTTTCGCGCGACGGCGGCAAGACCTGGAGCGAAGTCGGGAAGAATATGACTGGCGTCCCCGACGGCAGCTACATCAGCCGGATCTCGGCGTCGAGCGCGTCCGCTGGAACGGCGTATGTGGCCGTGGACAACCATCGACGCGGCGATTTCGCGCCCTACGCGTTTCGCACCGCAGACTTCGGCAAGACGTGGACGCCGCTCGCCGGCGAACTGCCGAAGGATGGGTGCGTCCGCTTTATCGGCGAGTACAGCGGCAAGCCTGGCCTCGTCTTCCTCGGGACAGAGCACGCGCTGTATGCGTCCACTGATGCCGGCCAGCGCTGGGACCGGCTCGGCGCCAATCTGCCGACGACGCTCTACATGGACGTGGATGTGCACAGCAAGACACACGACATCGTCGTAGCGACGCATGGCCGAAGCCTCTACATCCTCGATCAGGGGAGCACGCTGGCCGAGTGGTCGCCGGCCA
>Ga0068855_100010764_pt1 | contig 11042 bp, 10 predicted proteins | sample KBSCornC52_FD_66592 | JGI IMG/M metagenome (GOLD analysis project Ga0068855, IMG submission 66592) | Corn rhizosphere microbial communities from Kellogg Biological Station, Michigan, USA - KBS Corn C5-2 | ecosystem: Host-associated > Plants > Roots > Rhizosphere > Soil ... | reverse complement strand
CCGGGGTCCTCGGCGGTCCTCGACCGGTCCTTCGTCACCTATTCCAACGAGGCGAAGAAGGAGACCCTCGGGGTTGCCGGCGACGTCATCGACGCTTTCGGCGCCGTGTCGATCGCCTGCGTCTACGCGATGGCCCAGGGAGCCCTCGAGCACAGCGACGCGGATGTGGCGGTCGCCATCAGCGGGATCGCCGGCCCCGATGGCGGATCGGAGCAGAAGCCGGTCGGCACCGTCGTGTTCGCCCGGGCCAAGCGCTACGCGGAAGACCGCGAAGCCGAGTCCAAGCTGTTCGAGGCGGAGGATCGGTCCGAGGTGCGGCGTCAGGCGACGCTCTGCGCGCTCGAGCTCCTCTTGCCGTAGAGCTCTTCCGCGCGCGTCTCGAAGGCGGCCACCATCTTGCGGAAAGCGCGGTCGAAATATTGCCCGGCGAGCGCCTCGAACACCAAGTTCTTGAACGCGAAATCGACGCAGAAGTGGACTTCGCATCCGCCGTCCGGCTGCGGCTCGAATTGCCAGATGTTGTCGAGGTCCTTCAAGGGCCCGTCGACATAGATGACCTCGATCCTGCGCGGCCGGTCCTTGAGCACGCGCGAGGTGAATTTCTCGCGCAGCGCCTTGAAGCCGACGAGCATGTCGGCGACCATCTCGGTCTCGCTGTTCGAGCGGATCCGCGTCGCCACGACCCACGGCAGGAACTCCGAATAGCGACCGACGTCGGCGACGAGATCGAACATTTCCTCGCAGCTGTAAGGCAGCCGCCGGGTTTCGCGAATGCCGGGCATCAGGCCTGCCGCTTCGCCAGCTTCGCCTCTCTGGCGGCTTTCATCTGCGAAAAGTCGTCGCCGGCGTGGTAGCTCGAGCGCGTCAATGGGCTGGACGCGACCTGGAGGAAGCCCTTGGCGCGGGCGATCGCCCCGAAAGCCTCGAAGGCCTGGGGCGTCACGAATTCCTCGACCTTGGCGTGCTTCGGGGTCGGCTGGAGGTACTGGCCCATCGTCAGGAAATCGACGTCGGCGCTGCGCATGTCGTCCATCACCTGGTGAACTTCGAGGCGCCCCTCGCCAAGGCCGAGCATGATCCCCGACTTGGTAAAGATCGAAGGATCGTGCGCCTTGACTTCCTCGAGCAGGCGCAGCGACGCGTAGTAGCGCGCACCCGGTCGAATGGTCGGATACAATCTTGGCACGGTTTCGAGGTTGTGGTTGTAGACGTCGGGCTTGGCTGCACAAATCGCCTCGACCGCGGCGCGCATCTTGCCGCGAAAATCGGGCGTGAGGATTTCGATCGTCGTTTCGGGCGTCTCGCGCCGAAGAGCCTCGATCACCTTCACGAACTGCCCCGCCCCGCCGTCGGCGAGATCGTCGCGATCGACGCTGGTGACGACGATGTGCTCGAGGCCGAGCCGCGCGGCCGCCGCGGCGACGTGCTCGGGCTCCAAGGGATCGACCAGGCGCGGCATGCCGGTCTTGACATTGCAGAAGGCGCAGGCCCGCGTGCACACGTCGCCGAGGATCATCACCGTCGCGTGCTTCTTCGTCCAGCACTCGCCGATATTCGGGCAGGCGGCTTCCTCGCACACGGTGTTGAGGTTGAGCTCGCGCATCAGCGCTCTCGTCTCTTGGTAGCCCTTGCTGACCGGGGCCTTGACCCGGATCCAGTCCGGCTTGCGCTGGCGTTCGGGCCTCGGGGCGGCGGCGAGATCGTTCATGCCGGGCCACTTAGGCGTCAGCCTTGCCTTAGGCAATGCCACGCGCCATGGCGCCGCCATGGCCATTGACCCAACTCTCGAACTTGCCGGGCTGATCGAAGGATATCGCCGCTTCCGCGAAACCGGCTGGGCCGAGCGGCGCGAGCGCTGGGCGGCGCTGCGCCACGGGCAGGAGCCGAGGGTGATGGTGATCGCCTGCGCCGACAGCCGCACCGACCCGGCGATGGTGTTCGACGCCGATCCCGGCGAAATCTTCGTCGTGCGCAACATCGCCGCGCTGGCGCCGCCGTTCGAGACCAGTCCCGGGCTCCATGGCGTTTCCGCGGCGCTGGAGTTTGCCGTCCAGGTGCTTAAGGTGCGCGAGATCGTGGTCATGGGCCACGGGATGTGCGGGGGCTGCAAGGCCGCGCTGACGCAGGAGCTCCACGGCAGCGAGCCCGGCCAGGGCGGCTTCATCGCCGACTGGATCTCGATGCTCGACGGGGCCCGCGAGCCGATCGCGGCTGAGTTCGGAACCGAGGGCCGCGAGGCCGAGCGGGCGATGGAACACGCCGCCGTCAAGCTCAGCCTCGCGAACCTCAGGACGTTTCCGTGCGTGAGCGAGCTTGAATCGAGGGGCAAGCTCAAGCTGCGCGGCGCGTTCTTCGCCATCGCCGAGGGCATCCTCTACCTGCTCGACGAGGAAAGCGGCGCGTTCGCACCGGTGAGCTAGCTTGCCAGCGCCGCTTCGGCGCGCCATCACGCGCGCATGGCGGAAGAAACGCTCAAGAACATCGCCCTGCTGATCGACGCGGACAACGCGAGCCATGCCGGCATCGATCCGGTGCTGACCGTGCTCGCCGAGCTCGGCCAGGTGAATATCCGGCGCGCCTACGGCAACTGGGCGAAGCCCGCGCTCAGCAACTGGAACAAGATCACCCACCGCTTCGGGCTGCAGCCGATGCAGCAGTTCGACCTCACCAAGGGCAAGAACGCCACCGACATGGCGATGACGATCGACGCGCTCGACCTGCTCTACGACGGCAAGGTCGACGGCTTCGGCATCATGAGCAGCGACAGCGACTTCACGCCGCTGGTCACGCGCCTGAGGCAGGACGGCCTCATCGTCTACGGCTTCGGCAGCGCCAAGGCGCCGGAAGCGTTCAAGACCGCCTGCACCCGCTTCATCGACGTCGACCAGCTCATCCGCACCTCGGCCCAGGACGAGGAGGCTGATGCTTCAGGCGCCGACGGCAAGCCGATCGACCAGGACTTGAACGACCTTCTCGGCGCGGCGTGGAAGGCGGCGAAGCGGGACAGCAACGGGTATGCCTCGATCAGCGAGGTCGGCAACATCGCCGGCAACCGTTCGAGCTTCGACGTGCGCAACCACGGGTTCAAGCGGCTGTCGGACCTGTTCCGCGCCAACGAAAGCTTCCGCGTCGAGGATCGCAACGGACAATTGTTCGTGAAGCGCGTGCGCTAGTATCGCTAGCCTTCGCGTTTAGCCAAGCGTTTCACGCGTCGACAGCTGCGCCGCCGGCAAGCCCGCGGCGCCGAGGAGACGCCCGGATGGCGGCAGGCGGGGCGCTTCAAGGAAGCTGGCTTTTCCGACGCGGGGAGCCTTTGCGCGGCCCCGCCGTTGAACGGACCGCTCGCTTGCGGAGACCCCCCTTGGCCGACGCGCCCGAACAATTCAGCTGGCTGGTTCGCTCAGGCTATGCCGGGCGCGGCATCGTCTACCTGCTGCTCGGCTGGCTCGCGCTTGCCACGCGGGCGAGAGTCGAGGCCGGAAACCAGGCCGTCTTCGCGATGCTCCAGCATATGCCGCTCGGCCGGCTGGTCTTGGGCGCGCTGGTCGTCGCGCTCGCCGGTTACTTCGCGTTCAAGCTATTGTGCCTCGTTTGCGACGTCGAGCATCGCGGCAGCAACGCGAAGGGCCTCGGCCACCGGCTCGCCGCGACGGGGCCGGCGATCGGCTATTCTGTCCTCGCCTGGTCCGCGCTGCGCTTCGCGCTCGGGCTCAAGCATGGCGTCGGCCATCAATCGCCAACGCGGGCGAGCGTCCACACCGCGCTCGACTGGAACATGGGCAAGGTCGCGATAGGCATCGTCGGCGTCGGCTTCGCGATCGCCGCGGCGGCGCAAGTGCGGCAGGCGGTGACCGCGCACTTCATGCAGCGCGTCAGCGGCCGGGCGCCGGGGTGGGTCGAGTGGCTCGGCCGCATCGGTTTTGCCGCCCGCGCGGTCGTCTTCGCGATCGTCGGCTGGTCGCTGATGCGCGCGGCGTGGTGGCACCATGCGGGCGACGCCAAGGGCCTCGGCGAGGCGCTCGTCAGCCTGCGCTCGAGCGGGCTGCTCTACACCGTCGTCGTCGCAGGCCTCATGACCTTCGGTGCGTTCAGCCTGATCGTCGCGCGATACCTCATCGTCCCGCGCGTCGAGGGCAAGGACTTGAAGCCCGCCTTCGGCTGATCAGTCGAAGGCATGGAGGATCGGGCACGGCCCCTCCCCGCCCCTCGCGCAATCGCGCGCGAGTCTTGCGAGCGAGTGGCGCGCGGCCTGCAGCGCGGCGATCTGCTCGTCGAGCGCGGCGATGCGCTCGCGGGCCATCTCGCGGGCGCGCGGGCGGTCGTCGCTGCGATGGAGCTCGAGCAGCTCGGCGATCTCGGCCAGGGTGAAGCCCGCGGTCTGCGCCTGCTTGACGTAGCGCAAGCGGCGCAGGTCCTCCGCGTCGTAGTGTCGCCCTCCGGGGGCGTCTCCTCGCGGAACGGCGAGCAGGCCCTTGCGCTGGTAGAAGCGAACCGTTTCGACGCCGACGCCCCCGGCCCGCGCGAGATCGGATATCCGCATCGCTTTCATGCTTGACTCCGTACTATGGTACGGAGGGTATAGGAACGGACATGAACACCGGCAAGATCCCCAGGACCGCCCGACTCTACCGCATGGTGATGCCGGGCCATGTCTGCCCTTACGGCGTGAAAGCGCGCTGGCAGCTCGAAAAGAACGGCTACCTCGTCGACGACCGCTGGCTGACGACGCGCGAGGAAACCGACGCGTTCAAGCGCGAGCACAAGGTCAAGACCACGCCGCAAGCCTTCGTCGAGGGCGAGCGCATCGGCGGCTACTCCGAGCTGCGCAAGTATCTCGGCCGTCCCCTGCGCGACGAAAAGGCGACCACCTATACGCCGGTGATCGCGGTCTTCGCAATGACCGCGCTGCTCGCGATGGCGGTGAGCTTCCACTCGCTCGGTTCCCCCTTCACCGTTCGCGCGGCCGAATGGTTCGTGAGTTTCACGATGGCGATCCTCGCGATGCTGAAGCTGCAGGACGTCGAGAAATTCTCGACCATGTTCGTCGGCTACGACCTCCTCGCCCGGCGCTTCGTGCCTTACGCCTACGCCTACCCGTTTCTCGAAGCGGGCGCCGGCGTGCTGATGGCGGCCCATGCGCTCAGCTGGCTGTCGATCCCGGTCGCCTTCGTTATCGGCACGATCGGCGGCGTCAGCGTCTACTACGCCGTCTATGTCCAGAAGCGCGAGCTCAAGTGCGCCTGCGTCGGAGGAGCGAGCAACGTGCCGCTCGGCTTCGTCTCGCTGACCGAGAACCTCATCATGATCGGCATGGCGCTCTGGATGTTGTTCAGGCCATGAGCACCGGCGGGCGGGCGACGAGCGCGCGGGAAGGCACCATCTACACGTGCCCGATGCACCCGCAAATCCGCCAGCGGGGGCCGGGAGCCTGCCCGATCTGCGGAATGGCGCTGGAGCCGGAGACCGTCACCCTCGAAGATGGTCCCGACCCGGAGCTCGTCGACATGCGGCGCCGGTTCTGGTGGAGCGCGCTCCTGACGCTGCCGCTCGTCGCCTACGCGATGGGCGAGATGATGCTGGGTACCGGCTTCACCCGCCTCATCCCCCCGGCGTTTGCGCAGTGGCTCCAGTTGGTGCTCGCGACGCCCGTCGTCATTTGGGGTGGCTGGCCGTTCTTCGAGCGCGCCTGGCGCTCGCTCACGACACGCCATCTCAACATGTTCACCTTGATCGGCTTCGGAGTGGCGATCGCTTACGCCTTCAGCCTGGTCGCGACCGTTGCGCCGGGACTGTTTCCGTCGGCGTTCCGCGATCATTCGGGCAAGGTCGGCGTCTATTACGAGGCGGCTGCCGTTATCACCACGCTCGTGCTGCTGGGCCAGGTGCTCGAATTGAAAGCCCGGGGGTCGACATCGAGCGCGCTTCGCGCCTTGCTCGAGCTGGCTCCGCCGACGGCGGTCAAGATCTACGCAACCGGTGACGAGCGGGAAGTGCCGCTCGACCACGTGAGCGAAGGCGACCGGCTCCGCGTGCGGCCGGGAGACAAGGTCCCGGTCGACGGCGAGATCCTGGAAGGCGCGAGCCACATCGACGAATCGATGATCAGCGGCGAACCGCTGCCGGTCGCCAAGCGGGCGGGCGACGGGGTGATCGGCGGGACGGTCAACCAGGCCGGCGGCTTCGTCATGCGCGCGCAACACGTCGGCAAGGACACGATGCTCGCCAAGATCGTGCAGATGGTCGCCGAGGCCCAGCGCAGCCGGGCCCCGATCCAGCGCCTCGCCGACAAGGTTGCCGGCTGGTTCGTTCCGGCGGTCATCCTTGTGGCGGCCGTCACGTTCGTCGTGTGGGGGGTCTGGGGACCGGCTCCTGCCCTCGCCTACGGCCTCGTCAATGCGGTCGCGGTGCTGATCATCGCCTGTCCGTGCGCCCTGGGGCTCGCAACCCCGATATCGATCATGACCGGTACCGGCAAAGGCGCGCAGCACGGCATCCTCATCCGCAACGCCGAAGCGCTCGAGGCGCTCGAAGCGATCGACACGATCGTCGTCGACAAGACAGGCACCTTGACGATGGGGAAGCCTGCGCTGGTCGAGGTGAAGGCTCATGGTGGTGTCGAGGAAGCCCGGCTGCTCGCCGCCGCCGCCGCGGTCGAAATGGGGAGCGAGCACCCCCTCGCCCACGCCATCGTCGAGGGCACAAAAGCCCGGGGCATTGCCCCGGGCGAGGCAAAGGCGCTCGCCTCGATGACCGGCGAAGGGGTCGAGGCCCTCGTCGGCGAGCGGAGCGTCGCCATCGGCAACGAGAAGATGATGCGCCGGGTCGGCGTCTCGGACGAAGCCTGGCTCGCCTCCGCCGAGGAGGGTCGCCGCAAGGGCCAGACGGTGATGTTCGTCGCTATCGACGGCCATCCGGCCGGGCTGCTCGCGGTCGCCGATCCCATCAAGCCCACGAGCAAGGCGGCGATCGCCGCGCTCCATCGACGCGATATCCGCGTCGTCATGCTGACCGGCGACAGCCGGGCAACCGCCGAGGCGGTCGCTCGCTCAATCGGCATCGACGAGGTCGAGGCGAACGTTTCGCCCGCGGACAAGAACCGCAAGGTCGAAAAGCTGAAGGCCGCCGGGCGCCGCGTCGCCATGGCCGGCGACGGCATCAACGACGCGCCTGCGCTTGCCGCATCCGACGTCGGCATCGCCATGGGTACCGGCACCGACGTCGCCATCGAAAGCGCGGGCGTGACGCTCGTGCGCGGCGATCTAATCGGAGTCGTCCAGGCGATCGCCCTTTCGCGGGCGACGATGCGCAACATCCGCCAGAACCTGTTCTTCGCCTTCGTTTACAACGCGCTCGGAATTCCGATCGCCGCGGGCGTCCTGTTCCCCGCGTTCGGGCTGCTGCTCAACCCGATGATCGCGGCCGCGGCGATGAGCCTGTCGTCGGTCTCGGTGATCGCGAACGCGCTGCGCTTGCGACGGCTCGACTTGTCGGGCGACGGGCCCGGCTACTCCTGACCTCTAATAAGAACTGGATGACAAAAAGAGATGACGAAGCATGTCCTGGCCGGTGCCGCCGCGTTGGCACTGCTTCCCGCTCCGGCCTTCGCGCAGGACCGGCACGACGCCCATCGAGCAGAGGCGGCTGACGAGGCCGCTGCGCCTGGCGACCAGCCCTCAGCGCCCGCGGCGGATGGAGGGGCTGCGGATCGGTCCCAAATGGACCACGCAAACATGGACATGGGCGGCATGAAGGGCATGGCCGGCATGGACATGTCGGGAATGACAATGTCCGGCATCGGCTCGGGCACGTCGCGAGTGCCGCCGAACGAGAAGATGGGCGGCACGATGCTCGGCCTTGGCGGCGAGGCGATGCTGATGCTCGGCGGTTACGTGTGGCCGGTCTACAGCGACCAGACCGGCCCGCGCGGGAGCGACAAGCTCTACGCCCAGTCGATGGGCATGGCGATGCTGACGGCGCCGTTCACCGGCGGCAAGGTCACGCTGACATCGATGATGAGCCTCGACCCGGCGATGAAGCACACCGGCTATCCGCTGCTGTTCGCGACCGGCGAGGAAGCCTACGGGGCGCCACTGGTCGACCGCCAGCATCCGCACGATTTCGTGATGGAGCTGTCCGGCCGGCTCGACATCGACATCGCCAGAGGCACGACGGCGTTCCTCTACGGCGGCCCGGTGGCCGAGCCGGCGCTCGGTCCGAGCGCCTTCATGCACCGGGCGAGCGCCAAGTATAACCCCGAGGCGCCGATCACCCATCACTGGTTCGATTCGACGCACATCACTTACGGCGATGTGACCGCCGGCATTGCCGGGGCCAAATGGCAGCTGGAGGCGAGCGCCTTCCGCGGCCGCGAGCCCGACGAGTTTCGCTGGAACATCGAAAGCCCCAGGCTCGACAGCTGGAGCGTGCGCGCGAGCTTTTCCCCCTCGCCCTCCTGGCTGCTCCAGGCAAGCTACGGCGAGCTGCATTCGCCCGAGGCCGCGCACCCGGGCGAGAACGAGCACCGCACCATCCTCACCGCGCAGTACAACAACGGCAAGGGCCTTGCGGCGATGGCCGGCTTCTCGGCCAAGGACCGCGTGCCCGGCCGCACCCTCACCGCGTGGTTCGGGGAAGCGAACTGGGACCTGACGAAACACCACACGCTGTTCGGCCGGATCGAGAACGTCGATAACGACGAGCTTTTCCCGGATCACGCCGATCCGCTGCACGACGTCGCCTTCCGCGTGACCAAGTTCCAGGCCGGCTACGCCTACCGCGTGCCGCTAGGGCCGTTCGAGATGGCGCTCGGCGGCAGCGCGGCGGCCTTCGCCAAGCCGCAAGCGCTGGATGCGGCCTATGGCAAGTCTCCCATGGGCTACACGGTGTTCGCCAAGTTCAGCCTCGGCAACTGACGGCACGCACGCTCCCGCAAGACGGTCCCGTTCGATCACACGACGGCACCAGGGCAACGAACGTTTCGCGTGACGTCGCGGGCGCGACCGCTTCGTGCCTTTGTGCTTTTACGTGAGACAACTGACCTACGAACACGGGCCTACCCGCTGCACTGGACGTCGCCATCGGTCGCATAGAGCACCCGGCCCTTGCCGTCGCTCAGGCTGACCGAGCCCGAAAAGCCGGTCGTCCCGGCGTTCTCGCGGCGGCTCTCCTTCTTTACCGCGAGGTCGAGTACATAGCCCGGGGCGACGTAGCGCGAGCCGGTGCCCTTCTCGAGCTTGTTGCACTGCGGATCCAATGTGAAGCGTTTGAGCGCGCCGCCGATCTTCATCACCGCCTCGTCGTTCATCGCCATCACCACCGCGCCCATGCTGTGGCCGGGGGCGTAGTTGCAGCTGGGCCCGGTGAGCCTTGCGGCTTCGATGTCCATGTAGGTGATCGGTTGTGCGTCGAGTGCGGGGATTGTGGGCGCCTCGTCAGGCGCGTCGCTGCAGCCCGATACCAGGGCCAGGAGGGCGAGGAGGATCCGCGCCGTTCGTGCCCTCGATACGCGGCGACCCCGTGACGTGCCTGCGATCACGCGATTCACCTCCGCGATGACGCCACAAAATGGAACACTAATGCCGCCCGAACAGCTTCTCGACGTCGCCCATCGACAGCTTGACCCACGTCGGCCGGCCATGGTTGCATTGCCCCGAACGTGGGGTGCGTTCCATTTCGCGCAGGAGCGCGTTCATCTCGGCCACCGAGAGCGTGCGGCCGGCGCGGACCGAGCCGTGGCAGGCCATCGTCGCAAGGACGTGCTCGATCTTCTCGCCCAATAGCAGCGCCTCGCCGTGCTGGGCGAGGTCGTCGGCAAGGTCGGTGAGGAGCCTTTCCGGGTCGGCGTTCTTGAGCGCGGCGGGCATCGCGCGCACCAGCATCGCGGCGGGGCCGAAGCGTTCGAGGGCGAGGCCGTATTGGGCGAACCTGGTGGCGCTCTCTTCGAGGCGGTCGCAGGCGGGCTCGTCGAGCTCGACCACTTCGGGAATCAGCAGCGCCTGGCTCGCCGCGACCGCCTCGCCCGCCCCGGCGGCGCGCAGGCGTTCGAGCACCAGGCGCTCGTGCGCGGCGTGCTGGTCGACGATAACGAGACCGTCGGCCGCTTCGGCGACGATGTAAGTGTCGGCGATCTGGCCGCGGGCGATGCCGAGCGGGTAGTCGGCGGCTTCCTGAGGCAGCGGCTCGGCGACTTCGGCCCGGCCCTGGGGGGCGGCCATCGCGCCGGCTTCGTAATGGCGCCATGCCCTCCCCGCCTCGCGCAGCGAGGCGGATGGCGCGTTCCAGTCGCGGCCGCTGAATATCGAGGCCAGGGCGGGTTTCATCTCGGGCTCCCGTTGCCACCGGCCCATCGCCGCGACGTCCGGCGCCTGCGCGCTGCGCTTGTCGCCGGTGGCGAGCGCCTCGCGCAGGCCGGAGACGACGAACCCGCGGACCGCCGCCGCGTCGCGGAAGCGGACTTCGGTCTTGGCCGGGTGGACGTTGACGTCGACGTCCTCGGCCGGAAGCTCGAGGAACAGCGCCAGCACCGCGTGGCGGTCGTGCGCGAGCATGCCGGCGTAGGCGCCGCGCACCGCGCCGACGAGCAGCCGGTCCTTCACCGGGCGGCCGTTGACGAACAGGTACTGGTGGTCGGCGACGCCGCGGTTGTAGGTCGGAAGGCCGGCGATGCCCGTCAGCCGCATGCTTCCGCGCTCCATGTCGAGCAGGACGGCGTTTCCGGCGAGCTCGCGCGCGATCAGCAGCGCGACGCGGGCCGACAGCCCTTCCCCGCCCTGCATGTCGAAGATCGTCCGCCCGCCGTGCTCGAAGCGGAAGGAGATGTCGGGCCGCGCCATCGCGAGGCGGCGCACGACGTCGAGACAGGCGGCGTATTCGCTGCGCTCGCTCCTCAGGAACTTGCGCCGCGCGGGCACCTTGGCGAACAATTGCTCGACGCGAACGCGCGTTCCCGGCGGCAGCGCGGCAGGGCCTTCCTCTATGAGCGCGCCGTGATCGACCACGCGCCGCCAGCCCTGCTCGGCTCGCCGCACGCGGCTCTCGAGCGT
>Ga0068855_100010760_pt1 | contig 11043 bp, 9 predicted proteins | sample KBSCornC52_FD_66592 | JGI IMG/M metagenome (GOLD analysis project Ga0068855, IMG submission 66592) | Corn rhizosphere microbial communities from Kellogg Biological Station, Michigan, USA - KBS Corn C5-2 | ecosystem: Host-associated > Plants > Roots > Rhizosphere > Soil ... | reverse complement strand
GGGCCGAGTCCTAAATTGGGCTACCTGTCGCCGGGCCTCTGTCGCCACATGGAGGGCACTGAAGGTGCGGGCGACATCTTCTAGAGGGAACTGCTTCGTTGTCTCGGGCAGATTGAAGCGTGCCTTATTCAACGCGACCAGGATGACGTACGCAAGGTGCGTGAGCAATTGAGCCCGCGTTGAGCGCATATCCTCTCTTCCCGTAGTGACGTGCCAATCGTCGCCGATTTGGCTTGCAAGCGCACGCGGGAAGCCAGCTCGGCGACGCTTGGTGCGTCCGCTCGCCGATAATCCGATTTGTAGGTTTAAAAAAACATGAAGCTGAATGACGCGGAACTCTCTCTGAAACCAGATACCGGCCGATTTGCATGGTGGAAGGTTCTGGCGCCTGTGCTCGGCGCAGCGACATTGTATTTTGCGTATCTCGTCGGGGTGACCTTCCAACAGACGTTTCTCGAGCGCTTCGGCATTAACCCGGGCGCATTCCCTCAGGGGCGGAGTGACTATCTCGTGCTTGCAGTCCTTGCCGTCATGAAGGACCTCGACATCATCCTCGGGGCTATGTTCAAGTCGAGGCCTGTTCTGGTAGTCATCGGCGCATTGCTCATTACTGGAATTCTGGCCTTGGCACTGGGACAGGGCGCAGCCAAGCTTGGAAAGCTTCATCGCGGTCGGGCTCCCGTCAGTAAGCGCATCAAGCTGCTCGCGACCTATCTGCTTGTCCTTCCTCTGGGAGGGACATATCTCATGTTCGCACTTCCTGCTTTTTTTGCCGCTGTCCTGATTTTTCCGGTGGAGCTTGGCGTCGCCGCGGCAAACGCCCTTGCGGACGATGACATCGCAGACTACATCAAGGGGTGTTCTGCTCATGCACATGGTCAGCACTGCTTCCGGCTGACGGATGGAACCAGTGCAATTGCGACGGGGTTCATCATCCAGCAGTCGAAAGACACGGTCGCCCTCTGGGAGAACGGCAAGGTCAAGTTGCTACCCGTCGCGAATAGGTCTCTGGAATCTGTGGACCAGTACACTTCAAAACCAAACTGAAACGGCGGCCTCGGCGCCGCGATGAATCATCGGTCTTTGTTCAATGAGTCGGCGGTTACGCGCGTGTCTGCTCAAGCAGAGGGCAGCAAGCAGACAAAACGGGGGCTGCCGCAACACAACAATTTTCCAACTACGGGGTACGGTATGAAACAAACCGCATACGAGGCCATTATCGAAATGGGAGGTGTCGTGATTTCACGAGTCCGGCGCTTCTTGGGAAGAAAGCGGCGCTCGCAGTTTGAGAACATCATGGACATGGCGCGCGAGATTGCTCAACGGAATCCGGCCGCCCTGCACGACCTTGTCAATCTGTTGCTGCGTCCTTACCAGGCCGAGGCATTGGTCGGTGTCGTTGAAAACGCTGCGCACCAGGCTCCTCCAAGTATCGTTTCGTCGAGCTTCTTTTTCGATGACCGTCGCATAACCCCGTTGAGCTACGGAATTGGCGTAAAGCTCGCGCCGGATGCGTTCAGGGTCAATCTGGCAAAAGACACGATACTTCCTTGGCCGTGGAACCGGCAACGCATCGCAAGTGCGCTTGCTCACATCGGCCGAGGCAAGTCCATGGGTAAATGGAGGCAAGACCCGAATCATCAGGTCATGTTGTGGTTGCCTTGGGGAATCAGCTTCGTCGGAGGCGGGAATCATTCTATCGCCGCAGGAATTATCGCCGGAGAGGGAGAAGTCACTCCAGGCGAAGTCCGCGACATGTCGGCGTTGCTTGATTTGGTCGAGTGCGACGGCCGATATTATCGAGAAACCTCGAGCCGGAAGACTGTCGCGGCGGTAGACGATGAACGCATTGCAGCCGTATTCGAAATAGGGCGGCTAATGAGACAACTGAACGTGAAGCTCAACCGCAGTGGGAAGGCAAATCGCGTCTCGGAACCCGCCTGATAGTCACTCTTTCAGCGACTCCGCGGCTGCTTCCTGCTACTTACCGGCGTCACCGTGAGGTGCGCATGCATCCGCGGCGACTTACGACATCGCCCGTCTCGACAGGCACCGACGGTCATTCGCAAATTGCTATAGCGTGCCGCCTTGAAGACCGCCATCGCTGGCGGTTCTTTTTCCGGCTAGCCCTTGTTGAGACGCTTGCGCTGCAAGGAAATGAGCTGCCCGGCGTATCCGCGGAACACGCCGAGTTCGTTGGCCACTTCCCGCACCGAGCCCGCCTTCTGCACCGCCTAGCGGTCGTAGGCAATGGCTGCTTTGCCCGGTACCTCGCGGAACAGCGAGCGAACCTGCGAAGCGAGTTAGGTCTTCGTCTGTTCCAGCTCAGCCTTCAAGTTTTCAATCTGAGTGCCCTGCTGCGCTAATCCCGCGCGTAACTCCGTCACCTCCTCTTTCAGCGCACCGACTTTCGTATCGGTCTCCGCCATCTTTTCAGTCGCCAGCTTGAAGCCGACTGTCACAGTCCGCATGAGCTGCTCCAATGCGGGGTCTCTCGACTCGTCGCTCATAGGTGCTCCGCGCAAAGTTGAGGGACTCTAAATAGTACGTGCCGCGTACCGGAAATCCGTTCGACGGACCACGTAATGCAGCGAAAATCCTTCTAGGCAAATCTTCCTTTCTGGGCCGATATGAGGCTGAACGTCGCAGGGAGCGCTGAAAGCTCATCGTTAGACGTTGAGCCAGGAGTAAAATTTCGCAAGAATTTGCCGTTAATAAGTCGCCCTTTCCGAAACAGGCAAGAGGCCCCAATAGCGAGAGACCATGCGGACTGCCTCAAGGACAAGCGGCAGCCGCCCGAGGAGCGGGGTTATGCAACGGACACTGTTGTCGCTCATACAGGAAGCGAAGCCGCGACGCGCGCTCTTCACCTCCTACACCTTCAGCATTTTCTGGTTCGAAACCTTTCTTTTACCGGCGCTGCGCAATTGTGGCTGCGAGCAGATTGACGTCCTGGTCGACGCGCGCGAAGCCCAAAAGTCGACAGAGGAAGCAACGAGCCTCCACGCGGGTACGGCATATCGGGTCATCCCGGTCGACATGCAGGGCGCCGCGGTATTTCACCCCAAACTCGTCTACATGCGAGGCGATGCCTACGACAGCCTCGTGGTGTCGAGCGCCAACCTGACACTCGCGGGACACGGGAAAAATCTGGAAGTGCTCGATGCCGTCAGCTCGAAAGAGGAGCCCGCCGTTTTTGGGGAGTTTGCAGCGTTCCTCGGCGCGCTGCAGCGCGAGCACGAGTTTTCGGCGGAGAACGGCGCCATCCTCACGGGCTATCGGCACAGAGCGCAGGCCCTTCGCGACGCCGCTGGCGAGATTGATGAGACCGCACGCAAGACCTGGCTTATCCATACCATCGACCAGCCTGCTGCCGACCAGTTTGCCGTGTTGGCGGACCGGATTCGGCGTCCTGAAACGTTGACCGTCTTGTCACCGTATCACAGCCCTTCCGGACAACCGGTTCAGGACCTCGCGGCTGCCGTGCGGGCCTTCAGCGTACGGGTCGGTGTGAATGCCAAGACTCTCTTTGCGCCTTTCGATGAAGAGTTGACGGTCTTTACCGAGCCTGTCGAATATGTCGTGGCTGAAACGGAGAATCCGTTTCGATTTCCGCATGCGAAGTGCTTCGAGCTGGAAGGCTCGAATGGCTTTCTCGTTATGACGGGCTCGGTGAACGCCACCTCGCAGAGTCTGGAAACCACCATGAACGTCGAGGTGTCGCTCGTCCGCTTTCTCAAGAAGTCGCCGTTTAACTGGGAGGTTGTCGAGCCGACTGCTTTCCAGCCATGTGACTTTTCGGCGGTGGGGCGAATGGGGCCGAGTTTCGCTCTCCAGGCGACATGGACGCCGGCCCAGCGGATTGTCGGCGTACTGAAGCCCGCGCAGGGCGAAATGAAGGTCGAGCTGTCCGTCTGGGAAGGTGCGAAATGTCTCGAAACCATCCGGTCCGTTCCGTTGGATGCACAGGGCGCGTTCAACGTGCGGATGAAAGACTACTTCGACACCGAACGTGCGCTTCGCCTGGTGCTGCGCGGCGACGGAATTGAGGCATCCACCTGGATTAACATCGAGTTCGCACTCACGGCTGATGAGTCCGAGCGCAAACTCATCCGCGCGGCGAATCGAATGCGGGCCGGGGATTATCACCTCGATGACATCACGACCATTTTCGCGTGGCTGCAAGGTCTGCAAACGAAGGCGCAGGTCGGCGCGCCTGCGGGCGGAGCCGTTCGCACTGGTCCGGGAACGAGAGAGTCAGCCGACACCGCTGCCCGCCCCAAAATCACCTACGACGAGTGGCGCAAGAGCGTCGAACAATTCGGAGCGTTCGCGCGCTCGGCCGATGTCGCGCGCGTTTCCCTGGAGGCCGCCTTCAGGTGGCTGAATCGGGACCTCGACCTGTTGCCTGAAGACGATGCGACTGAAAAGGCTGAGCCTCCCCGTGAACCGGGCAAGGCTGAACGCAAGAGCGCGCCGCTGAGCACGGGACACCGTATGCGCCTACTCACGACCGAGGATGACGAATACGACGGCGATGACGATGAAGGTGGGGACGACCCCGGTGCGCAGGTCGAAGAGCAGAGCAAGACGTTGTTCCAGCGGCTCATGGAGAGTTTGCCGCGCGCGCTTTCGCGGGACGCTCAATCGGCAATCGTGCCCATGATGGTCGAGCTGGCCGGTTGCGCGGTGCTCAAACGCGCGCTCGCGCACCGCACGAAGGTGGAGGGCGTACTGCCTCCCGTTGAGCCGCTCGTCATTGACGCGTGGCTTCAGCAGTATTCGGCGTTCGCCTACAGTGCGGAAAACCGGGAGCGACTCCTGCCGTTCTTCTGCGCGATGGCGTGCTGTGCTGCGCACTACCATCCCGATTCGCAACTGCAAAGCCTGAAGGAATCGCTCGAGCGCCTTGCCGGCCGGGCTCTGGCCGCTGGGGAAAATGAAGCACTCGCGCGTCTCGCGCTTGGCTCGCCACGCTTCCTGCGTGTGCCTGTGGCTGACCGCGAGGCGATTGCGACCAGTGCGCAGGTAGTCGAGATGTGTGAGACGTTGTCTCAGCAACTGCTGGCCCTCATCGCGAGCATACTCGGCCAGGCGACACCGGCTCCGATGGTACCGCGCGAATATGCCGATGTGTTTGCAGCACTGCGTCAGAAGCGCAAGGACAAGGCCGCCGCCTTCGGAGTCGTTCGCGCGAAGGGAGTCGAGTGCCCATGCTGTCGGTTGGCCGTGCATACCGACGACCTGCGCACGTTGCGCAACACGCGTGCATTCGTTTGCAAAGGTATGTACTGCGGAAGGCCGCTGTTCTACGAACTGGATGCCGCACAGCTCGACCGGAACGGCCTTGCGGGCCGTTATAAGGGGTAACGACCATGCTTGACCAGCCGCTTTTCACGCAGTACCTCGACGATACCCAATCCGTTGACCCGCTGGGCACGGCAGCCTCAGTCGAGGCGCTTTACCGCTCTATCTACCCCGGCATCAACAACGCTGTCGAATTCATCCGTGTGTATTCGGCAATCTGCTGGATGGTGCGCCAGATTGACACGACGGCTAGAAAGGCCCGGAATCCCGACATCGCAGCGCTCTCGGCAGCAGGCCTTGAGAAGATTCAACTGCTGCTTACCTGGTATAACCGCATGCAGGAAGTTGGAGGGCTCGCTGGCGCAGACCGCACGTTCCCGACGGACAACAGCCGAGTCACGCTCAGCTTCGAAGAATTGCCCGGCAATCTGACTGCCCGCAGGCTCGAAGTCGACCCGGACTATGTTGTTCGGGATGGCGGCGCGCACTTCCTGACCGCACCGCAATACCGGCCGAGTCTGGTGCGTGGCATGCGCTTCCTTGAAGAAGTGCCTGCGTTGCCCGGGACCTACCGTCTCAGCGGCGCCGGAGAGGAACTTGCCGACGGCTACGAGGAGGCAATCAAGACCCATCCGCGCAGGAACTGGCTGGCAAACCTCAATCAGGTGACTGTTCGACGCGATGAAGTGGTCGAAATGGGCGAGATGCTGGACCTGCTGAATCCGTCTGAAGGAGAAATCGCTGCATTCGTAAAACAGTTTTACCCTGACGACGAGAGCGAGGTTATCGGCGCGCGTTGGGAGAACCGTTGGTCAGGCCTGACGCTCGCCCTGCGAGCCCTCGAGGCAGAGCAACCTCACGCGCGCGAGGCGGGTGCACGCGGCGTGCCGCTCAACACCATCCGCTACACGATGGCGCGCGGATACAGTCTTGCTGGCACGGCGCTGAACCTCAATGAGATTGACGAAGTTCAAGGGTGGTGGGCGAACCTGCAACTGCGCCAATATCTGCGCCTTGCTCTCGAGACTCTTGGCAGGTGTGTCCAGTGCTGGATTCACGATGCGGTCGTGGATGAACAGCCGCGTGATATCTCTGACTGCGCGCGTAGCTTGGGTGCGCGACTCGTTGAAACGCTTCCCGAACAGCATCGTAAGGGTGTCGGTGCGCTGGCAGACCAGCTCCGCTCCCTGCAGCGAACGTACGGCAGCTTCTTTGAGGCAGCACCGTTTGTGAAGGAGCTGCGCCTCGAGGATTTACTCGCGCGGCTGCAGGGGGTGTGCAATTTCGGTCAGCGCACGGAGGGTGAAAAGCTTGCCTTGCGCGAGGTCTATCTTGCGCTCGTGTACTGCGCAGTGGAGGCGGAAAACCTCTTGGCCAACGAGTATGTCGTGCAGGAATTCGAAAACGACCGGCTGCCCCTGAGCGTGTTGCGCGGTCTTCTGATGCAGTTCAGTGACACGCCGCCGTCGGAGTTCATCGCTCATGTGGTGCAGTTCTATGTCATCCTCCTGCACTTCGCAGTAGTGCAGGAGCGGACATACGACGGCCGCAACCGGTTCGTCTTCATCCAGGGTGACAACGGACTCGAGCGCGTGGCGAGCAAGGGTGGCGTGGGCAACGTTACAATCATGCAAGACCGCCTGTTTCACGCGATGCTGCTGCTCGCGCAGTGCGGGTTGGTCCGTCAGTTCGACGATGGCACCTTTGCCCTTACGGCAGCAGGGCGAAAGCGGTTGCGGGACGCCGCTCGGACCGCCGAAGCAGCTTAACGCCGACGCCGCGCCAGGCGGCGCGCTGTCATGGCAACGGTGCACAACTCGGAATCGGTGGGGCTTCTGCTAGCGTTCGATGAACGACTGTATTGTGCCCAGCCGCGAGCGACGCGTCGACGCCCTCTAGTTCTAGCGGTTCCATCGTACCGTTCCACGCACAGTTGACTTACGTTTTGGGTCGTTCGCGTTATTACATCTGCTTCCCGCGAAGGTATTCGGTCTTGTGCTGCGACGCAGCTCAGCTGAAGGGACCGTTGAAACCCGCGAGGACGCGTGGCAGTCGTCCGTCGAATTTCAGAACGCCTTCGACGAATTGATGCAGGCGACGCCGGGGGAGTACCCACTCCGCAGGCTAGCCATTGGTGTCGATAACCTCGACCGGATTTACCCGCAATTTTGTCAGCCTGGCATCTTGGTGACGAACCAGGCCTGGTGTTGAGCTTGAACGGAGGAAATAAATTGGTCATCCGAACAACTATTTAACTGACCTCACGTCTTGTCTGACGAGCAAGAAGAAGCCTCCTTCCACGAATGCGATGGTTTCACTGGGATGGTGTACCCGTTGATAGACCCGTAGCTGGTCTACGAAAAGCTTGTACCCCCGTGGATTTAGGGCATATCCCAAGCCCAGACTCAGCACCTCGTCGAGTACGCAGAAGCGCTCTGGCTCCAACATGCGGAGGTGTTTGCTGGCGAAGGAGACCTTAAGTCCTTTTATGCGACTCCCGGCCTCCACGGCGTCTTCAGCGTCCAGCCAAGGAACCTGAGATAGCCATGTGGTCAGCAATGTCTCTAGTTGGGCGCCGTGATGACGCGTCAAGTTTGCCCAAACTCTCTTGCCTACAGCTCCACCCCACTCATGGACCGCCTCGCTAAATTTGTAGATGTCAGCGGGATGAGCATGGTCATCCTTTATGTCCTGCAGCAGCATTTTTCCCAGCGCTTCGGTATCTCGGGTCTTCTGGTCTCTCTTTTGCAAGCTAATGGCGCTGACGAGAGCATTCTGAGAATGCGCAAAAGACGCGAAACTAAGCACCTCAGTCGTGTAGAGGCCAGAGTCCTTGTCGAAATCATCAATGGTTCGCATGACTCCTTCCGCGCAACGATAAGGCCATTTGTGCGTTGGGGAGCCAAGAACTCCTTCGTGACATACCGGGCATACCTCAACCCATTGGGTTTTAGTAAAGCTTCTAATTTGCGTTGGGCGGCTCGCAATTTGTAGCGCTAGTTCTAACGTTCTACCGTTGATGTACCCGACTAGCTTGGGCCCGCATGCATGACCATGTATTTTTGCTACGGTATCGGGCACGATGCTCTCCTGACCTAGTGTTCTATTGATTATCCGCCCCGACGTTCATACCTCACAAGACGAACAAGGGAAAGTCCTACAAACAGGTGTAAACGCCGAAGTGTCGTCTCATCTGCGAGTGGCCGATTCGCTCCGCGCTACCGATTGCTAACTGAGTTCAGCTTTGGCTTCCCCGAACTTTGCATCGATGGTCGAAGTGTCTCGCTTGTTCACAGCCCCCGTGGATAAGCTGAGCCGGTTCGGGGCACATGAGCGCGGTTAAAGGTCGAGCAGTGATTGCTGCCGCGAACTCGTCATCGCTGCGGTATTCCAGAGCTTCCGAGCTAACAGATGCCATTGGCGAATTCCTGCGCGCCATTTCGTCCTTGTTTGTTTGCGAGAAGAGCGTCGCAGCTTTCACCTGACGGGCGGTGCACAAGTACGGACCTTCGTACCGGCTTGACCGCGGGAAGAGCTCTCATTCTTGCTAAGAAGACTCCTTTTCAGGGTCTTCAAAGAACAGCCTTACATCCAGAAGAACTCTTTTTAAAGATTTTAGGTAGAAGGGTTTATATCTCTCACTGCCTCGCGCAGAACAAGGTCGGCTGCTCCAGAAACAGGCGGGCGCCGTGGCTCCCGCCTGCCTCATTACGCCCTGCCCGCGTAGGGCAGGTGTCCCAGCTCGAGTCCAGGGAAGTCTAGCTTCTCCATCCCCTTCACCAACAATTCAAAGGGGAGGTGCTTCTCGCCGTCCTCGTTGCGGCCGTACCAGTCATCCGGCGCATGTCCCATCAGCTCTTCAATCACCGCGTTGTCAATGCCGGAGAGCAGACCGAAGACCTTGAAGGTATGGCGGAAGCTATGAAAGTCGAGCCGCGGGTCGGGGAGGCCCACATCCTTGTCCAGGAACTCGTTAAACCAGGTGCTCCACACGGCACCGAGCTTTTCATATTTGTTGGGCTTCAGGTCGGGGAAAAGCCGGTCATCGATGTCCTGCGCCCGGACGTAGTCGAGCCATCCAAGATGAAGGAGCGTCCGGTGAACGGGTACGTAGCGCATACTCATTTCGCCCGTCCGGTGCTCGCGTTTCGTGTCGTGCAGGTGCAGACACCACACGCCGGCGCGCTGCACCACGTCCCGGGTACGCAGACGGCACAGGTCCTCGAGACGTGCGCCGGAGTGAAGACCAAGCAGGGGCACCCAGTAAGCGGCCTCGCGTCCGCCCTTGCCGGGACGATGTCCACGCACGTAGACGCGGGACGCGTACAGCCGGTTGAGTTCGTCGACCGTGAAGGCGTCGCGCTGTGCTTCGGGGTCGGCGTCCTTGCGCACGGCCTTCCGGCTGTACTTCGCGCCTGCAAACGGATTGGTACCGAGCATGGTCAGCTTCTTCTTCATCGCGACGGTGATGACGGGCGAGAGCAGTGACACGATGGTGTTCACACGGCTCTTGCTGACCTTTTCCTGCTTGAGGCACGCCGCCTTGAACTGCTCGACGTGCGTGGCGGTCAGGGTGCACAGCGGAAGCGAACCGACCAGCCGTTCGAACCGGGCCACCTGCGTCCGGACCTCGTCGGCCGTTTTGGGTTGCGGGGCCGCTTCGGCGACCCAGCCCTGCACGGCGGCGGACCACGTGTCGTGCTCGTCGACCAGCGGGACCAGTGCCGGGTCGGGCTGGCCGTCGCCGCCGTACCGGCGCAGCTCTTCGGCGAGCGTGTCGAGGCGGACTATCGCGAATGCCGACAGCAGCCGTCGGAAACTGTCCGACGCCGCGGGCAGCCAGACGCGCTCGCACGTCAGCAGCTCCTCGACCTGGTCGCGCAGGTCGGTGTAGTCCTCTGCGGCGCGGGCCTGCTTTAGCTGTTCCACTTCCTGCCGGAGCAGGGCGAGATGGGCGGCGGGGTCATAGCCCTCGTCCGCCAGACGCTGGCGGGCAGCGGCCCGGGCCGCCTCGTCGGGCTCGCCTTCAGCGCCAGGGATGTCCTTCGCGTGCAGCGCGACACGGTACGCCCGTTCGCTCGCGAGGGCGTGCGCGCGATACCGCTCGAGGAGCCGCGGTATCTGGACGTCGGCCAGTGGGGTCCAGCCGGTGGGGCAGGCGGTCGGATGATACGGGTGAGGCTCATCGTCGCCTGCGGGACGCAGGCCATGCGGCAGCCAGCGCTCTGCGGCCACATCGGCCGCGGCTCGCGCCGGGGCGATGACGCGTTCGAATTCCAGGACGGCCATCGGCAGGCGGGTGATGGCCTCGTCGCGGCACGCTGTTTCCAGGCTCAGCCAGATTTCGGTCCTGTTGAGCAGGGCGCGCAACTCCAGCGGCACCTTGCGGCGGAAATAGAAGTGGCGGGAATCCGCGCGGGTGGTCAGGTAGGGGTGTTTCATGGGTGGGCACTCCACGGAAGGTAACAGTGGCGTGTAGCACCCGCGCCCGGAAAATCGCCCGCATCTAAAACGGTTGGCCGCTTTAGATGCGTAATGCGCCTGTTCGGGCGCATTCCCGGCGTTCCAGAACAAAAAAGCCGCTGCTTCGTGAGAAGCAGCGGCTTTTTTTACAACTGGTGGCGAATCAGGGACTCGAACCCCGGACCTGCGGATTATGATTCCGTCGCTCTAACCAACTGAGCTAATTCGCCGAAAGAAGACGGATTATGACGACGACGGGCCGCGCTGTCAACC
>Ga0068855_100010757_pt1 | contig 11044 bp, 4 predicted proteins | sample KBSCornC52_FD_66592 | JGI IMG/M metagenome (GOLD analysis project Ga0068855, IMG submission 66592) | Corn rhizosphere microbial communities from Kellogg Biological Station, Michigan, USA - KBS Corn C5-2 | ecosystem: Host-associated > Plants > Roots > Rhizosphere > Soil ... | reverse complement strand
CTGCGGCTGCCCGGCGACGAGACGGGCGACTGCTACAAGTTCACCGCGGCCTTGAGCGCGCTGGCGCGGGGCCTGGGGGTTGATTTCCGCTTCGGCGTGTCGGTCCAGGGGCTGCGCGTGGTCGCGGGCCGGGTCGAGGCCGTCCACACCGACCAGGGCGACCTCCACGCCGAGGCCGTCGTCGCCGCCCTGGGCAGCCACACGCCCTTGTTGCTGCGCCCGCACGGCCTGCGGCTGCCGGTGTATCCCGTGAAAGGGTATTCGCTGACCTTGCCGGTCACGCAGGCCGGGGCGGCGCCCGAGTCGACCGTCATGGACGAGACGCACAAGGTCGCCATCACCCGCCTCGGCGACCGCATCCGGGTGGGGGGCACGGCGGAGCTGGCCGGCTTCCGGATGGACCTGCGCGAACCCCGGCGACGCACCCTCCTGCACGTCGTGGGCGACCTGTTCCCGGACGGCGGGGACCGCTCGCAGGCCTGCTTCTGGACCGGCCTGCGGCCCATGACGCCCGACGGCACGCCGGTGCTCGGGCCAACGCCGATCGGCAACCTCTGGCTGTCCACCGGGCATGGCACGCTGGGTTGGACCATGGCCGCCGGGTCGGGGCGCCTGCTGGCCGACTGGATGAGCGGCCGAGCCCCGGAGATCGACACCGAGGGCCTGGCCTTGTCGCGCTACGGCCGGCCCGCGGACTGATCCCCCAGGCCCTGCCAGCAGCTGGCGTAGCCGGTGTCCAGGTTGTCCGCCGACAGCGCGAAGTCGGTCGGGATGAGCCGCATCCGGCTCTCGAACATGAACGCCAGGGTGTCGTCGAGCCGCTGTGGCTGCAGCGCGGCGGCGGAGGCCTTGGCATGGGTCTCGGCATCCGGGCCATGGGGCACGTGGGCGTTGTGCAGGCTGGCGCCGCCGGGCAGGAAGCCGCTGCTGCGGGCGTCGTAGCGCCCGTGCACCAGGCCCATGAACTCGCTCATCGCATTGCGGTGGAACCAGGGCGGCCGGAAGGTGTCCTCGGCCACCTGCCAGCGGGGCGGGAAGATCACGAAGTCGCAGTTGGCGGTGCCAGGGTAGCCGCTCGGCGAGGTGAGCACCGTGAAGATGGACGGATCGGGGTGGTCGAAGCGGACGGCGCCCAGGGCCATGAACCGGGCGGTGTCGTACTTCACCGGTGCCAGGTTGCCGTGCCAGGCGAGCACGTCGAAGGGCGAGTGCCCGACCGGCGCCGCCCACAGTCGCCCGCCGAAGCGCTTGAACCGCTGGCAGGGGGTCCCGGGGGGCTCGAAGGCCGCCACCGGCGCCAGGAAGTCGCGCGGACTGGCCAGCCCGTTGGAGCCGATCGGCCCGAGCTCCGGAAGCGCGAAGGCGGCCCCGTGGTTCTCCAGCACATAGCCGCGCGACGGGCCGTCCGGAACGTCGACCCGGAAGGCCAGGCCGCGCGGCAGCAGGGCGATCTCGCCGGGCCGGACGTCCAGCCGACCCAGTTCGGTGATGAGGTGCAGGCGGCCCTGCTGGGGGACCAACAGCATCTCGCCGTCGGCGTTGAGCAGCGAACGCCCCGCCATCGGCGCGTTGACGAGGTAGACGTGCACCGCCACCCCGGTTTGCGCCTCGACGTCGCCGCTCACCGCGAGGGTGCGGATGCCGTCGATGAAGTCGACCGCCGCTTCTGGGGGGAGGGGGAAGGGCAGCCAGCGCAGGGGTTCCGGTGTGGCGGCCGCCACCCCTTGCGATGCGCCGCTTTTCCAGCCGGGCTGAGGATAGGGCGCATGGGCGCCGGCCACCACGGACGGCTGCCGGCGGTAGAGCCAGGTGCGGCGGTTCAGCGCCCGTGGGGCGGTGAACGCCGTGCCGGACAGCAATTCGGTGTAGAGCCCGAGCGGGCCGCGCTGCGGGCTGTTGCGGCCCTGCGGCAAGGCACCCGGAACGGCCTCCGTGGCGAATTCGTTGCCGAAGCCGCCCTGGTAGGCCAGCTCGGCGGGCGTGTCGGGCGGCGGGGTGTCTGACATGGGCGGGGTTCCTGGTGGGGGGAGTCTTGCGACCTCATCCATAGCGCGTCTCGGCCTGGTCCAGCACGGCGTCGATCACCGCCAGCAGCTCCGTCACGCTGATGGGCTTGGTGAGGTACTGCTGGGCACCCGCATCGAGCGCCGACCGGATCTGGGACGACAAGGCGTCCGCCGACACGGCCACGACCGGGATGTCGGCCGTGTCCGGGTCGGCCTTGAGGAGGCGCAGCAGCTCCAGGCCGTCGATGTCGGGCAGGTGCATGTCGAGCAGCACCAGGTCGGGTCGCGCGGCCCGGATGGCGGCCAGGCCCTCCAGCCCCGTGAGCGAGACGTCGAGCCGGACCTGCGGCCGCCGCGACAGCACGCCGCGCATCACCTCGATGTTGGTCTCGTTGTCCTCGACGTAGTGGACGATGCGCTGGTGGTACTCGGGCGCGGCCGCGGCGTCCGCGTCGACTTCGCTTCCGGGGGAGATCAGGGCCACCGCGCGCGGCAGGCTGAGGATGAACGACGACCCCTGGCCGGCCGTGCTGTGGGCGGTCAGCGAGCCGCCCATCAGCTCGGCCAGCCGTTGGCTCACCACCAGGCCGATGCCGGTGCCCTCCAGCGCAGAACGTTCCCGGCCCAGCCGGTTGAAGGGCTGGAACAGCTGGCCGAGTTGCTCGGCGGTCATGCCCAGGCCGGTGTCGGTGACGATGACGTCGACACCGTCGTGGTCGTTCACCCGCGTGGCGATGTGGATGCGGCCGCCCTCGCTGTTGTATTTCACGGCGTTGCTCAGCACATTGGTGAGGATCTGCTTGACCCGGGTCGGATCGCCCGTCACCTGGGGCGTGTCGCCGGGGACGTCCTGTGTGATCGTGAGCCCGCGGCGTTGGGCGTCGCGCTCCACGAGCGCCAAGGTGGAGGCCAGCACCTCGCGCAGGGCGAGCGTGTGCAACTGCAGGTTCAGGGTGCCCGACTCGATGCGGGAGAGGTCCAGCACGTCGTTGATCATGTCGAGCAGGTGCCAGCCGGCACTCTGGATCTGCGCCACCCACGGTTGCTGCGAGGCGGGCAGCGGGTGGTTCGGGTCGATCTCGAGCAGCTGAGCGAAGCCGAGCATCGCGTTCAGCGGCGTGCGCAGCTCGTGGCTCATGCGCGACAGGAACTCGCTCTTGGCCAGGTTAGCGGCCTCTGCCACGGCCCGCGCGCGTTCGGCCTCGGCCAGCCTCAGGTGCTCGGTGATGTCCTCCACCACGCCGACGATCCGGTGCGGTTCACCCTGCAGGTCGCGCAGCAACGCGACCGTCGACTGGACCCACACCAGGCGGCCGTCGCGGGTGATGTAGCGCCCCTGGCGCCGGTACATCGGGATGTCGCCCTGGATCAGCTGGCGGGTGAGTTCGAGGTCTTCGAGGCGGTCCTCGGGGTGGTGGACGCGCGAGAGGTTCATGCCGATGGCCTCGCCGCTGTCATAGCCGGTGAGCTCGCAAAAGCGCGGGTTGAGCTGCTGGACGTTGCCGCGCAGGTCGGTGTAGACCACGCCGATGGGCACGTTGTTCAGGATGTTGCGAAAGCGCTGCTCGCTCGCGCGGAGTTCGGCCTCGGTGCGTTCGCGCTCGCCGATCTCGCGCTGCAGCGCCAGTGTGCGGTCGTTGACGGCGGTCTCGATGCGCAGCGCGCGGCCGGTGACGGTGAGCAGCAGGGCGGCGAGCAGCAGCGCGGTCAGCAGGCCGATCAAGGAGAACAGCAGGGCGTTGCTGGCGCGGGCGTCGGGCACGTCGGCGCGGGTGGCCTGGATGCGGATCGTCCAGGCGCGGTCGGCGAAGGCCAGGGGCTTCTCGTACAGCATGGCGCCGGCGCGGGGCTCCTCGCACCCGGGCCGGCCGGCGAGGCGACGCTGCGGGGCGGCGGGATCCTTGTCCACCAGGCACAGGCCAAGGTGCGAGGGCTGGGTTTTCTGGAAGGCCTCCAGCAGCTCGTCCATGTGCATCGCGGCTAACACCACGCCCACCGCTTGGTGGGTGCGTTCGGCGGGCGTGGCCGGGGCGCCGTCGTAGACCGCCTTGAACACCAGGACCGAGGTCTGGTTGCCGGCATCCCCGGCCAGTTGGAAACCGACGGTGGCGGTCGCGCTGCCGGTGCGGATGGCGGCGTCCACGGCGCGCCGGGACGCGAGGGACGAGCGGGCGTTGAGGCCGACCTTGCGCAGGTTGACGGGCGCCGGTTCGATGTAGCGGATGGGGGCCAGCAGATCGTCCCCCTCGGGGACGCCGGTCGGGACATCCGTGCGATCGAACACCGTGTAGCCCGGGAGGTCGGTGGCGCGGACCCGGGCGATGTACGCGGGCACGTCGGGGCGCCGGACCAGGTCGGCCCAGCCCATGAAGTGAATCTGGTTGCGGGAGGCGATCCACGCCTGCGCCGCCCGCCCGTGCTCCTCACGGGTGACGTCCTGCGAGGCCAGGAACACGCCGCGCATCGCCTCCAGCGCGTCGAGCGGAAAGTGGAGCTGGGATTCGAGGTTGGTGGCCACGTGGACCGCGTCGCGTTCGAAGACGGTCTGGATGCGCGCCTCCTCCCACTGGTCGACGGTCTTGATGCTGAAGGCCATCAGCACGGCCGCAAGACTGAGCGTCAAGCCGACCGTCAGGCGCCGCGGCCGCCATTCGGGGGCCGGCGTGCCGATGAAGCTGAGCACCACCGGGGCGGCGATGAGCACGCCGAGGGTGTCACCCGTGCCCCAGATCCACCAGGTGAACAGCAGGCTGGGCCCCGGCATGGCGGGATGGAACAGCGCCAGCGCCGCCACGGCGACGCTGGAACTGGTGAAGCAGGAGGTGATCGCGCCCAGCCCGCAGAACAGCAGTACGTCGCGGGTGTCGCTCAGGGTGAGGGGTGAGCGGACGAAGCGCCGGATCAAGGCGGCGCCCACCGCCGCCTGCAGCGTCGCGCCGACCGCGACGCAGCCCGCCAGCGCGACGCCCTCCCAACCCCCCAGACCGCGCTGGGGCCCCATGAGGGCATCCACGGTGAACGACGCCAGCGCGATGCCCGGCAGCACCCGCCAGCCGAAGGTCAGGACACAGGCCAGGGCGATGCCGGCGGCCGGAAAGAGCGGCGAGGCGTGGCCGGGTGGAATGGCGACCCACATCGCCACCCAGGAGGCCAGGGCGTAGGCCACGGCCGTCCCCGCAAGCGCAAGCGCCCAGTGTGGGGTGGATCGGATCGGCGCGGACGGCATCAAGGATCACCTGGCCCAAGGGATGGATTGGCGGGGGCACCTTTTCGAGGCATCGGAGGCCTTGGTCGGCAGCCTACCATTGCCGCGCATGCCACGGGGCGGTGTCGGGGCCGTCTTTCGTGGGAGGGTCCGGTGGGCCGGCCGGCCGGGCGTGCGCCGCGGCGGCCGGTGCGGTTGTTTCACGCGGTTGCCGTACTGGATGGCCGTGAGCCGGCCGGACTCGAAGCGCAGCGGACTGGCCACGGCCCGGCTTGTCGGTCCATTCGTCGATGGCCTCGTACACCGTGACCTTGACGCGCGGCCCGCGGCCGGAGCCGCCGCGGCCTGCAGCATGGTCGAGGATCGGAGGCGCAGGCCGGAAAGCGGCAGGCCGGCCTGCCGCCCGATGCGGCCACAACCGGCTGCCGTGCGGGTTTCGTCGCGTCCCGCCGTCCCCCTCGCGCCCGCAGGCGCCGATCGCCCCGGGGAGCCTCAGGGTTCACTCGGCCATCAGGCCGAAGCGTTCCCGCGTCCTGGCGTCGATCGGGTTGTCGTCCTGGGCCGCTTGCTCCGGCGTGAGCACGGGCACGTAGTGGCCGTTCTTCAGGTAGACCTGCACGAACTCGCCGTCGCTGGTGCCATGGGACTTGCCGCCCAGGGATTCGGACGTGACCTGGTCGTCGATGACCGACACGTTCAGCGGGAACGCCGTCGTGGCCAGTTGCGACATCAGGTCGCCGGTCGCGTGGTTCCAGGACTTGTCCTTGGCCAGGTGGAAGACGTTGGTCTTCTGGATGTCGGTCAGCATGTCGCATCGCCCGCTGTTCGCCGGTCCCACGGCGAGGTCAAACACCGCCCGGGTCACGACGTCGGAAAAATCGAGGATCCCCTCGGGCGTCAGCTTGGGCTCAAGGCCTTCGGGCTTCGTCGCCATCAGGATGGCGTGGTAGTCGCGCTCCTCCTGGGGGCTCATCAAAGGGAGCGGGGACGAGGGTTCCGACGCTGGGGGACGGTTGAGCTGGATCTCCTCCTCCGAGAGGCCCAGGGCCTTCAGGTCGATTTCCGCTTCCTTCGGTGCCGCGTCCTGGACGTTGAAATGCAGGTTCTCGAGGTAGGGGAATTTCTCGTTCAGTGCCGCATTGGGCCGGAAGGTGGCCGGATCCCCCGGTTTCTCGTCCAGCTGGTTGAGGTGGTGCTGGATCAACTGGTCGATCAAGGTGGTCGTCATGTGGTGGCGGACCTCCTGGGCCGTCACCTCCTGGGGCGGAACCCCCAGTGTCGAGGCGATCACGTCGCGCTTCTGGTAGATCAGCGAATGCAGGAGGCAATTGCCGTCGTCGGGCACGTCGCGGGTGCGCCGCGCCATGGCCTCGTCGAAAAGGGGCTTGGGTGGACGCGCCGGGATGAAGCGCCCGCCATCGGCCAGCACCTTGTGGAGATCGCCTTGGCTGCCTTGGATGTCGAGGTCGGTGGTCTGCCGAGTGAGCACGGAGACTTTCATGTCGAAGGCGCTGGCGGCCAGGCCGGCCAGGTTCTCGGACACCTCGGTCTTCTGGCCCGAGGGGACGACCAGGTTGAAGAGGTGGGTCTGCCGCTCCGGGCTCATCCTGGAGAAGGCCTCGACGTCTTGCGGCGCCAGGGCCGTCAGCAGGGCCATCTGGTTCTCCGGGTCCTGCATGTCCACCAGCGCCGCCGGTGCTTTCAGCAGCGGTTTCAGGTAGGGGTGCTGTTTGAGGTGGGTGGCGCTGGCGCTGGCCTCGGACCGGCCTCCCTGGCTGGCCAGGCGGTAGTAGGTATCGAGTTGCTGGATCAGGTGGGAGGCCATGTGGGTGCGCATGGCCTGGGGCGTGACCTCGCTCGCGTGCGGAAGGCCCATCTTTTTGGCGATGCCGTCGCCGCCGAGGTGGATCAACGCATCGAGCAGGGTGTCCTTGCCCGCCGGCAGCTCGTCGAAACTCATGTGCACGTGCTTCAGCGGGTTCTTCGGCGAGTACGGGGCCGTGACAGGCCCGAAGGCGCTGCCGGCCTGCTGCGTGGCCGCTGGCGAGAGGCGCTGCCGCTTCGCCGGACGTGCGACGGGCGATTCGGGCGGCGAGTGCAGGCCGGTCGCCGCAGGCGGGTTGAAGCCGAACCGGGACGGGAACGATTGCACCGCGTGGCCGCTGGAATCGGGCGTCATGTCCGCGGCGCCGTTCGGGAGCGGCAAGCCGGACGTGCGGATGGGCGCGGGTTTCCTTTTTTGACCGCGGGGCGGCTGGCTGGCGGGATTCGGATGGCCCGGGCTGTCCGGCGTCAAGGGCTCGTTGCCCGCCGTGCCGCTTCGGCCCTGCAGGGCCGGGCCGGTGGTTTGCAAAGGCGCAGGCCTCGGGCGGTCCGACGGTTGGTTGACCGGGAAGCCCATCGAGCTTCGCCGCGGCGCGCTCGCCGTCTGCTCGGGGCGGCCCCCGGTCGGCAGCGGAATGCGGTTCTGCATCGCCGAGGGAACGATGTGGGGCACGCTCGGCTGCGGGAAACCTGTTGCTGCCGAGCCCGCGTGGGGGGCGAAGGTGGAGGGGCGCGACGGCAGGTTGTTCTGCGAACGCGGTGCCATGCCGGTCAACGGCAAGGAGTTCGTCCTCACTTTCGGGGCGGGAAAGGACGGCGAATCCACCGGTGCCGAATGCCGCCGCTGGACCTTGCCGGGCGCCGGTCCCTGGGCGGCGTCGGACGAGCGGCCCTTGAACGAGTCAACCAGCTGGTTCCACCCATTCTTCACCTTATCGAAGTTGATGCGCCCGCTCATGCTGACTCTCCACCCTGAATTCGCCCGCAGGGGTGGGGCGACAGTGCGTCAGCATGGGACCGGTGTCCCGCAAGGCCTGCACGGTGGTCCGAATTTTCGGGTCCAAAAACGAAATGGCGTGCGTGGAGTGAGGCGTCACGGGTGAAATTCACGCTGGCCGCGAAGCGCACTGGCGCGAAAAGCCCGAGCCGCAGCCTCCCGGCTCCGCGCCACGAACCACAAGAATTTCTTCAACTTGTACCTGGACGATCCGGTGATCACACCCCCCGGCGAGTGCCGGACCATGATCTTGTGGAATAGCTGAAAGTGGCCTGTCCGGGGCGTTCGCCGGTCGACGCGAACCCCTGGGCTGGCTGGCCGGGCCGGAACGTCTTCAAGGTGGCAGCGACGGCCTCGAACGCGTTCGGATTCGGAGAAGGCGGCTCGCGTTCGAGGCGTTCCGCAGTCTCGGGGCAAGCCCGTGAAATCCCCTGAAATGGCGTCCGCGGATCAGACGTTGAACAGGAAGTTCAGCACGTCCCCATCCTTCACCACGTACTCCTTGCCTTCGGCGCGCATCTTGCCGGCGTCCTTCGCGCCTTGCTCGCCCTTGTAGGCGATGTAGTCGTCGAAGGCGATGGTCTGGGCCCGGATGAAGCCGCGCTCGAAGTCGGTGTGGATCACGCCCGCGGCCTGCGGGGCGGTGTCGCCGATGTGGATGGTCCAGGCGCGCACTTCCTTGACGCCGGCGGTGAAGTAGGTCTGCAGCCCCAGCAGCTTGAAGGCGGCGCGGATGAGGCGGTTCAGGCCGGGCTCGGTCTGCCCCATCTCCTGCAGGAACATCAGCCGGTCGTCGTCTTCCATCTCGGACAGTTCGGCCTCGGTCTTGGCGCAGATGGCGACCACCGGGGCGTTCTGGCCGTCGGCGTAGGCGCGCAGCCGGTCGAGGAAGGGGTTGCCCTCGAAGCCGCTCTCGTCCACGTTGCCGACGAACATGGCGGGCTTGGCGGTGATGAGGCACAGCGGCTTGAGGATGACCTGCTCCTCCTTGCTGAAGGACAGGCTGCGCACCGGCCTGGCCTGGTCCAGCGCCGCCTGGCACTTCTGCAGCACGTCGACCAGCTTGGCCGCCTCCTTGTCGTTGCCCGAGCGCGCGGCCTTGAGCGAGCGCTGCAGGGTCTTCTCGACCGTGGCCAGGTCGGCCAGGCAGAGCTCGGTCTGGATCACCTCGATGTCGGCGATGGGGTCCACCTTGCCGGCCACGTGGATGACGTTCTCGTCCTCGAAGCAGCGCACCACGTTGACGATGGCGTCGGTCTCGCGGATGTGGGCCAGGAACTGGTTGCCCAGGCCTTCGCCCTTGGACGCCCCTGCCACCAGCCCGGCGATGTCGACGAACTCGACGATCGCCGGCACGATGCGCTCGGGCTTGACGATGGTCGCCAGCGCGGCCAGCCGCGGGTCAGGCAGCTCGACAATGCCCACGTTGGGCTCGATGGTGCAAAACGGGTAGTTCTCCGCCGCGATGCCGGCTTGGGTCAGCGCATTGAAGAGGGTGGACTTGCCGACATTGGGCAAACCCACGATGCCGCATTTGAGGCTCATGGAGGACTTTCGCGTTTATCAGGGGTGGATGTGGATTTTAGACGGCCGCAGCCCCCGTTCCGCCCGGGCTCACTTGAAGAGCCCGCGCAGCAGCTTTTCCTTCAGCACGGCCTTGGGCGAGGAGGCGGGGGGCGCCGCGGCGCCTGGCGCGGACGCCGCCGGCGGCTGGCCGAGCTCTCGGCGCAGGCGGTCTTTCAGCTTGTCCTGCAGCTGGACGCCGACCTCGCTCTTGAGCACGTTCGCCGCCACGGCGGACCACTGCACCGTCCAGCCGATGGCGTCCAGCGGCCCGTCGAGCCGCACGGGCACGGTGAGTCCCTTGAGCAGGGCGAGGTCGGCGCCGTCCTGGCCCTTCGAGGTGTCGGTCACGGTGGCGCGCACGGTGTAGTCGATGCGGCTGCGGCCGACGTCGACGTGACCGTCGCCGCCCAGGCGCAGGAAGGGGCTCTTGAGCACCAGGTCGTCGTTGCGCGCCACCCCGTCCTGCAGGGCGAAGCTGGCCGACATCTCGGAGAAGTCGGTTTTCTCGGCCGGCTGCGCCGCCCGGCGCGCATCCTGCCGCAGCGCGATCGCGGCGCGCGCCTGGCGCAGCGTGCGCGCCAGGTTGACGCCCTTGACCGCGCCGTCGCGCAACTGCAGCGACGCGCTGCCGTGCAGCCGCGACTTGAAGTCGTTCACGCTGCGGCCGACGGTGTCGAGGTCGACGGACACCCGGCCCGTGCCTTCGAGCAGGTCCTTCTGCGCCACGTCCCTCAGCAGCGCATTCACGTCCACCCCCTGGGCGGTGGCTTTCACGGCGTAACGGTTGCTGCGTGAGTCGACCGATCCCGAGCCCTCCACGCTGCCGCCCCAGAGGCGGCCGGCCAGCCGGCCCACGCGCAGCACGCCGCCGTCCAGGCTGGCGTCCAACGCCAGGTCGCCGACCCGGTACGTCCGGTAGGCGAAGTCGCCGATGCGCGCGGTGAAGCGGCCTTGCCAGGCGCCCAGCGCGGACAGGTCGATGGGCACCGCAGGGGCCGGCGCGCCCGGCCCGTTGGACACTGCGGGCGCCGCGGCGGCCTTGGCCGGCAGCAGGCGGTTCAGGTCGAGCGACTTGAAGGTGGCGCTGGCCTGCAGCGCCCGCGGGCTGTCCGTCAGCCGGGCCTGGCCCTCGGTCTGGAAGGGGTTGTCGTTGATCTGGCCTTGGAGCTTCCACTGCACGGACTGCGCCGAGGCCTGGGCGCGTCCCTGCAGGCCCAGCAACAGCGGCTGCAGGGAGGGCTCCTGGATCTTGAGCTGCGCGCCCAGCGCATCGAGCGCCACCGCCTTCGCCGCGAGCTGCAGCACCAGGTCGGCGCCCAGCGTGCCGCCGAGCTGGCGGGGCCCGCTCGAGCCCGCCAGGGTCACCTGGACACCTGGCACGCGGACCTCCTCGAAGCGGCCCGTCGGGGCCCCGGACTTGAAGCTGGCGTCGAGGGCCTGTTGCGG
>Ga0068855_100010756_pt1 | contig 11044 bp, 7 predicted proteins | sample KBSCornC52_FD_66592 | JGI IMG/M metagenome (GOLD analysis project Ga0068855, IMG submission 66592) | Corn rhizosphere microbial communities from Kellogg Biological Station, Michigan, USA - KBS Corn C5-2 | ecosystem: Host-associated > Plants > Roots > Rhizosphere > Soil ... | reverse complement strand
GCCTTCGCCGCCGGGCTTGAGCACCTTCAAGATCTCGGTGACGGCTTCCAAGAAAGCCTTCAACGTCGAATCAGTGTTGGTGTTACCCTTGACATACGTCGAGTAGATCATGCCTCCGACAATCAGGACCACCACGACGCAAAAGCACATCACGAGGGTCTTCATGATCCAGTTGCGGAACTTGCGGTCTTCGATCTCGAGCTCGTGGCGGTGCTGCTCCTCGATCACCTTACCTTGGCGACGGTCAACAACAACTTGCACGGGATCTTTATCGACGAGCGCCAGGTCCACTGGCGGAGGAACGGGGATGTTCAGATCGAAATCAATCGACTGGCCATCGTTCATGTCTGGATTACCCGGGGGTGGGGTATCCGAGGTTTCTCCGGTCGTGGGTGACGGAGCGTTTTCCGTCACCTGGCGAAGTTGAACAATGGTCTTTTCGAACGGGTCATCGGGACGGTTTGACTTATCGACCACGCTGACCTCCTTTCAGGTTGATGCGGCCCGCTGGTTACGGACTCTTGCTCGGTACGGGTGCTGAAGCCGCGTTGGCAGCGTCGACGGCCTTCTGGGCATCGACCTTCCACTTGCGAAGGTTGAACCAGCGCTTGTTGCACTTGCCCATCGCCTCGATGCCGAGGCTGATGTTGTCAACGAGCATGCCTTCTTTGTCCGACCACGTGGGCAGTGCCATGTAGTCTTCCACGTTGGGCGGGGCCGTCTTGTCACAGTCCACCAGCAGGTCGTCCGGGGGAAGGGTCGCCACCTGTTGGTAGCGGATCTGGACATCGGGGGCTGTGGTCTGGCAACCGGACAGGGCCGTACATGCCAGGCTGAGGAGAAGGAGAACGAGGTTGGTGCGCATGATCTAAGCTCCTTGATCTTGGATCAGTGCGAGGCGGCTGCGGAGGCTGCCGGTGCAGACGCTGCCGCTCCACCGCCCGAACACGTCGCGTCGTTGGGGTAGGAGTTGCAAAAGACGTCTGCCAGGGCCGTGATGCGCGTTCTGGACACCTCGGCGTCCTTCTTGGCGATGTTGTCCGCGGTCTGCGGCATCGACGCGTAGCGGCCCTCGATCTGGGCGATCTTGGTGTGGGTCTTCTGGCTGACGGTCTGGTCCTTCTTGACGATGGTGTCCGTGTCCGTCTTGGTGTTGGCGCGCGTCTTGTCGGCGGCTGCGTCCAACTCGGCCTGCGTCTTGAGCTGCTTGTTCAAGTTGTCGACGGTGCCGGTCAGGTCGTCGATCTTGGACTGCTGCTTGCTGATCTTGGTGTCTTTCTCGGCGATGTCCTTGCCATCGCTCAAGTGTTCCACGTACAACCAGCCACAGGCCACCAGGGTGACCAAGAGCAGGCCAGCACTGACCTTGCCCAGTATGGATCCGAAAAATGCTCCGAACATGATTGCCCCTTTAAGGCTGACGATACTCGATGAGTTTTGAATACGCCACAGCGATCGCGTCGATCGAGTGCTCGTCCAAGGAACTCAATGGAAGAAGACCGCGGAAGTTCAACTCGCCGATCTGGAGAACGGCTTTGTGAACATCGTCCTTGCCAGCGTTCCCCTTAGCCCCAACGGCCTGTTTGACGCTAGGGGGATCGACCAGGTCTAGCCCGATCGTACGGTCATATTCCCAGACGGTTTGTCTGATCATGGCCGTCGCTTCGATCAGAGCCGCAAAGGCTTGCGGTCTTTTCGAGTTGAAAAACGGAGACTCACACACCACGGCAACAGGCCGGTGATATCTGAGGATGTCCAAGATGTTCAGTCCCAGCGTATTGATTCTTGCGAACCGTTCCGAGTGGGACTCGATCATCATGGGATCCATCCGACACTTACTACCTTTGAGCGTGAGTGCCGAGGTGTGGTCTATCCAGAGCGTTCTGACGTCGAACGTAATGATCCCGACCCCGAGTGTATCTGTCCCGGGGTCGAGTCCTACGATAGATGCCAGGCAGTCTGGATCAGCCGGCATCAAGTGCACGATCAGTTACCCGTGGACGTCAGGTTTCCCCGACGCAGTTGGTTGTACGCATCACGTGCCGCCATGGCCTGGGGACTGGGCTTACGCCCTTGGCATGCTGCTTTCATTTTGGCAATGGCCTCAGGTGAATGTTTCTTTCCGAGCATCGCAGTTCCGGATAGCGCTCGTCTTTCCGGGTCCTGCATACGCTCGATGGACGCTTGACGAACTTTTTCGACATGCTCAGGAGTCAGCGACTTCCCAACGCGCGAGGCTGCGCCAGCTTCGATCGTTGCTCTGGGAACTCCGCGTTCTTTAGCTCGGATCTTAAGCAGTTCAATTGTCTCAGGAGAATGCTTACGCCCTGTTTGGGCTTGCCGCATTCTTTCTCGAGATTCGTCAGATACAGGCATCCCTAATCGCGGAGCTGTGGTGTCTCTTGCGATATTGAACAACCCACCATCATCATAAAACTCGTTGATGAGCTGCTGTTCGATAACACGGACGTCCGAATCATCACCGATTGGAATCGGAACGACAACGAAACTTCCGTGTTTGTCGAATGCTCGCTGAAGATGAACGTTGTGGTGTGTTCCGGTTCTCAACATTTTGTCGTGTTCTTTCAACCTGGAAACCAGATTTTCAGAACTACCAACGTAAGCTTTCTTTGAGATCGGATCACCGATGACGTAGATGCCTTTCTGACCAGGCGCAGCCACGATTACACCTTAAGATCCCGTAGAAGCAAGCTGCAGGTTCGGCTCGGTGGCACCGACGTTCAAGGCGATCGTGGTGCCGGTGTTGTTGAACACCACGGGCACCATGGCCGGAACGAAGGCCGCAGCTTGCGCCACGATCAGCTCGTTCATCGAGAAGTTGCCGGCTGTGGAGGTGACCGAGACGACCTTGTCGGTGCCGGTCAGCAGTAGGATCTCCGACAGGATGGCCAGGTCCTGGTCACCGTAGATCACCTTGGCCACGTTCAGCAGTTCGGTGGCGTCCGCCTCGGTGATGACCAGGTTGATCGCCGCCACGGCGGCCACGTAGCTGCCGTCGACCGTGTTCACGCCGGTGGACGTGATCGACGGGGCCGTCGGATTCAGGTTCGAGCTCGAAGGCACGAACGGAGTGGTCGTCTCGGTACCGTCGGAGTTGACGGTCTTGAGCTGCATCTGCGGCACGGTGTTCGTGAAGTCGATGCGCCGGCCGTAGTACGCTGCGTAGCGCACGCTGTCCCAGATCTCTTCACGGCGCAGGCAGTAGTTCTGCCGGGCCACCTGGCTGATGTCGTCGGTGATGGGGCGCAGCACGAACGGGATCTGGCCGTACAGCGAGGAGTCCGTTGCGCGGTGCGGCACCGGTTCCATCTTGGGGATGCCTTCGGCGCCGATGACGTTCTGGTGACCCTTGTTGCCGATGGCGTAGGCCTTCAGGTTCGTCAGGTCGGTCGAACCCGGCAGGACACCCGAGTTGATCGACAGCTTCTCGTTCAGCGTGGTGTACTGCGGGAAGGTTGGCGTGCGACCGGTGAGCAGACAGGTTTGCAGGTACTGCAAGTACACTGTCCGGACGATATTTTCCATGTTCTTTCCTTGTTGAGGGATCTGTCTGGATGAGGGGCCGTCTAGGCACTGAAGCCATCAGGCGACCCCCCGTAAATCAAAGCTAGTTTGCCTCGTGTGCAAAACGTACCGGTCTTGCTGGCATACACAGTAATTGAAGCCAGACAGAGTTTTTACTTGAGTTTCAGATGTGTTTTTAGGCAGTGGTGCGCTGCCAAACATCAGGTACGCTGGCTTGCTGCTCGGGGGTGAGAAGCAAGAACTTGTCCAGGCCAACGACCGGGATCAATCCTTGCGGATTGGGCGGCAGTGTCACCGGAGGTACCGTGATGTCCAAGCTGGTGAACATGGTGTTTGTCATGACCGAAGGTTCCAGACTGAACTCCGGACCCACCGTCAATTCCAGATTCATGGACGAGGTCATCAAGATCTCGGAAGTGATCTCCCCAAGGAAATTCAAATCCAGATCGAACTGCTGACCCACAGAGATCTTGGGACCGTAAGCATCGCCACTCAACACACCCACGGGGATGTTGATTTCGCGCTGCATGCCCGAAGTTTCCTTGAGCTGGCCAAACCGAATGAAGCCGGTATCCGCGTCGATGAGCGGACCTGCATTGATCGAGGCCACGTACTGCACCGAGTAGCTACTCAGCTGGGCCATGAGCTTGATCATGGCTTGCTGGATCTGCTTCAAAGTGATGACGTTGGCAGCGTCCACGCCCGTGGCGGCCGACAGCAGATCGGCTTGCATGATCTGCAAGTCTTCGATGCTGTAGGACGCAATGGGGATGTTGCGACTGGCAAACCAATCCGCGTACAGCTGCACGTAGTTGTCCGAGCCATCCCACGTGGCCCAACTGTCCCAGGTCTGGCTGACCGTGTCCCAGGTCGCGCCATCGGTCTTGGTCGGATCGATCGGGTCGGCCAGGCGCACGCCCGCATCGGCCCAGCACCGCGACATCAGCGCGAACATCTGGGCAAAGCGGTCCATGTCACCGGTATTGCACACGCTGTAGTACTGCTGGAGGGCAGCCTTTTGCAGCTTGTTGCAGTAGTCGTAGAAACTCTCGACCGAGATCATCGGCTGGGGCACCGGCAGCGTGGCCAGCATCGTCTGGGCGTCGGCCGTGGAGATCACATCCGGGGTGGTCACCGACATGATGTCTGCCACCGACGGACGCGGCACGCGAATCACCCGTTTGGCGATGACCGCAGGCACGTGGGTCAAGGTGTTGCCAATCGTCTTGCACGCCATGTAGGTGTAAAAGACAAAGGCGTCCTTGGCCGACAAGCTGATGGTCTCATCGGTGACCGGGCTCTTGATCTGGACAAAGGCGCGGTAGTAGTCCGTGTGGCTGAGCCACAGCCACTCGTAGAACAACGTGTCGGCCAGCGTGTAGTGTTCCGAGCCCGTGTAGTCGATGATGCTCGATTCGAGCAGCTTGGTCTTCAAATTGTTAGACAGCGAGGCTGTCATCTTTTCTTCAGCACGGAACTCTTCGTCATCACGATAGGTCACGTTGTCCTTGGCCAGGGCAGCTTCTTTGTCGAAGACCTGATTCAAGGTGTACGTGTTGATCCCGTCGTAATTGAACGCGGTATTGAGCGGGTTCTTCTGGAACGACAGCAGCGGCGTCAGCGCCGTAGGCATGCCTGACAGATCGTGGCGCATCTGGAACTCGGCCAGTGGCAATCCGATCTCGGTCAGGATATGCTGCATCAGCCAGTCAAACGTCTCACGTTGGCCGGAGTTGCGTTCGATGTAGGCGATGTTCCGATACAAAAACAACGCTTGGGAGCGCGTCATGAAATCCAGGTAGACGTCCAGCAACCCGTGGCTGGCCAGGTACTGGCGCAGATGGAAGCTGTGGACCTCGTTGGTCATGCACGCACGCAGCCGGAACGTGGTGATGGCGGCCACCAAGTTGATGTGCATGATGCCCAGAAACACAGGCATGTACAGATCGTCCGACAGCCCGTACTGCGGGTTGTGCCAGCGTACGTAGTAGCTGTAGATCCATTCCTGCAGACGGTTGATCAGCGAATACTCGTGATCTTCGACCAGAAAACCCGGGTACGACACAATGGTGCCGTCCTGAGCCGCGATGGTCGACGTGATGTCTGCCGGATAGAGGATCCCCATGATCAGTTGGACCTGATCGGGGTACTTGTTGACCAGTTCGAGGTAAGACGTCGTCCCGTAGGCGTACGCCGCTTCAGTCCCGCGGTGGAACTGTAGATTTTCCTTCGTGAAGTCAATGGTTTGTAGTGTGTCCACGGACACCACTTGCATGACGGTATCGGTCGGGTGGTACTCCCCCGACAGATTCAGATAGTACTTCCACGTCGTCTGATCATTCGGATTGACGATGGCAGTCCCGTATTTCGTCTGGAGTCCGACGTTGATGGCGGTTGCCGTGTCGGAGGACTTCACTACGAGGCTTGACGCCAATGCGTACACCGAGTCCGTGTAGACTTGGTAGTAATTGTTTTCCATTGCTTGTCTTGCCTTTTCCTCTCAAGAGGCCAAAGAGAATCTCATGAACCCATCTGCACCCAACGGCGATCTTGTCAAAGTCCTCGCCGCCGCTGATTCCGGGAGTCGTTACCCGGTGATGTCCCTGATCCGTCGCAACCCTGAACAGGCGGCGGTTCTCAGCAAGCTCATCCAGGCTGCTGTTCCGCCTCGTCACAACGAACGAGGTGAGCGTGAGTTCGCGATTCCCAACGTCCTCGAGATGAGGGCGATGAGTTCCCGGATCAGCCGTGACAACGTCGACGCAGAGTCGGTGCTGTCCATGCTGCCGGACATGGAACTGGCGATGCAGACGTTGATTGCGGCCATCTTGTCCCCCAAGGACATGATGACCATCGAGCTCAACTTTGCTGCACCCGAAGGTCTCCTTCCGGTGGAGCTGAGCTCAGCCTTGCTGCAGCTCGTCTCCACACATTTCGACCAGGTCTATAAAATTAAGTCGCAGTTGCCCGAGATTCTGCGCAAGATGCTGTTCCTGACGGGCAGCTACGTGGCCGCAGTGATCCCGGAATCGAGCGTCGACGAACTCATCAACCGGCACACGCCGGTCACGATGGAAGCCCTGTCGGACACCTTCAACCGTGACGGCACAATCCAAGGTCTGGGTCTGCTCGGACACGGCGCCAAGGAACAAGCGCCCGAAGGTGAAGTCAAGTACGGCATCGCGCTCGAAGATTTCAACGAGTACAACTACTCGACGAACTACGAAAAGCGCATCCCGTTTCTGGATGACAAAAAGCAGCCGATGGGCAACGTCTACCTGGATGGCATGTCGGTCACCGACAATCCGGCCATCCTGTCGTACCCGCGGCTGCAAGAAAAGATCCGCCACGACCGGATCAAGAACAAGCTGCGCAAGTCCAACCACCTGACCACATCGCTCGAAGCGATGAAGATCACCAAGCTGACCGACCGCGAACTCACGTCGGCCATCTACAAGCGTGGTCGCGTGGGCTTGAAGCAAGTCGAGCGCATGGTCACGCAAGAGCAGGCCATTCGCAAGACCATCGGCGAACCGATGATGCTCGAACTCCCGTCCGAGTCCGTGATCCCGGTCATGGTGCCTGGCCAGGAAAAGAAGCACGTGGGCTACTTCGTGATTCTGGACGCCACCGGCAACCCCGTGCGCGGCAAGTCCAACCACGACTACTACTCGGAGCTGTCGGATCGCCTGTCCAACACCGGTTCGGGCTCCATGCCCAGCCAGCTGCTGCAACGCGTCAAGGGCCTGACCACGGGCTTTGACTGCGCCAACCACGAGCACCTGGACTACGCAACGCGTGTGTACGCCGACATGGTCGAACAAGACCTGCTGGCGCGCCTGCGCAACGGCGTCTACACCAACGGGGTGGCGCTGGCGCGCAACCAGGAGATCTACCGCATCATGCTGGCGCGCACGCTCTCGCGCCAACAAACGCAGCTGCTGTTCCTGCCGGTCGAGCTGGTCACGTACTTCGCGTTCGACTACAACGGCGACGGCATCGGCAAGTCGCTGCTGACCAACATGAAGCTGCTGAACTCGCTGCGCGCCACGCTGATGTTCTCCAACGTCATGCAATCGGTGCGCAACTCGATCGGCCTGACCGACGTCAACTTCAAGCTGGACGAAGACGATCCGGATCCCCAGAAGACGATCGAGCGCATGATGAACGAAGTTGTGCGTGCGCGCCAGCAAGCGTTCCCGCTGAACACGTCCAGCCCGGCCGACATCGTCTATCAGCTCCAGCGCGCCGGCTACCAGTTCACGTACGAAGGCCATCCGGGCCTGCCTGACGTCAAGGTGGCCATCAGCGAACGCTCGACGAACTACCCGGTTCCCGATGCGACGCTGGAAGAAAACCTGCGCAAACGCGCGATCATGGCCACGGGCCTGAATCCCGAGACGGTCGACACCGCCTTCAACGGCGAGTTCGCGACTTCGGTGGTCAACAACAACATCATGCTGGCTCGTCGTGTCATGCAAAAGCAAGACGAGTTCATGCCGATGGTCAAGGACCACCTGGGCAAGCACATGCTGGCCAGCGAATCGCTGATCAACAACATGCGTGAGACGATCAAGGGCCATTTCGATTCGATCGAACTGGATGACGAGGTCTTCAAGCAGATGCCCGGCGAAGGTGAGTACAAGAAGTCGATGATGATCGACTACCTGACCAACCAGTTCATCGAAGGCATCGAAGTCACGCTGCCGCGTCCCAACACGGTGACCACAGCCAACCAGCTCGCCTCGCTGCAAAGCTACATCGAGCTGCTGGACATCGCCATCGACGGCTACTTCAACGAGAAGTTCCTGACGCAGGATCTGGCCGGTCCCATCGCCGGGGCGGCTGAATCTCTGAAGATGATGATCCGTTCGTCCTTCATCCGCAAGTGGATGGCTGACAACGGCGTCATGACCGAACTGTCGCAGATGGTGGCTCGTGATGAGGAAGGCAAGCTCGAACTGGTCTTTTCCGAAGAACAGAAAACCCACATGGAGGGTATCCTCCAGATGGCCACCGAAATCATCACCTCGGTCGAACCCATCAAGAAGGAACTGGCCGAGACGCTGCAAAAGGCCGGCTTCACCGGCGAAGGCGGCGGCGCCATGGGTGGCGGCGGCTTCGGTGGTGGATTCGGTGGTGGCGGCGGAGGCGGTGGTTCCGAGTTCGGCGGTGGTACGGACTTTGGCGCCGGCGGCGAAGGTGGCGGGACTCCTCCGGCAGGGGGTGGTTCCGATGAATTCGACGAAGAGCCTCCGGGCGGCGGTACTCCTGGCGCGCCGGAAGGTGGCGGTACAGGGACCGAAACCCCGGGTTCGACTGAAGGTACGGGCACTCCGACCTGATTTCGAACCAAAAAAAGAAATGGCAGCATAGCTGGGGAGCCCTAGGGCTCCCCGTTTATGCTGTCAGTTCTTCAGAGGGGGGGGGTGATCAGTCGATCACGCGCACCAGGAACGAACTCGGATTGAGCAGCGCGCGCGAGACTTGCAGCACCAGGCCATCCAGGGTCACGATGAACCGACGAGCGACCACGCCAGCCGTACCGAACTTGCCACTGAACATCTCCTGGGCGACCGCTTCCATCAGCGGGGTGTTCTGCTCGGTCAGCAGACCCACACCACGACGCGGCACCGCCAGGCTCAGTTCCTGGGCCGTGTACTGCATGTGCGAATGCGTCACGCGGCAGGCCAGGTACGTGATGGCGCTGAGCACCGTCGGATCGGTGGCCATCGTCGACAGCAGCGCGCGGGTCATGGTCTCGTGATCTTCACCCTTGGCCACCAGCAGGTTGGCGCGGATGATCTCGCGTTGTTGACCCAGCAGAGCGTCGGTGATGCGGTCGCCATGCTTCTTGCGAAGATAGGCCGGCGTCGATTCCCAGTCGCCGTCGAAGTCGTCGATGTAGACCTTGGGCGAGATGTTGAACGCGATCACGTCGTTGATGGCACGCGTCATGGACTGGTTGATCCGTGAACGCAGGGCCACCTCGTCTTGACCGGTCATCTCGCGCATGACCTTGAGCAGGTCACTGAACGTCTGGCACTCGCCGCAGCGCGCCGTCAGCTGGTCCAGGTACTCGCTGACTTCGTCGTTGGCGCACAGGACCGGCTCGACCACCCACGTCGTGGTGTGCCAGATGTCGGTCTTGTTCTTGATGAGGCCAGAGGCACGCCCGACCACGCCAGCAATCATCGCCGTCGTGCGCTCGGAGACGTCGATCTGGACGTCATCGTTGTTCACGAAGGTGTAGTTGACTTGCGGGGCTTCCGGCGGGGGTGCCGGGGTTTCGGTACGCACCAGATTGCCTTCCGGTGCGCGTTCGAACGCTGCCCGCATGAGGGACTTCGTTCCGATGGCGTGCTCGTTTTCGTTCACTGCTCTCTCCTGTTCTGTGAGGTTGACGATGACGGCCAGAACGGTGCCATCGCCGGTCTTGTGGTATTCGACTTTCTGGGTCGCCGACGTCCAGGCAGGGTGATACTGCTGGTGTACGGACGGTTCCCAATCCTTTTCGCTGACTTCTTCGTCGGTGGGCTCGACGTACTCGACTTCGGCCTTGGGAGCCGGGGCTGGGCGCGTGATGCCGCCAGGGGTGTCCATCGACACGAGGCGGTCGAACGACGAATCCCAGTCCGAGGGACCTTGGGCCGGGCGGCGATCGACCAGGGCTTCAGGCATGGCCGTCGTTGCGGCCTCGGCCGTACGTGCGCCCCACTTGGAGCTGTAGTTGGTCGGCGTGCCAGCCTGGGCGGCTTCCGCTTGTGGGGCGGGCGGTTGCTCGGGTTGCTTGACGTTGCCCTCGTCATCGACGTCGATGCCTTGCTGGCGCATCAGCTGGATGCGCTGGCGAGACACCTTGCCGGTACCCATGGAAGCAGCTGCCCCGGTGGCCGTCTCGACCGTCGGATAGTGCGCGGTCTGCTGACGTTCACCCGAGCGAAACAGCCCCGAACCACCCTGGTTGGAGTAGTTGGGCATGGGTTGCTGGCCATAGCCGCTGTTCTGGTGAAAGCCATCCGAGAACAGGTCTCGACGCTGACCGCCACCACCCGGGGAATACGCCGAATAGGCGTCGCGGTTGCTGCCCCACGGGCTGGGACGTTCGTTCTGGAACAGCCCGCGCTCGCCGCCATAGCCACCGGCGGCAAAGCTGTTGCCCCGCTCGGCTTGAGCGATCGCGCCGACCACGTTGGCCATCGAGTCGACGGCTTCCATGGCCAGTTGCTGATGATCGCGCGTCAGATACTGCATCAGTTCCGGATACTGGCGCACCTGCGCAGCCGACCACATGCCCACCACCGTGCCGACCGTGTTGGCCACGGCCTGCTGGACGTTGGCAAACACATTGGACATCATCTGCACGTGGATGAACTTGATGACGATGTCACACAGTTCGACGAATTCCTCGTTCTGGAAGTTGTTGACTGCCAGGAGGTTGTGGGCGTGCATCCAGATCGAGGTGGAGTCCAAGATCCCCCAGGGCCCGATCCGGATG
>Ga0068855_100010755_pt1 | contig 11045 bp, 9 predicted proteins | sample KBSCornC52_FD_66592 | JGI IMG/M metagenome (GOLD analysis project Ga0068855, IMG submission 66592) | Corn rhizosphere microbial communities from Kellogg Biological Station, Michigan, USA - KBS Corn C5-2 | ecosystem: Host-associated > Plants > Roots > Rhizosphere > Soil ... | reverse complement strand
CTATAAGCACAAATCGCAAGGGGAGACAGGTATGCAGAACCTTCTTCAGAATGTTCGTTTCAGCCTTCGCATGCTGATCCGGAATCCGGGCTTGACGCTGACGGTACTGCTTACCCTGGCCATTGGCATCGGCGCCAACACGGCGATTTTTACGGTCGATTATGCAACACTTCTTGCTCCGCTTCCCTATCCTCAGCCGAAACAGCTGGTGGTGGTCTGGTCGAAGATTCAGACGTTCCACAATGGAGTTGCCGCAGGCGATTTCCTGGATTGGAAGCAGCAGAACACGGTGTTCCAGGATCTTTGCGCCTGGACCGGCGGCAGCTTCAATTTAGCGACCAAAGACAGGCCAGAGTACGTCAACGGCGTTCGAGAGACTTACAGCATGCCCCAGATGATGGGCGAGCCTCTCCTCATGGGCCGCTACTTTTTGCCGGAAGAGGGCGTAGCCGGACGCGATCACGTGGTGATCCTCACCCATAAGCTGTGGGTCAAGCTCGGCGCAAATTCGAAAATCGTGGGCACCACGCTGCGCCTGGATGGCGAACCCTACACGGTGGTCGGCGTGCAGCGCCCCGGAATTTTTGATCGCCAGCAGGCGCAGCTCACGGTCCCCCTGGTTTTCAAGCCAGAGCAAGTCAATCACGATTTCCACTGGCTGCTGGTCATGGGCCGTATGAAACCGGGCGTGACCCTGAAACAGGCACAGCAGAACATGGACGCGGTTACTGCCCACATCGCCGAGATGTATCCCAAGAGTGACAAGGGGTGGGGCTCTTATGTCGAGGAGCTTAAGAACGACTTTCTGCCCAAAGAACGGATCAAGATGCTCTGGTTGCTCCTGGGCGCAGTTGGATTTGTGCTGCTCATTGCCTGCGTCAACGTCGCCAATCTGCTGTTGACGCGCGGCATGGCGCGGCAAAAGGAACTGGCCGTCCGCAGTGCGCTGGGAGCAGGACGCCGAACCATCTTTGCCCAGCTTCTTACGGAGAGCCTGCTCCTCGCCATTGTGGGCGGCGTGCTGGGCGTTGCCGTCGGATACGGCATGCTGCAGGGCCTGATCGCCGCCATGCCGCGCAACACACTGCCCAGCGAGGCCAATTTAACTCTCAATATTCCTATCCTGCTATTCACTCTCATCGCCACCACGGTGGCTGGTCTTCTGGCAGGCTCAGCTCCAGCCTGGTATGCATCGCGGGTCGATCCCGCCGAGACGCTCAAAGAGGGTGGACGCGCCGGCACCAGCGCGGGCAAACATCTGGTGCGACGGATTCTCGTCATCGGAGAGTTCGCGCTTGCACTTGCCCTGCTGGCCGGCGCGGGACTCACCATCCACAGCTTCTGGAATCTCTCCCATGTCGACCTCGGCATCAAAACCGACCACGTCCTATCGTTCTTTCTGCCCGTGCCGGAAACGCGCTCCAAAGATCCCCAGATCATCTCCGCGTACTATAGGGACATTCTTGCCCACATTGCTGCTGTGCCCGGCGTGCAGCATGCCGCAGCGATGACCGGCCAGCCGCCGTACGGAGCCGGGTTTGGCATGCCGTTCATGCTCGAAGGCGGACAGACTTACGCGGACCCGTCGCAGCGCCCAGGCACAGGATTCGGCATGGTGACTCCGGACTACTTCAAGGCGTTCGGCATTCAGGTCATCTCGGGACGTAGTTTCACGGATCAGGACGGCGCAGCCTCTGTCAAAGTGGCCATGGTCAACCAGGACTTCGTCAACAAATACCTCAAAGGCAAAGACCCCCTCCGTCAGCGCGTGCTGGTCGAGGAACTGATTCCCGGTGTCACCAAGCTGGGCGGATATATTCCCTGGCAGATTGTCGGGGTCTATCACAACGTGCACACCGCCGATCAGCGAGATGAAAATCCGGAGATGCTCATACCCTTCTTCCAGATTCCCTGGCCGCAGGCGGGGTTTGCTGTGAGGACCGCCGAGGATCCGTCCACAATGCTCAACAGCATCTCCGCCGCGGTTCACCAGGTGGATTCTTCTGTTGCTCTTGCCGAGCCCAAGACACTTGACCAGGTTGTCGACGAATCCATGTCTAACCAGCGATTTACGCTCATCCTCTTCACCAGTTTTGCCACCGTTGCGCTGTTTCTGGCGGCACTCGGCATCTACGGCGTGATGTCATTCTCCGTGGCCCAGCGTTCGCATGAGATCGCGCTTCGCATGGCCCTTGGCGCCAGCCGCAACCGGGTCGTGAGTCTCGTTATTCGCGATGGCGTGCTGCTTGCAGGTATTGGGCTGGGACTTGGGCTGATCGGCACTTATTTTGTGGGCCGCGCGATGCAAAGCCTTCTCTTCGGCGTAAAGGCACTGGACTTCGCAGCCTTCATTTCGGTCGCCGCTGTTCTGCTCGCGACCGCCATTGTTGCCTGTTTCCTCCCGGCGAGGCGAGCTGCGTCCGTTTCACCCATGCGCGTGCTGCGGACCGAGTAGCCTCTGAATGCGATGAGTTCCCGCATCGTCTCGCCCCGTCACCTGGATCGGCCTCAGGATGATTGGGGCCAGTTCGTCATGACCAGAGGGGAACCGCCCTCACAACTCACATTCCGCAACCAGCTTCAAGAGTCGAAGAAGGGTCTCTCGCTCCTGCGAAGTCATTTGCCGCCGGACAGCCTCGTCGGCCGTCTCGCGAGCCGCGATCAGCCGTTCCCGGTACTTCCTGCCTTTGGCGGTCAACTGGATCTGAATGGCTCGGCCCGATTTCGCCTTGTGCTCGGACACGAGCCCTTCTCTGGCCAATGACTTGATGGCCCGATGCACGACGGTGCGGTCGGAGCTGAGGAGCGTGGCGATCTGATTTTGATTCAGCACCGTTCCGCCACGCAAGGTGGACAGGATAAAACCGCGTGTCGCCGAGCACTGGGTTTTTCGCTCGAGCTGCTTTCCAACAGAGAAATAGGCGGCTGCAAGATGGGCCAATATCGAGTTTTTCAGAATGTCATCGGGAATCTCGTTGCCAGGGAGGACGTTCATAGGACGGTCACCGTTGTATCGAGAGGTCTCCGCCACTGCGGCGGCACATGACAGGCTGGCGATTTCTTTCCGATGGCGATGACCATCACGATTTCATGATACCGGTTGGACAGTCCCAGATATTGTGAGAGCCTGCCACGATCAATGCCTTCCATGGGGCAGGTATTCATTCCCAGCGCTTCTGTAGCAATCATGAGATTCTGGCAAGCCAACGAGGTATTCTTAGTGGCCCATTTGAACAGGTCTTGCCGCGAAAGTGGTGGTATTCCGATTACCATCCGCAGATGCAGGAGTTGGAAGAGGGCTCGCTTGATGGCGGCAAAGGTTCCGAATGGCCCGGGTAGGAAAAGGATCCGGCCGATTCTTGCGTCTCGCGCGTAGGTGCGAATTCTCTCCTGGCTGAAGCCGTTGCTGCGCATCCACTCGAGCTGCCGCAGCGAGGTGGCAGAAAACGATCCGATATCTGCAACCGCCACGACCAACGCGGAGGCGGTTACCGCGGGCTTCTGTCCGAGGCATAGCCTCGCGACCACGCTCCTGTTGGCTGGGGACTGCACCCAATAGAACTTGTAAGGCTGGGTGTTGAAGCTAGAGGGTGCATGACGGGCCGCATTGAGAATCTGCTCGCGGAACTCATCGGAGATTTCCACGGGTTCGAAGATCTTTACCGCGCGCCTTTGGAAGATTCTATCCAGAGCGTCGGGCATGGCTCGCTACCCCCACGTTGGTATTACAACATGATAATGTTGCAATAGCAACATGGAGGTTGGCGGCACGGTCGGGGGGCGGGGTGTGACGTGCGGGCGGCGGCTTATCGGACGGCGCTGTATCGGAGGAATGTGTGGGTGGGCAGGGGAGCAACGGCAACCGCAGTTCCTTCGACTTTGCTCAGGAGGCCTGTTTGCTCAGGATGCCAGGTTGTGTGGGTTGGGAAAGAGCAGCAAAGTTATTGGGATTCCTTCAGGACTGCCAGATATTGGCGGAAGTTGAAACGGGCGCCGATGAATTGATCGTGGGTGAGCTGCAACTCGTCGTTGATGAGCCGGATTTCGCGTTCTTCGGCAGTGGAAATAAGGTTGTCGGCGGCCGCGACGGCGAAGAGGCAATCGAGCAATGCGAGCTTCTGTTCAAGATCTGCGATCCGATTGAATTCCTGGGTGACAAGAAAATTCTCGGTTCCTCCGAACAGTGTGGCCTGGGTCTTCGCGATCTGCACGACGAGCACGGCCTGCTCGGGAGGGAGATGGCTGAGGCGAATGACCTGGCGCTCCATCTCCTGGGTCTCGGCGTCGCTGATGTTCATGTCGGCACGCGCTACACGGCTCAGGATGTAGGCAAAGACGGCGACGTAGCGGGCACGCTCGGGCTCCAGAGTGTCGAGTTGCCGCACGATTTTCCGTACTGTTTCGCTGTCGTCGCGGCCGAGCCCGTCGCTGGCACCGAGATCATTCCATCGCGTCTTCAAGGCATGCAAAAGGTTCCCAATGGTCATGATTCCACTCTCTTGAGTCTCAGGTGAGGAAGCGGTCCGCGCCGGAAGGGTCAGCCGGAAATGACTCGGCGGGTCGTAAGGGTTGGGGTGCGAATCTGCCGCCCTCCTACGGTTATTTTAAGACCGGGCGAATTCGCTGCGGTGGCGGCTATAGAGGAAGTAGATCACCAGTCCGATGGCGAGCCAGATGAAGAACGCGATCCAGGTGAGGACTTCGAGGCCCATCATGAGCAGAATGCAGAAGAAGATGCTGAGGAGCGGAAAGAGCGGTCCGAAGGGCGTGCGGAAGCCGCGATGCCTGTTGGGCTCGCGGTGGCGCAGGACGAGGACGCCGATCGAGACAAGAACGAAGGCGAACAGGGTTCCGATGTTGGAGAGGTTTGCGACTGTCCCGATGTCGAGCAGGCCGGCGGGGAGTCCAACCACGAATCCGGCGACCCAGGTGGCAAAGGCAGGTGTGCGGAACTGCGGATGGAGACGGCTGAAGATGCGCGGCAGAAGACGATCGCGTGACATTGCGAACCAGACGCGCGCCTGTCCGAGTTGGAAGACCAGGATGGAGGAGATCATGCCCAGCATTGCGCCGATCAAGACAATCAGCCGCACCCAGTGCAGGGTGTTCGATCCGGTGGAAATGGTGAGGCGCTTGAGCGAATTGACGACCGGGGCGGCGTCTCCCATGACGGATTGCCAGGGTACGATGCCGCTGAGGACGATGGCGACTCCACCATAGAGGAGGGTGCAGGCAGCGAGGGTCGCGAGAATGCCGATGGGCATGTCGCGCTTAGGGTTCTTGCACTCTTCGGCGGCGGTGGAGACGGAATCAAAGCCGATATACGTAAAAAAGATAATCGAACCGCCGGAGAGAACGCCGGCCCATCCGCTGGGCATAAAGGGGTGCCAGTAGTGCGGCTTGACGAAGCTGCCGGCGGCGAAGATGAAGGCCAGGATGGCGACCATCTTGACCAGTACGAGAATGTTGTTGGTGCGGGCCGACTCGCGGATGCCCCGAACGAGGATGACGGTGAGGATCATCACGATGAGGAAGGCGGGGACGTTGAAGCCGAAGTGCCAGCCAGGATCGTAGAGGTTGTTTCCGGCCATGTCCTGGAGGCCGGTGGGCAGGTAGGCGGGTGAGATCCATCGGAGCGACGGGTGTATGCCGAACCAGTCGAGGAAGTCGACGACGTGGGCTGCGAACCCGACGCTGACGCTCATGTTGGAGAAGGCGTACTCAAGGATGAGGTCCCATCCGATGATCCAGGCGACGAGCTCGCCCATGGTCACGTAGGTGTAGGTGTAGGACGAGCCGGCGATGGGGATCATCGAGGACATCTCGGCGTAACAGAGGCCGGTGAAGGCGCAGACGATGGCAACGAAGACGAGAGAAAGTGCGAGGGCCGGGCCGGCGCCGGGGCGGCCGTTTAGGGCGGTGTGATAGATAAGCCAGTGGATCAGGGGGGTATTGGCGATCTGCGGAGTATCGAAGTGCTGGCCGGCCATGGCCGTCCCGATGACCGTAAAGATGCCAGAGCCGATGACGGCGCCGATGCCGAGAGCGGTCAGCGACCACGGGCCGAGGGTCTTTTTGAGGGACTGGCCAGGCTCTTCCGACTCGCGGATCAGCTTGTCAATGGATTTGCGGGCAAGTAGTTGGCTGGGCAGGGCAGCTCTCCTCTTGATCTGGACCATGTCCGTTGCTATGCGAGGGACCTGCTCAAAGATAGCGGAGAACAGCAGCTTCTAGCTACTAGCTTCCAGCAACCAACTGCCAGGCATTCTCCGGGGGGCCGAGCTGTGGGGTTCCCGGGAACTGGCTGGCAGCTAGAGGCTGGAAGCTGAGGGCTGTCCGTTTTACCGCTTGGACTGTCCGCGCGCCAATTTTTTGATCTTCTTCTTGTTGGAGCCGCGGGGAGTGGTCCGCTTGGCCTTGGGGGCGGCCTTCTTGCGAGCGGCGCGCTTTACTTTTTTGCGTTCTACCTTGTCTTCAATCTTGGTGGTGTTGGCCACGAATACCTCTTTCGCTGAATTCAGATGTGTCCGGCCGGCTAAGCCGCGTTTGTCCGGAAATATGCATTTTTATGGTAACAGCCGATGAACGAAGGGGAAAATCGACGCTCGCCGCGCCGCCGGCTCCCGGCTATCGGAAAGAACCGGGGACCGGGTCGAAAGGCCGCCGGTCCCGGCTGTAACCGTTTGATCGACGCTGGGAGGGAGCACGCGTAGGCTCAGGGCATGCAAGACACATGTTTTCATTCTTATCGCTACGAAGCTGGCCGGCAACAAGCAGCAGTGCGCGAGGAATCGCTGTCGGCGGACAATGCGATTGCGTGGGGCAGGCGTACGGCGCTGCTTCCGCGGCTCACTGCGCTGTTGATCCTCCTGACGGGGGCGGCACTGCTTTTTGCCAGTGACACAGCAACGTTCCGTGGCAATGCTGCGCACACCGGCGTGTATGACGGGGCGGGCATTCCGCAGTTGAAAGGGGTGAAGTGGACGTTTCATGCGGGGGGCGAGGTGATCGCTTCGCCGACGGTGGATGAAGACACAATTTATGCCGCGACAACCGCGGGGATGGTATATGCGGTGAATCGCGGGAGCGGCGCGAAGAACTGGGAGCTGGACCTGAAGACGCGGATCACGTCGTCGCCGGCTGTGGCGGGCGGGCTGGTGTACCTGGCGGCGTTCGACGGGAACTTCTATGCCATCGACGCGACGGTGGGGCAGGTGAAGTGGAAGTTCAAGACTGGAGGAGAGCGGCGTTTCAGCGGCAGACATCTGCACGGTATGGAGCCGGCGGGTGAAGTCATGTCCGATCCATGGGATTGCTGGCTCTCCTCTGCCGTGGTGTGGAACGGGGCGGTGTATTTCGGCAGCGGGGACGGCAATGTATATGCGCTGGACGCCGCGACCGGAACGCTGAAGTGGAAGTTTGAAACCGCGGACGTGGTGCATGCGTCGCCGGCCATCGCCGGTGGCGTGGTGTTTATCGGGAGCTGGGACGCCAACTTCTATGCGCTCGATGCGGCGACGGGCACGGAGAAGTGGCGGTTCAAAACGGGGTTAGACCCGGAGAACCACAACCAGCAGGGCATCCAGTCGTCGGCGGCGGTGACGGACGGGATGGTGTACTTCGGCTGCCGCGATTCGCACCTGTATGCGTTGGACGCGAAAACGGGTGAGAAGAAGTGGGCCTTCGGGACCAAGGGGTCGTGGGTGCTTAATTCGCCGGCCGTGGCGAATGGGAAGGTGTATTTCGGCACGTCGGATACAGGGATTTTATACGCCGCGGATGCGAAGACCGGGGCGATTGACTACGCGGTCGGGTTCAATGGGTGGCCTGTGTACTCCTCGCCGGCAGTAGCCGGAGACATGCTCTATGTGGGAACGACTCAGGGGACGTTGGCAGGAATCCATTCACCGAGCGGGCGAGTGGTATGGACATTTGCGACGGAGGCGTCGAAGCAGAATGGAGCGGCGATCCCGAGCTACTTTGCGCCGTTTAGATCCAACTTTTATGACGATGTAATCGGGGCTTATGGCAAGCTGCTTATGCTGGGGCCGATTCTTGGGTCGCCGGTGGTGGCGGGAAACATGGTGTATGTGGGCAGCGTGGACGGGAATCTCTACGCGCTGGAGTAAGAGCAGCACGCAGGGGGCGCCGCGAACGGTGGAGCACATGCTTGCTGCGTTAGTCCGCCGAACTGGAGGGGAAACCGGCGGGCCGATTCGCGGTGCCGGAAAGAGGGATAATGGGTGGTCATTTCAGGCTGGCCGGTCGGGGCAGTCACAGACACAGACGCAGATCAGGGAATTCATTATTGGGGTGAGTTCGATGGGAACGGTAGTTGAAGCCGGAAAAATTGTGGCGGTGGAACAGGCGTCGCCGCTGCCTCTGGCGCGGGCAGTCGCACGTTCCTGGCCGGTGCGCACCGCGTTGCTGCTGCTGGGCTCGACGGTGGTCGGGCTACTCTTCGCGCTACCTATGTGGACAATGGAATGGAAGCAGGCGCTGGCACAGTGGTGGGCGTGGGGGCTGATGGCGCCGCTCATTTTCTGGGCGGACCGCGCGCTTCCGTTTACCGGACGGGAGTTCGGCCGCCGAGCCGTAGCGCACATTCCGGGGTCCTTGTTGTTTACGTCGGTGTATGTCTACCTGTTTTATGTGCTGCGTGCGGCCATCGGGGATGTGAAATGGAGCGCGCTGCAGCCGGGGCAGATGATCAAGAGCGGGCCGGGCTGGCTGGTATGGAGCCTGCTGGTCTACTGGATGATCGTGGGCGCGATGCAGGCCTACCGCTACTACGAGCGCTATGTGAGTAGTGAGCTGCGATTGGAACGCATGGAGAAGAGCTACGGGCAGGCGCGGCTGAATGCGTTGCGTATGCAACTCGACCCGCATTTCCTGTTCAACGCGCTGAATACGATTTCGTCGCACGTGGAGCGCGATCCGCGGCTGACGCGCAGCATGATCGAGCACCTGGGCGACCTTCTGCGGCTGTCGCTTGAAAACAAGGACCGGCAGGAGGTTCCGCTGGCCGAGGAGCTGGCGTTTCTCGATCACTACCTGGAGATTCAGAAGATTCGTTTCGGCGACCAGCTCACGGTGGATATCGATGTGGACGCGGAAGTGCGCTATGCGTCGGTGCCGTCGCTCTTTCTTCAGCCGCTGGTGGAGAACGCGATTCGTCACGGCATATCGCGGCGAATATCGGGTGGCGCGGTGACGGTGACGGCACGCGCCGTGGATGGAAAGCTCTCCATCCAGGTGGAGGACGACGGGATGGGGTTGCCGCCGGGCTGGTCGCTCGAAAGCAGTTCCGGGCTGGGGCTGACGGTGACGCGGGAACGCATTGCGGGACTGTATCCGGCGGCGCACGCGTTCTCTGTCCGACGCCGCGGCGATGGCGGGACTCGAGTCGAAATCCAGTTGCCACTTAAAATTCAGGGGGAAGAGCAGGATGCCGGGAATTGAGAATATGCGGGTGCTGGTGGTGGATGACGAGGCACCGGCGCGACAGCGGGTGATCGATTTGCTTCGGCACGATTCCGATGTGGGCCTGATTTTCGAGGCGGCGGATGGGCAGGCCGCCGTCGAGGCGATCCTCGACCACCGGCCGGACCTGGTGCTGCTGGATGTGCAGATGCCCGAGCTTGACGGGCTGGGCGTGGTGGAAGCCGTTGGGGCGGCGGAGATGCCGCTGACGGTGTTTATAACTGCTTACGACCAGCACGCGCTGCGGGCATTCGAGGCCAACGCGCTCGACTACCTGCTGAAGCCATTCAGCGACGAGCGTTTCGAAGGCATGATGGCGCGGGTGAAGACGCGCCTCGACGAGCGCAGTTTGCGCGAGTTCGGGCAGCGCGTGATGAAGATGGTTTCCGCGGCGCCGTCGTCCGCAGACCGGCGCTGGGATCGCCTGGTGGTGAAGGCCGGCGGGACGACGCGGTTCGTGCGGGTGGTGGATATCGACTGGATCGAGGCGGCGGGCGTGTACGTGAATCTGCACGTTGCGGGCAAGGAGCTGCTGTATCGCGCGGCGCTGAATGAGCTAGCTGAGCGGCTTGACCCGCGGAGGTTTGTGCGGGTGCACCGGTCGGCGATTGTGAATATTGAGAGCATTCTGCAACTGGAGCCGATTTCGCATGGCGAGTTCGACGCGGTGCTGCGCAACGGGGCGAGGACGCGGGTGAGCCGAACGTATCGTGCGCAACTGGAGAAGCGGCTGGGGCAACCGCTGTAAGCGGTACCGGCAAACCAAACACGATTCGGAGTCGACCGCGATACGCGCAAAATGCGTGGCAATGGCGCAGCTTTCGGGCCCACCGGCCGGAACCCGTCAGGCAATCCTGCGCGTTCCCATGCCGCGCGTCTCAACGGTAAGGAGAAATGCCTTACAATGTAAGGAGGAGCTGTTATGCCTTCCGCTTCCCAAAACTCCTCCACGACGGTTGAAGCTACGGTGACATCGAAGGGCCAGGTCACGTTGCCGAAAGTGCTGCGGAAGCGCCTGGGGATCGAGAGCGGCAGCCGAATCCGGTTCAATATCCCTGCGAGCGGCCCGGTTCAGGTCGAGCGGGTTTTGTACGACCTTGAAGATCTCTGGCGGATGGCGGACGAAGGTGGGAAGCCGGGCCCTGTCATGTCGTTTGCGGAGATGGACGCGGCCAAAGCCGGGAGGCGCTGGTGATGCTCACGGCTGATACCAAGGTGTGGGCGCGCGCCTTGCTCAACGACGAGCCGGCTCAGACGAAGAAGGCGAGGTCGGCTCTCGGGCAGGCCCGTTCTCAGGATGGAGTGTTCATCCCGCTCCTCGTTCTTGCGGAGCTCTCATGGGTTCTCAGGGGCCGGTGGGAAAAGGAGAGAGTTCTCGATGCTCTGGAGGGGTTGCTTCGAGCGCGAGGCGTGACTGTTGAATCTTCTGGTCTGGCCCGCAGGGCTCTGGAATCTGCCCGAAACGGTGCGACCGGTTTTGCCGACCATCTGATTGCGGAAGTGTCTTTCGAAGCTGGCGTGAAGGAGATTCTCACCTTCGATAAGGCCTTTGGGCGCCTCTC
>Ga0068855_100010751_pt1 | contig 11047 bp, 9 predicted proteins | sample KBSCornC52_FD_66592 | JGI IMG/M metagenome (GOLD analysis project Ga0068855, IMG submission 66592) | Corn rhizosphere microbial communities from Kellogg Biological Station, Michigan, USA - KBS Corn C5-2 | ecosystem: Host-associated > Plants > Roots > Rhizosphere > Soil ... | reverse complement strand
CGCCGGGCCCGGCGCGCTCGGCCCGCGACTCGGCGTCCTCGGGGACGGGCAGGTCGGGCGTGGTCACGCGCGAGCGCGTCGGGCGCGGGCGGGTCGAGAGGCTGCCGCCCGTGGCCGGGTCGCCGTTGACGACCGCCAGCGACGTGGGCTCCTGCCCGTCGACCACGTCGGCGTCGGTGTCCAGCAGGACGACGTCCTGCTCGTCCAGATCGTTGCTGCCGGTCTTGGAGCCGCTGGTGCGCGCCGCCGAGCGGCTGATGGGCGCCACGCCGTCCTTGGTGCTGAGATCGGCCAGCCACTTCTTCAGCTCGGTCTGGCCCACCGGGTGGAACACCGTGCGCAGCACCCGCTCGACGTCGGCCAGCATCTCGTCGGCGGTCTGATAGCGGCGGTCCGGGTCGGGCTGCATCGCCCGCGCGACCAGCGACGCCACCTGCGGTTGCAGGTCCGGCGCCACCTCGCCCGGCGCGCGGAACTCGGCCTTCTGCACGCGCAACAGCGTCTCGAGCTCGCTGCCCCCCTCGAACGGGCGGCTGCGCGTCACCAGCAGGTACAGCACCGTCCCCAGCGAGAACAGGTCCGAGCGCGCGTCGATGGCCCGGCCCTGCGCCTGCTCGGGCGACATGAAGGCGACCTTGCCCTTCACGACGCCGACGCCGGTGTGCTCGCGCTTGTTCATCGCCTTGGCGATGCCGAAGTCGGTCAGCTTCACCTCGCCCTGCTCGGACAGCAGGATGTTGTGCGGGCTGACGTCGCGATGGACGATCCCCAGCGGCCGCGACCCGTCGGTCTTGGCGTGCGCGTAGGCCAGCGCGCGGCAGACCTCGGCGGTGATGTGCAGCGCCAGCTCGCGCGGCAAAGGCACCCCGGCCACGGCGGCCCGGTGCAGGACCCGCCCCAGGTCCCAGCCGTCCACCAGCTCCAGCACCAGGAAGTAGCGGCCGGCGCTGGCGCCCAGGTCCAACACCTGCGCGATGTTGCTGTGCGAGAGGCTCATCGAGATGTGCGCCTCGTCGATGAACATGTTGCGGAACTGCGGGTCCGCGTAGATGGCGCTGTTGATCCGCTTCAGGATGACGGGCTTCTGGAAGCCCTCGCGCCCCATCTGGGTGGCCAGAAAGATCTCGGCCATCCCGCCGTCGGCGACGCGCCTCTGAATCTTGTACCGGCCGTGCTGCGCCATTCCGGGGGTATCAAGTTACCACGGCGAGACGGGCTGGCGCGGGTCAGCGCGCCAGATCGTTGCGGACCTCCTCGAGGGAACGGCCGCGCGCGTCGGGGTGATCCACGAGAAATAGATCGATGAGCTTGGCGAGCTGCTTGGACTGGGCGGCGCTCATCTTGGGCTTCGCCGGCCGGGACGCCGCGCGCGCCTCCGCGTCGCGGTCGTGGCCGCCCCTCTTCTGTCCCGAGGAGGCCTTCTTCGTCTCGGCCTCGATCTGCTTCTCCAGCTCGCGGTTGCGCTTTTCCTCGCAGCCCTTCGGCTCGCACTCGCCGGGACAGCCGCACCGGGCCTGCTTGTCGCAGTAGCAGGTGGCGCCGTCCTTGTAGCAGCCACATTTGTTACGATCTTCGGCCCGTGCCCGCCCGGCTCCCACCAGCAAAGCCGCGACGAAGACCATGGTCAACCCGAGCCACTTGAACGCGCGCGTCGTCACCCGCGCATCAAAGCGCGCCGAAAAAAGGTGGTCAAGGTAACCGAGATCACGCGCATCGATTCCGCGCGCGTCGATTTCACGGATATCCGGCGCATGGACGAGGCGCCCTCCGATGTGCACCATCTCCGCACGCCGTGGGGCGACTGACACAGCAAGCGGCCCTGCTGGCCGCCGCAATCGTGGCGGCGGGGCCAGCCCGCGCCACCGATCCGGCATCCGGACCCCGGCGCGTGGAGATCGTGTTTGACGCCGATCTCGACGGGCGGTTCGCCCAGCCCACCTGCGGCAAGCCGGGGCATCCGCCGCCCGACGCCGCCCAGCTGGTGGCGGCGCTGGCGGCGGCCCGGGCCGAGACGCCCGACCTGCTGGCGCTGCTGGGCGGGAACTGGGCCGCCCCGGACCCGTTCGGCGCCGCCCTTCTGGGCGCGCGGGCCGAGCACGCCGACGCGCTGGCCGCGATCCTGACGCGCGGCCGTTACGACGCCATCGCGCTGGGGCACAACGAGCTGGCGCTGGAGGACGCCACGCTGGACGCGCTGTTGCCTCGGCTGGCCGCGGCGGGGCTGCCGGTGGTGGCCAGCAACCTGACGTGCGACGCGCGCCGTCCGGCCTGCGGCGCCCTTCGCCGCGAGCTGCTGGTCCGACGCGGCGGCGAGACGGTCGGCGTGCTGGCCACCATCTCACCCTCGGTGCTGGCCGGGATCCCGGCCGGCCGGGTGGCGGGTCTCGGGTTGCGCGATCCGGGCGAGGTCATCAAGGAAGGCGTCACGCGGCTGCGGCGCGAGGGGGCGACCTTCGTGGTGGCCCTCTTCGACGGCCCGCGCGACAGCCGCGCCCTGGACGAAGCCGACGCCCTGGCCCGTCACCTGGCTGGTGGCCCGGCGCCGGACCTGTTGCTGGGCGCCGGGCTCGCCGAGGAAGACACCTCGCGGGCGCTGGAGGAGCTGCGGCGGGCAGACGCCCCGCCGGTCATCGGCGCGCCGCCCGGAACGGCGGGCCTGACGCGCGTGCGGTGGACGGCCGGCCAGGTTGCCGTCGAGCGGGTGTCGCCGGCGGCCGCGCCCGACCCCGAGGTCGAGGCGCGGTTGCGCGCCGCCGAGGCGGCGTTCTGTGCAGTCGCCGCCCGTCCCGCCGCCCCCGCGCCCATCCACGGAACCATGACGCGCGAGGCGTTCGTGGACTACGTGCTGGAGGTGATGCGGCGGCGCGCGAACGCGGAGATCGCGGTCCTCAACCGGGCCTTCGTCAAGCGGGCGCCGTTTCCGCTCTCCGGGACGCTCACCGAGGGGGACCTGCAGCGCGCGCTGCCCTACGCCGCCGTCATCGGCGCGGCCCGGGTGGCCGGCCCGGTGGTCGAATCGGTGATCGGGCCGGCGCTGGCCAACCCCAAGCTGGCGGCCGCCGGCGTCAAGAAGGCGTCCGGCGGGCTGCAGGTGAACGGGCGCCCGCTGGACAAGGCGCGCGCCTACCGCGTGGCGACCATCGCCTTCGTGGCCAGCGGCGGCGACGGCATCTTCCCGGCCCACGCGCTGCCGTTCGCGCCCCTGCCCGGCGCGCCCGACCTGCGCGCCACCCTGGCCGACTTCCTGCGCGGCCAGACCGGCGCCCAGGACGGCGACCCGACGGTCAACGCCGCCACCGACTTCGGCCCGGCGCCCGTCGATCGCCCGCTGCTGGTCCTGCTGGCCGACGGCGAGCTGGACTTCGCCGGCACGTCGATCTCGAACGGCCCCGGGTACACCGACACGCAGCTCGCGCGCGCCCAGCAGACGGCGCTGAAGGGGGAAGCCACCCTGGTCGCGCAGCTGCGCCACCCGCGCCACGAGCTGGACGGGCGCTTCGACGCGCAGTACGGCTGGACGCGCACGCAGCCGCCCCAGATGCCCGCCGTCTCCGCCGAGTCGACCGACCTCATCACCGCCATCGCCACCTACAGCTACCGGGGGCTGCGCGACTGGCGCCAGTTCCCCAAGCCGGCCATCCCCGATCCCTACGTGCGTCTCTGGCTGGAGTCCGAGTTCACCCAACCGGCGGTGACGCCCACGCAGACCCGCGCCTACCACCACCTGCAGCTCACGCCCACCGCCGGCGCGCAGTTCACGCTGAACCCCCGCCTCAAGGTGCGCGGCGGCGCGGGCGCGCAGCGCGAGCTGCTGGCGCCCGACGGGGCCGGCCGCTGGCAGGCGGTGATCGAGGCCGGCGCCACGCTGGACCCGACGGCCATCGCCACCTGGGGCGCGCTGGCGGTGCGGCTGGAGGGCCTCTTCAACTACGACTTCGTCGACCCCGGCGGCACGCGCCAGCACCAGCTGCGCGGCACCGCCAAGCTGTCGGTGCCGCTGGTGCCGACCCTGTTCCTCACCATCGGCGTGGACGTGTTCGCGGTGCAGCGCCAGCAGCTCGGCTGGGGCGCCTCGACCGACACCACGGTGGGCCTGCGCCTGCACACCGACGCCGCCCATCAAGCCATGTGAAGCTCAGGCGCAACCTCTGCCCAACCGCGGGGGCGCGACTTAGGATCAGGCGCATGAGCGAACCCAAGAGCTACTCCGGGGGGTGTCAGTGCGGCCGGGTGCGGTACGACGTCCGGCTGGATCTCGCGCAGCCGGTGATCGCCTGCAACTGCTCGATGTGCGGGCGCGCGGGGACGTTGCTGCAGTTCGCGCCCGCCAGCGGGTTCACGCTGAAATCCGGCGGCGAGTCGCTGACCGACTACCAGTTCAACAAGCACGTGATCCATCACCTGTTCTGCAGCGTCTGCGGCATCAAGTCGTTCGCGCGCGGCGTGGGGCGCGACGGCAGCGAGCAGGTGGCCATCAACGTCCGCTGCCTGGACGAGGTGGACGTCGACAAGTTGAACGTGATGAAGCACGACGGCCGCTCGCGCTGAGATCAGCCGCGCCGGATGATCCGCGGCAGCAGCCAGCGGGTGCCGCTGGGCGGGCGGAGGCGCGCCGTCCCGTGATCGGGCGGGGCCGGCTCGGCGAACAGCACCAGGTCCGCGCCCACCTCGACGGCGGCGCCCAGGCACATGGGACAGGGCTCGTGGGTGGCGGCCAGGAGGGCGCCCGCGGCCGGCCCGCCCAGCTTCTGTCCGGCGGCGCGCAAGGCCTGGATGGCCGGGTGCACGGTGGGGTCCGCGCCGTCGCAGGCGCCCCCGAAGGCCGCGATCACCTCCAGGTCGCCGCCGGCCACGATGCAGCCGGCCGGCTTGCCGCCGGCGGCGTTGCGCGCCACCTGCAGCAGCCGGTCCAGCGCCCGCCCGTCCAGGTGCGCCGGGCCGGGCGACGCGATCCGCAGCGCCACGTCCAGGTGCGCGCCGATCTCGGCCACGTCGCGGTAGACCACGCGCGCGCCGGCGGCCCGCAGCACCTCCGGCTGATTGCCGCCGCCGGTGACGCCGATCAGGACCACGCCGGCCGCCGCGGCCGCCCGCGCGTCCCAGGGCGTGTCGCCGATCATCGCGCACTGGGCGGCCGACAGGCGCAGCGTCTGCGTGGCGGCCACCACCAGATCGGGCGACGGCTTGGTGTTCTCGACGTCGCTGGCGGTGACCACCTCGTCGAACAGCTTGCGCCAGGCCACGCGCGAGGCCTGCTCGGCCTTCTCGATCTGGTCGCTGCTGCTGCTGCTGGCCAGCGCGGTGCGCACCCCCCGCCCGCGCAGCGCCGCCAGCAGCGCCTCGCCGCCCGGGTAGGGGCGCAACCCGTCCGACTTCCAGATCGCGAACAGCGCCTGCTTGTTGGCGGCGCGCAGGTCGTCGCCGCGGGTCTCCTCGGCGCGCTGGCCGAGGATGTCGGGCACCAGCCGGTCGCCCCCCTTGCCGACCTCCACGAAGATCCGGTCCGGCTCGACGTTGTACCCGCAGCGCTGGAACGCCTGCTGCCAGGCCTTCACGTGCGTGTCGTTCGAGTCGACCAGCACCCCGTCGAAGTCGAAGATCACGCCGTCGAGCGCCACCGCTGGCTCCTCTCCCGGGCGGGGCGCCGCGCGGCGCGCAGCGATCGGCGCAGCTGCGTCTCCAGCCGGTTGCCGCGCTTGTCTTGCGCCAGGCGGCGCTGAAGCAGCGCCAGCACCGCCGCCTCGTCGGAGCGAAGCGCCCCCAGCCGGCGCGGCGCCATCTGCGCGTCCACGCGACGCTTCAGCGACGCGGCCAGCGTGCCGTCCATGTAGGCCGCGATCACGTCGGGGTGCACGTAGCACTTCCGGCACACGGCCGGCGTGTTCCCCAGCCGCTCGGCCACCCGCTCGATGGCGCGCGCCACGTCGCGGGCCGCCGGCTTGCGCGGCCCCGGGCGCCGGCCCCGGGCGGGCAGCATCTCCGCGGCGGCGTCCACCTCTTGCAGCGCCAGCGCCGCCAGCACGGTCCCCGCCCAGGTGCGAAAGTCCTTGGCCGTGAAGTCCTGCCCGGTGGCGTCGCGGATGTAGTCGTTGACGTCGGCCGAGTCGATGGTGGCCGGCTGCCCGTCGGCGTCCAGGTACTGGAACAGCTCCTGCCCGGGCAGATCGCGGCAGCGCCGCACGATGCGCGCCACGGCCCGGTCGTGCACCGCCACGTCGTGCACGACGCCGCTCTTGCCGCGAAAGTGAAACCGCACCTCCGACGGGCCGAAGTCGACGTGCCGGTCCTTGAGCGTGGTCAGCCCGAACGACTTGTTGCTGCGCGCGTACTCCTCGTTGCCGACCCGCATGAAAGTCGTCTCCAGCAGGCGCACCACGGTGGCCAGCACCTTGCGGCGCGGCAGCCCCGGCAGCCGCAGGTCGCCCGCGATCCGGCGGCGCAGCTGCGGCAGCGCCTGCCCGAACGCGATCATGCGCGAGTACTTCGTGCCGTCGCGCTCGTCGCGCCAGCGCGGGTGGTAGCGGTACTGCTTGCGGCCGCGCGCGTCGCGGCCGGTGGCCTGCAGGTGCCCGTTCGGGTCGGGGCAGATCCAGACGTCGGTCCAGGCCGGCGGGATGGCCAGCTTGCGGATGCGCTCTTCGGTGGCGTCGTCGCTGACCCGCCGGCCGTCCGGGTGGTGGTAGACGAATTGCGGAACGAAGCGCTTGCCCTGGCGGAGCTTCTTGCCGGTGCCGAGGCGCCGGATCCCCGGCCGCGTGTCGTCCACGTGGCGAAGCCCAGCCGCGCGGGCCGACGCGACCGGATCGGCGGCGCTGTCCGGAACCGCCGCGATTTTCAGCGCCTGCGCCACAAGCTCAGGTTAAGCGGCGGTTCGGGTGCCACAAGCCCTCTGGGCCCCATCCGGTCCGATGCCTAACTTCCCGAACGAGAGTCAAATCAAGGAGGATCCGATGCAAACCAATCCGGTGGACACGTTGAACGAGCTCCTGCGCGGCGAGATCTCCGCGGTCGAGACCTACCGGCAAGCGCTCGAGAAGCTGACCCGGAGCGACGCCCGCGCCCAGCTGGAGGATGCGTGCCGCTCGCACGAGCTGCGCGTCCAGAAGCTGCGCGACCAGGTGGTGCGGCTGGGCGGACGCCCGGACGAGACGTCGGGCGCGTGGGGCACCTTCGCGCGCCTCGTCGAAGGAGGCGCCAAAACCTTCGGCGAGAAGGCCGCCATCGCTGCCCTGGAAGAGGGCGAGGACCGCGGGCTGCGCCTGTACAAGGGCGACATCGACAAGCTGGACCCCGCCTCCCGCGCGCTCATCGAGCAGGACGTGCTGCCCGCCCAGGAGGCCACGCACCGATCGCTGAGCACGCTCAAGCACTCCCTGCACTGAGGCAGAGGCGGACTTACCTTTCACGTCCGTGAAGGGCGCCGCTTTCGGTCTGTTGCCGGACCTGCCAGCTCGACTCTGGCTGGTCCGGCACGGGCAGAGTGACGGCAACGTGGCGGCGGCGCGCGCCACCGACGAGGGGCGCGCGCTGATCGAGATCGCCGCTCGCGACGTCGACGTGCCGCTGTCGGAGCTGGGGATGCGGCAAGCCACCGCGCTGGGGTCGTGGTTCGCCCGGCAACCGCCGCCCGAACGGCCCACCCTGGTGCTGTCGTCGCCGTACGAACGCGCCATCCAGACAGCGCGCCTGGTCGCCCGGGCCGCCGGGCTCGAGCTGTCGCCGGAGCGGCTCCTGGTCGACGAGCGGCTGCGCGAGCGCGAGCTGGGAATGCTGAATCGCTTGACCAAGCACGGGATCACCGCGCGCTACCCCGAGCAGGCGGAGCTCCGCGCCCGGCTGGGCAAGTTCTATTATCGGCCGCCGTCGGGCGAGAGCTGGTGCGACGTGATCCTGCGGCTGCGCTCGGTCATGGACTTCTTGAACCTGCGCTGCCGCGACGAACGGGTGCTCATCGTCGCCCACCAGGTGATCGTGCTTTGCTTTCGCTACTTGCTGGAAGGGATGAACGAGGCGGCGGTCATCGAGATCGACGCGCAGGCCGAGGTCGCCAACTGCTCGGTGACCGCCTACGGCCGCGAGGGGCCGCAGCAACCGATGCAGCTTCGGCTGTACAACTTCGTCGTGCCGCTGGAAGAGGGCGGCGCGCCGGTCACCCACGAGAGCGATGCCCCGGCCGCGGCGCGGTGACCCGTCGGCGCGCATCACGCCGGCCCTGCTGCGGCGGATGGGGCTGCCCCCCGTCGACGGCCAGCAGGGAAAAGAGGGGCGGGGCTGCGTGCTGGTGGTGGGCGGCTCCGACCAGATCCCGGGCGCGGTGATCCTGGCGGCCACCGCGGCGCTGCGGGCGGGGGCCGGCAAGCTGCAGATCGCGACCGGCCGCCGCGTGGCGCCGTGGGTGGCGGTGGCGGTCCCGGAGGCCCGGGTGGTCGGCCTCAATCACACGCGCAGCGGCGAGCTGGCGCCCCGCGCCTGCGACGCCATCGCGCACGAAGCCGCCGCCTGCGACGCGCTGCTGGTGGGCCCCGGGATGATGGACGAGCGCGCCGGCGTGCAGCTGGTCCGGCGCTGCCTGCGCGCCGCCGGCGGGCCACCGCTGGTGGTGGACGCCGCGCCGCTGGCCGCCTTCCGGGGTGGACGCTCCCTCGGCCGCGGCGCCCGGCGCGGCGTGGTGCTGACGCCGCACGCCGGCGAGATGGCCATGCTCTGGAACGTGTCGAAAGAAGAGGTGCAGGCGGCCCCGCTGGAGATCGCGCGCCAGGCGGCGGCCCGCCTGCAGGCGGTGGTCGTACTCAAAGGGGCGGTGACCGTGATCGCCGCGCCGGACGGCACCGCCTTCCACAACACTGCCGGCAACAGCGGCCTCGGCACCTCGGGGTCGGGCGACGCGCTGTCGGGCGTGGTCGCCGGGCTGTGCGCGCGCGGCGCCGACCCGCTGCGGGCCGCCGTGTGGGCCGTCTACCTGCACGCCCGCGCGGGCGACGCCCTGGCCCGGCGCATCGGCCACCACGGCTACCTGGCGCGCGAGCTCCTGCCCGAGATCCCGGCGCTGCTCGATCGCCTGTCGTGAGCGGGTCCGGCCAGGAGGCTGAGCTGCCGGCACCCCGTCGCCGCTAAGTCCTCGCCGGCGGTGCGCAATCCCGGGGCGAGACCCGGCTTTCCCGCCCGCCGTGATCATATTGGACGGGGTGACCGACTCGTCTGCCCCCATCAGCATCGCGCACGGATCGTCCGACCTGCAGGTCGTGGCGGTCGACGCCTACAACGCCGAGCTGCGCGACGCCGAGGGCTTCATCGGTGATCGCGCCAGCAACCGCGCCTTCCGCGCCATCCTGGACGAGTGGCGCGACCGGATTCGCGCGGCCACCGACGAGGACCCGCTGGGCGACACGCCCAGCGAGGAGCTGCCCAAGAAGAAGATGGACAAGCTGCTGGTCGAGGGCGAGCCCGAAGCGGCCGGCATCATCCAGGGCGCCATCGAGGACTTCGCCAATGAGCTGACGACCGTGGTCACCCGGTTCTTGAAGCTGAAGTCCTGGCGCGACACCGAGCGGATCGTGGTGGGCGGCGGGCTGCGATCCAGCCGGGTGGGCGAGCTGGCGATTGGCCGCACCTCGATCCTGTTGAAGGCGGCCGGGCACAAGCTGGACCTGGTCCCGGTGCGCAACCACCCCGACGAGGCGGGCCTGCTGGGCGCCATCCACCTGGCCCCGGCCTGGATGCTGGAGGGGCACGACGCGATCCTGGCCGTCGACATCGGCGGGTCGAACCTGCGGGCCGGGCTGGTCGAGCTGCGCCCCTGGAAGAACGCCAAGAAGGCCGGCGACGTCGCCCGGGGCACCGTCGACGAGCTGGAGCTGTGGCGCTACGCCGACGAGAAGAGCAAGCCCACGCGCGAGGAGGCGGTGGACCGGATCGGCGCCATGCTGGGCCGGCTCATCAAGCACGCCGACAAGAACCAGGTGAAGCTGGCGCCCTTCATCGGGGTGGGCTGCCCCGGCATCATCGCCGAGGACGGCCACATCGAACGCGGCGGGCAGAACCTGCCCGGCAACTGGGAGAGCAGCCGCTTCAACCTGCCCGAGCGGCTGCGCGCGCTGATCCCCAAGATCGACGGACACGAGACGGTGGTGGTCCTGCACAACGACGCCGTCGTCCACGGGCTGAGCGACCTGGCCTACGTGCAGGACGTGGATCACTGGGGCGTGCTGACCATCGGAACCGGCCTGGGCAACGCGCGGTTCACGAACCGGAGCACCGACCGCTCTCGAAAGTGAAGCGCGCGCTTCCCTCGTCGGAAACCGGCCCTACCTTCGAGCGGTCCGTCACCCACACCGGAGATCCGCATGGCCGCCAAGAAGCCTGCTCGCGGCAAGTCGAGCGGGAAGCCAACCTCGAAGGGTTCTGGCGCGCGAACCAGCGCGCGCAGCACGATCAGCTCGCCGGCCCGTCACGACGCGGGCGCTGACGCCGACGACGACCTGGTCGCCAAGATGGAGGCGACCGAGACGCTGGCCGCGGCGGTCCCCTTCAACGCCAACAAGCCGGCCGAGTACGGCAAGGCCAGCCGCAACCCGCCGCCCGGCGTGGCGGTGGCCGACCCGGATCCGCGGGCGACGGGGAGCACGCTGACCGAGGAGATCACGTCGGCCAAGACCGGCGGGCGCGCCCAGCCCGGGTTCGACCCCGAGAACCAGCCGCTCGACCGGGTGCGCGTCGACTCGGGCGGCCAGCGGCTGACCACCAACCAGGGCGTCCCGGTGGCCGACAACCAGCACACGCTGAAGGCGGGCCTGCGCGGGCCGGCGCTGCTGGAAGACTTCATCCTGCGCGAGAAGATCACCCACTTCGACCACGAGCGCATCCCGGAGCGGGTCGTCCACGCGCGCGGGTCGGCCGCCCACGGCTACTTCGAGTGCACCGATCCGCTGACCGACGTGACGCGGGCGTCGCTGTTCGCCGAGCGCGGCAAGCGCACCCCGCTGTTCGTGCGGTTCTCGACGGTGATCGGCGAGCGCGGCTCGACCGACACGCCGCGCGACGTGCGCGG
>Ga0068855_100010750_pt1 | contig 11047 bp, 9 predicted proteins | sample KBSCornC52_FD_66592 | JGI IMG/M metagenome (GOLD analysis project Ga0068855, IMG submission 66592) | Corn rhizosphere microbial communities from Kellogg Biological Station, Michigan, USA - KBS Corn C5-2 | ecosystem: Host-associated > Plants > Roots > Rhizosphere > Soil ... | reverse complement strand
TGGACGCTTACTCCTAGTAGGCCGAACGCAACGGCCGAGGTCACGGCCGTCTGGATCGCTGCAACCAGCGCGAATGCGAACGCGTACCCGGCGATCAGGTCGAGCTTCGAGAGTGGAAGCGACATGAGCCGCTCGAGCGTTCCGCTCGTCCGCTCGCGCAGCATCGCGATCGACGTGATCAGGAACATGATGATCAGCGGGAACATCCCGACGAGCGGCACGGCGATCCGCTGGAACGCGGGCCGTTCCGCGTCGAGGATGTAGCGAAGAAGCGTCAAGAGCGCGGGCGGCACGACCGCGATCAGCGCGAGCGTGCGGCGGTCACGACGTAGCTGCTCGAGCACGCGGCGTGCGGTCGCACGTGTGACGCGAATGCTCATCGCGCCTCCGTCAAGGCGACGAACGCCTCTTCGAGCGTCGATGCGGTCGCGCGACCGCGCAGCTCGGCCGGCGTTCCCTCTGCCAGGATCCGACCTTCGCGCATCAGGAGGAGCCGGTCGCAGCGCTCGGCTTCGTCCATGACGTGAGTCGAGACGAGGAGCGCGGCGCCGGCGTCGGCGAGACGGTGGAACGTGGCCCAGAGCTCGCGGCGCAGCAGGGGATCGAGCCCGACGGTCGGCTCGTCGAGGACGAGCAGGTCGGGCGCGCCCAGGAGTGCCACGGCCAGGGATGCGCGTGAACGCTCGCCGCCGGACAGGTCGCGGACCAGCGAGTGCGCGTGCTCGCCGAGATCGACGAGGGCCGTGACTTCGGCGACGCGGTCGAGGCGATTCACCACGCGCGCGAAGTAGCGCAGATTCTCGCGGACGGTCAGATCGCCGTAGACCGACGGGGCCTGCGTCATGTAGCCGACGCGCCGGCGCAGCTCCGGGCTGCCACCGGGCAGGCCGAGGATCCGAATCGAGCCCCCGTCGACTCGCTGCACGCCCACCAGGGACCGCATGAGTGTCGTCTTCCCGCAACCGCTCGGCCCGAGCAGGCCGGTGACGGCGCCGACGGCAACCTCGCAGTCGACGCCGTGCAGCACGACGCGCCCGCCGCGAACGACGCGCAACGCAGAGACGACGATCGCCGGCTCGGTCAATGCGACGACAGCCTCGGCGGGCCGATGCGCCGCCTGCCGCCGTTGTCCGGCGCGAGTGACGGCAGCCACGCGAGCCAGCGCGGCATGTACCAGTTCCACTCGCCGAGCAGGCGCATCGTCGACGGCAAGAGCACCGCGCGCACGATCGTCGCGTCGATCAGGATCGCGACGGCGAGCCCGAATCCGAGCTGCTGCATCTGGATCAGGCTGAGCGTCGCGAAGAGACCGAACACCGCGACCATGATCACCGCCGCGCTCGTCACCGTCCCCGCGGTGCGCGTGATCGCCAGCCTGATTGCATCGTCGGTCTCCATTCCTTCGTCGTGCAGCTCTTTGATTCGGCTGACGATGAACACGTGGTAGTCCATCGACAGCCCGAACAGGATGACGAACAGGAACAACGGCAGCCAGCTCACGATTGCGCCGTTCGTCTGGAAGCCGAAGGCGCCCGCGAGCCAACCATGCTGGAACACGCCGACGAGAATCCCGTAGGCGGCTCCGACCGAGAGCAGGTTCAGCGCAACGGCCGTGCCCGCGATCACAACAGACCGGAACGTGAGCAGCAGCAGCACGAACGCGAGGCCCAGGACGAAGGCGAACACCCACGGGAGGCGTGAGCGCATCTGCGCGTTGAAGTCGTGGGTCCCCGCAGTGATTCCCGTGACGGCGACTTCCGTGCCGGGCAACGTCGCGGCGATCGGCGGGATGACGTCGCGCCGCAGTGCAGCCAAGGCTCGGTTCGACCGGGCGTCGTCACCGGTGCCTGCGATCGCGAGGTCGATGCGCGCGACGTGCCGGTCAGGGCTGACCGTCACCCGGAACGGTGCGAACAGCACACCCGTCGCAAGCGCGCGCCGGCGGAAGGTCGAGAAGGCAGCCTGCATCCGAGGTGTCTCGACGTCGGGCGCCTTGACGACCACGACGGCCGGTGTCTGCGATCCCGGGAACGCCGCCTGGATTCGCTCGTAGGTCCGGATGATCTTCAGGTCCTGCGGTAGGTCGGTCAGGTTCGGAAGCTTCGTGTGCATGCTCGCCGCGGGCAGAGCGACCACGAAGAGGAGGCCTGCAGACGCGATCGCCCACGGAAGCGGGCGGCGCACTATGCGGGCGATGAAGCGGCCCCACGGCCCGTCGTCCTGAGGCCGGCCGCGGAACAGCGGAATGCGAGCACGGTCGACGTTCGCGCCGAGCCGGTGGAGGACCGCCGGGAGGACGCTCAGCGAGCCGATCATCGCCGCGAGGACGACGATCATCGTCCCGACGCCGATCGTCGAGAAGAGCGAGTTGCCGCTGACGAACATCCCGGCCATCGCGATCAGCACCGTCGAGCCGGAGATGAGCACCGCCTGACCGGACGTACGCGCCGTCCGGTGCAGCGCGTCGGACGGCAGCAACCCGCCGTGTCGTTCCTCACGCTCGCGGCGGATGTAGAACAGCGAATAGTCGATCCCGACGGCCATGCCGATCATGAGGATGATGGCGCCGAGGGTTTGCTCGTCCGTCGGGACGATGTGGCTCGCAAGCGCGTTCAGGCCGGTCGCGGCCAGCACGGCGGAAAGGGCGAGGAGGACGGGAAGCCCGGCCGCCACGAGTGAGCCGAACGCGATCACGAGAATCGCGAGCGTCAGCGGGACCGAGGTGTACTCGGCGCGGCGCATGTCGTTCCCGAACCGCTTGTTCAGGCTGTAGTCGGCCGAGGCCAAGCCGAACTCGCCGACGACGAACCGAGGATGGGCGAGCTGCACGTCGTCGACAACGGCAAGGACGGGCGCGATCTTGTCATTCGCGTTTTCCGGGTCGCCTCGCACGTCGAACTGCACGAGCGCGGAATGCCGGTCCTCTGAGACGAGGCCGGAGGCGCTGCCGCTCGTGGGCAGGACGATGTGGATCACGTCCTGCTGTGCGGACAACGCGAGCTCGAGGTCATGGACGACTGCGACGAAGGCGGGTGAGCCGACGCGTGCGGTGCGGGACTGGATCAGCACGCTTTCTCGTGCCGGTGCGCGGAAGCCGGCGTCGGCGAGCATCTGCTCGGCGCGTCGCGATTCGCCGTTCGCGAGGGCCCAGCTCTTCATCTGCACGGCGCCCACGGCGCTCCCGGCGACGACGGCCAGGATCGCGATCGCGATCCACCCCAGCGCCGCGGTCTTCCAGTGTGCAGCGCTCCAGCGTCCGGCGCGGCCGGCGAAGTTGATCGAAGGCATCGAAAGCCTCCTCGTCTCGAATGTCGATCGTGACCGTACGACGGGCGCATCCGGCTGCGAATCGGTGCGTTCTACCGAGTCGCAGCCGGGTACTCCCGCATTTGCGTCAGACAGCGGCGGCCGTCGTGACCTTCGTCGGGCCGTCGACGACTGCTTCGTCATCGCCGTGCACGACGAGCACCGGCACCGGTGCATGGTGCAAGACGTAGGTGGACACGCTGCCGTGAATCAAGCGGCCGACACGATTCCAGCCGTGCGCGCCGATGATGATCAGCCGCACGTCATGCGTCACCGCGACTTCGCAGAGGCTCCGTGCGGGCAGTCCCTCGAGCGGGAGCGTCTCGCACTCGATGCCCGCTTCGGTCGCGCGCTCGTGCACGGCCTCGAGCAGTTGCTCGACGCGCTCGTGCTCTGCCTTGCGCAGCTCGGCGAGGACCTCGGCATACCCGTAGTAGCCGTACGCCGGGACGGAGCTGTGCTCGACGCTGACCGCGAGCAGCGGCACGTCGAGATGCTTGGCGAGGTCGATTGCCTCGCGCGTTGCGGCTTCGGCAGACGGCGATCCGTCGGTGGCCAGCATGATCGGTTTCATCTCCTGCCTCCTTTCGTGATGCCTTCACAGTCGCGTCGCGGCGCCGGCGGGGAATCGGGGGCTGACGCGGCATCGCCTCCGTATTTCCCCGCAACGTCTGCTCGGGCGAGCGCCGATTCCACCCGCCCTCCGGCACGCGACGATGAGCGCCATGACGACGACATTCACGCCGCCGACGGAGGACGTCGTCCTCCGCGACGGTTCGACGCTGAGGCTGCGTCCGCCGACCGCTGAGGACGAAGGCGTATTGATCTCGTTCTTCGAGGCGCTGTCGCCGGAGAGCCGCTACCTGCGCTTTCACGGAGCGACGATGATCGGGCGTCCGACCGTCTCGGTTGCGCTCGAGACGGACTGGGCGCGCCGCGGCTCGCTCCTCGGGGAGCTCGTAGACGACACGGCGACCCTCAGGCCGGTGGCGCTCGCGACCTATGTCCGCCTCCGCGATCCGAGCCGGGCCGAGGTCGCCTTCGCCGTCGCCGACGAACTGCACGGTCGGGGGATCGGAACGCGCCTGCTCGAACGTCTCGCCGAGCATGCCTCGGCAGTCGGGATCGAGGAGTTCGTCGCGGAGGTGCTGCCCGGCAACGCGGCGATGCTCCGGGTGTTCGACGACGCAGGCTTCGAGACCACACGCAGCCTGCAAGGCGGCGTCGTGGAGGTCGCGCTGCGGCTCGACGCGGCGCACCCCGCGGTCGTCGAGCGCCGTGACGAGCGCGACCACATCGCCGTCGCTGCGTCACTCAAGCCATTCTTCGAGCCGCGATCGGTGGCCGTGATCGGAGCCTCGTCGCGGCGCGGAACGATCGGCGGCGAGCTGTTCCGCAACATCCTTGCCGCGGACTTCACCGGTGCGGCCTATCCGGTCAATCGCGGCGCCGAGGCGGTCGGTGGTGTCCCCGGCTACGGGGATATCGCCGACGTGCCGGTCGTCGTCGACCTCGCCGTCGTCTGCGTGCCCGGCGCCAACGTGGTCGATGCGACCCGCTCGGCTCTCGCGACGGGTGTGAAGGCGATCTGCGTCATCTCCGCCGGGTTCGCGGAGACCGGGGCGGAAGGCCGGGACCGGCAGGCCGAGCTGCTCGCGCTCGTGCGCGCTCACGGCGCCCGCCTGATCGGCCCGAACTGCCTCGGTGTGTCGTCGACCGCGACGCGCCTGAACGCCACATTCGCGCGGCGCGCCGCGCCGCCCGGCCGCATCGGATTCTCCTCGCAGAGCGGCGCCCTCGGTCTCGCCCTCCTGGAGGAGGCCGACGAGCGCGGGCTCGGCCTCTCGAGCTTCGTCTCGATCGGGAACAAGGCAGACGTCTCGTCGAACGACCTGCTCGAGTACTGGCAGGACGACCCGAACACCGACGTCGTGCTGCTGTATCTCGAGTCGTTCGGCAATCCGCGCAAGTTCGCACGCGTCGCGAGCCGCGTCGCGCGCACGAAGCCCATCCTCGCGATGCGAAGCGGGACGAGCCGCAGCGGCGCACGCGCGGCGAGCTCCCACACCGCAGCGCTCGCAGGGTCCGACGCGGCAGTCGAGGCGCTCTTCTGGCAGGCGGGTGTCCTACGCGCTCGCACGCTCGAGGAGCTTCTGGATGCAGCGGTGCTGCTCTCGTCGCAGCCGCTTCCGCGCGGCAACCGGATCGCAGTCGTCACGAACGCCGGCGGCCTGGGGATCCTGTGCGCCGACGCGTGCGAGGCTGCGGGCCTGTCGCTCCCGCCCCTCGAGCCCGCGACGACGGCGGCACTCGCCCGTGTCGTCCCGGCCGAGGCGAGCAGCGCGAACCCCGTGGACTTGCTCGGGTCGGCCACTGCAGGCACGTACGAGGTCGCGCTCCCGATCGTGTTGGCGGATCCGGGAATCGACGCCGTGATCGTGCTGTTCGTGCCGCCGGTCGTCGCGACGACCGCGGACGTCGCGGCCGCGATCGCGAGTGTCTCCGCAACCGCCGACAAGCCGATCCTTCCGGTCGTGATCAGCGCCGACGGCTCGCCGGTCGGGAGCTTCACCTATCCCGAGTCCGCCGCCCGCGCGCTCGGGCTGGCGGCACGACGCGCGGCGTGGCTCCGGCGACCTGTCGCCGAGGCGCCGCACCTCGATCGCCTCGACCACGGCGCCGCCGCCGCGGTCGTTGCACGCGTCCTCGCCGACACGGACGATGCCTGGCTCGACGCGAGCGACCTGCGCGCGCTCCTCGCCGCCTACGGCCTGCCGCTCGTCGGCGAGCGCACCGCGACCGACGCCGACGCAGCCGTCTCCGCCGCGGAAGAGCTGGGCTATCCGGTCGTCGTCAAGACGGCCGCCGCGGGAGCGCACAAGACCGAGACCGGAGGAGTGCACCTCGACCTCCGGGACGAGGCGGCGGTGAGGCGTGCGTGCGGGGCGGTGAACGGGCCGGTGCTCGTGCAGCAATACGTCACCGGCGGCGTCGAGCTGCTCGTCGGCGCCGTCCAGGATCCGGTGTTCGGGCCTCTCGTCGCGTTTGGCCCCGGCGGCGTGTACGCCGAGTTGATCGGCTCGACGAGGTTCGCGCTGGCACCGCTCGGCGAGATCGACGTCGACGAGCTGATCTCGAGCGGCAAGGCGGCCAAGCTCGTCGACGGCTGGCGGGGTGGGCCGGCGGCCGACCGCGCGGCTGTCGCCGATCTGATCCACCGCGTCGGCCGACTGGCCGAGGACTTCCCCGAAGTGGCCGAGCTCGACCTGAACCCCGTGATCGCCCGGCCGAACGGCTGCATCGCCGTCGATGCCCGGGTCCGCCTGCGGCGGCTCGCCGCGACGGCTTCCTCGAAGACCTGGTGAACGACGTGGCGGCCGGGCCGAGGAACCTCTCGGCCCGGCGTGCAACGGACGGGGCGGCGTCAGACGGCCGCGGCGTCGGGATGGCAGACGGCCGCGCTCGCCGGAACGACGATCACCGGAACCGTCGCACGCTTGAGGATCCGCGCGGCGACGCTGCCGTTCAGCAGCGCATTCAAGCCGTGCGGCGCAGTCGTCCCGCACACGATCGCGTCGACGTCGAGGTCCGCGGCGACTGCCGGGATCGCGTGTGACGGGTCGTGATGCGTCGGCTCGACGAGGTAGTTGACATTCACACCGTCGCGCTGCAGATCGATGACCTGCGCCGCGATGTGGTTCTGCCGCTCGGACTCGTCGATCGCAACGGGCTCACCCGCGATGCGGGCGCCGATGAACCGCTGGTCGCAATGAAGCGCGACGAGCGTGCCACCGGGCTCCAGGAGCTCCAGCGCCTCGCGCAGTGCCCCGTCGGCTTCGGGTGATCCGTCGGTTGCCCAGAGGATGGTCGCGTACATGGTGTCCTCCTTTCTGGGTTCATCGTCCATCGCTCGGTGTCGTGCGGCGTCCGTCTTATCCGCGCTCTGCGTGCGGCCTTCGCTGATGCGTGATCAGGGTCGGCACGGATCCGTTCGAGCCCCTCTGCGGACACGCTCGAGTCATGGCAGCGATCCACGCCTTCTCGGAGCTTAGGCCGCCTCTCGACACCGACGCGGCACTGTTGGAGGCCGATCGCTGCCTCTTCTGTGCGGGGCCGTACGCCCCGCCGCCGTGCGCCGCGGCCTGTCCGGTGGGGGTCGACGTCCCACGCTTCGTGCGCGAGATCGCCGACGGCAGGCCGCTGGCAGCGGCAAGAACGATCTTCGACGACAACCTGCTCGGCGCGACGTGCGCTCGTGTGTGCCCGGTCGAGGTGCTGTGCGAGGGCGCCTGCGTCCTCCTGCACGAGGGCCGAAAGCCGATCGAGATCGCGCGCCTCCAGCGATTCGCCGCCGACGCGGCGCTCGCCGCGCACCAGCCCCTGCGAACGCGCGCGTCCGGCAACGGCTGCACGATCTCTGTCGTCGGCGCCGGGCCTGCGGGGCTCGCCTGCGCGGGCGAGCTCGCTGCGCACGGCTTCGCCGTCGACGTCTACGACACCCACGACGAGGTCGGCGGAACGGTGCGCACGGCGATCGCTCCCTATCGCCAGGTCGTCGACCCGCTGCCGGCGGAGCGCGAAGCGCTCGCGGAGCTGGGCGTCGAATTCCATTTCGGCGTTCGTGTCGGCTCTCGAGAGGAACTGGCCGCTCTCGTCGACGCATCGGACGCGGTGTTCCTCGGGGTCGGGCTCGGATCAGATCGGCCGCTCGATTGCCCCGGGACGCAGCTTCCGGGCTTTTGGCAGTCGCTCGAGTTCATCGAGGCGTTGAAGTACGGCGCCACGCCCGAGGTCGGCGAACGCGTCGTGGTGCTCGGTGGAGGCAACACTGCGATCGACGTTGCGCGCGAGTCGGTGCGTCTCGGTGCACAGCACGTCACGATCGCCTACCGGCGCACACGTGACCTCATGCCGGCCTACGGCTTCGAGGTCGACGAGGCGTCGGAGGAAGGCGTCGCGTTCGAATGGCTGGCCGCTCCGGTGGAGATGCTCGGCAAGCGTGCGGTCGAGGGCGTCCTCTTCGATCGCCTCCGCCTCGGCGAGCCGGACTCGCGTGGCCGGCATTCGCTCGAGCCGACGGGCGAGCGCTTCATGCTGCTCGCCGACACGGTCGTGTCCGCGATCGGACAGGCCTCGCGGCCTGAGCTCGTCGAATGGGGAGTCGACATCGATGACTCCGGCAGGACGAACCTCGCGCACGTCTATGCCGGCGGCGACGTCGTCAACGGCGGAGCGAGTGTCGTGCAGGCGGTCGCCGAAGGCCGTCGCGCCGCACGGGCGATCGAGGAGGACCTGTGCGCGACCTGACCGAGATTCGCTGGCACGCCCGTGCAGGCCAGGGCGCGAAGACGGCATCGCAGGTGCTCGCCCTTGCACTGCTCCGATCCGGCAAGAGCGTGCAGTCGTTTCCCGAGTACGGTCCCGAGCGGCGCGGCGCGCCTCTCCGCGCGTACACGCGCTACAGCACGAAGCCGGTCCGTCGCCACGATTCGATCGAGCATCCGGACCTCGTCGTCGTCCTCGACGAGACGCTGTTGCACGAGCCGGCCGTGTCCGAGGGGACCGTGCCCGCGACGCCGGTGCTCGTCAGCCGGTCGAAGGACCGGATGGCGAACGTCGAGATGCTCGGCACCGTCGCCGCGCAGCTCGGCGAGCCGCCGCTCGCGACGCTGCAGGACGCAGCCGCCGAGGTCCTCGGCGGCAAGATCCCCGACGCCGAGCTGCGCGCGGCCGTGACCAGGGGCTACCGATGCCGCAGCTGACGGAGTGGAGCGAGCTTCCGCTGGCCGGGGCGATGGCCCCGGGCGACGCCGTGCAGCCGGTGACCGGCGGCTGGCGCACGGCCGGACGCCCGGTCACCCACCTCTCGTCGTGCGTGAACTGCCTCCTCTGCTGGCTCTACTGCCCCGACTCGGCGATCGTCCTCGACGGCACGACCTTCGCCGGGATCGACTACGACTTTTGCAAGGGGTGCGCGCTCTGCGTCGAGGTGTGCCCTGTCGAGGCGTTGTCGATGGAGCCCGAGGACGGCGCATGAGCACCGTCGAGTCACGGCTCCTCACAGGCGGCGAGGCGGTCGCGCACGCGCTCTGCCAGATCCAGCCGGACGTCGTGCCGGTGTATCCGATCACGCCGCAGACGCCGATCATCCAGACGTTCTCGTCGCTCGTCGCCGACGGCGCCGCGCACACGGAGATCGTCAACGTGGAGTCGGAGCACTCGGCGATGAGCGCGGCGATCGGCGCTGCGCTCGCCGGAGCACGCACGGCGACCGCGACGTCGTCGCAGGGGCTCGCGCTGATGGCCGAGGTCGTCTACATCGCCGCGTCGATGCGCGCGCCGCTGACCATGGCGGTCGGCAATCGCGCCCTGTCGGGCCCGATCAACATCCACTGCGATCACTCCGACTCGATGCTCGTCCGCGACTCGGGTGTCGTGCAGCTCTTCGCAGAGAACGCGCAGGAGGCCTACGACCTGATGGTCATGGCTCCTCGCATCGCCGAGCATCCCGCTGTCTCGCTGCCGGTGCTCGTGTGCCAGGACGGGTTCACGATCACCCATGCCGCCGAGCCCGTGTGCATGCTCGAGGACGCGGAGGTGCGCGCGTTCGTCGGCGAGTACCGGCCGGCGCTGCGGTCCTTGCTCGCGACTGAGAGCCCGGCCAGCCACGGGCCGTTCGCCATGCCCGACTACTACTTCGAGTTCCGCCGGGCGCAGGCCGCGGCGCTCGAGGCTGCTGCCGAGGTCATCGCGGGCGTGGCCGATGACTTTGCCTCGCTCGCCGGCCGCGCGAACCACGGCGTCGAGCCGTACCGCCTCGACGGCGCGGAGACCGTGCTGATCGCGCTCGGTTCGACGGCCGGGACCGTCAAGGACGTCATCGACGAGCTTCGTGAGGACGGAGAGCGTACTGGCCTCCTGAAGATCCGTTCGTTCCGCCCGTTCCCCGCGCAGGCGGTTCGAGAGCTGGCCGGTGGGGCCCGTCACGTCGTCGTCCTCGACCGCGCCGACTCGCCGGGCGGCGCTCCTCCGCTCGCCGCAGATGTCGCGTTCGCGCTTGCGGACTGCGACGCGACGCTGCGCAGCCACGTCTACGGGCTCGGCGGCCGCGATCTCCATCCGGAGGCAATCCGCCAGATCTTTCACGGCGTGGCGCCGCGCTATGTCGGCGTTCGAGGAGAGCCGTGTCCCGTCTGAAGACTCTCGTCGAGAAGCGTCATGGAGTCGATCCGCTTCGGGGTGGCCATGCGTTGTGCCAGGGCTGCGGGATCCCGATGGTCGTCCGCGTGGTGCTGGGCACGATCACCCGCCCAACTGTTGTGGTCAACGCGACCGGCTGCTTGGAGGTTGCGACGACGCGGTTCCCGACGACGGCATGGAACGTGCCGTGGGTGCACGTCGCGTTCGAGAACGCGGCGGCGGTCGCGAGCGGCATCGAAGCAGCGCAGCGTGCACTGGTGCGCCGCGAGTCGCTGCCGTCGGTGGACGACGTCGCAATCGTCGTCTTCGCCGGCGACGGTGGGACGTACGACATCGGGATGCAGGCACTCTCGGGCGCCCTCGAGCGCGGACACCGCTTCCTGTTCGTCTGTTACGACAACGAGGCGTACATGAACACCGGCGTCCAGCGCTCCGGCGCGACGCCGTTCGCGGCCGACACGACGACGAGCCCCGTCGGGCTCGAGAGCTTCGGCAAGGCACAGAAGCGCAAGGACATGACGGCGATCGCCGTCGCGCACCA
>Ga0068855_100010748_pt1 | contig 11048 bp, 11 predicted proteins | sample KBSCornC52_FD_66592 | JGI IMG/M metagenome (GOLD analysis project Ga0068855, IMG submission 66592) | Corn rhizosphere microbial communities from Kellogg Biological Station, Michigan, USA - KBS Corn C5-2 | ecosystem: Host-associated > Plants > Roots > Rhizosphere > Soil ... | reverse complement strand
AGCGTCACGCTGTTGTAGTTGATCGAACCGTCCGGATTCTTGTCGTACTTGACGGCCTCGTCACTGGTCTGCTGCTGGGCCTGCTGCATTTGATAAAGCTGCGAGCCGTTGACTGCATCCGTGCTGTTTGCCGATACATCACCCGCCGCGACATGGGTGATTTTTTGGCCGGCCATGTTCAACCCGGCCCCCGATAACACCGGGCCGCCATTTTCAATGCCGACACTGGTAAAGGTCGGGATGTCGCTGGTCGCGATCGTGATCTGGGCGCCGTTTTGAACGAGGGAGATATTCTTGCCGCCGTTGAACGTGACGGTCGAGCCAGGTTGCACCGCGGTCACCGACGTGCCGCTCGCATTGCCGCCAGTCGTGACATTCCAACCTTGATTCAGTGCGTTGATCGCGTCGCTGAGGGTCGTTTGGGTCCCACCGGCGATATTGAACGTCGGCCCCGTCAACTGCCCTGTCGCCGGATTGTAGGTCGCCCCCCCACCGATCACCGACGCCGTATCGTTGCCGAGCGTCGAAACCGTCTGGTTGGTCTGATACAACTGCGAACCATTCACGGCATCCGAGCTATTCGACGACACGTTGCCAGCCGCGAGATTCGTCATCGTCGTCGGCGAGCCGCCCGGATTCAACGTGACGCTGTTGTAGTTATTCGAGCCGTCCGGGTTCTTGTCGTACTTCACCGCGTTGTTGTTCACTGCAGTGAGTTGATTGACGTTGACTGCATCGGTACCCGCCGTACCGCCCGCGACATTCTTGACCTGGCGCTCGGCGCCCGCTTTACCGACCGACACCGCACCGCCCGAAGGAATGGCATCGCCGCTAAAATCCGCGGGCCCCGTTGCATTCGACGCGCCAACGCTATTCGAACCCAGTGCGACGCTATCGTCGGGTGCGGCCACCGCACCCGAGCCGAGAGCGACGGACCGCGCTCCGCTCGCACGGGTCTGGGTATTCGGATCGTAGTTGGCGCCCGCCGATACACCGTCGTTCCCCGCACCGTTCGTGTCGGCCGAACCGATCGCAACAGACCGATATCCCGACGCGAGTGCCGAATCCCCCATTGCGATACCGCTGATGCCACTGGCATAGGCAACATTACCGATTGCGGTCGAGAAGTCGGCCGTAGCGGCCGACTGGCGCCCGATCGCAATACTGGTGTTGCCGCTGGAAAACGCCACCGGTCCAATTGCCACACCCGAATTCTGCGTATTCGACGCCCCTACGCCGAGCGCAACGCCACCACCGGTCGCGTTAGCACGATCTCCGAGCGCAGTACCAGCCGATGTCGCTTGCGCATTGTTGCCCACCGCAGTGGAACAACCATTCGAAAGCATATAGGTACTGCCATTCGGCGGCGGATCTCCAGGGTTCTTCCGATTAACAAAATTTTGATTACACGTCGAATCCGTCGACGCGGTTTTGCCGGATCCACCGTTGTTCGCCGAGCCGGACACCGTCGTCTGCGCAGTCGCGAGCGACGCAGCCATCATCCCGACAGTGGCAATCGATGACAGCATGATGGCTCGTCGACTGCTACGCCCCGGTTTTCCCCTCGCCCTCCCGTTTTCCTGAACAGCGATCCAGGCACCAAGTGCGTCATTCCAAAGAGAGCGATATACCTTGTTCATATGAATTAGAGTTTGCCGTTATCTGCGCAAATAAAAATTAAATCAATATCAATAATTGTTATAAAAACAAATATATTTCTATACGTTTTTATATACTCGCAAAGCACCCATCGGCACCTCGCACATTTTTGCTGCGCAGAATACTAGGTCGACAAAGCCTGGTCTACCTCGCGATTTCTATTTTTCTCGAAACCTCACGGAAAATAACACGATAGATAGAATCGCATACATTCACTCATTACCAATAGAATGCAATTGATAAAAAATCATCCAATTCGACACTCAAAAATAATAAATTATCAATTTGTAAAATCATTGTTATTTAGCAATACTATTAATTTTAATCAAAAAAAACGACCGCGAAATCGACGTCCAAGACGTCTAAACTAGGGACGAGCCTGCTCCAGTTGCCTCGGCAAGCATTCTTCGATGATGCTAAGGATGGCGCGCGTCTTAGGGGGCGTCGGCCGGGCCACGGGTAGAACGGCGTACAGATCGAGACCAGGCACGTTGTATTCGGGAAGAATCCGTTGCAGGCGGCCGTCCGCGATAGCTTCGGCACACACTCTAGGCTCGAGAATGCCAATGCCGAATCCGGCAATCAATTGCTCACGAGCCGGACGCCAATGATTGACAGAGAATGCAACATTGATGGGAACCTGAACCATCGCAGAATCCGCACCAATCAGTTCAATGGCCCGAGCGTTGTAGATGCCGCGAGCTCGAATGAATGGATGATCAGTAAGCGCTGAGGGTTCACTAATCGGCGCATGCTGACCGAGATAGGCGGGGGATGCCACTAGCGTACGATGGACATGCCCCAGGTAATAGGAGTCCGGCGGCGCGCCCCCAGGTCGCTCCAATCTTAGCGACAGATCCACACCCGCAGTAGCAGGATCCACTACAGCGTCTTCGAGGAATAACTCCACACTCAGTTCGGGATACTGCTTGCGAATCTCCACCACGATCCCCGGCAGCACAATTTCCCCGAAGGCTTGCGGCGCTGCCAGCTTGAATATGCCTCGAACGTCATGCCGCTCACGGCCAACACCCAGCGCGATCTCGGTCAGCTCGATCGCTGTCTTGCTACGCTCATAGAAAACCTGCCCATCGTCCGTGCAGGCCAATCTGCGCGCATGGCGAAATAACAAAGGCAAGCCGAGATGGCGCTCGAGTCGATCTAATCGCTCGCTGACCGTCGACTGGCCCATGCCAAGGCCACGTGCGGCTTCGGAGATACTTCCGCATTCGACAACTCTGACGAATACCCGCATAGCCGTCAGGATATCTAAATTACGCATGAGCTTCTTGAAAAATCAGTCCGCCTCTTACACTCGAACATTACGCCTTATCCGTATACCCGGCACTCGCCGACGCACCCTTTTTCCAAATGACTTGAGTACAAAAAAAAGGCCCGCGGCTATCGGCACCACGGGCCAACCCGTACAGGGAACGAGGTTTGTGGCCGCCCGCACGGTGACCCAACAGGGGAGGTGAGCAACCACAAGCCATTGTGGCTCGGGAAAATGCTCCAGAACAATATGACAATACGCGATAGATAACTTCGCTCATGAGACGAGCCGACGTAGACCAATGCGCCCATCAGAGCCCTCTGGCAGGCTAAACGTCTTTCCCATCGTACCCGGCCAATCGGGCTGGCAGCTGCTCCTCCAAGATTTGTAGAATGGCACGCGTTTTGGCTGGAATCGGTCGAGTCACCGGGAGAATCACATGCAGATCAAACCCGGGCACCGTGTACTCTGGCAGGATCTGCTCCAGCCGCCCGTCGTTTAATGCGTCGAGACAAGCAGGCAACTGCAAGACGCCGATCCCCCCTCCGCCCAACAAGAGTTCACGTGCTGCGCGCCAATGGCTAACTGTTATGCCGAGGTCCAAGCCAATAAAGACAGGCTCGCCCCCGCTGTCTTCAAGCTCCAGCAACCTGTCTCCGTAGACGCCGCGCACCCGGATAAACCGATGTTGACTCAGTTCATGCGGATCCTCAATCTCGGGGTAGTGCGCAAGATAAGAAGGAGCTGCAACGAGCTTGCGGCGAACATGACCAATACGGTACTTAGCCCCCCGGCCTTCGGCCGGCCGACCAAGTCGCAATGAGATGTCCACACCCGCCGTGACTGGGTCGACGATCGAATCGTTGAGGTCCAAATCGATATACAGACCCGGATACTGCGCCTTAATCTCTAACAAGACTGGCGGCAGGATGATCTCGCCCAAACCCTGCGGCGCACCTATTCGAAACGTGCCGCGCACTTCGCGATGCTCTTGCGCCACCGCAAGCGCATCGTCGACCGCGTCCAGAGCTGCCTTGGAGGATGAGTAAAAAGCCTCTCCTTCACTGGTCCGTGTCAACGTACGCGCGTGGCGATACAGCAACGGGATCCCGAGATACTCCTCAAGCCTATTGATACGTTCACTGACTGTAGACTGCCCCATGTCCAAATCGCGAGCAGCCACTGAAATGCTGCCACGCTCTATTACGCGTACAAAAATACGCATCGCAGAAACGATATCTAGAGTTGCCATCTATTGACTTGTCCGATGTTTATAATCTGACAAAAGATATAAGAAAATCCCCGGCTCAAGCGAGTCAAAGCATACGCAACAAATACGATGCTAAATATCGTATTTGTACACGCGGCGCTACTGAGACCAATTGGACGATGTATAGCGCGCATTTCTCATGCCCATGCCGATGATTGTCAAATCGTAAACGCGCCCGCCTACGCTTTCGAGTCAGCCCGGCCGCAGTTAATCCGCAACTCCCGGGTCGATCCTACGAGCAACATCCGACCCGCGCCGACTCAGCCCTCGCCCTGTACTGGGTCGGTATTGAACGTGTACAACACGATCTTCCACCGACCATTCAGCTTACGCAGCACGAAGACTTCCCGGTTTAGATCAGTGACGGACTTGCCGTTCTCGATCACGGCCGCCCCCTTATGATGGTGCGTACGCACGACGGCCGTGTCGCCATAGACGTTGATGGCGTCGTAAGCGAAAACGGTCCAGAACTTCGCGATCTTGAACAGCGCGTCGTAACCGTCAACCTTCTGCCGGCGCGTCGTGTAGGTCCGCTTTTCGTTCCACTCAGCAACACTGTCATCTGCAAAGAGATCGACGATTGCCTTCGTGTCACCCTTGTTCAGAGCGCTCTCGTACATGTGAACCGTCTCATAGACCTGCTGCTGAACAGCACGCACCGCAACGTCACTCGAATACGACAGCAACGGAGTTTCGCCATCCGCATGGGCAACGGCAACACACCCAAGCGACAGCATAAGAACAAGTGCAGCGCAGCCAGACAGCGCACGAGACGTTTTCATCTGAATCTCCCCTAAAACGAACGTGAATGAGCCTCACCGAACACTAGCGGCCCACAGGCACCGATGAGTCAATCGCCCCCCATATCAGCGAACTCGACGTCACCGCTAGGTTCCGAAGCTTTGGATGGGGAAAAATTTATCATCGGGATGAAACGAATAGAACTCGCGCACAAAGCAACATATCGTCATGCTGCATGGGACAATCTCGGGTCCCACACGAAGGAAGCGCGATGGAAAGACTGGAGGACCTGGCATTCTTCGCCGAGGTTGTTGAGCGCGGAGGATTCGCCGCGGCGGCGCGCGTCCTCGGCCTAGGGCGCTCGAAACTCAGCCGGCGTATCGCGGAACTCGAGCAGCGCCTCGGCGTGCGTCTGCTGCAACGCAATACGCGACGCGTGTCGCTGACCCCTGCCGGAGAGCGCGTCTACGAACACGCTCGCGTCCTTGCGCACGCCGCCCGTGAGGCGCTCAATGTGGCCTCCGAACTGAACGGCCAACCGCGCGGCTCACTACGCATCGCGTGTTCATCGACCTTCGCAGCGCATGCATTGGTGCCAATACTCACCCCATTCTGTAAAAAACACCCTTGCTTACGCGTTGCAATCATTGCGTCTGACCAGTTGACTGACCTAATCCTAGAGCGCATCGATCTCGCCTTTCGCGTCTCCTCCGCCGGGCTGGATGATTCAAGTCTCGTAATGCGGCCCGTCAGTTCATTGCCGATCGTTCTGGCGGCGCATCCTGACCTGATTGCGCGAACCGGTCCACTCTCCGCTCCCGACCAGCTCGAGGCACTCGCCTTCATTACGCTCGGCACCCACACGGTGCCGAAAACACTGACGTTTTCGACGCCCGACGGTCAGCATGCGAGCATCAACTGTACTCCTAGCTTCGTATGCAACAACATGAGTGTGCTGCAATCTGCCGTCGCGTCTGGATTGGGCGCGGCAATGTTGCCGCGTTACCTCTGCGAAGACGCCATCGCGGCTGGAACCCTCGTCGATGTGCTTGCCTCCGATAGCGGTTGGATGCCGGCACCCTCATCGGTTCATGCCTTGATGCCTGCACGTCAAGGCATTTCTCTCACCACTCGCACATTTCTTGAATACAGCACACCGCTTCTTCAACAACTTCTTAGCGGCAAAAGATAGACACCGCACATATACGCGACTGACGCACAAAGCAATGCTCCACGTATCGCCCCAGAAAAGCTTCGCCACGCGCGAGCAGGCATGCCTTGCAATCAGCAAATACATCGAAATCTTCTACAACCGGCAGCGCACGCAGGCGTGTCTGAACTCCCGATCGCCTGTCGCGTTCACGCAGCGCTTCTATCTGAATCGGATCGCGGCTTATCCTGTTGGCCTCCACGAATTTCGTCCGACCTCACTCAACGCACAGCTGGGTGGGGGCGAGCACAAACCGCGGACCGCGTCATAATTCGCTTGCACCACTCACGCGGCACACTCATCAATCTGTTGGGCGATCATCCGGATCGCGCTCCTTCGAAATCGCCTCGACGAGTTTCAACTCGTCGTCGAGCGACAGGGTTGTATCGATCACATATCCGCCGAACCCTGCGAGGCCTGCACTTAATCGGTAAATATCCAGATCCGTCGTGACGAACCCGAGCGACACACTGTCGTGCCGGGCCTTGCGTGCAATCCGGTCAATCAGCATGTCGTCGTCATCTCGGTCGCGCCCCGCATCGAGCGACGACTCGACACGCTCGATCATGCTTCCGAGCAGCGGCGCGCCAGGCACATGCCCCGGCTCAACGACGTGCGAGCGTAGTTGCCCGTCCAGCGCGCATTCGACAATAGCGACGGCCTGCAAGCCCATGACCTTGCTGTCCCGCAGCGATTCGAGTTCGGCGATCGCGCGCCGAGCTGCGTCGAGATCAGGATAGGAGATGGCAATCAGCGTGTCCATACAAAGCTCCTCGGATACGAATGCCTCGTTTCCGCATGAAACCAGGCATGGGTGATCGCATGCGTACCGCATGCTCGTCAATGAAGATGCACAAAGGTGGCCTGCAAGCTCGCAACGATCATCTGCATTGCGATCGCCGCGAGAATCATCCCCATTAGGCGTTGCGTGACGGCCGTCACGCGCGGCGACAAATAGTGACCAATGAAAGGCGCCGACAGCAGCGCCACGAACAACAGTACCAGGAACACTGCGAGCCCGAATGCGAAAGCTAGCTCCTGTCCGGTCGAGAACGCACTGTGTCCGAGCACGATCATCGTCGCGATCGTGCCAGGCCCAACGAGCAGCGGGATAGTCAACGGATAGATCGCAACGCTCTCGTCCGATGCTGGACCAGCGCCCTCCCGCTTTCCCGGTGAATGCTGACGGCTCGGAGAACCGTGCAGCATTGACAGCGCGATTAGCAGCACCAGCAACCCGCCCGCGAGGCGGAAGTCGTCGATCGTCAGGCCAAACATGCGCAGAATTGCGCCGCCCGCGACGGCCGATACGATGCAGCCTATCGTCACGCCGATGGCAGCAGTCAACGCTACCTTACGGCGTACGCCGTCCGTCGCCCCCTCCGTCAGAGACAGGAACACGGGGATGTTCGCGATCGGATTCATGATCGCGAAGAGGGCTGTGAACACCTTGATAGAGAACGTTACGTCGATCGTCACGAATGCACTCCTGCTCTGTTGATATTGCTCCGCCAGTCGAATGCTAGTTTCGGATCATCGTCGGTGTCGCTGCCCTGCCGTACTGATACGATCAGCACATCCTTGCAGTTCGGCTCACGCATCACGGAGGGTATGATCCGATGTACGCAACTGATACGTTCATGGGTCACGACATACACGTCGAAGCGACACGCAACGCGCGCGGTGGATGGGTCGCGCAGATCCGCTTCTGCTTCGACGGCGCGCCAATCGACCTTTGGGTTCCCGAACTGGTCACACCTGATTGGCTAACGCGCGATGAAGCGTTGCGCGGCGGTATCGATCAGGGGCGCCTCATACTGAAAACACACGACCGTTGACGAAACATCCACCCACCCACGCCGTCAGGCCGTTGTGCGCACGGACTGACCAGCCTCAAATGCCCCTCGCATCAATCGTGACGCATCGTCCAGCGTGATCTCGATGGTCGTCGACGCGGCCGTCTCCGAATCGATGATCCGATGGCCGATGATGCGCTCAGCAATCGCATTGAGCACGGTCTCGACGAGATATTTTTCCATTCCGTTTCCTGTTGGACGCCATCGCCCTGAACACGCTGAATATGCAACACCGTTGGAAATTCTTCCGGCGATATGCTGGACGCAGATTCCGATACGAGCGCACAGTGGTCAAGTCACAGTCGGCTTGGCAATTCAAGTCTCGCGCGATGTGATGCACAGCTTTCGCATCGAACACTTCGAGAATCTAAGTATCGCGTTTTGCGCCATTGCATCACTGCCCTATTCGACGGACAATCGCCTCGAAGACTAAACTCTTTCCTGGTGTCTCCTCTGCCTAGGCCTCTGGCCCAGGCATTTTTTCACGTGCACACCAAGACTCAATTTTCTGCGCGTCGACCCTCATAGGGGTTCTTCCGTCTCGTCCCATCCGCATCGACAATTCACATAAGACTCATTCATCCTCTGGATTACGAACCAAACGTCATGCCACCAGCAGAAAGCCATGCACCGTGCGCATATCCCAACGAGATCTCACTCATTACCGAAATTTGAAGATGAGGGCGTGATGTGGTTTCGTCACACTCGGCTCAACCCTGCAATACGAACATTGTCGAGCATCGTGGGAACGAACTGCCGCAGCAGTGACACGACCGTCGTCACGCGCGGAGGAATGGGTCGTTGCGCCTGAATCAATAGATTGACATCGTACGACGGAATCGCATAGTCGGGTAACACGCGCACTAGGGTCTCGTCTTCGAGCGCAGCCGCGCAAGCTGGCCCTTCCACGACGCCAATACCCAACCCCGACGCGATCATGTCGTACACAGGCCTCCAATGACTACTTGTCATCGCGGTCGCGATGGTGCACAACTCGATAGCACTGCTGCCCCTTTCGATCGGGAGCCGCTCGCCGGCGAACACGCTTTTTAATCGAATGAACGGATGCCTGACGAGGTCTGCGGCCGATAAGATAGGCGAGTTCCGATCAAGGTAGGTTGGTGCCGCCACCAAGAGGCGATCCACCTGGCCCAGCCAATGCGCAATATATGCGCCCGAGCCCAGCGCCCCGAGGCGAAACGAAAGGTCAACGCCTTCAGTCACAAGATCGACGACCTTATCGTTTAGAACCAGATCGATTTCGAGTTGTGGAAATGATGCGCGCATACGTTTAAGTGCATCGGGAACAATAGTTTCGCCGAAGCATTGCGACGCTGCGATGCGAATCGTGCCGCGGTAGATCTGCTCGTCACCCGCAACCTCCGCGACAGCCGTCTCGGCCGCATCCAGGATGGCACGACTACGCTCGTAGAAGCGCTGCCCCTCCGATGTACACGTGAACGCACGCGCATGACGAAGCAGCAACCGGCAGCCGAGATGCTTCTCAAGGCGGTCGATGCGCTCGCTTACCGCTGGACCACCAATGCCAAGATCCTGCGCTGCCATCGAAATGCTACCCCGCTCGACCACTCTGACGTAGATGCGCATCGCCTCCAGCAGATTCACAGTCGTGAGCTCCTCAGGTTTCGGTCCAGAAATGTATCGCGACTCCTACGGGCGCCGCGTCTTGCGGTGCTTCGTCGGAGTCGGTCCGTATCGGCCTGGGCAGCACATCGATGGTCGGATTACCGACCAAATACGCGTGCGAGGTTCACAGGAAGGCGCTCAGGATGGCACGTGCGCCATCACGAGCGTCGGCCAGAGAATTGAATACAGGGCTGATACGTGTGCTAATCAGTATGGCCTATCACCAGTGCACAGCGACCAACTGTTCACTCTGTACTTTATGCTCTACCAGTGTTCTGTATTTCCAATGATAGGGAAAAGATGCAAAAGACACCGCCATTGAGGTACTGTCATCCCCCTTTTCCTGCCCCCTGACCCTGACCCAAGAAGTAGTCCGGCTCAAAAGTAGAGAAATCCGGCATGATGTGTCCAAGCGGACACGAAGGCCAGCCGACCGGGCACGCCAACGGACAACGCCAAGGTCGAAAGCTTCAACGGCCCCTTCTGACAGGAATGTCTGAACGCGCATTGGTTCTTGTCATGGGCCGATGCACAGAGCAAAACCGACGATTGGCGGACGTACTATAACGAGGTTCGTCCCCACTCCGCATTGCAGTGGATGACGCCTGCCGAATTCGCCCGTCAAGCAAGGGAATCCGCTTCGCCTGACAACTCATACGTTGCGAGCGGTGCGCTCCTATGCTCGTAACGTGTTTGGTGGCGCGGCTAAAGCAAACCGCTGGCTCGATCGGCCCTCAACCCGTCTCGGCGGCGAAAAGCCGATTGCTTGGCTGCAAAACTACTGCGATCCGGCCGACGCCTACAGCACATTGGACGCGATTGCTTACTGCACGCCTGTCTAAGTGACGGCGGAATACATTTGCGCGTCGCAACGGGAGCAGCCGACAACTCACGGTGATTATTCCAGGGGTCGTGATGCGAAAGCGCGACGCGGCAACCGCCGTCGATCAGGCGCGCGGCGAGCGCCGCACGATGCAGTAGACGCCCGCGGCGGTCACGCCGAAGGCCAGATGGGCGACCAGCGTGATCGCGCCGCGCACCGGAACGAACCACGGAAAGATCGCGGTGAACGCGTGCAGGTTGACGCCATAGAGAACGAGTCCGAACACGCCGCCCGCGAGCAGCGCCGCGCCGGCCGACAGGTTGCGGACCAGCTTCGCCAGCACGGCCGCATAGGCAAGCGACAGCGCGGCATGCACCAGCGTCGCCACGCCCATGATCAGCGGATCGAACCCCGAGGACGCGCCGAGCACGGCTCGCCCCATCACGATGGCGGCCGTCAGGCGCGCATCGCGGAGCAGGTTGTGAATCGCATCCTCGCCGGCGATCGGCCAGAGCATCAGCTCGATGACGGTCGAGCCGACCGCCGCGCCGAACGCGGCCCAGAGAATC
>Ga0068855_100010747_pt1 | contig 11049 bp, 1 predicted proteins | sample KBSCornC52_FD_66592 | JGI IMG/M metagenome (GOLD analysis project Ga0068855, IMG submission 66592) | Corn rhizosphere microbial communities from Kellogg Biological Station, Michigan, USA - KBS Corn C5-2 | ecosystem: Host-associated > Plants > Roots > Rhizosphere > Soil ... | reverse complement strand
GATCGGCAATGCGACGCAAGGATATGCGATCGACGCGACGAGCTTCGGCGCGATGACGGCCGGGCAGATCGCGGTGGTGGGCACCGCGCAAGGCATGGGCGTGCGCACGGACGGCGCGCTCTCTGCAAATGCAGGGAACTTGACGCTGTCGTCGAATGGAGATTTGACGACTAACGGCTCAGGGTTGAGCGCCGGCAACTACCAGCTCACCTCCTCAGGCGACATTCTGTCGACTGGAACAGTGACATCGAATGCCGACTTATCGATGTCCGCGGGGCACAACGTCACCGTCACTGCGCAGACAACCGCGGTCAATAACATCGAACTCTCAGCTGGACAAGATGTGATCTTGACCGGTTCGCTCGCGAGCGGCAAGGAACTCAATGCAACCGTAGGTGGCGCGTTCAACGTTGCCGGCTCGCTTCTGGTGGGAACCGATGCGACGATTGCGGGCGGAACGTTCAACGTTTCGGGCGTTGCCATCGTCCAGCAGCGCGGGACTGTATCCACGCAAGGGGATATCGCTGGTGATGGCTCCATCGCGTTCGGTCAGAGCGGCGCATTAACGAGTGGTCATGATGTGAATCTGACCGGAAAGCTCCTCGCCAACGCCCTGCATGTTAATGCTGCCAATAGTGCGACGTTCGCGGACGTACAAGCCGGCGGTGCATTTACTGTGGTGGCCAACGGCGCGGCCGGCAACGGGAACGTGACGTTCACCGGGAACGCAGCATCGGTAGGTGACGCATCCGTTCAGGCGGCTGGCGACGTCATCGTCAACGGAAGCCTTGCTGGTGGCGCGCAGACGAACGTCGCGGCCCAGGGCAACGTTACTGTCGCCGCAACAGGAACACTGCAATCGGTGGGTGATTTGTCGATGGGTGCATCGACGGGCAGCGTCAACTCTACAGGGCTCATCTCCACCCACGGTACGCTAGGGGCAAAGGCCGCACAGAATCTTGCATTGACCGGAACGACGGAAGCGACTGGTGACGCGACGGTTACGGCGGGCGCCGATGCGACCATTGGCGGCACGTTTGCGAGTCAAGGCAGCGGAACGATAATCGCGGGGCACGACATCACCCTCGCCGGGAGCAGCGGGTTCACGAACGACGTATCGGTGAAGGCCGGAAACAGCGCGTCTGTCTCCGGCGCCCTGCAAGGCAAAAATGTCACGCTGACGGCTAACAACGCCATTGCATTGAACGACGTTCAATCCAACGCGGCATTGACAGTCAATACGACCGGAGCCGCCGGGAGCGGCAACATCGCCGTCAATGGCACGGTTGCTTCACTGTCGACAGGTACGGTAAACGCGGCCGGCGCGGTGGCGGTGAACGGCACGTTGAAGACCGCGAGTACGCTGAACGTGACAGCCTCGACCGATACGACGATAGCGGGAACGCTGACGTCCAACGGCGACATGACGCTTGGGAATTCAACCGGTTCGTTGACGAGCACCGGCACGGTTCAGTCGGGCGCAAGCTTGACGGCCAACGCAGCGCGGTCGATCGATCTTGGCACGGGGGCGACCTCCGCGCTGGGCGATCTATCGTTGACGGCCGGTCAAAACATCACGATGAACGGCACGGTCGTCAGTCAAGACAACGGGACCATAAAGGCAGGGGGGGCAATAGGGGGCGCCGCATCGCTTGCATTTGGCTTGGCCGCAAACCTCAATTCGGTCGGCGATACGACGCTCACAGGATCGTTGCGAGGCGCAACGATCCAAACGTACGCGGGTGGCAACGGCGCCTTTGCCGATGTGCAAGCCGGTTCCGATATCTCGTTGGCTGCGAACCACGATCTGAACGTTACAGGCACGCTTGTCGGTGGCTCGAACGTACGCATGACGGCCGGAAACGACATCAACGTCAGCGGTACGACGACCGTCACGCTCGACACGGCCTTACAAAGCGGGCGCGATATCACGGTGACCGGGACGTTGAACGGCCAGGGAAACGGATATCTGTCGGCCGGACGCAACATCGTTGGCAATGGGGCACTCGGATTTCAACAGTCCGCATTGCTCACTGCCGCTGTCGATATTGCACAAGGCGGGCTTATCCAAGGGCAGAGCGTTCAGGTCTCGGCTGGCGGTAACCTGGCGCTCAATAATGTGCAATCGACAACCACCGTCGGCTTAAACGCGGGGACGAGCGGCGCTGGCGATTTGACGATCAACGGCGCTATTTCGGCGGCTCAAAGCATCACGGCCACTGCGTTTGGCAACGTCATGGTCGGCAGCAACGGCAAGCTTGCTGCGGGTTCGACGCTAGGTGTCACGGCGTTGAACGATATCAACGTTGCCGGCGCACTCGAATCGACGGGTGACGCGGCTGTCCAGACCCGACTCGGCAGCTTGAACGCGATTGGGGGCATCAACAGCGGCGGGATGCTTTCAATCACAACGGGGCTCGACCTGTCGCTTGGTGCGAGCACAACGTCCATCGGGGACATGACGCTTACCGCCGGCCGGAATGTCGTGCTCAACGGCACGTTGGTGGGGGAGGGCAACGGCCTTGTGACGGCGGAACAAGACATTACCGGGGCCGGCATCCAAGCGTTTACCGCGGCTGCGGCATTGAGCGCGCAACGCGACATCTTGCTGACCGGCAGTTTGCAAGCGAACTCGGTGCAAGCGACGGGCGGCGATAGCGCGTCGCTGAACGACGTGACATCGGCGACGACACTCTCGTTGAGGGCCAACGGCAACGCCGGCAGCGGAGACGCGTCGATTACCGGTACGGTCACGGCACCAGGCGTAGTGGTCGTCCAAGCCGCCCGCGACGCCATCGTCAGTGGCTCGGTAGCTGGCGGTTCTACCGTTGGGCTGACGGCAGCGCGCAACGCTACGGTAACGGGTGGCGTGCAGTCGGTCTCGGACTTGACGGTCACTGCCACGAACGGCACGGCATGGTTCACAGGGACCGCGACGACTTCAGGTGCGTTGAACGTCGGGTCGGGCCTCGACACGATCTTCGGTGGACAGACCAATGCAACAGGCGCTGTTACTGTCGACGCAGGGAACAACTTGCAGTTGAACGGATCGCTCGCAGGCCAATCTACTGGCACATTGACGGCAGCACATGACATCGGCGGAGCAGGCTCGGCAGCCTTCGCGCAAGCTGCTCAGATGACGGCTGGCAATGACCTCGCGCTGACCGGCTCGTTGCAAGGTGCGAGCGTGGCAGTGGTCGGTTTGAACAACGCCGGCCTCGGTACCGTGCAGTCCATGTCGGGGGACATCTCCGTGACCGCACTAGGTCTTGCGGGCCAAGGCGATGTGACGCTTAACGGCTCTGTGACCTCGAAGGGCAATGTATCGCTCGTGGCGGCGCGCGACATCAACGTTACGGGCGTGACCAACTCGATCGGGACGGCGACGATTTCAGCGGCACGCAATGTCATGACGGCCGACATGACAGCGGGCGGCGCGCTATCCGTGAAGGCCGAAGGCGGCGGCCTGAGGGCGGGCAACCTGAGGACCGATGCGAGCTTCGCCGGCACGGCGGCCAACAGCGTATCGACGGGTTCGGTCAATGCGGGGGGAACCGTCACGCTCCAAGCGCAAGGTCTCGATGGAACGGGCGACATCAATGTCGGGGGTGTGCTGGCCGCCGGTTCTGCCGCCACCATCATTTCCGCACGCGATGCGACGTTAGGCTCAACTGTGACTGGGGGGGACGCGCTAACGGTGTCGGCTGCTCGGAATCTGGCAGCGAACGGCGCAATTTCCACGGGTGCCGACACGTCCTTGACGGCCGTGACCGGTAATCTCAACGCGTTGGGCTCTATCACGACGGCCGGCAAACTCGCCGCAAGCGCTGGCGGATCGCTTGCCCTCGCCGGCGGCTTGGTCAATGGTACGACGACCCTGACCTCGGGCACCGAGATGACCCTTACGGGCACACTCTATGGCCTAGGTGCAGCCACGGTTGCTTCGGGTGGCGCGATCGTGGGTGGCGGATCGCTCACGATCGGAGGCGACATTGCCTTGACGTCGGGTGCGGGCGTGACGCTTGGAGGCATTCAGGGAGCGGGACAACTCGTGGCCGTCTCGGTGGGCGATATGTCGCTGGGTGCAACGACTGCCGTCGGCGACGTGCTCGCGAAATCGACGGCGGGCAGCGTTACGTTCAACGGCGACTTGCAGTCGGCTGGCAATGTACAGATCACCGCAGCCAGCAACGCAGCTGTGGAGGGCGCGGTGTCATCAGTTGGCAACGCGACTGTCATTGGGACGAACGGCAACGTCAATGTGGCGGGTGTATCTACGAACGGTGACGCGACGTTGACAGGCGGCAAGTCGATTACGTTGAGCGGCAGCAGCGTAGTGGCAGGGGCGCTTGCGGTCACGGGGGCGAACGTGACTCTGTCGGGCTCGCAAAGCAGTTCGAAGAGCATCACGGTCACGGCACAAGGTACGCTCGATGCCAGTCAATCGTCGATTGTGTCATCGCAGAACCTGAGAGTGAGCGGTGCGAACGTCACGCTCGGCAACGCGGTAGTCGGCGGGACGTTGAATGCCCAAGCATCGAATCAGCTATCGCTGGTGGGCAGTGCGGTCGATGTTGTCGGCGGAACGACCCTGACCTCGCAGAATGGTTTTTATAACGCGAGCAACGTCCTGTCGGGCGGCGCGCTGAATGTGTCGGCACTGAATATTACGAATGCCGCCAATGCGTCGCTCGCATCGACGAACTCGACCACTATCACGGCGACGAACTTCACGAACGCCGGTCTCGTCAACGGCAACACAACGTCGATCAGTGTCGCCAGCACGCTGAACAACAGCGGCGGCTCGCTGATGGGTGTCAACGCGCTCACCATCAATACAGGTGCGCTCAACAATCAAGGCGGACTGATCTTCGCTGGCGATCCGAATTCGCCGACCGGAGCGACCGGGGACTTGTCGCTCACGATCAACGGAGGCGGCAACGCATTCGCCAATGCTAGTGGCGAACTGCTCGCGCAGCGCAATTTGATGATTGGCGCAGTCAACGCGGCGCTGGATCCGTCCCAAGGGACTATCAGTCAAGGTGGTCAGTTGTCGATCACGGCTGGCTCGATCAACGTGGCCGACACGTGGAGCTACGGCGGCCAAGGCGTTTCGATCTACGGGATCAACGGCATTACCAATAGCGGCAAAATGACCGGCACTGCGCCGCTGACGATTTCGACGAACGGCACGTTCACGAATAACGGGCAAGTCATCGGCCAGGATGTGACCTTCAATGGCGTGCTGAACAACGTAGCCAACGCGGTGGTGCATGCTGGCGACGCGATGGTGCTCAACGGCAGCGTGACCAATCGTGGCACGGTCGAGAGTGCAGGCAACGTGACGTTCAACGGCGGCGGCAATAATTTCGACAATCAATATGGCACGACGCAGGCGAATGGCAGCATCACGCTAAACACGGGGGGGACGATTTATAACAGTGCTGGATCGATCACTGCCGCTGGTGACGTCAATATCAACGCGGGCGCCGTCATCAACGACGCAGTCCAAGGCGCGACCCAAACCGAGACGCAATTGGTTGGAGCATCGGCTGATCCGAGCCTCGTGGCGCAGATTGTCATTGGCACGCTAACGTTTTACGGTTGCATAGGCACGACCCACGGAGACTGTATCACTAGTCCATCAGTTTCGAACGCGACGATTGATACGCTCGTGCCCGATCTCTCGAACAGCGACGTTCAAGTTAAATACGAGCCCTGCTTGGGCGATTCTGGTTGTAACTTTAGCTACGTCGTCGGAGATACAACCAACGCGTGGAACGAAGATGCGCCAGGCGCAAATCAGATCACGACGATCGCCTTGCCTGGTATCGACCGTACTACTACATCGCCTGGTGCGTCGTCCCCCGGTGTTATCGCCGCCGGAGGTAATGTCAACATCACGGCAGGCCGTTTGTCGAATGCAGGTAGTACCGTCTCGGCTGGGTTGGATGTCAACCTGAACCTCCAATCCCTCAACAATGCGCCGATCGGGAATCTCGTGACGACAAGTGTTGATGTCGTCGATCAAGGTCAACTGAACGCTTTCATGGCCAAGTTGAACGCGCTCACCAGTAGCGGCGCGACAGGCTTGGATGGCAGGATCGGTGTGTACGGCATTGTGTCGTATGTCACGCTTAATTCGACGGCAGCCGCACCGAGCGCGACCAGCACGAGCACCAGTTTCGCCGGGCAGGGCCAAATCATCGCAGGCCGCAATATGACGTTGTCGGGAGGAAGTCTCGTCAATGGAGGCGTCCTGTACGCCGGCAATAACTTCAACGCAAGTGGCGCGCAGTCATTCAGTAACCAAGGGCAATACAACTCAAATACTACTACGCAACCCGGCTGCGCTACAGGCGTGAGCGGAACGGAGTGCGCACTGCGCAACGGATTCCGCGGCGGCAACCCCAACAGCACCTCGTTTTCATACGCGCAGCAAGATGCCACGGTCTATGCCGGCAACGACCTCGTTATTGCCGCAGGTCAAATCAACAATACCTACGGCAATCTGCTCGCGGGGCATGACATCGTCATCGGCGGCGTTGGCACCACGGCGACCTCTACGACGCCGGCCAGCAACCTGACGAACACGTCGGGCAATATCATCGCCGGCAACAACGTTACGCTGGCGGTTTCCGGCGCGGTGACGAACACGTTGCCGCCCCCGGCCACGATTCACCAAAACTACGGATCACAAGAAACCTATTCGGGCTGCATGACCGCTGGCGGCTACAACGGGAGCTACTGCGAGGGCTACGTCGATCAGCAATCTGGCAATTCATCGAACATTACTGCCGGGAACAACTTGCTGATCACTGCGGGTAGCCTTGCAAACATCGGCAGCCTAATTTCAGCGGGTACGAGCGCAACGATCAACGTCGCTGGACCTGTTGTCAACGAAGCACAAACGCTCAATGCGTATTGGCATTCGCACTGGGTGCAAGAAACGGGCGATTTCGATCCCGATATACGTCACGATGTGTGGGCTTGCGGGTCCGTGGCCGAATGCACGCAGCTTTACGGTAGCGCCTACACAAGGGTCGGTGGGACGATCGATCCGCCTCAGCCGGTCGGAAATATCGCGGCGACGATTCAGGCTCCAAACTTGTCGATCGCGGCAAACGGGGTGATCCAGAACGTCGGCAATGTCGTCGGCACATCAGTGCAACTGAGCGGGCAGAAGCTGATCAACGGGATTACCTCTGCTAATACCTATACACCGAGAGTCAACGGACCCTCGCAGATCATTTCGTTGAGCGGATTCAACTTGCCAGGGCTGAGGCTGTCTGCCCTTGATAGCAGTTCCGGTAGTTCGACATCATCGACGCCGGGTCAAGCGTCATACGTCCAGGGTCTGACGGGAGGGACGGGCGTTGTGGTCGGCCCTCAACAGTTGCTGAGCGAGCTTCCTGCGAATTTGCAGCCAAGTTCGACGCTGTTCTATTACAACCCCGAAGCGGAAGACTTGATGCTGCAGCAGGCGGCGCTGCAGCAAACCGGTGAAGCGAGCTTTATCGGCGGACTGTCCTACGACAGGACCACCGGCCTTTCCGTTACCGATCAAGAAAAGGCGATCCTCTATCAGAACGCGCTCGACTATGCGAAGCAAAACAACACGCAGTTGGGCGTGGCGCTTTCGCAAACGCAAGTCAATGCGCTGACGCAGCCGATGCTTTGGTACGTGCAGCAGACCGTTCCCGATCCGAGTTGCATCTCTACAGGTCCCGTCGCATGTGCGACCGTTACGGCTCTCATGCCGCAGGTATACCTGCCGGCGAATGCGAGCGCACTGTCGGCGGACGGCAACATCGTTGGGCAGAACGTTACGCTCAATTTCAAGGGGGATGGGAACGGCAGCATCCTGAATACGGGTGACATTGAGGCGTCGAACACGCTAACCGTCAACACGAATACGTTGACCAACCGCGCGAACCAGGTCGATGTCGGCCAGATTTGGCAATACTTGCAGGCGACGGGTTACGAAGATACAACGGGTACCGAAGTTCAGCCCGGCGGGTTCATGAGCGCGGCAAACATGAACCTGAATGTGCAGACGCTCAATCAGATCGGCGGGGCGCTTCAGTCGTTGAACAGCGACGGCACGATCAACGATGCCGGCACGCAACAATTGGTCGCGGCGCTCAAGCAGCAGTTGGGGGCGAATTTCGCTCAGACGTCGCTTAGCGACAACCTTCATACGAGCTTTACGGCCGAAGGCGGTTTTGGGTTCAGCGACATTGTCAAGATTGCGTTCACCATCGTCGTGTCGCTCATGACGGCCGGTGCGGCAAGCGCTGCGATCGGCGCCGCTTCCGGTGCGACGGAGGCGGCTTCGAGCGCGGCGATTGGTGTAGCGGCCGATGGCTCGACGGCAATGGCCACCGCTGCGGCCGAAGCAGGAGGCACATTCATGGCCGCTACGGCGGGGGCGTCAGCAGGACTGGCGAACGTCGCGATGTCGGCCGCGATTGCGGGGATGGTATCGAGCGCACTGAATCAGTTGAGTTCCCCCGGAGGCATCAACGTCGGGAGCGTATTTGAAGCCGGAGCGATTGCTGGCCTGACAGCGGCGTTAACTAACGGCATTACGTACAATTCGAACACGGGCCTCGGGTTCACAACAAATTCGCTCCCGATAGGGCAGGGAACGAGTACGTTAAGCCAATTGGCTGGCGTATCGAATATCGGCAATTCGATTGTTCCGCAGGCGGGGCAAGCGGCCGGCAATTTGGAAGAAACGCTGACGGCAATGGGGGCGAGTGCAGCCCTCGACGCTGGTGTGCAGACGGCGATCGAGGGAGGCAGTTTCCTCAATAACTTGAAGAACGACGCCGTAAGTGAGATGGCGGCGGCTGGGGCTTACGCGATTGGTAATGCCGGGGAGAATGCGAACTCGTTCTTTGCACTGGGGTCCATCGGCTACGATTTGGCCCATGCTGCGTTGGGTTGTGCCGCGTCGGCGGCAGAGGGGACAGGGTGCGTCGGCGGGGCCATTGGGGGAGCGGCGTCCGCCGCACTGTCGCCGGATTTGTTGAAGGCGATTGATCCGACGGGTGCGGCGCTGAGCCCGGGACAAGAAGCGGCGATGGCGGGCTTCGCGACGCTGCTTGGCGGTGGCTTGGCCGGCTTGGCCGGTGCCAACGCGCAGGGCGGGGCGACGGCGGCGCAGAACGAGGTGCTGAACAACACCGATGACCATCCGGAGAATGCGGCGAAAAACGGCGGGGTGCTCGGCACGCTGGCGGGTGCGTTCTCGGATCTGGTGAATGCGAACAACGCCGCGAGGAACTGGGTACAGGGGCAGGTGAACCAGTTCATTGGCTTGTTGAATGCCAACAGCGGGCAGACGCCGCCGTCGGATCCGAATCCGCTGGTGGATGCGAACAATGGTGGCAATCCGCCCGCAGCCGGAGGTGGCACGGTCGTTGTAATGCCGACGCCTTGTCCTGTGGGGCCCGGCGCATGTGGAGTGACGGCCGTGCCGGTACCCGGTGCGCCGAGTAACACGCCGAGTAATGCAATCCTGTCGGCTGGGGACGAGAGCGTCAGTACTTCGAGCGGCACGACCGGCCAAGGTTCGACCACAAACTCGACGGTGCCAAGCGGTAACGTGTGGAACCAGGACCCGACGGTTCGTGGTGTTACTATCGAATCGCAACTCGCCCGGACCGAATACAGTGCCGCGAATGGCTGGTATCAGGTTGGCGCCGAGAAAAACGGCTATTTCCCGCTCGTCGATTTCCAGAATGGAAATACGCTGGTGAGCCTGAAGACTGTCGATACGACTGGATCGACATGGCTTCCGCGCATGGAAGGTGTAATCGACCAGCTTGGTTCTAGTGACGCGACGGTTAATGGATCTCCGGCAAACATGGTCTTGGATCTGCGCGTTCAACCTGGTGGCGCCGCAGCGGCTCAACAACTGATTAGCTATGGTGCCCGACAAGGCGTTACCGTAAGGATCAAGGTATACCCATGACAAAACGTGGCCGAACAGAGGAATTGACGCTCGTCTTTGCGCTAGAGGACCCTACGGATTCAGCTGAGATGACCCTGGGTGCAGACAAGGTGAAATTTCAGCCAAGAACTGGTTCCATTACACCACTTGATGCGCTCAACCTGCTCATTGGGAGGATGCAGGCGCTCGATATCGAAACGACTTTCACCGAAGGGCGAAAGACCGTCTCGACGGCCGCCCTCCAGAAGCGGGTCGAGACGAAAGGCACGTGGGGACACCTGGAGACGGCTGACCTTTCTTTCCAATACGGGGTGGCTGGGTCGTACGACCATTGTTTCGTTTCCATCCGTGAGAAGGTCGCAAATGCGGCCGGTGATTGGGGAACATGGACGACCCCGTTTGTCGTTTTGGACGGATTTGTCGAGGCGTGGGCGGCGGATGTCGAGTACAACCACTGGCAAAACGCGAAAGATCCTATTGAATATGAATCTGCCGGCCGCGATTTCTCGCATCTGTCGATGAAGTCGAATGGCTTGCCCCCTCCGCTCGAGCAGATGGAGATTGATACATCCCGTAACCCGGGGCGCTGGGTGTTGCGATCAGGTTATGTTGAAGCTGTTGGCGCGCTCATGTGGTTGAGCGAGCTGTTTTGGGACCGAGTTGGACGAGATCACAGACACCGCCTGACCTCTGCCAATTGGTTAAATGCGAGTGAGGTAGCTCCCGGTGTTGTGAGGATCGAGGTAGAAGGTCGTCGCTTCATCGCAGAGGACACCGCCGAGGTCCAGGACCGACTTAGAGCGCTTCTGTATAAGTAGAGCGGTGCGCGGGGAGCGTCCAGATCAGCAGGCAGCCGTAATTGAGCTAGTGCATGATGGGGGCCATCGGCGGAGCCGTATCGGCCTTCAGTGCAGAGACATTTGCGTATGGCGTAACGGGGGGGCAAGGCAATCCCGATTCCGCACAGCTGGGGCTCATTACGGCGTTGTCAATGCTTGTGAGCGGCAGCGTTGCATCGGCGGTAGGCCAAGACGGTGCTGCAGCAGCAAACGCGGCCGAAAACGAGACGCTGAACAACACATGCGGCT
>Ga0068855_100010745_pt1 | contig 11051 bp, 10 predicted proteins | sample KBSCornC52_FD_66592 | JGI IMG/M metagenome (GOLD analysis project Ga0068855, IMG submission 66592) | Corn rhizosphere microbial communities from Kellogg Biological Station, Michigan, USA - KBS Corn C5-2 | ecosystem: Host-associated > Plants > Roots > Rhizosphere > Soil ... | reverse complement strand
GGCCTCGAGGTCGGCGATGGGACGCTCGAAATCGAGGTAGTGGACCGCCATCGAAACCGCCTGCACCGTTCGCGAAGCGGCGGACGTTAGGCGGGATGCCTTCGCCTCACAACCCCGGCGCGCGGCGCTTGGCTTCGCTTTTTGCAACTCTGGTACGGCCGGGGAGTTTCTAAGCCCGAGGTCGACTCCGGACCCGCCCGTCATGCCTGGGGGCCAGGACGGACGGGTTGGCGCGCCCTTTGAGATCTGCGCGGCCATGCCCCGACACCGCCAACCGCGCTCGAGGAGAATTGGAGCAAAGCAATGCACGCAACACTGAAGGTCGCGATGGCCTCTGCGCTGGCGCTCGCCGCGGCGGCCCCGGCCATGGCTCAGAGCTATCAGGACTACCCGCGCGACGAGGGCTACCAGTCGCAGCCGCCGCAGTATCAGCCCACGCCGCAATACCAGGAAGACCAGCAGCGCTATCAGGAACAGCAACGGGCCTATGAGGCGCGGCGGTCCGACTACGACGCGCACCGCGCCGACTACGCGGCCGCGCGTCGCGAATATGACCGCCGGCTGGCCGAGTACAACCGGGCCCGCGCCGACTACGACGCCCGCTACGGCTACGGCGCCTATGCGCGCATCTATGGCCCGGCTCCCGTGTGGGACGAGCGGGCTTACGGCTACGCGACCCCGGCCGCCCCCTACTATGGCGCAAACACCGCCTACGCCGGACCGGCGGTCCATTGCGACAACTCCGGCACGGTGACCGGCGGCGCCATCGGCGCCCTGGCCGGCGCGATCCTGGGCTCGCAGCTCTCCGCGCCCGGGCGGCACACCGAGAACTCGGTGCTGGGCGCCGTGGTCGGCGGCGGCGTCGGCGCGGCGGTGGGCCATGCCCACGATCGTTATAAGTGCGACCAGCGCGGGCCGTACTTCAGCTACAACGAGACCATCCCCTATCGGGAAAGCCGCGACTACCGCTCCAGCCGCTATGCAGACTACGAGCGGATGGGCTGCCGGCTTGCGCCCGCGCCCGTGGACTCCTACGGCCGCGACTACCGCTATGTGCGGGTGTGCCCCGACGCCGAAGGCCGCTACCGCATCGTCGGCTAGCGGGTCCGACCGCATCCCGACTTCAGAGGCCGCTCCCCCGGCGGGCGGCCTCGTCTTTGCGTCAACGCTTCTTGGCCAGCGGATGCTTGGTCGCCACCACTTCGCGCAGGCGATCGCCCGCCACGTGGGTGTAGATCTGGGTGGTCGCGATGTCGGCGTGGCCCAGCAGCGTCTGGACAACGCGTAGGTCCGCGCCGCCTTCGAGGAGGTGCGTGGCGAAGGCGTGGCGCAGCACGTGCGGGCTGACCCGGGCCGGATCGATGCCCGCGGCGGCGGCGGCCTCGTCGAGCAGCTGGGCGAAACGGCGGGGGGTGAGCCGGCCGGTCTTGCCGCGGGAGGGGAACAGCCAGGCGCTCGCCTTGCCGTTCGGCAGGAACGCGGCGCGCACCTGGAGATAGGCCTTCACCGCCGAGCGGGCGGCGTCGTTCAACGGGGCGAGGCGCTCCTTTCCGCCCTTTCCCTTGACGATCAGGTAGGCGGGGTCGCGCGCCAGGGCGGCCAGGGTCAGGCCGGTGAGCTCCGAGATCCGCAAGCCCGAGGCGTAGGCGAGCTCGACCATGCAGGCCAGCCTCACGCCGCGGGCGGCCTCGCGCGCGCCGGCGGCGGCGATCAGCCGGTCCATCTCCTCGCGCGAAAGCACTTTCGGAAGCGTCCGGCCCTTCTTCGGCGCGTCGACCCGGCGGGAGGGATCGTCGTTCCGCCAGCCTTCGCCCAGCACGAAGCGGTAGAACTGACGCACGGCCGAGCGGCGCCGTGCGGCGGTGGCGGCCGAGAGCCCTCGCGCGCCGAGCGCCGCGAAGTAGGCCTCGATGTCTTCGGCGGCGGCCTGGCTGAGATCGCGACCGCGGGCGGCGAGGAAGCCCGCGGCGTCTTCGAGGTCGCGGGCATAGGCGACCAGGGTGTTCTTCGCGGCCGCGCGCTCGGCGGCCATCATCTCCAAGAAGGCCTCCGCCCAGGCTGCGCCCTGACCCCGCTCGCCGCTCATTTGAGCGCCAGCAGTCCTTCGAGGGCGAAGGCGCGGGCGTCGCGCTCGAATCCCGCGCGGCGCAGAGCGCGCACGACCTGGGCCCGCTCGCCGGGGCTAAGGCCCGCAGGACCCGCTTCGGCTGTCAGCCAAAGCGCCACCAGCGCCGTCTCGCCGAGCCGCTGGTCGGCTGCGGCGTCGGCGAGGATCATCAGGCGCGCGGCGGAGGCGCGGCCCTGCGGCACGTTGAGCGCGGCCACCCGCGCCCGAAGGGTGGGGCCCAGCGGCTCGAAGAAGGGCGCGCAGAGCAGGGCCGCGGCCTGCCCGCGGGCGCGCGCCTTCGGCTCGCGGACCTCGGCGGCATCGAGCAGGCGCTCCAGCCCGGCGGGGGGCAGCGGGTCCGCCCCGACGAGCGCCGCGACGGTCGGGGCGAGGTCCGGCGGGGCGGCGGCAACGTCGAACGCGGGTTCGGACGGGCCGCCCGCGGCGAGCGCGGCGGCCACCTCGGGCGAGGCCCTCGCCTGGGAGAGATCGAGGCCGAGGCTGCGGGAGAGCGCCAGGTCGAGGCCGCTGCGCAGCGAGGCTGCGCCCGGATCGCCCGCGCCGGCGAGCTTGGCCGCCATCAGCCGCGCGAACACCGGATCCTTGGCCTGCGCCTGGGCGACGTCAAAGGTGAGCTGCGCCTCGGCGGACTTGCCGGCGACCGCCTCGCAATAGGTCCGCAAGCGAAGCCAATAGATGTCGTCGCGCCCGGAGGTCAGCCCCTCCTCGATCTGGCAGGCGTGGCCGTCGCGACCGGCGAGCAGCTCGGCCTCGGCGGCGACGCGCGCCAGATCGGCGTTGCGGTCGAGCCCGGGGGCGCGGGCGAGGATGGCGGCGGCCGCCTGCGGATCGCCCTGCGCGATCAGCGCCGCGGCGCGCGCGGCGGTCAGGGCCGGATCGGACCCCGCTCCCTCGGGGCCCGGCGCGCCGGTCGCGAGCACCCGGCGCGCGAGAGCAGCTGCGGCCGGCGGAAGCGTCCGCTCGGCGAGCTGCGGCAGGACAGCCTTGACGATCGCCAGTGAGGCGCCGCGCCACAGCGTGGGCGGCAGGCCGGTGTCGCGGCCGGGCGTCGAGAAGGCGTCGGGCGCGGCGAGCTGGGTGACTTGCACCGGCGGCGGCGGCGCGACGGTCGGTGGCGGCGCTGGCGCCGGCGCGGGGGGCGGCGGCGCGCCAATTGCGGCGCCGGGCGGCGGCGTCGCCGGCTGCGCGAACGCAGGGGCGGCCTCCGCGACGATCGCGACGGCGGCGAGAAACGCAAGGACTCGGGACATGGCGGGAGCATACTTGGGCGGCGAAGTTGGCGCGAGCGCGGCGCCTCGTGTAAGCCTTCGCCGCTGATGGACCGCTACGAACCGCTGCGTCACAAGACCGTCGCCCTGGTGGGCCTGATGGGCGTCGGCAAGTCGAGCGTGGGCCGCCGCCTCGCCAATGCGCTCAGCTTGCCGTTCCGCGACGCCGACGCGGAGGTCGAGGCCGCGGCGGGACGCTCGGTCCCCGACATCTTCGCCGAGCTGGGGGAAGCCGCGTTCCGCGACGGCGAACGACGCGTGATCGCGCGGCTTCTGGACCAGCCGCCGCACGTGCTGGCGACCGGCGGGGGCGCGTTCATGAATGCGGAAACCCGCCAGCTGATCCGTTCGCGGGCCGTCTCGGTGTGGCTGAAGACCGATCTCGACGTCCTGGCGCGCCGCGTCTCACGCAAGGCCACTCGCCCGCTGCTGGTCGGCAAGGACCCGCTGGAGGTGCTGCGCAGCCAGGCCGAGGCCCGATATCCCGCATACGGCGAAGCCGACGTGGTCGTGGAGACGGGCGACTCCGCCCATCACGTCACCGTCGAGCAGGTGATCCGGGCGCTCACCGCCTTCCTGGAGGAGCACCCGCGATGACGCGCCGCGTCGTCGTGGGCCTGGGCGCGCGGGCTTACGACGTGGAGATCGGGCCGGGCCTGCTGGATCAGGCCGGCCGCCGGATCGCCCCTCTGCTGAGACGCCGGCGCACGGCGGTGGTCAGCGACGAGACCGTCTGGGCGCTGCATGGCGAGCGGCTCACGGCCGCGCTTGCGGCGGAAGGCATCGCCGCCCCGCCGGTGACCCTCGCGCCGGGCGAACAGACCAAGAGCTTTGCCGGCCTCGCCGAGCTGACCGACCGGCTGCTCGCGCTTGAGCTCGACCGGGGCGACCTGATCATCGCCTTCGGCGGCGGGGTGGTGGGCGACCTCGCGGGCTTCGCGGCGGCGATCTACAAGCGCGGCATCGACTTCGTGCAGATCCCCACGACGCTGCTGGCGCAGGTGGATTCGTCGGTGGGCGGCAAGACGGCCATCGACGTGGCGGCCGGGAAGAACCTGGTCGGCGCCTTCCACCAGCCGCGCCTGGTGCTGGCCGACCTCGACGTGTTGCAGACCCTGCCCGATCGCGAGATGCGCGCCGGCTACGCCGAGGTGATCAAGTACGGCCTCCTGGGCGACTTCGGCTTCTTCGAGTGGCTGGAGGCGAACGGGCCGAAGGTCCTGGCCCGCGATCCGGCGGCGCTCGCACAGGCCGTCGCGCGTTCCGTGGAGATGAAGGCCGAGATCGTCGCCGAGGACGAGACGGAACGGGGCCGCCGCGCGCTCTTGAACCTCGGCCATACCTTCGGGCACGCGCTGGAGGCCGAGACCGGCTACGGCGCGGCGCTGCTGCACGGCGAGGCGGTGGCGGCGGGGCAGGCCATGGCCTTCCGCTTCTCCGCAGCCAAGGGGCTCTGCCGCACCCAGGACGCCCGCCGGGCGGAGGCGGCGATCGCGGCCGCGGGGCTGCCGACGCGGCTTTCCGAAGTCGCCGGCGGTCCGTTCACGGCCGACGCCCTGGTCGCCCATATGGCGCAGGACAAGAAGGCCGAGGGCGGCAGGCTCACCTTCATCCTGGCGCGCGGGCTGGGCGATGCGTTCGTCGCCAAGGACGTCGAGGCGGGCTTCGTGCGCGACTTCCTGCTGGCCGAAGGGGCGCTGCCATGACCGCGCTCATCGCGCTCGCGCCGATCATCTTCGGGCTGCTGGCGCTTTCGGCGGTGTTCTCCGCGGCGGAGACCTCGATGACCGGGGCCAGCCGGGCGCGCATGCACCAGCTGGAGCGCGACGGCGACGGCGCGGCCCGGCGCGTCAACCGGCTGCTCTCCGATCAGGAGACGATGATCGGCTCGGTGCTGCTCGGAAACAACCTGATCAACATCCTGGCCTCGGCGCTCGCGACCCAGGTGCTCACCCGCACCATCCCCGGCGCGCTTGGCGTCGCCGTCGCAACGGGCGTGATGACCGTGCTGGTGCTGGTGTTCGCCGAGGTGCTTCCGAAGACGCTGGCGATCCTGCGCTCCGACGACGTGGCGCGGCTGCTGTCCTGGCCGACCTACTTCGTGGTCAAGGCGTTCGGGCCGATCATCTACGCGATCCAGTGGGTGATCCGAAAGACGCTCGGCCTGTTCGGGGTGAAGATGTCCATGGAGATGGACGTGCTGGCCGCGCACGAGGAGATCCGCGGCGCGGTGGAGTACCACCACGCCGAGGGCCTGGTGGAGAGCCGCGACCGCTGGATGCTGGGCGGCGTGCTCGACCTCGCCCAACTCGACGTCAGCGAGGTGATGGTCCACCGCAAGGCGATCGTGCTGATCGATGCGGACCTGCCCCCCGCCGAGGTGCTGGACGAGGCGCTGAAGAGCCCGCACACGCGCCTGCCGCTCTATCGCGAGGACCCCGAGAACATCGTGGGCGTGCTGCACGTCAAGGACCTGCTGCAGGCGATCGCCGACGCCAAGGGCGAGATCTCGGCCATCGACGTGGCCGCCGTCGCCCGGGAGCCATGGTTCGTGCCCGAGACGACCAGCCTGAAGGACCAGCTCGCCGCCTTCCTGAAGCGCAAGACCCACTTCGCCCTGGTGGTCGACGAGTACGGCGCGCTGGCCGGACTGGTGACGCTCGAGGACATCCTCGAGGAGATCGTGGGCGAGATCGAGGACGAGTACGACATCGACGACGCGGACGTCAGGCCCGGGCCCGACGGCTCCGTCTCGGTCGACGGCGCGGTCACCATCCGCGACCTCAACCGGGCGATGAACTGGGATCTGCCGGACGACGAGGCGGTGACCGTCGCGGGGCTGTTGATCAACGAGGCCCAGACCATCCCGGAGGTCGGCCAAAGCTTCCGGGTCTGCGGGCACCAGGTGCAGGTGATCGAGCGCAAAGGCAATCAGATCACCCGGTTGCAGATTTCTCCGCCCGCGCCGGCCGTGGGCTAGGATGCTTAATCGCACGACGATGGAACCTTGGCCGCAAAAATTGCGTTCAGCTAAGCTTGCGTGATCGGGGGATCGCCATACAGAAATGAGCCACAGGGACGTCGGGCGGCGAACGCCAATCTCAATTCATCGTCTAGCCTCGTTCGGCTGTCGCACGGCAGCCGCCAGCCTAATCCGGAGCCGACCGAATGACTGACCTGAAGCTGGAGGGGCTGCGGGTGCTCGTCGTGGAAGACGAGATGATGGTCTCGATGCTGATCGAGGACATGCTGAGCGAGCTCGGCTGCCTGGTCGTGGGCCCCGCCTCGCGGCTCGACGAAGCGATGCAGCTCGCCAGGACCGCCGACATCGATTGCGCCGTGCTGGACGTCAACCTGGGCGGCCAGCCGATCTTCCCGCTCGCCGACCTGCTGCGCGAGCGTGGCCGGCCGTTCGCGTTCGCCACCGGCTACGGCGACGCGGGCCTGCGCGAGGCCGACCGGGGCTCGCCGGTGCTCCAGAAGCCGTTCCGCGAAGGCGACCTCGCCCGCGTGCTGAGCGAGCTGCGGGCCGCGGTGGACTAGCGCGCCAGCATCGCCCCGAGCAGCTTGTCGGGCGTGATCGGGTAGTCGCGGACGCGCACGCCCACGGCGTTGTAGATGGCGTTGGCCACCGCCGCGCCCGCCCCGGAGATGCCGAGCTCGCCCACGCCCTTGATGCCGAGCGGATTGGCCTTGTCGTCGGCTTCGTCCAGCATGATGGCGTCGAGCTCGCCGATGTCGGCCTGCACCGGCACCAGGTAGCTGGCGAGGTCCTGGTTCACCAGCGAGCCGTACCGCGGATCGACGGCGTTGCCTTCGGTCAGCGCCGAGGCGACGCCCCAGATCATCCCGCCGGTGAGCTGCGAGCGGGCGGTCTTGTAGTTGATGATCCGACCGGCGGCGAACACGCCCAGCATGCGCCGCATGCGGGTCTCGCCGGTGACCGGGTCGACCCCCACCTCGCAGAAGTGGGCGCCGTAGGTGTGCTGGCTCCAGTTGCGGGCGTCGGCGGCCGGCCGGTGTTCGCCCTCGACCGTCAGGCCCTCGGGCGCCGCCCGGGCGATCAGCGAGGCCAGGCTCTCGGAGCGGTTGGCGATGGCGATGACTCCGTCCTGGAAAGTCACCGCCTCGGCCGGGCCGCCATGCAAGGGCGAGCCCGGATCGTTCGCGGCCAGATCGGCGATCGCCTTGCGCAGGTTCATGCCGGCCGCGAGCGCCGCCGAGCCGGCGGTGGCGGCGCCGAACTGGCCGCCCGAGCCGGGGGCCGGCGGCAGCTCGGAATCGCCGATCTCCACGCGCACGTCGGCCAGCGGCACGCCGAGCGTCTCGGCGGCGATCTGGGCGAGCACCGTGTATGAGCCCGTGCCGATGTCGGTCATGCCCTGGCGGACGGTGATCACGCCGTGGCGGTCGACCGAGAAGCTCGCCTTGGCGGGCAGCAGGAAGTTGCCGCGGATCGCGGCGGCCATGCCCATGCCCACCATCCAGCGCCCGTCGCGCGCCTGGCCGGGCCTGGGATTGCGCCGGTCCCACCCGAATAGCTGCGCCCCCTCCCGCATGCAGCGGACGAGCTGGCGCAGCGAGAACGGCTTGCCGGTCTCCGGATCCACCTCAGGCTCGTTCTTGATGCGCAGCTCGATCGGATCCATGCCGAGCGCCTCGGCGAGCTCGTCCATGGCGCATTCGAGGCTGAGCATGCCCGAGGCCTCGCCCGGCGCGCGCATCGGCCCGGCGCCCGGCAGGTCCAGGTGGATCAGCCGATGGCCGGTCAGCCGGTTGGGCGCCGCATAGAGGCTGCGGGCGAAGTTGGAGGCGTGCTCGGTGAAATGGCCGTCCCGCTGACAATGGGTCGTCGTCATGATCGACATCGCCGTGAGCTGGCCGTCCTTGGTCGCGCCCAGGCGGACGCGCTGCACGGTGGCGGGGCGATGGATGGTGCCGTGCATCATGTGCTGACGGCTGTAGGCCACCTTCACCGGCCGCCCGAGGAACCGGGCCCCGAGGGCCGCCAGCGTGATGTCGTCGTAGGTCTGGCCCTTGCCGCCAAATCCGCCGCCGATGTAGCGCGTCATCAGGTGGACGGCGTCGCGGTCGATCTTCAGCGTCTCGGCCAGGCCATGCTGCGCGGGCTTCACCATCTGCACGGACGTGTGGACGACGCAGGTCTCGCCATCCCACCACGCGATCGAGGCGCAGGGCTCCATCTGGCAGTGGTTCTGGATCGGCGTGCACCAGGTCTCATCGAGCTTCGCCGGCGACTGGGCGAAGCCGTTGGCGAAGTCGCCGATCTCCACGTCCTCTTCGCCGGGCGGTTGCTCGGCCTTGGCGAGCTGGCCATGGAAGTCGACGTCGGGGGTCTGCTCCTCATAGGTGAGCTGCACGAGGTGGGCGGCGGCCTGGGCGTTCTCCAGGGTGTCGGCGAGCACGAAGGCGACCGGCTGGCCGAAGAAGCGGACGCGGTCGTCCTCCAGCACCGGCCGGGATGGGGCGGTGGAGCGCGGATGCACGCGGGTTCCGCGCGGCGCCTGCTCGGGCGCGTTGAGGTGGGTCCAGACCGCCGCGACGCCGGGCGAGGCCTCGGCCGCCTTGGCGTCGACCGCAATGATCCGGCCACAGGCGATCGTCGCCGGCACCATGACGCCATAGGCCGGCGGGCTGGGCGGGGTCACCTCATAGGCATAGGGCGCCGAGCCGGTGACCTTCAGCGGCCCCTCGTAGCGGTCCACCCCCTTGCCGATCAGCCCGGAGCGGTTGTCCGTGACGGGATTGGGAAGCGCATAGTCGGCGACGGAGCTCATCAGCGGGTTCCCTTCGCTTCGGCGATGGCGGCCGCCCCGAGGCGGGCGGTGAGCGTGATCTTGAAGCCGTTGCGGCCGGTCTCGCTGGCGGATGCGAGCTCGGCGTCCATGGCCGCTTCCGGCGAGGCGCCGCCGGCGAGCGCGGCTTCGGCCTCGGCGGCGCGCCAGGGCTTGTGGGCCACCATGCCGAGCGCGACCCGGCCGCCGGCGACGGCGACGCTCGCCAGGCCGGCCGCGTAGGAGGCGCGGTCGCGGACCTTGCGGTAGACCTGCCCGCCCTCCGGCGGCGGCGGCAGCACGACCGCGGTGATCAGCTCGCCGGGAATAAGGTGGGTCTCCACCTCCGGCGTCTCGCCCGGCAGCCGGTGCAACTCCATCAGGGGAAACTCGCGGGCGTCGCCGTCGGGCGCGAGCGTCTCCACGCGGGCGTCCAGCGCAACCAGCGCCACGGCCATGTCCGAGGGGTGGGTGGCGATGCAGGCGTGGCTGGCGCCGAGGATGGCGGCGTTGCGGTTGAGGCCCTCGAGCGCTCCGCAACCCGAGCCGGGCTCGCGTTTGTTGCAGGGCTTGGAGGTGTCGTAGAAGTAGGCGCAGCGAGTGCGCTGCAGCAGGTTTCCGCCCGTGGTCGCCTTGTTGCGCAGCTGCGGCGAGCCGCCCGCCACGATCGCCTGGGTCAGCACCGGATAGCGCGAGCGCACGCGGGCGTCGGCGGCGAGCGCCGTGTTGCTGGCCATCGATCCGATGCGCAGGCCGCCCTCGGGCGTCTCCTCGACCTGGCCGAGCGGAAGGCGGCCCACGTCGATCAGATGCTGCGGCCGCTCGATCTCCAGCTTCATGAGGTCCAGCAGATTGGTGCCGCCGGCCAGGAAGCGGGCCCCGGGGGTCTCGGCCGCCGCCTTCACCGCGGCCTGCGGATCGCGGGCGCGCTCGTAGGTGAACGGCCTCATGCCAGGGCCCCGGCGGCGCGTTTGATCGCCGCGACGATCTGCGGGTAGGCCGAGCAGCGGCAGATGTTGCCGCTCATCCGCTCGCGGATCTCCTCGTCGGTCAGGGCGACCTTGCCGGTGAGGTCCTGGGTGGCCTGGCTCGGCCAACCGGCTTCCACCTCGCCAAGCAGGGCGACCGCCGAGCAGATCTGGCCGGGCGTGCAGTAGCCGCACTGGAAGGCGTCTTCGGTCAGGAAGGCCTGCTGCATCGGATGCAGCTTCTCGGGACTGCCGAGCCCTTCGATGGTGGTGACCTCGTCGCCGTCGTGCATCACCGCGAGCGACAGGCAGGCGTTGATCCGCAGCCCGTTCACCAACACCGTGCAGGCGCCGCATTGGCCATGGTCGCAGCCCTTCTTCGAGCCGGTGAGACGCAGGTGCTCGCGAAGCGCGTCGAGCAGGGTGGTGCGCGGATCGAGATCGAGCGTCCGCGCCGCGCCGTTGACGGTGATGGTGGTCTTCAAACACCCCTCCCGGAAGTCCGCATCCCGGCGGGATGAGCGGATTGAAACGCTCGTTTAGCTTAGACGCTAGCTCTCGCCCGGCGCCAGAGCCTTGACCGAAAGCGCGTGCACGGGGCCGGCCAGCTCCTCGGCGAGCGCGCGATAGACCATCCGCTGACGGGCCACCTTCGGCGCGCCGCGGAAGGCCTCCGCGACGATGGTGACGTTGAAGTGGCTCTCGCCCCCGGGGCGCGATCCGGCATGGCCGGCGTGGCGGGCGGAATCGTCTTCGACGTCCAGTCGCTCGGGCTGGAAGGCGGAGGTCAGCTTGTCGTGGATCGCTTCGAGTATGGCGCCCATCAGCGGCATCTTCAATTCTTGAACAGGGGTTTTCTGCCTCCATACTTGGCGCATGGCCGGCGCGTTTC
>Ga0068855_100010739_pt1 | contig 11051 bp, 13 predicted proteins | sample KBSCornC52_FD_66592 | JGI IMG/M metagenome (GOLD analysis project Ga0068855, IMG submission 66592) | Corn rhizosphere microbial communities from Kellogg Biological Station, Michigan, USA - KBS Corn C5-2 | ecosystem: Host-associated > Plants > Roots > Rhizosphere > Soil ... | reverse complement strand
GCTTCACCGCTGGTATGAAGGCGCCTGGACCAACCAGTGGATCGACACCGGGATGAGCATCCCCTCGCGCCCGTCCGCCGTCTCCTGGGGACCCGGCCGGATCGACGTCTTCGCCAAGGACACCAACGGCGGCCTCTGGCAGACGTACTTCCCCCGCTAGGCCATCCGTCCGGGGCCGGAGCCGGCGCGACTGAATCGGGTCGCGTCGTTGCCGGCCTCGGCCTGTTTGCGGGATGGCGTCAGGAGCGCGACGCTAATCCTGGTCCGGCAACGTCATCCAGGGCGTGAACAGCTTCGGGCCGCCCTTGGCGAGCTCCTGCTTCATGGCCGCGTTCGGCGTTCCCAGCACTTCGCCCGTGATCGAGGCGGTGGCCAGCAGCGGCTCCATCAGGTGGGCGATGTGGGAAAAGTGCTCGATGGCCGCCTCGGCGTCGCGATAGCGCTCGTACACGATCGCCTCGGTCTCGTCCTGGTTGAAGAAGATCTCGTACTGCAGCGTCCCGCGGTCCTTGGTCCGCACGATCTCCATCGCCTCTTTCGTCAGGCGTTTCCACTCTTCGAGCTTGCCGGGATGGAACGTGACCCGTGCGATGCCCTTGATCTCTTTCATTGTCGCGTGTCCTTTCGAAGCTCGCGGCTCGATGGTTCTTCGCGCTCATCCGTCCATGGGGAAAACGCGTTCTCCATGCGCGAGCGAACGTCGGGCCGCAGGTAGTGACGGGGACTGCAGCCGAAGGTCTCCTGGAAGGTGCGGTGGCACTGGGAGTAGCTGCCGAATCCCGATTCCAGCGCCGCCAGCATCAGGTTCGTCTGGCCGGCACGCGCCGCCTGGATGAAGCGCACCAGCCGCAAGCGCGTGCGGTACTCGGTCAACGTGAGACCGACGTCCTTGTGAAAGTGACGGCTCACCTCCGTCGGATAGCCGCGGACCATGGTCGCCACATCGGTCCGCCGGAGCTCGGGCCGCTGGATCAGCGACACCAGCGCTCGGCCGCTGAGCGCGTGCTTGCCGGGTGTCGCCAGACGAAGGCGATGCGCTTGCCGCCACAGATCGCCGACCCGGCCCTCCACCGCGCCGGCGTCGTTGGTGGGCGGGATGTCACACTGCGACCGCAAGCTCGCCAGCGCCGCCGGATCCAGGCGAACCCGCGTGGCGCCGGTGTATGCCGCCGGACCGTCGGGTCCGAGAACGCGCGCCGAGAGCTCCGGCGTCAGACCGATCACGAACAGGTCGAAATCGGCAGACGCGTCGAGCAGCACGTGGTCCTGGCCCGGCGACCACCACAGCAGATCGCCGGCCGCCACGGCGAGCGTCATCTCGCCCACGCCGAACGAGCCACGGCCCGCCGTGACCAGGTTCACCTCGGGCTCGCTGTGAAAGTGGCGCGGCCGCCGCGTCTCCGGGACGTGGTGCCAGATGTGGCCGCGCGCCGCACCGGGCAGGGGGAACGGTTGATAGAGCGCCCGCATCACCCCGGGATGCTACCAAGCGGCCCCCGCGGCGACACGCCCTCAAAGCGCGCGGCCGTCAGCCGCCGGCGGAGCTGGTCCCGGTCCAGTCGTACACCTTGATCCAGTCGACGTCGGCGCTGGTGGGGGCCGACGTGGCGGTCAAAGGCCCCGCCCACGACGCGGCGCTCGAGGCCCAGATCGTGAACAGGATGGTCTCCGGCAGGTCGAGCAAGTCCGCGTGCGTCGTCCAGGTCCGCAGCAGCTTGCCGTCGACGAAGGTGCTGACGCCCGCCGGCGTCCATTCGATGTCGTACTGGTGGAAGTCGGTCTCGGCGTTCACGCCCAGGTCGACGACCTGGGGATCCTGGGTCGGCGAGACGGACGTCGTGCAGGTTGGATTGGGCGTGCCGAGATAGACCTGGCAGTTGAGCTGCGACGTGTTGCTCGACTTGCCGAGGTGCTCGATGTCGATCTCGTTCCAGTTGCAGTTCGGATACGGCGTGTAGAAGAGCACCAGCCCGGACACCACGCCCGATCCGGTCGCGAATCGCATCCGGGCCGAGACCTTCCCGTAGGTCAGCGTCTTGGCCGAGCGCATCTCGACGCCCCAGTACGGCTCCGTCGTGCTGTTCGGGTTCGGCGTCAGGCTGATGGTCAGGACGCCGTTCGCGACCGCCGCGTTCTGGGGCGTGAACTGGGCCTCGTTCCCGCCGAACGTGAACGTCTGAAGCTGCCAGGCCGACGTGTCCAGCGTGTCGAAGTCGTCCTGCCACGCCAGGACGAACGGGTCGGCGCCCGCGTCCGCGCCGGTCCCGCCGGCGTCCGGGACGCCGGGATGCTGAGGAGCGGAGGATCCGCAGCCGAGCAGGGACGCGACGAGAAGCCCAAAGCGAAGAGAGGGTGTGCGACGCATGGGGCCTCGTTACAACGCGAGGCCCGCGCGATCTTCGCATCCCGTGGGGAGACTGCGGCCGCCGGCGGATCGGCCAGCTCAGGACGCGCCCAGGTCGCCGACCAGCTCGTCCAGTTGCCCCAGCGTCTCCGGCATCCCGCCGGTCGCCCCGGAGGCGATGGCGTCGTCCAGCGCCTTCTTCGAGGGATAGAGGTCATGGATGACCAGCAGCGTCCTGCCGTCTTTCTCCGCGAACGTCACCGTCGTCACCGCCCCACCGTCACCGCCTTCTTCGTTCGTCCAGACCAGGCGGGCGTGAGGCGTCACCTCGAGGTAGCGACCATGGAACGCCATGGGCTCCGCGGCGGCCGGGGGGCGAATCAACAGACGGTACCGGCCCCCGACCCGAACATCCGCCTCGCAGGAAACCAGGGTCAGGCCATACGACTTCGGGAGCCACCACCGGCCGAACAATTCCGGCTGGGCAAAGGCCTGGAACACCAGGCGCGGCGGCCCGTTGATGGTTCGCGTGACCACCAGCTCGCGCTCGGACCGCCGTTCCACCGTCGTGGGGTTCTTGGCGGACGTGGGCTCATTTTGTGTTCTCTCGGTCATCGCGTGTCTCCTTGCGTTTGAGTTCCTGGACGACGTCGTCCAGCTGGTCGAAGCGTGAATCCCAGAGCTGGCGGTGCCCCTCGAGCCAGGCCGCCTCTTGGTCCAGCCGGCGCCGGCCGAGCTTGCAGGTCCGCACGCGCCCGACCTTCTGCGTGGTGACGAGCTCCGCCTGCTCCAGGATGCCGACGTGCTTCATCATTCCGGCGAGCGTCATGTGGAACCTCTCGGCCAGGTCGGTGATCGACGCGTCGGACCGTCCGAGCTGCTCCAGCACCCCCCGCCGGGTGGCGTCCGAGAGCGCCGCGAACGAGGCATCCAGCCGCGGCTGCGAATACTTAACCATTCGGTAAAGTGTTTAGCACGCGGAGGAGCGAGGATGCAAGGGGGCGAGGAGCCCGGTCGGTGATCCACGATTCCGACATGGCCCGGCGATGGTTAACCTCGGGCCTTCGATGACATTCGCCGAGGTCGACACGTTCGCGATGAGTCTTCCGGGCGTCACCGTCGCCACGAAGTGGGGCCATCGCACCTGGATGGTCGGCGACCGCGGCTTCGCGTGGCAGCGACCGTTCAGCAAAGCAGACCTCGAGCGGTTCGGCGATGAGACGCCGCCGGCCGGTGAGATCCTCGCCGTTCGCGTCGAGAGCCTGGACGCCAAGGACGCCCTGCTCGAAATGGGGCCGCCAGGCTTCTTCACCATCCCGCACTTTCAGGGTTACGCGGGGCTCCTCATCGCGCTGCGGAAGGCGCGCGCGCGGGACGTGCGCGCCGCGATCAAGGACGCCTACGCGGCGATGCTGGCGCAGGCGCCGGCCCGGAAGCGCGGAACGCGCAAGAAGGCCGGCGCGTAGCGGTCGGCCGAGCCCACGCCGCGCCGAGGTCCGGTATTCAGCGCCTGGTCTCGTACCTGGCCAGGAGCACGCCGCCGGCAAACGTCCGGGTCTCCACCAGCTTCAGGTTCACCCAGTGGTCCAGGGCCGTGAAGAACGGCGTGCCGCCGCCCACCAAAACCGGGTGGGTGACGATCACGTACGCGTCGATGAGCCCGGCCCGCATGGCCGCGGCGGCGAGGGTGGCGCCGCCGATGTCCATGGGACCGCCATCCTCGGTCTTCAGCCGGGCGATCTCGGTGACGGCGTCGCCGGTGACCAGGCGGGCGTTCCAGTCGACCGCGCGGGTCGTCGAAGAGAACACCACCTTCGGCATCTGCCGCCACCGGCGGGCGAACTCGATCTGCGCGGGTGTGGCGCCAGGCTGCTGGTCGGCGGTCGGCCAGTGGGAGCTCATCGTCTCCCACAGTCTGCGGCCGTAGAGGGCCAGGCCCGTCGCCGCCACCCGGTCGGACCACCACTGGAACAGCTCGTCGCCCGGCGCGCTCCAGCCGAGATCGCCGCCCGGCGCGGTGATGTAACCGTCCACGCTCACGTTCATGCCAAAGGTCAGTGTCCGCATGGCATCAGCCTCCGCTCGTCTCGTGCACTCGTCTTCGTGATCGCCGCCTCGCCCTCCGGAACCATCGATCCGGCCCCGGGCGCTTCGTTCTCCGGGGTGGGATGGACGGCGGTCGCCTGGCTCCCAGCGATATCATCGACCACCCGTTGCTTCCAGACGGCGTGGCATGCCGGACAGGTCTGAAGGGGCGTGCCGAGCTCGCCGAGGACCTTCGCGCGCTGCTTGCCTCGGGCTGCCTCGGCGATCCGATCGGCCGTGTGATGGAAGCGGATCGACTGCTCAGTGAATCCGGGCGCGCCGGCGCCCATGTGTATGCACATCTGGCCCACTTCGTCGGAGTACCCGATCCGCTTTGGCGTCGTCTCGGGCAGGCCACGCAGGAGGGCCCTGAAGCGTGAGGCGCGCTCTCGACCTCGCGCGCGACGCCCTTGGCGGTCAGCGAGACGAGTCGACCGTCACCCAACGCGTGAAGCGCTCGAACGTAGCCAGCGCGCAAGATACCGGCCGACCGCGTCGAGCCGGCGCCCGCCATGGCGAAAGGCGATGTAGCCGTCGGGTCTCACGAGATACTGGCGCGCCTCCTGCTCACCGCGAACACCGAGGTGGGCAAGGGCATCGCCGCGCGCGTCGACCATGACACCCGACCGCCTCTCCCGGCTGAGGAAATGCGCAGCGAGCACGCTCGAGTACCGGGCCAGCAGGGCATCGAGTGCCTCATTGTCCCAACCGTCCAGACCGCCGCACAGAAGCAGCTGGAACGCAGGGCCAGACAGCTCCTCCTGCACGTGCGTGCTCCGGCCGTCACGTTCGACGCGCGCGTCGGGCATTCGATCCCCGGCGCGCGGGCCGGATCGCCGCCGCGTCCCGCTCTCGCTGACCGCCGAGCTGCCTCGGTACGAGATGGCCAGCTCGGACACGAACCTGAAGGCCCAGGCGCGCAGCCACCGCGACCGAAAGACCAGCGGCAGGACCCGGGCCACGACCGTTCGCCGGAACCACGCGGCGACGGCGCTGCCCGACATCAGGCGGGTGAAGAGGCCGAACAGGCGGTCGGTGTAACGGAGAAGGTTGCGCCCGACGGGCCAGCGCTCCGCCTCGTACGTATCGAGCAGCTCCTCGTCCGCTCGCCCGAGCGCCACGAGCGCGAGCTTCCATCCCAGGTTCCACGCGTCCTGCATGCCCGTGTTCATCCCTTGCGCACCCACGGGGCTGTGGATGTGCGCGGCGTCGCCGACGAGAAACACGCGGCCCTCGCGGTAGCGACGCGCCTGCCGATGATGCAGGCGGAAATGAGTCAACCACACAGGGTCGCGAAGGCGAACGAGTCCGCTGGTCGCCTGGTCGACGCTGCGCTGGAGCTCGCTGAGCTCGAGCTCGCCTCTCGTCAGCGACTCCTCGCTCTTCGGAACCGCCGCCGGCGGCGCTGCTCGGGCGGGCCTGGGGCCGATGGCGATCACCCGCCACGCGGCGGGTGATCGGAGGGGAAAGAACATCGCGACGTGTCCCTTTGCGGCGAAGGAATGAAGGACGTCCGGCTCGATCGACGCGTCGGCGCCGACGTCTCCGAGCAAGAAGTCCTGCAGGTACGCTTCGCCCTCGAAGGGAGTACCGGCCTGCTTCCGGACGGCGCTGTGCGCACCGTCGCAGCCCACGAGGTAACGCGCGCGGACGACTTCCTGACGGCCGCCGGCGTGTCGCAGGATGCATCGCACGAACGAGTCCTCCGCGGCGGAACCGACCAGCTCGACGCCGCGTTCGACTGCGGCGCCGGCCCGTTCGAGGTGATCGCCCAGCAACGCCTCCGTCTCGGCTTGGGAGACGAAGAGGATGAACGGGAAGCGCGTGTCGCGAGCCGCGAATCCCCCGAGTTGGATGTGAGCTGCGCCGCGACCCTCGAAGTGGAGCGCCAGCCGGGCGCTGGGATTTCCGCGCGCGACCAGAGTCTCGCCCAGCCCGAGGCTCTGGAGGATCTCGAGCGTCCGGGCCTGCACCGCGAGCGCCCGTGATTCGTGGACCCGTTCGGGCGTCCGATCGATCAACCGAAACCCCACGCCGAATGTCTTCAGCTGTGCGCCGAGCGTGAGCCCGGTCGGGCCGGCCCCCACGATCAGGACATCCAGGACATCGAGCACGTCGACTGCGGCCCCTGCCGCGCCGACCTGGGCGGGCCCATTCAAGACGATACCAGCGCCCATAAGAGCACCAGGAACGTGAGGACCTGCAATGCGGCCCGAGCGGCATGCCACCTTTCGAACGCCTCGAGCCTGTCGGCGAGGAGGGCGGCGTCGTCTGGGGTGTCCTTGATGCCGAGCATGATCGGGGCGGCCTTGGCGGTCGTGACGAAGTGAAGAATGCTCGCGAGCGACGCGACCGAGAGAGACCCCATCGCCGGAGCCGGCGACCGTCCGAGGACGGCGACGAGCGTTGCAGCGAACGTGAGGAGGGCAGCCGCCACGGCGACCACCGGGTAGACGACCTTCCCGTTCCCGAGATCGGCGCCACGCGCAAACGTGGCGAACGCGACGGCGCCAATGCGTCGCCGCGCCGGCAGCTTCACGAGCGCGACCTCTAGGCTGAAGCCGGCCAGGATTCCGTTGGCGGCAGCAGCCAGAAGGGTCAGGACGACGGCAGGACTCATGAAGAGCCCTTTCGCCGGGCCGTCGAGGCCGAACGCGGCCGCGCGGGCTCGGCCAGCGCTCCGACGAAGACGGCGGTGATCTGCCGCTTGAGCTCGGCCCTCAGTGCTGTGGTGTCGGCGCCCACCAGCTTCGAGGTCAGCGGATAGGCGATGAAGTAGAACTGCATCGCGCCGACGAGGAGAAGCGCCGACAGTCGAGGATCCAGCTTCGCCCGCGGCGTCCCCTTGCGCGCCGCGCGAAAGCGCTGGGCAATCTCTCCGATCATCCGCTCGATCGGCGGGATGAGCTTGGGGAGCAGCCGGCTGCCGTGCTGGATGATCTCGCGATGCGCGATCCGCAGGAACTCCCCGTCCTCGGCAAAGTGGTCGACGGCCTGGTCGATGAACCGCGCCAACTGGTCGGCGGCTGATCCGGGGCCCTGTAGCGCGGCCGCCAGTCTGGGGCCCTCACCCCGCATGTCCGTCTCGAGCACCGCGACGAGGAGTCCCTCTTTCGATCCGAAGTAGTGATTGATGAGGGCCAGGTTGCACCCGGCCGCCGCCGCGATTTGTCGCGTCGAAGTCTCCGCGAATCCCTGGCGACTGAAGAGCGTCCGGCCGACTGCCAGAAGCTGCTCGCGGGTGCTGTGCGGCTGCCTGGTCACTGCCGACAGGTTAATCAATCGATTGATCAAGGCAAGGCGCTTGCTCGCTTCGGAATTGGTGATGACCGCTCGGGGGGACGGATGACGAGGGCCGCCCCGCACTGTCATTCGGCAGACGCGAGGCGCCGGTTCCCAGCGATCGTCCTGGCCGACGCAGCCATTCAGTCACACCGGGGGTTGGGCGGGGCCTTGCGACGCGATCCAACGTCCTCGCGCCAGCCTTCGCGCTCTCATGTCACGCACGCACCGGGCGCATCGCCGCTGAACGTAGAACGGTAGACCGTAGAATCCGAGCGTCGATCCGCCGCCGAAGAATTGGGAAGGATTCTCGCGGGTTTAAGTTGTCGGGGCGAGAGGATTTGAACCTCCGACCTTTCGGTCCCGAAAACCCGGCGGCGGCATCGCAGGCCGTGACAGCGGTTCGCAAGTAGCAGAAAGGATTGGAAACAGGGGAGGGGCGGCAGTCCAGCCGTCCCAGTTATCCACAGGCGTTTCGAAGGATTTTACTACCCGGTTACTACCCAAAAATGGGACGGCGCTCGCGCCGGGTACGGCGGCGCCAGTGGCCACGACGCCGACGACGGCGGACCTGTTCGGGCTTCATGGTGGGCGCACGCGTCTGCTGCGCGTGTCCGAGGTCGCGAAGCAGCTTGGCGTCTGCAACGCCACGGTGTACCGCCTGTGCGAGAGCGGCCAGCTGCCTCACGTGCGCGTCGTCAATTCGATCCGCGTCCGGCCGGGAGACCTCGCTGAGTTCGTCGGACGCGCTTGATTCCGTCTGCCGCTCTCCGGTAGGGTTCTCCTCGGCGCCGATCCGACGCCAAAGCCCCGGCAGCTCACCCAGCGGAGCCTCGACGGGGACAAAGGGGGGCGAACTCCCGGATCGATTTCGGAAGACCTCGTCCGTCGTGCTTCTGTCGCTGCTGGGGGCGGAGTGGCGCGACCCGACTGGAGGACTCCGATGCCGAAGGACAAGGATCTGAAGAAGCTCGTGCGCGCCCGGATGGCGAAGACGGGCGAGGGCTACAGCACCGCCAGGTTGCGTCTGGCCGGACCCACCGTGTCTCGCGGCGCCCTGCCGCAATCCACCAGTACCGACCTGGAAGCGCCGCCGGCCCCCGCGATCTACCAAGTGAGGATCGCGCTGAGCGATATCGCGCCGGCCATCTGGCGGCGACTGCTGGTGCCCGCGGACACGTCGCTCGCGCAGCTCCATCACATCATTCAGGCGGCTTTTGGCTGGTGGGATTACCACCTCCACCAGTACATCGTGGACGAGCGATATTTCGGCGATCCGGACCCCGCGTTCGCCGATGAGCTTCCGCCGATGACCGATGAGCGCGAGGCGTCCCTGCGCGACATCGCCGGCGCAAAGGAGATCGTCTACGAATACGACTTCGGCGACTGCTGGAGGCACATCATCGACATCGAGAGCGTCGCGGTCGCGCCCGAGGCGGGCATGAGATACCCGGCCTGTACGGGAGGCGCCCGGTCCCGCCCGCCGGAGGACTGCGGTGGGGTTTCAGGATACGAGGAGCTTCTCCAGGTTCTCGCCGATCCCCGTCACGAGGAGTACGCCAGCATGAAGACGTGGGTCGGAAAGAAGTTCGCTCCCGAGAGGTTCGATCTCGCCGCGACGAACCGGGCCCTACAGAAAGTCCGCCGCGAACCGCGGCGCTCCCGCTCCAAGGGCGAGGATCGAGGCCTGATCATCCATTGATTGGTATCTCGACGCAGGGCGGAAGCGCGACCGTGTCGACTGGCCGAGGCAAGATCGGCCTGGCCGCGCTGGCGTCGTGCGGTCTTGATCCGACAGCAGGTGAGTGCTCGAAGAGGATGCATGATGCGCAAGATCATCGAATGGCTTCGAGCGCGTACGTATGGTGTTTGGCGCGCACTTGGCCTGCACACGCAGATGACCGTCGCGGCCGGCGCCGTCGCCGACCTGGTTCGGACGCGGCGGGATCTCATGCTCGAGAACGCGATGCTGAGGCACCAGATCGTTATTCTCCGCCGGAAGTCCCGCGAACCGAAGCTGACCATCCTGGATCGCTTCCGAATTCTGGCTGCGGCTGCGTTCCTTCCGACGTGGCGCCGCGCACTCGCGGTCGTCCAGCCGGAGACCGTGTTGAGGTGGCACAGGGAAGGCTTCCGGCTCTTCTGGCGGCGACGCTCTCGGCGTGCTCCGAGGAAGGGGCGACTGGCCCCTGATACGGTCAGGTTGATCAGGGAAATGGCCGCCAAGAATCGCCTCTGGGGCGCGGAGCGCATCCGGGGTGAGCTCTTGAAGCTCGGCATCCCAGTCAGTAAGCGCACCATCCAGAAGTACATGCGACGGTCGCATCAGCGCGGTGGTGGTCAGACGTGGTCGACGTTCGTCAAGAACCACGCTCATCAGATTTGGTGCTGCGACTTCGTACAGGCCCACGACGTGCTCTTCCGGCCCCTATACCTCTTCTTTCTGATGAACCAGGGTTCGCGGAGGGTCGTGCGGGTGGCAGCAACGCGCAAACCAACCCGCGATTGGACCGCCGGACAACTGCGAGAGGCCACAAGGGAGGGCGACTCCCCACGAATCCTGATCCGGGACCGCGATGACAAGTTCGGGACCGCGTTCGATCGCGTCGCCGAGGAGGCTGGCGTGCGGGTGATCAAGACGGCGATCCGCACCCCCAACATGAACGCCGTCGCCGAAAGATTCGTGGGCAGCCTCCGGCGCGAGGCGCTCGATCATCTGTTGCTTCTCGGCACGAGGGATCTCGACCGCATCGCTGGCGAGTACGCCCGATACTTCAACAAGGCCCGGCCTCACCAGGGCCTGGGGCAGCGTATTCCTGACGGGCCCACAGGCGATGGACGCAACGGAGATGTCGTCGCCGTCCCTGTACTCGGAGGACTCCATCATGACTACCGTAGGGCAGCATGATCCCGAGCGATTTTGGCGGACAGGCCAAGTAGCCAGGACGGGTAGCCGACGGAGAGATCCGGGCGCTCGACGCGGGCCCGAAGCCGCCGAACGAGCTTCAATGGGGCCGTCGGCGGTAGCCGACGGAGAGATCGCCCACAGCAGCCAGTGCCGGACGACGAGGTGGTCGCTTCAATGGGGCCGTCGGCGGTAGCCGACGGAGAGTCCGACGGTCGAAGGCGAAAAAGTGGTCGACGCCGGAATGCTTCAATGGGGCCGTCGGCGGTAGCCGACGGAGAGCCGCAATGACTTCGCGCCGAGTAGGCGAGATGGACGCATAGCTTCAATGGGGCCGTCGGCGGTAGCCGACGGAGAGTCTCCTTGGTGGGCTGCTCACTGGAAAGCTCCGGCGGCTTCAATGGGGCCGTCGGCGGTAGCCGACGGAGAGACGAC
>Ga0068855_100010738_pt1 | contig 11052 bp, 8 predicted proteins | sample KBSCornC52_FD_66592 | JGI IMG/M metagenome (GOLD analysis project Ga0068855, IMG submission 66592) | Corn rhizosphere microbial communities from Kellogg Biological Station, Michigan, USA - KBS Corn C5-2 | ecosystem: Host-associated > Plants > Roots > Rhizosphere > Soil ... | reverse complement strand
ACGGTCTGGAATGGGAAAGGTTTGGCGCGGCTGACGAGCGATGTGCAGGAGATGTACATCGAGTACGGCCGGCAGATCGATTTGCAGGCCGCGCAGACCATGTTGATGGCGAAGTTGCCCATGATGCGGAAGTTCCGGCAGATCATGGCGGACGGAGCGTTGCCGGTGGAATTGCTCTTCTTCGGCACACTGGCTTTGGTGGCAATGTGGTCGCCGTTGCAGAAGCTACGCGTCGCGGGATGGGCGGTGCTCTTTCTCTTCCTCGCACCGGCCGGGAATGCCTTTGGTGTATGTATCGTCCACACGCTAGATATTTATCGCTACCGCGTGACCTATGGCGGTTACCTGCTCTTCTCGTTGATCACGATGGCCCTCTTTATTGGGATCGTCGTGGTGCAGGCTGTCTCCGTTGCGTTCACGAGTCGGCGAGTGGGCACCGGAGAATAGATCGCCGCGCTTTTCATTGCTCGAGCGCTGCACCCAAGTGCCCGAGGCCTTCCGACCTATTTCTTCCGCAATACTCGCACTCGATTCGACTCGCTGTCGCCGATGTAAACCGAGCCATCCGCGTCGATAAAAATGCCGTGCGGGCGGTCCATCTCACAATGTAGCGGCTTGCCATCCGGGCCGTCGCCACGCTGGCCGTCGCCGGCGACCAACTCAAGTGTGCCGCTCTTGGCCTTAATCACGCGAATGCTGTGGCTCTCAGTATCGGCCAGCCACGCATTGCCTTGGGCGTCGATGGCGATGCCTTTCGGTCCGGAAAGAGTCGCCTCGAGCGCTGGACCGCCATTGCCGGTGAAACCCTTCTTGCCAGTGCCGGCGACGATCGAAATGATGCCGGTCTTGGCGTCGAACTTCAGCACCTGGTTGCCCTCACGCGTGACGAGCCACAGATTGCCGTCCTTGTCGAAATCCATGGAACGCGGACCCTTGAGCGGCGTGCCTTCGATGGGCGAACCATCCGGCGTATCTCCCGCTTTGCCTGTGCCGGCGAAGGTCGAGATGGTCCCGGTGGTCATGTCCACTTTGCGGATGCAATTGTTGCCGATGTCGCAGATATAGAGGGAACCATCGGGGCCGAATTGGATGCTATGCGGTTGTTTGAGCTGCGCTTGCGCAGCCGGGCCGCCATCCCCGCTGTAGCCGGGCTTTCCAGTGCCGGCGAAGGTGGTGATGATCTTCGTCTTCGCATCGACGCGGCGGATGGCATGATTCGCCATGTCGGCGATGTAATAGTTGCCCGCTTTATCGAAGCGAATCTCGTGAGGCAGATTAAAGGTCGCCTCCAACGCGGGCCCGCCATCGCCGCTGTAACCCTTCTGCCCGATTCCTGCGGCGGTGTGGATCTTCCCATCCGGTGTGACCCGGCGAATGCGCTGGCCGCCGTATTCGCAAAACCAAATCGCTCCGTCCGGTCCGCGGACGAGACCGAAGGGGTTGTTGAGCGTTGCTTGCGTCGCCGTTCCGCCGTCGCCGCTGAATCCTTGAATGCCTGAGCCGGCAAAGGTCGAGATGGTCCAATCCGCGGCGGAAGCCGCGAGGGTGAGCGCGAGAGTGAGCGCGAGGGGGAGGAGTTTCATGGGGAGCAGTGCTTAGTGCTTAGTGCTTAGATGAGTGGCCGAAAACGCTTAAAACTTAAAACTGATCACTGCTCACCGATCGCCGACTACTAAAAACTAAGCATTGAGCACTAAGAACTAAGCACTTCCGCCCCCCCCATCAGCTGACAATCTTCTTATACGCGTGCCCTTCATTCTGGTCGATCCGCTCCGGCCGGCCTTTGTGCGAGTAGATGAGCTTGGTGTGATCGATGCCGAGGAGATTGAGGATCGTGGCGTGGATGTCGTGGACGTGAAGGCGATCCTCCACGGCGTAGAGACCAAGATCGTCGGTCGCGCCGAAGATCTGGCCGCCTTTCACGCCGCCGCCGGCCATCCACATGGTGAAGCCGGTGGGATTGTGATCGCGGCCGTCGCCCTGCTCGCTCATGGGTGTGCGACCGAATTCGCCGCCCCAGATGACCAGCGTTTCATCGAGCAGTCCACGCATCTTGAGATCGGAAAGCAGACCGGCGATCGGCTGATCCACCGAGCGGCAGAGTTTCGAGTGCAGCGGCTCGATGTTTTTGTGGCTGTCCCATTTGCTGCCCGCGCCGCTGTAAAGCTGCACGAAGCGCACGCCGTTTTCCACCAGACGCCGGGCGAGCAGACAGTTGCGGCCGAAGACGGCGGTCTCCTCGTGATCCATGCCGTAGAGCTGTTTGGTCGCTTCAGTTTCCTTGCTGAGATCGACCACCGCGGGCGCTTCGGCCTGCATACGATAGGCGAGTTCGTAACCGCGGATGCGCGCCTCGAGCTCCGTGTTGTCTGTGCGGGTCGCGCCGTATTCGCGATTGAAATCTGCAAGCAGATCGAGCTTCTCGCGCTGCCGCTCATTGGTCACGCCCTTGGGATTTTCCAGGTGCTTGATCGGCGCGCCTTCGACGTTGAATTCCACGCCCTGATACACCGCGGGCATGAAGCCGCTGCCCCAGTTGCGCACGCCGTTCACCACCGTGCCCTCGCTGTCCTTGATGACCACAAAGCCCGGCAGATTCTGGTTTTCCGTGCCGAGGCCGTAGGAGACCCAGGCGCCGAGCGAGGGGCGTCCGCCGAAGACGGAGCCCGTGTTCATCGAGCACACGCCGCCGGCGTGGTTGATGCCATCCGAGGCGCAGGAATGCAGGATCGCGAGATCGTCAGCATGCTCGGCGACCCGATTGAACCAATCAGAAATCCACAGCCCGCTCTGGCCATGTTGTTTCCAGGTGCGTTTGCACGCCAGCAGCGGCGATTTCGTTTCGCCCATGGCGGTGATCGGCGCCTTGAAGCTTGCGGGCAATCCCTGGCCGGCGAGTTCGTTGAGCAGCGGCTTGCGATCGAAGGTATCGAGATGGCTCGGGCCGCCTTCCATGAAGAGGAAGATGACGTTTTTGGCGCGCGCGACGTGGTCGGGGAATTTTTGCGGAACCGGCGCCTTTGCTTCTACCGCGTCCGCGGCAAGGATGTTGTCGCGCATGAGCGCAGCGAGGGCCACGGCGCCGAAGCCGCAACCGGCACGGCGCAGAAATTCGCGGCGGGAATGGGGATGATCGTAGTGGTGACAGGACATGGCGTTTAGTGGAGGTAAAAGAACTCGTTGGTGTTGAGCAGGACCTGGCAGAGGTCATTCAGCGCCTGGCGATAGGGATCGCTGGTTTCCGTCGCCCTGGCATCGCTGCCGGACCAGGCGAACTGGGTGCTCGGGCCGAGGGCAGCCGTCCAATTGACCAGCGCGGATTTCCATTTCGAAGAGTCGGCGGAAGTCAGTTCCTGCTCGGGCAGTTTGCCCGCGGCGACACGTACCGCCTCGATGCGGCCATCCCACTGGTGCTGTGGCGCGCGCTTGTTCAAGCCGCCGAAGACGAGCGAGGAGGCGCCGCCGCTGAGCTTGGCGCGGACGGAGCAGGGGACTGTGACCGTCTGCGGCTGCGCATCCGGCTGGGTGAGATCCTGCACGCGGAAGATCACGTTGTGATCCACGCACGATACCATGGCCGATGCGTGATACCGGTGGCCGAGCTCGATGCGCACATTCGAGGGGATGACCTCATAAGCGATGTTCGTGTTGTCGTCCTCACCGACGAGCTGGATAATGAGATTGCGTGGCTTGTAGCGCGATTTCTCGCCGGTCACGCCGAGACTCCAGCCGAAGGCCTCGAGGCTGTCCTTTCCGCCCGTCCAGCGCGAGGCGATGGTCCGCACAGCCGCCGCGGTATCGATGCTGTTGAGCGTGAAGACGGCCTCGACGGTGAACTCGTCGCCTTCCTTTTCCGGCGTTTGCACGAGCAAACGTTCCTGCGGCGTGTTCTCCTTGAATTCACCGGCGTTTTCCGCCGCATCACTGCTCGAGGATGAATGCGCACCGGCGCCGCCGGTGCGTTTCTTGATGAACGCTTCCGCCTGCTCGCGCTCCCGCGCGGTGGGCAAGCGACCGAGGGTGTAAATCCAGGCGTCGTCGAGCTTCTCCACCCGGCCGGCCAGCTTGTGGGCGCGCTGGATGGGCCAATCGCCATTGAGCAGGAGCAGCGCCTGCGTGGGCGTGGTCGTGCTCTGCCGCTCCGCGGTGCTGGAGAAACCGGCGGGGGCATCGAGGCTGCGCAACAGCTCGTTCTGGTTGTTGCGCTTTTTCGTCGTGTAGATCGAGCGGCGCATGGAGTTGCCGTCCTCCGCTGGCCCGCCGGCCTTGGGGTCGAGTTCGCCGCTCGCCTCGAGCATCGAGTCGCGCACTTCCTCGGCATCGAGCCGCTGCGGATTGAAGCGCCAGAGCAGATGATTCGTCGGATCGGTCTTCGCCGCGACTTCTGTCGCCTGGCGCCGCGCGGTTTGCCGATAGGTCGCCGAGAGCAGGATCTCGCGATGCAATTTCTTCAGGCTCCAGCCTTCCGCAACGAAACGTTCCGCGAGCCAATCGAGCAACTCCGGGAACACCGGCTTTTCGCCCAGCTTCCCGAAATCGCTCGCCGTGGCCACGATCCCGCGGCCGAAATGATATTGCCACACGCGATTCACGATCACGCGTGTGGAGAGCTGGTTGTCGGGACGCGTGATCCAGTTGGCCAGCGCGGTGCGGCGGCCGGTGGAATTGCCGATCGGCTTGATATCCGGATCACCCGGCGCGAGCAGAGTGAGGAAACCGGGAGCGACTTCCTGTTCGCCCTTGCGCGATTTCATGAAAGTCGGCGGCGCCTTCGCGCTGGCATCGGTCGCGACAAAGGCATCCATCAACGGCGCGGGTTTGATGTTATCGAACTTCTTCAGCTCCGCTTCGAGCTCCTTGTATTTGGTCTTCGATTCCTCGCTCTTCAGGCTCTTCATCGGGTCGAAGGTCTTTTTCTCCCGGGTCATTTGCCGCTGGCAGAGACCGGCGAGCTGTGTCTCCAGGGCGTCGCGTTCATCGCCCGGTTTGCGGATGATCGTTTGCAGGTCATCAGAAAATTTATCCACGGCCTTTTCCACCTTTTTGTCCACGAGCGGCTTGGTCAGCGCGTCCATCTGGGCACGGATATCCGCGGTCGCCGCTTCCCACTTGGCCTCCTGCTCTTCGTATTTTGCCTTCTGCTCCGGCGTGGCCAGTTTCATGTCATCGCGCCAATGGACCGGCGCGAAGAAGGCCTTCAGCCGATAGTAATCCTTCTGCAGGATGGGATCGAACTTGTGATTGTGGCAGCGCGCGCAGCCGAAGCTGAGGCCGAGGAAGAGCTCGCCGCTGGTGTCGGTGATGTCGTTGAGAATGATCTCCCATTGGCCGCGCACGTCGCGCTGATTCCATTCGTAGATCGGGTTGCGCAGATACTCCGTGGCGATGAGCACGTTTGGGTCGTTCGGCGCGATCTCGTCGCCGGCGAGCTGATCGCGGACGAACTCGTTATACGGCATGTCGTTGTTCAGGCTTTTGATGACCCAATCACGATACGGCCATACCGCGGAACGATATTCATCCGCGTTGTAACCATCGCTCTCCGCGTAGCGCACCAAATCGAGCCAATGCTGCGCCCAGCGTTCGCCGTACTGCGGACTGGCCAGTAATTCGTCGACGAGCTTTTCGTAAGCATCGGGCGACTGGTCATTCACGAACGCCTCCACCTGCGCCGGTGTGGGTGGCAGGCCGTGCAGATCGAAATACACCCGGCGCACCAGCTCGCGGCGGCTGGCTTCCGGCGCGGGATCGAGATGCATTTCCGCCTGCTTTTTGGCCACAAAGCGGTCAATATCGTTGCGCACCCAAGCGCTGGCGACTTCCGGTGGCGACACTTTGGCCAGCGGCCGGAAAGCCCACCAATTCCGTTGCTCCTCGGTAAAGCCGCCTTCGGCAATTTTGCCTTTGTCCGCCTCGGTCTGCGGCCACGGCGCGCCCATTTTGATCCATTTTTCCAAGGTGGCGATTTCCGTATCCGGCAGCTTCGCCTTTGGCGGCATTTGGAAGTCTTTGTCTCCGTAGCGGACGCCCTGGATCATCGGCGACTTCTCCGGATCACCAGGGACGAGCGCGGGACCGTTGTCGCCGCCGGTCTTGAGCGCGCCGATGCTATCCGCACGCAGGCCGCCCTTTTGTTTCTTCTCGCCGTGGCACTCGAAGCAACGCTTCGACAATAACGGCCGCACTTCGGATTCGAAGAATTTGTTCGCTTCGCGCGGGGCGTCGTCGTCCGCGGCCGAAGCCGTAACGCAAAAGAGAGCGGCAAAGCACCCGATGCGGAGGAGGCCACGCCGCAACGGAGACGTTAGCGTGCGTGCGCTTGCGCCATTGGATGTTGGATGTTGGACGTTGGATGTTGGGTGTTCTGTATTTCTCGTCTTCATCACGGGGAAAGTTTGATACGCAACGTCGGTGGCCGCGCCGTCGGATGTTCCTTCGAGGCAAACCCGTGCACCAGGCCACTTGGGTCACTCTCGCCGGTTTCGCGGACGATGAGAAAACTCACCAGTCCGTTGGTGTCGTGGCGGATGAAATCCGCGATGGCATCGCCGCGGATGGTGATGGCACCGCCGCTGCCGCCGCGCGGAATCCAGAATTCCGCGAGTCGCTGCGTCTGATTCGGATTTGGGCCATCATCCGTGCAGCCGGGCATGGACGCCCAACGCATTTCCTTTTCGTTCCAATCGTCGAGCGAATGGTCGGTGATACCATAGATGGCGAACCGCGAATCCGGCACGAGCGCCGAGAAACCAAAGCCACTGGGCACTGGATCGAGCACGAGCTGCGCTTCGCCGGCGCGCGCTGAGGGAATTTGCGAAACATCAAATGTCACCACGGCCCGGCGCTCGTTGCGGTGGCTGGCTTCGAGCTCCGTGTGCTTCACCATCAGCACAGGCTGCATGCCAAAAGGCCCGCCATTGTCGCCGCGGCGGGCAAAACCATCGCGTCCGCGTCCGAAGGAAGTCGGAATGCTCGTCCAGCCATCCGCCTCCTGCACCTGCTGGCCGCGGGCCGGCTCCTGTCCGGCCGCTGTGTTGCCGGCGACGCTCATGCCTTTTCCCTCCGTGAGGAGTTGCACTTTGCCGTCGTGGGCGTGTCCCACTTCCACCTTGCCTTCGAACACACGCACCTGGGAATTGCCCATCGTTCCCGTGGTGAGACCAAACCGGGTGCCAAGGTCCTTCACCTTCAAGTCCGCGGTATCGATGGTGAAACCGTGCGCGGGCTCCGGCACCTCAGCGGTCACCGTGCCTTCGATCAATCGGCAATGCATCGCATCGCGAATCTGTAGTTTGGTCGGCGCCTCGATCGTCACCGTCGCGCCGCTATTGAACTTCAGCGTGGCGATACCCTCGAGCAACGCGAGCGTACCCGTGCCGAGTTTGGAGTTCACCGCCGTGGGCAATTCCGAGCCAGCCCATTTGCAATTCTCCGCCTGGATGAGCGTCGCTACCGGGCGGTGATGAATCGTCCCTTTGCCAAAGGTCCAGACGCTCGCCGCCAGCGTCACGCACGCGGCCGCTGCCGCCGCCCAGACCGCCACCGGCCAGCGCCGCACCACCTTCTCGTCCGCCGGCACTTCCTGTAGCACTTCCAGCAGCGTCTCGCGTTCCGCCCGCAGCGACGAATGGAGCCACAAGCGATCGACATAAGCCGCGCGCAAATCCGCGTCACGGATCACGTCCGCCTTGAATTGGTCCAGTTCCTCGGGAGACAGCAGCCCCTCGATGGCCCGGTCGATGCGATCATCAGGCGGTGGTGTCTTCATGTCGATGGGGCTTGGGCAAGCTGGCGGCTCACGCAATCATTGAGCACGCCACGGATGCGGCTGAGCAGGCGGTAAACGGCTTCCACTGAGCGCGAACTCTTCGTCGCGATCTCCTCCACGTCGCAATCTTCGTAATAGCGCCAGACCACGATCTTGCGGTGCGCCTCGGGCAGCTTGCGCAGGCAAATCCGCAGGGCGTCCGTCTTGCGGTCGAGCACATCCGCCCGGCGATCGATCTCCGCCGCCACGGCTTCGATGAATTGGTCCTCGAGCTCCGCTTTCGGATGCCGCTGGACCGCGCGCCGATAATTCAAAATCTGATTGGTGGCGATCTTCCGCGCCCAGGCGCGGAAATTGGACCCCGCCTCGAAACTGGCGAAATGCTTCCACATCGTCACCTTCACCTCCTGTAGGATGTCCTGTGCATCCGCCGTGCTGGCCACCAGGCTGTAGACATAGGTCGCCAGCCAGCGGTCATGCTGGGTCAGCAACCGAAGGTAAGCCTCGGTATCAGCGGTGGAATCGGGGGGCGGGGCGTCCATTGTTTGGAGCCAGAAGGTTTGTCACCCGGTAATTTGGACACGATTTTTTCGATTTTCGACCTTTTGTGAGCGCCAACCCCTCGGGAGAACGGCTTTTACCAAGGCGGCAACACTCCGTTCTTGAATCTGGCAGGGTCCCTCTCGAAGCTGTCGCCGGATGAATTCCTCGGAATACCCCACGCCTTGGCAGAAAAAATCGATTTGGGCCGCGTTGACGACTCTGTCCGTGGTCGCCATTGGAGCGGTGGCGATCGGTCTGATCTGGGTATTTTCCACGGTCATGGGATTTCTGCAGCCAATCCTCGTGCCTTTTGCCGTAGCCGGAGTGCTGGCTTATTTGCTGGAACCCGTCGTAGCAAAGATCGTTTCCTGGGGGACCTCGCGGACACGCGCCGTCCTCGCCGTGTTCGCCATCGCCATTATCGCGCTCACTGGCGTTCTCATCTGGCTCATCCCGGCGGTGTGGTCCCAGACCGCCGCCCTTGTGGAGCGGGCCCCCGCCTCCCGCGAACGCCTCAGTCACATCATCGAGGATTACAACGGCTGGGCGCACTCCCTGGAGGTGAAGTGGGGCGTTCATTTCCCGCAGATCCCGAAAAAGATCGATAATCCCCTGGGCGCCGTAGCCGTGCCACCCGCGTCCGCCGAGACGCGGGAGAAAACCGAAAAAACGGAAAAAACGGAAAAAACGGAAAAGACCGCGCCTCCGGGAGAAAAACCCGTCGAGCCGGTTCTACCAGCGTCAGCGGACAATTCGTCCGCCACGACGCCCGCGGCGACCTCGAATTCCACCATCGATGTGCAAAGCTTTCTCCAAGGCGATTGGGGCCGCTCCCTGCTGCCCAGCCTGGTGCAGAATTCCTGGAAGTTCTTCACCAAAAGCCTCGGTGGCTTCCTCGGTGTGCTCAGCGTCCTGCTGTGGATCGTCATCGTGCCGATCTATCTCTACTATTTTCTCATCGAGTCGAAGAACATCGCCGAATCGTGGGGCGATTACCTGCCGCTGCGCGCCTCGGTTTTCAAGGACGAGGTGGTCGGCACGCTGGAGGAGATCAACGGCTACCTCATCGCTTTCTTCCGCGGGCAACTACTCGTGAGCATGATCAACGGCACCGTCACCGGCATCCTGCTCGTTATCTTCGGGCATTCCTTCGGCATCCTCATCGGCCTCATGCTCTGCTTTCTCGGCATCATCCCCTATATCGGCATCTCGTTGTGCTGGGTGCTGGCCGTGCTGCTCGCGCTGGCTCAGGGAGGCACGGGCACCTGGATCCCAGGCGATCCGTGGTGGCTCTTCCCGCTCGTCGTGAGTGCCATCTTCTTCCTCGTGCAACAGGTCGATGGCCTTTTCGTCACCCCGCGCATTGTCGGCGAAAGCGTCGGGCTGCATCCCATGACAGTGATCGTTTCGGTCTTCGTCTGGGGTCTGCTCCTCGGTGGTTTGCTTGGCGCGATTCTCGCCGTGCCGCTCACTGCCACGGTGAAGGTGGTCCTGCGCCGTTACGTCTGGGAACGCCGGATGTGGGCGGAGGAAAATATCCCGATGACCGAGGAGACCTTCGAGGTGCAACGAGCGCAGGGGGCGATGAAGCTCGAAGCGCCGCCGGTGAAATAATGTGATCTTTGCGAATGCCGTCGAAACCTGATCCATTCATCGTTCCCAGCACCGGCCGCCGCGATGCGCTGATCGCGATCAGCGCGGGTTTGGTTGTGCTGGCTTTCATCTTCTATGGCGTGATGCACATGGCCCAGCCGGTCACGGGCAACAAGCTCACCGGAACGGTGCTCGAAAAGCATTTCACGCCGCAGAAAGAGCGGCAGATCAGTTTCAACGGAGGCCACATCGAGGGCACGAAGGAGACGGACGGAGAATATCTCCTCAAAGTACGTGTGGAATCGCAGAACCGCACCTACGAGGTACCGGTCGAGAAGCCGATCTACGAGTCGAAACAGGTGGGGGATTCGTTGACGTTCCTGCGTCCGCCCAGCGAGCAGCGATAGGAATGGCAAATGACAAATGGCAAATGAACAACCTCGGCTGTATTTCACTTTCATTTTCACTTTTCACTCTCACCCGATGAAAACGTTCTCCCTTCTTGCCGTCCTTCTCGGAATGCTCACCGCCGGTGCGCTGGCAGCGGCGCCGGTGCCGATGACCGATTTCAACAAAACCCTGGTGGCGGCCTCGAATCAGCAGAAGCTTGCCTTCATCCTGCTCGGGCGATCGACGTGCGGTATCTGCAATGCGACTCGAGCGATGATCAAGGAGGGCAGGATCAGCGTCACGAACTCGGATTATGTGATGGCCGATTTGAACATCGACAATCCGCGCACCGAGGCCGCTTTCATGCGGCGGTATGGGAAACAGAAGTTCGGAGATACGCTCCCCTTCGTGGTGATCACCGATCCACAGGGCAAGTTGCTGGCCAGCAGCGGCGGCCCGAAGAACGCCGCGCAGTGGAATGCCTTACTCGTCTCCGCCAGGCGGAAAACCGTGCCGAAAGGGTAATCCTACGGTGAGTGGGGAAATTGCCCGGAAATTCATCCACTCGGCAGGCGGCGGCGAATCGAATCAGATTTGATACAGACATGCTGCCCTCTGCGATCATCGATCACCTGAGTCACCGGCGTCAGGCAATTACCAAGGCATGGCTGCGCGAGTTGTGGAATTCACCCGAGCAAGCGACGGCCGAGCATACGCCTGCTTCCGAGCTCCTCGATCATCTCCCCGATATGTTCGAG
>Ga0068855_100010736_pt1 | contig 11052 bp, 13 predicted proteins | sample KBSCornC52_FD_66592 | JGI IMG/M metagenome (GOLD analysis project Ga0068855, IMG submission 66592) | Corn rhizosphere microbial communities from Kellogg Biological Station, Michigan, USA - KBS Corn C5-2 | ecosystem: Host-associated > Plants > Roots > Rhizosphere > Soil ... | reverse complement strand
GGCGCCATCACCGCCGCCTGGCAGGCCGGCGCGCACACCGTCGAGCAGGTTGCCGCCCGCACCCGCGCCACGACCGGCTGCGGTACGTGTCGCGACACCGTCTGCGGTCTCGTCGACTGGCTGGCGCAGGCCGACACGCAGGCCGACATCGCCTGACCCGCCCGACAGCGGTCCGACGTCCGCCTCGGTTGTGATCAACTCGCCCGTAGCCACACCGCCACGTGGCTACGGGCGAGTTGATCAGCCGCGGTCAGCACGCAACGGGGGTGGGCCGAAGCCGTCCCACCGCCCACAACACCGCGGAGCGCAACCAAGATCGCAGCGCGTGGCGGCGCGCCCGGCGATGCGGCATGCTCGGGCTGTGGTTGATCTTCGACGCCGGCGAGCGCTCGGGCTGCTGGCGGCGGCCGCGGTCACGCTCGCCGCCTGCAGTGCGGCCGAGTCGGCCACCGAGCGAGCCGCGGATCGCCACGCGGAGACCGCCGGCTTGGTCATGCTCCGCGGGATCGACCCCATCCCGGCGCAGGACGCCGCCTGGGCCGTGGCCGGTCACGTGAACGGGACGACGATCGAGGCCTTACGCGCCGAGGGCACCACTTGGCGCGGGACGGTCGTGCTTCGCATCGAGGTCGACCAGTCGACCGCGTGGACCAGCCATCGGGCGACGCGCTGCTACGAGTACGACTTCCGGCACTCCATCGACGACTTCCGGCCGCACCACCGGGCCTGCCCCAGGACGTCCCCACTCGTCTTGACGTCGCCGCCCTCGCCGCCGCCGCTGACTGACGCGGCACTCGCCCGGTTGCGGCGCACCCTCGCCGCCCTCGACCCGGCGCACCGAAGGGACCCCACGGCGGTACAGCGGGCGACGGCGACGGTGTTCGGCCCACCCGCGCACGTGGGGGCGGTGCGGGTGTCGACCGGCGTCGAGGTCGGTGTCCGCTCCGGCGACGAGTGCGTGACCGCCGAGGTACCCCCGACCGGCTCGCCGATCATCGGCCCGGAGCGGCGCGGCGCCGACTGCCGGGGCGGCTGACCCCTTCGCCCGCACGAAACGATCATGTTGCGCGACGCGGGCCGGAACCCACGTCGCGCAACAAGATCGGACTACCCGGCGCGGCGCTCCGGGGCGGTGACGATGTCGTCGCGCAGCGGCACGAGCACCGAACCGATGACCGCAATCGTCGCGTCCGGGACGCCGAGGGAGGCCAGCGTGTCGGCGAGGTGACCGACCACCGCGTCGAAGGCGTCGCCGGTGATCGCAAGGCCGGCGTGGGCGGCCGCCATGTCCCGGCCGGCGTAGATCTCCGGTCCACCCAGGGCGGCGGCGATGAACGCCCGCTGGTGCGACTTCAGCCGCGCGAGCTCCACGCCGGCGAAGTACGGCGCCACCTCGGGGTCGGCCAGCAGCCGCCGGTAGAACTCGTCGACCGCGGCGGCGACGGCGTCCGGGCCGCCGATCTCGTCGTAGATGGCCACGTCACACGCCTTCGAGCTTCTTGCCCGAGGCCCGCAGGTACACCGTCCAGGTGATCGCGGCGCACACCAGGTAGTACGCGATGAACGCCACGTACGCGCGGTTGCCGGTACCGGTATCGAGGAACGACTGCCGGAAGGCGACGTTGACCAGCACGCCGCCGCCGGCACCGATCGCGCCGGCGATGCCGATGAGCGCGTTCGACATGCGCCGCGCCTCGTGGGTGGCGGCGTCCGAGTCGGCTCCAGCAGCGACCTGCAGCTGCGCCTTCGAGCCGAAGATCGCCGGGATCATCTTGTAGGTCGAGCCGTTCCCGACCCCGCTGAGGACGAACAGCGCCACGAACCCGACGAAGAACAGCCCCAGCGACTTCTGGTCCGACGCGACGAGGACGACGATGGCGCAGACGGCCATGCCGAGGAAGTTCCAGAACGTGGTCAGCGCGCCGCCCACGCGGTCGGCCAGCCAGCCGCCCACCGGGCGGATCAGCGATCCGACGAGCGGTCCGAGGAAGGTCAGGTACGCGACCTTGACCGGGTCGATCTTGCCGGCGGTCAGGAAGTGCGCTCCGAACTGGTTCTGCAGCACCTGGCCGAACGCGAACCCGAAGCCGATGAACGAGCCGAACGTGCCGATGTACAGCACCGACATGATCCAGGTGTGCGGGTCCTTCGTGGCGTCGCGCATCGCGCGCTTCTCGTTGCGGACGTGCGCGATGTTGTCCATGAACAGCGCCGACAGGACGGCCGCGACCACGATCAGCGGGATGTAGATGCCGAGCATGAGCCGCGGGTGTTCCTTGCCGGCGGTCGCCAGCACGATGAGCCCGATTATCTGCACCGCCGCCACGCCGATGTTGCCGCCGCCGGCGTTGAGGCCGAGCGCGACACCCTTGAGCCGCTGCGGGTAGAACGAGTTGATGTTGGTCATGGACGACGCGAAGTTGCCGCCGCCGACGCCGGCCAGGCAGGCGACCACCAGCAACGTGTCGTACGAGACGCCCGGCTTCACCACGAACGCCGCCACCACGGTGGGCACGAGCAGCAGGCTGGCGCTGACGATCGTCCAGTTTCGCCCGCCGAACTTGGCCACCGCGAACGTGTAGGGCAGGCGGACGGCCGCGCCGAGCGCGGTCGGCAACGTCGTCAGCAGGAACTTCTCGGCCGCGGCGTGCTTCGGGTCGGTGCTGAAGCCGTAGGCCGGGGTCATGAACAGCACGAGCACCGACCAGAGGCTCCACACCGAGAACCCGATGTGCTCGGAGAAGATCGAGAAGATCAGGTTGCGGCGCGCGACCTTCTTGCCCGTGGCGTCCCAGAACGCCGGGTCCTCCGGTCGCCAGTCCTCGATCCACTTCCCGTTGACCGGCCTGCTGACCAGCGAGTCGGGGGTGGTTGTCGCCGTTACGCTCATGCTCGTCCTTCCGTCGGCCGGCGACGGAATGTCGCCGCTACCGGTGTCGGTCGAGACGAGGGTCCGGGGTCGCGGTTTTCGCGGTGCGACACCACCGTTACCGCGGTGGAACGTTGGCCTCTCGGGCCGCCGGTGCGCCGTGTGAAGTCAGGACGGCCCGCGCGTCCCGTACTTGGCCAGCCACGGCCGGGCGGCCTCGGGCAGCCGGTCGTGGGCCTCGGCGACCCGGGCCCAGCCGGTCACCATCTCCAGGAAACGGGCCGGGTTGTAGACGTCCTCTTCGTGGGCGAACAGCCCGCTGCCGCCGTAGTGCAGGATCGTCACGTTGGGCGCCTCGTGCCGTGAGCCGTCCCCCGGATCGGGCATGACGTTGCCCACCTCGCAGACGATCCAGCCGCGCTCCTCGTCGAACACCGACCAGTTGATCGGGAACTCGACCATCGCGTTGCCGGGGAAGGCCGTCATCGTGCGCACCGCCCAGGCCTCGATCTCGGCCCGGCCGAAGAACCGGCCGTACGCGTGCTCGACGTAAGTGGCGTCGAGCCGGAACAGGTCGGCGAACAGGGTCCAGTCGCGCTCGGCCGCCGCCCGGCGGACGGTGTCCTGGTAGTGGGTGAAGGCGTCCTCGAGCTCGGCGCGTGACGGCATGAGCCGGAGGCTAACAGCGGAGTGGAACGCGTTCTACCTGGTTCAGGGCGTGGGTGAGGGCGTGGCCGCCGCGCTCGACGGCGCGGCCGCGACGGGCGCCACGGCCGGGCCGCCGTACCGGACGACGTCGGAGCCGAGCAGGTTGCGCGTGACGAACACGCCGAGGACGGCGATCGCCACGCTGACCAGGCCGATCACGAAGCGGGTGCCGGCACTGCGCCGCCGCGACCAGACACCGGCCGCCAGCGACACGGCGACGGCGGCCAGGCCGAGCAGCCAGCCCCACGCGCCGGGACGGCCGTCGACCCGCGGCACCAGCCCCGTCCAGTGCGCGTGCCGGTGCGCCCCGACCAGCCCGAGCGCGACGATCCAGCCGCGCAGCACCCACCACCCGGGCCCGAGCGCGCGCAGGGCGTCCGTGCCGCGGGCGATGCCGAACGCCGAGCCCACGACCTGGTCGATGGCGGTCGACCGCGCGCGGAAGCGGGCCAGCGGATCGAGCAGCACCCGGCCGCCGGGCACCGACCCGGCGGGGTACCCGGCCGCGGTCCGCAGCTCGGCCGCGTAGTCGCCGGGCGGGCCGAGTACATCGGCCAGCGGACGGTCATCGCTCTCGGCCCGCACCTCCCGCAGGTGGTCGGCGAGGTCCTCGAGCAGCTCCGCGCGCACGGCGTCGGGCAGGTCGGCCAGGGCGGTCCGCACCGCCGCGTGATAGCCGTCGATCTCCGGGTCGACCAGCGTCGTCATGCCGCGTCCGTCCTTCCGCTGAGCAGCTTGTCCATGGCGCCGGCGAACTGCGCCCACGCCGGCCCCGCGGCCGCGAGCTGGGCCCGGCCGCGCTCGTTGATCGCGTAGTACTTGCGGTGTGGCCCGCTCTCGCTCGGCACGACGTACGCGGTCAACGCGCCGCCCTGGAACAGCCGGCGCAGCGTGCCGTACACCGACGCGTCACCGACCTGCTCGAGCCCGACGGCGCGCAGCCGGCGCACGATGTCGTAGCCGTACCCGTCCTCCTCGCGCAGCACGGCGAGCACCGCAACGTCGAGGACACCTTTCAGCAGCTGCGTCGGATCCACGCACCGCACACTACTACGCAATGCGTAGTAGTACCAGCGACACGCTCAGCCCTCGGTGATGCGATAGCTGCGCGGCGACATGCCGGCCCGCTCGGCCGCGCTGCGCTCGACGCAGAAATCGTTGCCCTCCGGGTCGGCCAGCCATACCCAGCCGGTGCCGTCGGGGTTGCGGTGGTCCTCGACGACGCTCGCGCCCAACCCCAGCAGCCGCTCGACCTCCTCGTCCCGCGTGCCGTCCTGCGGCTGGACGTCGAGGTGCACCCGGTTCTTCACCGTGCGCGGCTCGGGAACAGGGATGAACAGCAGCTTGGGGCCGTCGCCGGCCGGCAGGTAGGACGGCGCGACCACGACCTCCGGGTCGTCGTCGTGGAAGACGTGCCACCCCAGCACCTCGGCCCAGAAGCGGCCCAGGAGCAGCGAGTCGGTGCAGTCGATCGTGATGTTGCGCAGGGAGCTGGCCATGGGCCGCAGGCTAGCGAGGACGGGCGACACCGCGGCTCAGTCGGGCAGCATCGGAACCACCATCCCCGGGTCCCGCCCCAGCAGGACGGCCCGCTGCACCGCCTCCTTCCCGAACTTCTCGCGGATGCCGTCCAGCGCCGGATCGAGCCGGCCGAGCTCGCGCGCGGCAAAGGGCAGTTCGAGCTGCATCGCGTCGGCGTCGTCGAGGTTCGTCAGCGAGATGCCGACGAGCGTCAGCCCCCGTTCGCGCACCAGGTCGTCCACCGACGCCAGCAGTGATCGGACGACGTCGAGGACGGCGGCCGTCTCCCACGTCGCGCGCAGCAGCGTGTGCGAGCGGGTGGCCCGGCCGAAGTCGTCGAAGCGCATCCGCAGGATCACCGTGCGGCACACCCGCCGGGCCTTGCGCAACCGGCGGCAGACGCGGTCGACGAGCCCGACGAGGGTGGCGTCCACCTCTTCGGGCGACAGACGCCGCCGGGTGCCGAGGGCACGCTGGCCGCCGATCGAGCGCCGCCGCCGGCCGACGGTCACCGGCCGCGGGTCGTGGTTGTGCGCGAGGGCGTACAGGTGCCGGCCCGATGCCGGGCCGAGCATCGCGGTCACCGCCTTAGGTGCGAGCGCGGCGATCTCACCGACCGTGTAGATGCCGTGGTCGTGCAGCTTGGCCGCCGTCACCTTGCCCACGCCCCACAACCGCTCGACCGGCAACGGGTGCAGGAACGCCAGCTCCTCCCCCGGTGGGACGAACCGCAACCCGTCCGGCTTGGCGACCTGGGAGGCGACCTTCGCCAGGAACTTCGTCCGTGCGATGCCGGCCGTGATCGCCAGCCCCACCTCGTCCCGCACCCGGGCGCGCAGCCGCACCGCGATCTCGACCGGCGACCCGGAGACGGCGCCGAGCCCGCCGACGTCGAGGAACGCCTCGTCGATCGAGATGCCTTCGACGTGCGGCGTCGTGTCGTCGAAGATCGCGAACACCGCTTTGCTGGCCTCGACGTAGGTCTCGAAGCGGGGCGGGACGATGACGGCCTGGGGGCACAGCTCGCGCGCCTGCCGCCCGCCCATCGCCGAGCGCACGCCGTACGCCTTCGCCTCGTAGCTGGCCGCCAACACCACCCCGCCACCCACGATGACCGGCCGACCGCGCAGGTGGGGGTGATCGCGCTGCTCGACCGACGCGTAGAACGAGTCGAGGTCGGCGTGCAGGATCACACACACATGTTCGAATTAACTCGACCGCTCGTCAAGCGGTCGGCTCAGCTTTGTCGCCGGCGTGCCGATCGAATCCCAATGAGTCCCGGTGGGGCCGCACGCCCGACCCTGCCCGAATCCGAGAGGACCTCCGCCGTGGCGACCACTCCTCCGCGACGCGCGCCGGCCGCCGCCGCGCTGCTGCGACCCGCGGTTGCCCTGATGCAGCGCTGCCGCTTCGGCCTGAAGTTCGGTCTCGTCGTGCTCGTCCTGGTCGTCCCGGCCAGTTTCGCGACCTGGCAGTTCCGCGCGGCCAAGCAGTTCAACATCGAGATCGCGATCAAGGAACGGCATGGCCTGGTCTACCTGACGCCGGCCGTCCGGCTGATGGCGCAGGAGGTCTCCGCGCGCGGCGTCGCCGTGCGGGGGCAGTCCGGGTCCGCCGCGCAGGCCGGCATGACTGCGCTCGAGACCGAGATCGACGGCATCGTCGCCCGCTACGGCGGCGAGTACGGCAACCACGACACCTGGTCGGCGGCCAAGACGGCCCTCACCGCCGCCGAGAGCGCGACCGGCCGGCCCGAGCAGGTCTTCGCCGCTTGGAACGCCGCCACCACCGCCCTGTACACCGACATCCAGCAGGTCTCGGCCGGCTCTACCCTCGTGCTCGACCCGCAGCTCGACACGTACAACCTCATGGACACCGTCATGAACCGCGGCCTGCTGGTCATGGACACCAGCGGCCAGGCGGCCGACCTCGCCGACCTCGTCGCCGCTGGCAAGGTGGCCGCCCCGGCCAAGCAGCGCACCCAGCTCGCGATCTACTCCGGCAACATCTCGGCGCCGCTCGGCACGATCGACGCCGAGCTGGACGGCGCCTATGCTGTCACGAAGCGGGCCGGCCTGAAGGCCGAGCTGCAGCCGCTGCGCACCGCGCTGGACGCGGCCACGCAGCGCCTCGTCACCGCCCTCGCGGCGGCGGCCGACGGGCAGGCCGGTGGCTCGCTCGCGCCGTTGAGCGAGGCGACGTCCGGAGCCGCCACCGCGTTGCTGGACAAGGGAATCCCCGCCCTCGCCCAGCGGCTGCAGGATCGCATCGACGCCTTCCGCGGCGAGGAGCACACCGTGTACTGGGTGCTCGCCGTCAGCGCCCTCGTCGCCGGCTACCTGATCCTCGGCGCCATCGTGTCCGTCCGCTCGACGGTCGGTGGCCTGCTGGACGACCTGCGCGCCGCGGCGGAGGGCGACCTCACCCGCGAGCCGCAGGCGACCAGCCACGACGAGCTCGCCGAGATGAGCCGCGCGCTCGGCAACACCTTGCAGCAGATGCGCCAGGTCGTGGGCCGCATCGGCGAGAGCACCCGCCTGCTTGCGTCCTCGGCCGAGGAGCTGACGGTCGTGGCCGGCACGGTCACCACGTCGGCCGAGGAGTCCTCCGACCGCGCCCGCGTCGTGGCGGCCGCGGCCGAGGAGATCAGCCGCAGCATTGCCGAGGTCGCGCTCGCCGGCGACGAGATGGGCAGCGCCATCCAGGAGATCGCCTCGAGCGCGCAGCGGGCGACGGAGGTCGCCACCGAGGCGGCCCGCAGCGCGGACGCCGCCGGCGCCACCGTCACCAAGCTCGGCGAGTCGTCCCAGGCGATCGGCAACGTCGTCCGCCTCATCACCTCGATCGCCGAGCAGACGAACCTGCTGGCGCTCAACGCGACCATCGAGGCGTCCCGGGCCGGCGAGGCCGGCAAGGGCTTCGCCGTCGTCGCCAACGAGGTGAAGGACCTTGCGCAAGCGGCCGCTCGCGCCACGGACGACATCACGGTTCGGGTCAACGTCACGCAGGAGGACGCCGGAGCGGCCGGTGTCGCGATCAGCGAGATCATGACCGTCATCGAGCAGGTCAACCAGATCCAGGCCGTCATCGCGGCGGCACTGGAGCAGCAGTCGGCGACGACGAGCGAGATCGTGCGCAGCGTGGGCGAGGTGTCGGCCGGCTCGACGGACATCGCCGCCACGGTCGCCGGCATCGCCAGCGCCGCCTCCGACACGACGACCAGCGCCGCTCACACGGCCGAGGCCGCCGACGGCGTCGCCCGCATCGCCGCCGAGCTCTCCGAGGCGATCGCGACGTTCACCGTCTGATCAGCGAACACCGACGAGCACGCGCTCGGGGCCGAACTGCCAGACCGTCCCGACCTCGCTGAAGCCGGCTGCGCGCAGCAGCCGCACGTGGTCGGGGTGGTTCGGCGGCGCCGGCACGTCGTGGTCGATGGGGCGCGGACGTCCGGTGCCGGCGAGGTCGGCGACCTCGGGCGCGTCGGCGAGGGCGGCCCACCATGCGGCCCAGTCCTCGTGGGCGCCGGTGCCGGCCCGCGCGACGCGGCCGTCCAGCACCCGTTGCTGCAGCTGCGCCAGTCCGGAGTCGGGCTCGGCGAGCAGGTCACCGTTGACCAGGACGCCGCCGGGGCGCAGCAGCGCGAAGCACTCCCGGTACACCGCGGCCAGTTCGGTCTCGGTCAGCCAGTGCAGCGCGGTGGTGGAGACGACGGCGTCCGCCGGGCGGCACAGCTGCAGGGCAGCGGGCCAGCCCGGGTCGCGCAGGTCCTGCTCGACGATGCGCAGGCTGCGCCGGTCGTCGCAGGCGGCGCGGGCCAGGCCGAGCAGCGCGGCGTCGGCGTCCACCGCGATGACCTGCGCGGCCGGGATCCGGTCGAGCAGGCGCAACGACAGCGAGCCCGGCCCGGCGCCGAGGTCGAGCACGAGCGGGTTCGGCCGCTCCGCGGCCGCCTCGACGACGTCGGCGATGACGGCGAAGCGCTCCTCGCGGTCGGGGATGTAGCGCTCCTGCTGGCGGTCCCAGCGCTGGAGCCACTGGCGGGCGTCCGTCATGGTGGGCATACTGGCCTCCGTAACTGCCGTAATGAAGTTCGACAGGTACGACGGTAGAGGCGAGGGAGTAACTGGTCAAGTGGAGTTTGCCAGTCACCTGAACGACGTCGTCCGGATCTCCTCCGGCGTCGTGAACGTCGCGACCCCGGGCGAGCGGCAGGGACGTCCCTACGCCGTGCCGCCGCCGGAGCAGCTGTCGGCCGAACTGCACGCCGTGCTCTTGCAGGCGGACAGGACGGCGCCGGCGCCGGACGGCGAGCTGGCGCACTTCGTGGAGCTGGCCGAGGGGTTGCGCCCACTGTTCGAAGCGGCCGACCGGGGCGACGTGGACGCCACCGCGGCCCAGGCCAACGCGCTGCTCGAGCGGTACCGCCCGACGCCGCACCTCGAGAAGCACGGGGACGAGCCCTGGCACCTGCACTTCCACGGCCCGGCCGACGCCGACCCCATCGAGTGGGGCGGCGCGTTCGCGACCGGCCTGGCCTCGGTCGTCGGCAGCGAGTACCTCGACCGGCTCGGCGTCTGCGCCGCGCCGGCCTGCGACCGCGTCTTCGTGGACGTCTCCCGCAACGGCAACCGCCGGTTCTGCTCCGAGGCCTGCCAGAACCGGGTCAAGGCGGCAGCACACCGAGCCCGGCAAAGGGCATGACCCTCGCGGTCACGCTCGGGGTGGCCGAGCCGTTCGCCGACTGCGCCGAGCCGCGGGTGGTTCTCTTCCGGGCGCTGCCGGACGAGCTGGAGGAGCGGGTGCGGGTCGACCTCGTCGGTGCGGCCGGCCCGCCGTTCCCGCTCGGCGTCGCGGGCGTCCTGCCCCTCGCCGACGGCGCGGCCCTCGCCCTCGCCTCGCCGGAACTCTCCTTGCGCCACAAGGAACTCGAGCAGCGCTGGCACGATCACCTCACCGAAGCGGACCGGCGTCCGCTTCGCCCGCACGTCGTGATCCGGCGCGGCCTGCCGCCGGCCGAGGCGCGCGCGTTGTTCACGGTGCGCCGCCGCGGCTTCCGGCCGCACGAGGTCACGGCCGAGTCGTTCGTCCTGTGGCGGGCCGACCCCGCCGGCTGGACGGAGCTGGCCCACGTCCCGTTCGCCGGTCGTTGTTGAGATCCGCCGCGCTCGCGCGTCTATGAGGACGTGACCACCGCCGTGACCGAGTTGCCGGCCGAGCTGCAACGGCTGTACGAGCAGCACTACCTTGCGCTCGTGCGGCTGGCCGCCCACCTCGTGGACGACCTCGAATCAGCCGAGGACATCGTCCAGGACGTCTTCGCCGGGCTGCGCACCACGCCGGCCGACCCGGTGCGCTACTTGCGGCGGGCGGTCGTGAACCGGGCTCGTTCCACCCTGCGCCGGCGCCGGGTGGTGCGCACGTTCCTCGCTGGCCGCACCCGCCTGGACGATGCGGAACCGGCGGACGAGGACCTACTGCGCAACGAGCGGCGCCGCACCCTGCTCGTTGCTGTCGGCCAGTTGCCGCATCGGCAGCGCGAGATCGTCGTGCTGCGCTACTACGAGGACCTCGGCGTCAGCGAGATCGCGGCCGTCCTCGGCATCTCTCCCGGCGCGGTCTCGTCCTCCCTCTCCCGCGCCCTCGACGCCCTTCACTCCCGCCTCGGAGACGACCGTGAGCACTGATCTCGAAACCGAGCTGCGCGAGGCCCTGCACGCCCGCGCCGCCACCATCACGCCCGATCGGCTGCGCCGTCCGGTGCCCGTACGCCGTTCCGCCCGCCGGTACCCCACCGCCTGGGTCGCCGCCGCCGCGCTCGTCCTCGCCGCGATCGTCGGCATCGGGTTCGCGGTGCTGGGCGGCCAGGATTCAGGTGACCGCGTGGCGGCGGGCGATGCGCCCGACCTGCGCTCAACAGCGTGGGCGGTGACGGCGGTGACGGCGGACGGCCG
>Ga0068855_100010735_pt1 | contig 11053 bp, 9 predicted proteins | sample KBSCornC52_FD_66592 | JGI IMG/M metagenome (GOLD analysis project Ga0068855, IMG submission 66592) | Corn rhizosphere microbial communities from Kellogg Biological Station, Michigan, USA - KBS Corn C5-2 | ecosystem: Host-associated > Plants > Roots > Rhizosphere > Soil ... | reverse complement strand
CGCATGACCACCCCAGAAAACAACGGCAAAGCGCCAGCTTCGCAACCCGCTGACGCAACACCGAACCCTGCGAGTGCCTCCGCACCTGCAGCTACTCCTGCCGCCGGCTCCACCCCCGCCAAGACAGTCAAAAAACGCCTGCATCCGATCCTGCGCGTGCTGCTGGGCAGCGTCGGCCTGCTGGTGGCGCTGGTGCTGATGGCGGTGCTGGTGCTGGGGTTTGTCGTCACGCTGGCGTATCCCAAGCTGCCCGACCTCGACACGCTGACCGACTATCGTCCCAAGATTCCGCTGCGGGTGTTCTCCGCAGACGGCGTGCTGATCGGCGAGTTCGGCGAAGAGCGCCGCAACCTGGTGCACATCAAGGACATCCCGGACATCATGAAGAAGGCCGTGCTGGCGATCGAAGATGACCGCTTCTACGAGCACGGCGGCGTCGACTATCAGGGCATCGTGCGCGCTTCGGTCGCCAATCTGTCAGGCGGGAGCGGCGGCGCCAGCACCATCACGCAGCAGGTGGCGCGCAATTTCTTTCTGACCAGCAATGAGCCGACCTTCCTGCAAAAGGCCTCGCGCAAATTCCTCTACGAAATTCCGCTGGCCTGGAAAATTGAACGCAACCTGACCAAGGACCAGATCCTCGAGGTCTACATGAACCAGATTTATCTGGGGCAGCGCGCCTACGGTTTTTCCTCGGCGGCGCAAATCTACTTCGGCAAGCAGCTCAAGGAGCTGACCATCGCCGAATCGGCCATGCTGGCCGGTTTGCCAAAGGCGCCGTCGGCCTACAACCCGGTAGTCAACCCGAAACGCGCGCACGCGCGCCAGCAATACATCTTGCTGCGCATGCGCCAGCTCGGCTACATCACCGACGCGCAATATACTCAGGCCAAGGATGAGGAACTGAAGGTCAAGACCGACAGCACCGCCTTCGGCGTGCATGCGGAATACGTCTCGGAAATGGCGCGCCAGCTGGTCTACGCGCAGTTCAAGGACGACACCTACACGCGCGGCCTGAACGTCTTCACCACCATCACCAAGGCCGATCAGGACGCCGCCTATTTGGCGCTGCGCCGCGGCATCATCGACTACGAACGCCGCCATGGCTACCGCGGTCCCGAAGGCTACATGGAGATCCCGACCGCGTCGAAGGAAGAAGCCGACGACGCCATCGAATCCGAGCTGGCCGACCATCCCGACAGCGACGACCTGATCGCCGCCGTCGTGCTGGAAGCCACCACCAAGGAAATCACCGCCGTGCTGGCGACTGGCGACGAAATCAAGATTTCCGGCGCCGGCCTCGGCTTCGCCGGCAACCTGCTCAGCGAAAAAGCGCCGCCGCAGAAGAAGATCAAGCGCGGCGCCATCATCCGCGTGTTCCAGGACGGCAAGAACTGGATCGTCACGCAAATGCCGGAAGTCGAATCGGCGTTCATTTCGCTCGATCCCAATGACGGTTCGATCCGTTCGCTGGTGGGCGGCTTCGACTTCAACCGCAACAAGTTCAACCACGTGATCCAGGCGTGGCGTCAGCCGGGTTCGTCGTTCAAGCCGTTCATTTACTCGTCGTCGCTGGAAAAAGGTCTGTCTCCGGCCACCATCATCAACGATGCGCCGCTGACGTTCACCCAGACCGGCGGCCAGGTGTGGCAGCCGAAGAACTACGGCGGCAAGTTCGAAGGTCCGATCTCGATGCGTCGCGCGTTGCAGAAGTCGATCAATCTAGTGTCGATCCGCATCCTCGAACGCGTCGGCGTCAAGTATGCGCAGGAATACATCACGCGCTTCGGGTTTGATGCCGACAAGAATCCGCCTTACCTGACGCTGGCGCTGGGCGCCGGCGCGGTGACGCCGCTGCAGATGGTGGGCGCCTATTCGGTGTTTGCCAACGGCGGCTACAAGATCAATCCCTACCTGATCTCGAAGATTACCGACAACAACGGCAACACGCTGTCCGAAGCGCATCCGGCCCGTTCCGGCGACGAAGCCAATCGCGTCATCGATGCGCGCAACGCCTTCGTGATGGACAGCATGTTGCGCGACGTCGTGCGTCACGGTACTGCGGTCAAGGCGCTGTCGCTCAAGCGCACCGACCTGGCCGGCAAGACCGGCACCACCAACGATTCGATGGACGCCTGGTTCGCCGGCTACCAGCCGAATCTGGTCGGCATCGCCTGGATGGGCTACGACCAGCCGAAGAGCTTGGGCGACCGCGAAACCGGCGGCGGCCTGGCGTTGCCGATCTGGATCAGCTACATGCAGAAGGCCCTCAAAGACGTGCCGATGGTCGACCGCACGGTGCCGACCGGTCTGATCGAATCGGGCGGCGAATACTACTATTCGGAATATCCGCCGAGCGCCAGCGTACGCGACCTCGGCTTGGGCGAACATGGCGCGGCGGCATCGCCGGAAGAAGAAAAAGCCAAGAACCAGATGAAGAACGAATTGTTCTGACGGTCGCAGTACAGGCAATCTGAAGGCGTAAAAAGAAAACGGCAGGGGAGCTAACCCTGCCGTTTTTTTACGTCTGAAATTGGGTCGTCAGCTTGTCATGCAGTCTGCGCATATTGCTGATAACCACGCGCCCGCAGATCGCAGGCCGGACACTTGCCGCAACCGTAACCCCAGTCGTGCAAGGCGCCGCGCTCACCCAGATAACAGGTGTGCGTATCCGCGCGGATCAGGTCGACCAGCGCCTTGCCGCCGAGGTCTTCCGACAGGCGCCAGGTAGCGGCCTTGTCGATCCACATGAGCGGCGTTTCGACTTTGAGACGCGTCGCCATGCCGAGGTTGAGCGTGACCTGCAAGGCCTTCATGGTGTCGTCGCGGCAATCCGGATAACCGGAGAAATCGGTTTCGCACATGCCGCCCACCAGCACGTCGAGTCCGCGCCGGTAGGCCACCGTCGCCGCCACCGTCATGAACAGCAGATTGCGACCCGGCACGAAGGTGTTGGGCAAGCCGTTTTCCTGCATCGAGATGGCAACGTCGCGCGTCAGCGCGGTGTCGGAAATCTTGCTGATCAGGGACAGATCGACCATGTGATCTTCGCCGAGCTTGTTGTTCCACTCGTCCGAAAAGCCGCGCATTTTTTCCAGCAGCGCCGGGCGCACTTTCAGTTCGATGGCGTGACGCTGGCCGTAGTCGAAGCCGATGGTTTCGACTTTTTCATAGCGCGAGAGCGCCCACGCGAGGCAGGTGGTGGAGTCCTGGCCGCCGCTGAAAAGGACCAGCGCGCGGTGCGGCAAGGAGGGACGTGGCGTTGTTGCGATGTTCATGTTTCTGTCTTCTTATTGATGGGTCGTGAGGCTTTTCATTGCTGCTGCCATTTTTACTTTTTGCTGACGTTGTCGAGCGTCTGTTCGATGAAGTCGCCATCGGGATCGGTGAAGCGCAGGCGCACCGGATACCAGTCCGACGACGGCGCCAGCCAGATGTCGAGCTTCTGGCTCTTGTCGTCCGGCGGCGGCGCGCGGAAGATGTGCACGGCGTTGACCTCGCCCTGTTTTGTCTTGATCTTTTCGCGGCCGACCACCTTGAAGCTCCATTGTTCGGCGTCGCGCGGACCGGCCACGAAGAACAGCCATTCGGAACCGTTGGTAAACTTGTCCGGCGCGCCGCGCGCCACCGAGATCAGTTGCCAGATGATGCTGGTGCGATCCTGTTCACCGCCCTTGAGCGGATAGGTCTCGGTCGATTGCGTGAAGTTGATGGCGTGGGTTTCGCGATTGAAGGTGGTGGTGGACGCTTCGCGGCGGAAGCGCTTTTCCACGAAGCGCGCCGGCGCCAGTCCGTAGTCGTCAATGTCGCCTTCGCTGGTGGCTTCAAGGATTTTACCGACCAGCATGGCGCGCGTTTCGGCGTTGACGCTGTATTTGCCGTTGGCGTTGCTCCACTTGACCGTCGATTCGCCAGTGACTTGCAGGCCGCTTTGCTTGGCTTCGATGTTGTAGTGGAGGTCGGCCGACGGCGGCAGGCTGACCTTGCGCTTGAGCACGGGATGTTCAGCCGGATCGGCGGCCAGGGCCAGAGGTGAAATGGTGGCTGCACTCAGCAGCAGGACGCCAAGCAGGCGCGACAGGACGTGGTGCGAAGAGATGTTGTCGGTTTGACTATGCATGTGGAATCACTTGAAAATTCGGCAACTGTCTGGCGGGTTCTGCGTATGCCGGGACGAAGCATGCCTACGGTTTTTCGGAGCGCTGCGTATTTGTTCGACCGCGCTCGATGGCGCTAGTTTATAGAGTTTTATTGCAGAGTTTTTATCCCGGTGTTCTTTGTCATGGCTTGAGGTTGGACAGCGACAGTTCCAGATAGTCCCCGTTGGTTTCGGTAAAGCGCAGTCGCGCCGGATACCATTGGCGGCCCGGTTCCAGCCAGATGTCGAGGCGCTGCTCGTACGACCCGGGGCGCGGCTGGCGCACCACGTGCCAGACCTGGGCGGCGCCGGTGATGAGGCGGATTTCTTCCTGCCCGATGACTTGCATGCGCCACACTTCGCCGTCGCGCACGCCGGCCACGAACAGGTCGATGACCGCGCCGGGCGCGAATTTGCCGCTGTCGCCGCGGCCGATGGCGGCCAGTTGCCAGATCAGGCTGGCGCGGTCCTGTTCGCCGCCGGCGCGCGGATAGGTCGTGGTTGAGGCAGAAAAACTGACGAGATTGCGCTCACGATTGAAATGCGTGTTGGTGGCGGGGCGGTTGCGTTTTTTCTCGGTGTACAGCTCGGGCTCGACGCCGAACGCACCGATCTCGCCGCTGCTGGTGAAGTTCAGAAATGCGATCTTGGCGAACAGGCGCGTATAGACTTCGCCGTCGACCGTGTAGCGGTTGCCGTCGGTTTTCCAGTCCAGCGTGCTGGTGCCGTGCCAGGTAAGGTTGTCGGAGAACGCCAGCACGTCGTATTCGAGTGCGGCGGAGGGCGGCGGATCGATGTGATATTGCGTGCCCTGGACGGGGGGCGGGCTGTCCTCTTTCGGCGCCGCGGGTTCGGCGACGTCGTGAGTCTGTACGGGCTGCGGCGCCGGTGCATCGTTTGTCGGCTGGTTGTCGCCGGCGGCGGCGAGGGTTGCAAGCGCATCTGCTGGTGGTTGCGCCGGGGAGGCTGGCGGGCGCGGTTTTTTTTGGGCAGGTTTCGGCGATTTGGGTGCAGCAGCGGCCGGCAGAGACACCGGTTGCGTGGGCAACGCCAGCGGGCGCAGCGTCACGCTCACGCTGGAGGCGGCGCGCTCATCGGCATTCGCCGCGTTGAAATAGTTCTTGCCCCAGTGGATGGCCAGCACGTGCAGCACGATGGTGAGCAGGATCAGCGCGGCAATGCGCCGGCGCCTGGTGGGTGGAAAAGCGGTTGCTTCTGTCATGGCGCAAGTGTATCGCGCCCTCGCGATCCGAAGGCGAGGAATGCGTTGCCCGCGCCTGCAAACCACGTACAATCATCGCAAGCTTAGTGTACGTTTTTACCGATGGGAGACTGCAATGCTGAACCAAAACAACATGCCCGGCGCCGGATCGATTTCCGACACCATGGAATTCATGCGCAAGATGTGGGGCAGCATGGGCGCGCCGGCGATAGGCATTCCGTCGCTGTCGGTAGACGAAATCAACAAGAAGATCTCGGACCTCAAAACGGTCGCCTCCTGGCTTGAACTCAACATGAACATGTTGCGCGCCACCATACAGACGCTGGAAGTGCAAAGCGCCACGCTGACGACGCTGCAGGCGATGGGGGCGATCCTGTCGACGCGCGAAGGCGAGGGGGCAGCAGCGGCTGCGAAGACGGGGTCGCCGTTCGGCTTCCCTGCATGGCCGCCGCAAGGAAAGCCGGCGGCGGAATCCGCACCGGCGCGTGCGCCGGAACCTGAGCCGGAACTGGAGCCTGAAGCTGAACCGGAAGAGACCGCGCAGCCTCAAGCCGCTGCACCGTCCGCTTCCGGCGACAAGCCTGACCCCGCCGCGCCCGACTTCCAGGCCTCGATGGCGAATCCGACGGCATGGTGGAACTTGCTGCAGGAACAATTTCAGCAGGCGGTCGGCAACGTGCTGGCGGATCAGCCGCCGGCCGGAAAAGATGTCAAAACACCATCTCCCGCGGCTCAGAAAAAAACAACAAAAGCCAAACCTGCGGCCAAACCGCGAACACGCGCCAAATCGACTGTTGTACAATCTGGCAAACCCAAGCCAGCCTCCCGCAAGCCAAAATCCCCTTGATCGGCGCAAAACAACAACATTTGTCCGCATAATTTGCGAGACTTTGCCGCTTGTCATCATTCTGAAATGAAGCCGTTTTAGTATGGGGACGGGGAAAATTCTTGGTAAAATCAACAAGTTAAATCATAGGCAAGGTCAGAATGCTGTACCCAGAACTGTTTAAATCGCTCGAGCAAGTCCGCTGGAACATGGATAAAGATATTCCTTGGGACAAATTCGACGCTTCTCTGCTCTCCGACGAGCAAGCTCAGACCATTCGCATGAATGCGATCACTGAATGGTCGGCGCTGCCCGCGACGGAAATGTTCCTGCGCGACAACCGCGGCGACAGCGACTTCTCCGCATTCATGTCAGTGTGGTTCTTCGAAGAGCAAAAACATTCGCTGGTGCTGATGGAATACCTGCGCCGCTTCAAGCCGGAGTTCGCCCCGACCGAAGAAGAATTGCACAACGTGCGCTTCGAATTCGATCCGGCGCCGCCGCTGGAAACGCTGATGATGCACTTCTGCGGCGAAATCCGCCTGAACCACTGGTACCGTTGCGCCTCCGACTGGCACACCGAACCGGTCATCAAGCAAATCTACAAGATCATCAGCCAGGACGAAGCACGCCACGGCGGCGCTTACCTGCGCTACATGAAAAAGGCCCTGGTCGAAGTCGGCGATACTGCGCGCGCCGCCTTCGCCAAGATCGGCGTGCTGATGGCTTCGGCCCGTCGCACCGAAAAGCCGCTGCATCCGACCAACCTGCACGTCAACCAGGCGCTGTTCCCGAACGACACCGTGCAAAGCCGCTTGCCGGATCCGGAGTGGCTGGAGCACTGGCTCGACACGCAGATCAAGTTCGACAGCGAGTGGGAAAAGAAGGTCGTCGACCGCATCCTGCACAACATGTCGCTGCTGTTCGAGCGCACGTTCGAGACCGTGCAGGAGCTCAACCGCTACCGCAAGGAAGTCGTCACGCGCATGGCGCCGCCGCCGGCACATCCCGCCGCAGCCTGACCGGGTCGCTTCCGAATCGGCAAAGCCGCACTCAGGTGCGGCTTTTTTACATGTGTATGCAAGCTTGCAACGCAACCGCATTAAGTTACAGTACAACGCAACTGTTATCTGGAATTGTCCATGAGTGATTTCGAGAAAAAAATCTGCAGCCGCGCCGACCTGCAAGCACGCGTCGCCGCCTTGCCGCAGCCGGTAGTATTGACCAACGGCGTGTTCGACATCCTGCATCGCGGTCACGTGACCTACCTTGCGCAGGCGCGCGCCGAAGGCGCATCGCTGGTGGTCGCGGCCAATACCGATGCCTCGGTCAAGCGCCTCGGCAAGGGTGATGATCGTCCGATCAACACCTGCGAAGACCGCATGGCCGTGCTGGCCGCGCTGGAGTCGGTGTCGCTGGTGGTGCCCTTCGATGAAGACACTGCACTGGAAGTGGTGCAGGAAGCGCGCCCGCAGATTTACGTCAAGGGCGGCGACTACGACATGGCGGCGATTCCCGAAGGGCAGGCAGTTGCGGCCTATGGCGGAAAGTCCGTGGCGATTGCGTTCGAACACGACCGTTCGACGACCAAGCTGCTGGCCAAGGTGCGCAAGTAGGCCGTCAGCCTCGGCGCCTGGAGCGCAGATGAAAAAAGCGGCCCGCGGGCCGCTTTTTTTTTGCTCGCCTTCAGTGGGCGATACACATCAGTGATGCATGTGTTCCATCCCGCCCTTAGCGTCCTTCGCATCCTTGCCGGCGGTCTTGTCTTCAACGTAGATCGACACTTCCAGCTTGCCGGCTTTTTCAAACGTCAGCGTCAGCGGGATCTTGTCGCCCAGCTTGAGCGGCTGGCTCAGGCCGATCAGCATGATGTGATAGCCGTTGCCCGGCTGCATGGCGATCTTCTCGGACGGCTTGATGTCGATGCTGCCGACTTCGCGCATCTTCATGACGTTGCCGTCCATGGACATGGTGTGGATTTCGGAGGATTTGGCAACAGGCGAGCTGACCGACACCAGCTTGTCGCCGGCCTTGCCCTTGTTCTCGATGCTCAGGTAAGCGCCGCCGGACGGCTGGCCAGGCACGGTCGGACGTGCCCACGGGTGGCCGACCTGGAGGTCGCCGGCTTTGTAGTCATGGGCGGAGGCGACGCCGCTCAGCGCGATACCGGCGATCAGGGCCAGGCGGGAGAAAAAATGACGATGGGACATGGATATCCTTGAGAAAAATGAAAGAGGGAATGCGGTCTTGCGGTGCGTCCCTCAGGTCGGCGGTGCGCGCGCCCAGCTGTCTTCGCGCAGCCGCTGCAGTTGCGACACGCGCTGCGGCGCCGGCGTCGTAGAGTAGACCAGGGCAGCGCGGAAGGTATCAACATTGCCATCCGGAAAATCCAGGTGAAACGGCTGGCCCCCGCTGCAGTACAGGCAATGCCCATGTCCCATCTGGCCCGGTGCGCCTGTAGGGCTTTGCCACGATGCCGAGGTCGAGCAGATCGCCATGGCCATATCGGGCGACGACTTGGCCGCCGCCTGCGACGCCAGCGGCAACAGGCTGCCGATCGCCAGGCAGGCGATGGCGATCCAGGTGGCGACGGGACGGAGGAGGCTCGGCATAGGGCGCAGATTATAGCAAGCGGGTTTTTCTTGCACGGCTGCAGCAAGTCGTTTTACCGTGGATAATGCCGCTCCGGGCCGAATTTCAGCGAAATACGAACGGATGTACCAAAGATCGTACCGGTTGAAGCCTTTTGAACGAATCGGCCCGTTTTTATGTGATTTCATGCGATTTTGCCGCAGCACTGAAATCGCCGACGCAAATTGATTGTTGGCAGGCGCTAGGCTAGACTTACCGTCTTTTGCCGGTTCCATCTAATAATTTTGAGGAGACACACATGTCCAGCATGAAAAAACTGTCGTTGCGCACGCTCGTAAGCACCCTCGCATTGGCTGCAGTCTGTTCTGCACCGGCGTGGGCGGCGGACAAGACAGTTCTGGTTACTGCGATCGTCGAGCATCCTGCTCTGGATGCCGTCCGCGACGGCGTCAAGGACGAACTGAAGGACGAAGGCTTCGAAGCCGGCAAGAACCTCAAATGGGAATACCAAAGCGCCCAGGGCAACACCGGCACTGCTGCGCAGATCGCCCGCAAATTCGTCGGCGACAAGCCTGACGCCATCGTCGCCATCGCCACACCATCGGCCCAGGCCCTGGTCAGCGCCACCAAGACCATTCCGGTCGTCTATTCCGGCGTGACCGATCCGGTCGCAGCACAACTGGTCAAGGACTGGAAGCCTTCCGGCACCAATGTCACCGGCGTGTCCGACCTGCTGGAACTGGAAAAGCAAGTCGACCTGATCAAGCGCGTCGTGCCCAACGTCAAGCGCGTCGGCATGGTCTACAACCCGGGCGAAGCCAATTCCGCCGTGGTCGTCAAGGCGATGAAGGAGTTGCTCGGCAAGTCCGGCATCACGCTGGTCGAAGCCGCTGCACCGCGCACGGTTGACGTCGGTTCGGCCGCCAAGAGCCTGATCGGCAAGGTCGACGTGATCTACACCAACACCGACAACAACGTCGTGTCCGCCTATGAAGCGCTGGTCAAGGTCGGCAACGACGCCAAGATCCCGCTGGTGGCCTCCGATACCGACAGCGTCAAGCGCGGCGCGATTGCTGCGCTGGGCGTGAACTACTATGACCTGGGCCGTCAGACCGGTAAAGTTGTCGCACGCATCCTGAAGGGCGAAAAGCCGGGCGACATCGCTTCGGCCACCAGCAGCAAGCTGGAATTGTTCGTCAACACGACCGCTGCGCAAAAACAAGGCGTGACCTTGCCGGCTGACCTGATCAAGTCGGCCAAGACAGTCATCAAATAATCAGTCATCGACGAAAAAGCAAGCGCCCGCCTAGAGGCGCTTTTTGCACCTCCCACAAGAGGCGCTTTTTCATACACAGCATCACAGAGGAGAGGGTATGTTCACACTGAGTAAAACTTTGCGCGCCGTCACCGGCGCATTGGCGCTGGCGGCTGTCTGCGCTGCGCCGGCGCTGGCCGCGGACAAGAGCGTCATGGTCACGTCGATCGTCGAACATCCGGCGCTGGACGCCGTGCGCGACGGCACCCGCGACGAGCTCAAGGCCGAAGGCTATGAGGCCGGCAAGGGCTTCAAATTCGAATTCCAGAGCGCCCAGGGCAATGCCGGCACCGCCGGTCAGATCGCCAAGAAATTCGTCGGCGACAACCCTGACGTGATCGTCGCCATCGGCACCCCGTCGGCGCAGCCGCTGGTGGCGTCGACCAAGACCATCCCTATCGTGTACTCCGGCATCGCCGACCCGATCGCCGCGCAACTGGTCAAGGACTGGGGCCCGTCCGGCACCAACGTGACCGGCCTGTCGCACATGCTCGACCCGGTCAAGCAAGTCGAGATCATCAAGAAGGTCCTGCCGACCGCCAAGCGCATCGGTATCGTCTACAATCCGGGCGAATCCAATTCGGTGTCGGCCTTGAACGCGATCAAGGCCGTGCTGGAAAAGCAGGGCATGACGCTGGTGGAAGCCGCCGCGCCGCGCTCGGTTGACGTCGCGCCGGCCGCCAAGAGCCTGATCGGCAAGATCGACCTGATGTACACCACCACCGACAACGTGGTCGTGTCGACCTTCGAGTCGCTGGCCAAGGTCTGCAACGACGCCAAGATCCCGCTGCTGGCTTCCGACACCGGCAGCGTCAAGCGCGGCGCCGTGGCTGCACTGGGCGTGAATTTCTACGACCTGGGCCGCCAGACCGGTAAAATCGTGGCGCGCATCCTCAAGGGTGAAAAGCCGGGCGACATTCCATCGTCGACCAGCAAGAACCTGGAGCTGTACATCAACAC
>Ga0068855_100010733_pt1 | contig 11054 bp, 9 predicted proteins | sample KBSCornC52_FD_66592 | JGI IMG/M metagenome (GOLD analysis project Ga0068855, IMG submission 66592) | Corn rhizosphere microbial communities from Kellogg Biological Station, Michigan, USA - KBS Corn C5-2 | ecosystem: Host-associated > Plants > Roots > Rhizosphere > Soil ... | reverse complement strand
GCATCCACATGCGTTGGTCCGCGATTGCCCAATCCCACAAAACCAATTCTTACAGTTTCTAATTTCGGCGCTGCATAACCACACATGTTGAAATGCTGAGAATGTGTTTCGTGTTTTTCAAATGTATTTTCGCTTGCATAACTTTTTATCATGCCGGCGCCTGCAATACCGATTCCTGTAAGACCGGAATACTTTAAAAATTTTCTGCGATTAGTTTTCATTGATGATATTTTTTTAGTTTTTTTATGAACCCAACTGAAGAATTACTATTGAATTTTTGTTGCGTCGCACTCTTGTACTTTGAGTAATTCTACTGAACTTTTTTGAACTGCATAGGTACATAGAAACATAGAAGCACAAAGGATTTTCCAAACAATCTATGTGAAATCTATATGCCTATGTTTCTATGTGGTAAAGTTTTCATGTCTTCAACCATTTATCAAACCAATCAAATGCATCTGCCTGCATCTTCTTATCAAACTTATGCGGACCGGGATAATAATTACATTTGAAATTATTTTCTGCATTTGCTTTTGTGTAAACTTCCTTCAAAATTTTTTCTGCATCATTCATTCCTTGCAGTGTATAAAGGTCATCTTGTTCATCATTCAATACAAGTGACGGAAGCGGCGCACGCAATCCAAGTATTTCAGGAAAATCCAATTCATTCGGAAGCAAAGGAACATACAACATCCATGTATGAGTGAAAGATTTATTGAGCAGAAAATCTTTCCATGTTGTCATGAAACCCACCGGAACCGCACATTTGATTCTTTCATCAAGCCCAGCCATGAACACCGTACGTAATCCTCCTCCCGATAATCCTCCGCACCCAACACGAGTGGTATCAACATCTTCACGTGCACACAATATATCCAATGCTTTTTGATCTTCCGCAAAAAATACAGCAGGCCATGTTGTACCTGCGCAGAATAAAGATTTTGCCATTACATGTTCATGTTGTCCTGCCCATTGATTGTATTTGTTTATGTTTTCAGGATTTTCAGGATCATTATCATTTAATCCATCACGCAAAAATTCAGGAACATCCTGCATCATCACTCTGCGGCTTGCAAACGTGAATGCATCAGGCACTAAAACAACGTAACCACCTTTTGCAATTTCGTTTGCCCAGGCTGCACCTTCATAATATTCTTTTTGATGCTGTATCATTGTCGGATGTTGCTGATCGGAAGTCTTTGTAATTTTTCTTGTACCAAAATATTTGTTACCGCCATGATCATGAAATGCAAGTACTGCGGGTAATTTTCCTTTTGCATTTTCCGGCTTTAATAAAATTGCTTCAGTTGCTCTTCCGTAGGGTAATTGCCAGGAAAGTTCTTCAATGTGCAAACCATCGTAAGTGTATTGTTTGTTGACATTGACTTTTGGCATGCCGCCAATGTTTGGTATCGACATTCTTTCCATTGTTCTTTTTCTTGCGGTCTTTCTCCATTCATCAACGTTTGTAAATTCTTTTTTTCTGAAAGAGAGTGAGGGCAATTTATTTTCATTGAGTGATGCAGCCCATGGTCCGTACAAGCCAATTACACTTAAATGTTGTTCATCAAATTTTTTGTTCGTCATATCTGAAGTTAAAGGAATGAAATTATTGATATCAGAAGCAAATGTGTTTAGTATTCCGGTGCTTAATCCAATACTTGTTAAAGCAGTTTGTTTTAGAAATTCGCGGCGTTTATTTTTCATGGATAAATTTATTTAGGCAGTTAGTTACTTTTTCGTGATCAATTTCTTGCTGCATAAAGCTCAGAACGTGCAAGTGAGTGACACAACAAACGATGCTATATGCGCTTCAGCTTGCTACATAAAAATTATTTTTTTTATCATCATTTATAATTTGAAAAATATTTTTTTCGTGTATAAAAAATAACACAATCGTATTCTTCAACTTATACTTACAAAATTTTCAATCATTCAATGCGGAATAAGCAAGTACTTTAAATTTCTCTGAAAGATCACCATGAGTTGTTCCCCATAATTGACGATAAAATTGTACGATCATTTTTTCTTTGGGATCCACCCAATATGAAGTTGAAAATGCACCGCCCCAACTGAAGGTTCCTGCTTGCGATGGCGATTCGCCACTGCTTTTTTCCGTTACAATCGCGAATCCTAATCCAAATTTATTATTGCCAAAATCAATATCACCAATTTGATTCATCGTCATTATTCGAACTGTATTTCTGCTCAACAATCTTTTGCCATTATATTCACCGCCGTTCAATAACATTTGTAAAAAAATTGCATAATCGTAAATAGTGGAGCTAAGACCGCCTCCGCCAGAAAAATATGTTTTCGTTCGCAGAGGATAATTCACATCAACTCCCAAAGCTTCACCTGATTGTTTTATTAAATGACCAAGAGAATCTTCCTGGTATAAATTCACTAAACGATTTTCCTTTTCTTTTGGAACGTTAAAGTATGAATCGTTCATTCCAAGCGGTTCAAAAATTCTTTTATGGAAGAATTCATCAAGAGTCATTCCCGACCATATTTCTATGAGATCACCAAGCAAATCGATGTTTAATCCGTAAGTCCATTTTTCACCCGGCTGATGCAAAAGTGGTAAACTGCCAAGCCTGTTCATTGCATCAGATAATTTATCATTATGCACATCGAGCCCTGCTGTAATATTATTTTTTGCATAGATCGCTTTTGCTTCCTTGCTACCGATCTGCGCATAATCAATACCTGAAGTATGTGTAAGAAGATCGCGGATTGTAACGTCTCTTTTTGCAGGAACGGTTGTATAGCTTGAGTCAGTCTCATTAAATTTATCAAGCACTTGTTCATGTGTAAATGAGGGAATATATTTTGAAACAGGATCATCCAATAAAAATTTTCCTTCTTCATACAACATCATCACAGCAACGCTTGTAATAGCTTTTGTTTGAGATGCAATTCTAAAAATATCATCTTTGGGTAATGGTATTTTTGCATCAATGTCATTATAACCTGCGGCTTTGTAATAAACAATTTTTCCATCGCGAATGATCATTCCGACAGCGCCATTCATCCATCCCTGCTTCACCCAATCATTCATAGCATCATCAATTCTTTTTAATCTTTCAGGGGAAAAGCCAACAGATTCGACGCTTTCGACATTAATAATTTTTTGTGCAAATACAAGTTGTACAAATAGTGCCGCAATAATCAGCATCACGTATTTTTTCATAACAGATAGTTTTGATTGAGATTATTGATTTAGTAATGACATCAACAAAATAAGACTTTTTTGAGTTTGTTAGCACTTTCGATATTTATAGTATGAAATATTATTGAAGGAGAGGAAAGAAATTCAGAGAGAATTTTTTTGCTTCAACCTGAAGTTATAAGTTATCACATAAAAAGGAATTCTAAAATCAAGTGCAGTTGCTTTTTCTTTTGAATGATCGGGAATGAAATCTACAATCAAGGAATCTTTTACACCAAACACTGCATCGGAATCTAAATACGGATCACCCTTCACAAATAAATGTGTAATCAAAGTTTCATATCCTTCTGCTGTTATCATAAAATGGATGTGTGCAGGCCGCATGGGATGACAACCCATTGCCCGTAAAATTTCTCCAACAGGCCCATCTGTTGGAACCGGATAAGGAGCAGGTTTAATTGTTTTGAACCAAAATTTTCCTTTAACATCGGTCGTAAAAATACCACGTAAATTCATCTCCGGTTGATGCTCATCCTGTACATCATAAAAACCTGTATCATTCGATTGCCAAACATCGGCTAATGCGTTTTCAATTGGAATTCCATTTTCATCTGTTACTTGCCCATAGATCACGGTTTGTTCACCGGTTTCTGCTTCCGGACCGTTAGCAATATTATCTCCATGATTCATCATTTTTGCTTTTGCATGAAAAGGACCTTTCACTGTTGAGTCGGTAGCATTATTATTTATTGCATGATTAATTGCATCTATAAACATTGAAGCGCCTAATACATCAGATAGCAAAATAAATTCCTGTCTTTTATCATTACATGTTTGCCCGGTGCGGGTTAAGAAATCTATTGCTTTGAAAAATTCTTTCTCAGTTGGTTTCACATCATGAATAAAATCATGAAGGTGACTGATAAGTTTTGTCAAAATGAATTTTGTGCGTTGATCTTTACAATTCAATCGGGATAAAACATTTTGTGTAAAATTTTCCATCGGGAAAAATGTTGTCTGCTTAAATAATCCTTATTAAAGGGAAATACAAGTGCATTTAATTTACAAATCAATTTTGATATTGATTAATTGCTTTCGATACATAAAGTAGCGAATCTTCTGAAGACCTGCCTGCATTGACTTTGAGTACTGCCCCATTTCTTTAAGTACAAATAAGGAAACAATTTATAAAAATTTTGATTAGAGGTACAAATTTCACGGGAGCTATTTTTTTATTGCCAAAACTTTGAAGTTGACTTTAAAGATTGAAAATTAGAACTAAAAACTTTTTAATAACCAATTTGTATAACATTACTTCCAAACATTCGTCGAATTGTTTTATTCAATCACCGATTTATTTGAATTGCCCGGCTCTCCTTTTATATATTTAAGCCGCGTTTCTGCTCAGTGCTTTTATAGAGTGTGTGTTATAGTCTGGTAAAATCATCAAAATAAATGCAGTGCGTTTACGTTTTTAAAAAAAGTGTATTTTCGACGCGATTCGATACCTATGATTGCCGATGAATTCATGGTTCTTATTTTCTTATTTACAACGAGTCGAATGAACATTCATTATTTGTTTCAAGAAACTGTAATGAATGTTTCCGGCTTTTACTTGTCAAAACGAAGGCAGAATTTAAGCGCATAAAATTTTAAACTTAAAACTTAAATAACATGAAAACCTTAAAATTATTAGTAGTTGCTTTAACCATATTAATGTCATGTAAAAAAACAAATGTTGATGCCAACCCTGAACCAATAATCTATGGAGACTCAGTTGCTTTTTCTCCTAAAGTTTATCCTTATACAGTTACGCAGGATATCAATGATAGATATTTATTTGGCGATTCCGTTTACATCCCTAAAAATTGCTTCCTTATCAAAATAGCTTTATCTACAAATAATAGCGGTGGATATACAACAAAATGCAAATTAATTGTAAACAAAGTAGAAATAGAAACGAGAGGAGTTCCTACCTATAATGCTCCAAACGATTCTACATTTAAATTTAATGATACAGTTGCACTACATAAAGGATGGAATTTTATTCAGTTTACGGGTTTTAGTTGGGCACCCTCAACAATTTATTACCGAATTGATAGTGGCGCAGTTACTGTAGTTGATAGTAACTATATCCCTTTGAAGATTGTTGGATTACCCTTGTCCCGTAAAAGAACGTATTAAATTTGAACATGTCTCCAAAACTTTGGTGAAGAGTAACAGATTTAGGAATTGAATCTCCTTGACTTCGGTTTATAATATAACTGAAAGACTTGGTTTTAACAGACTGAGTCTTTTGTTTTATATTGATAGTATTTTCAAAGTTTATCTTTTAAGGTGGTTTTACTTACCGATACAAAATTTACTAAAAATATAATCAAGCTGTTCCTCGTTTGTTATCGCTCCGGTAATCTCACCAAGATAATGAAGACATGTTCTTATATCCAATGCAAGAAGATCGCCCGGCAATTTATCATTCAAGCCACTGATGATATCATTAAGAGAATCATTCACTTTTTCAAGAGCTGCAACATGCCTGGCATTTGTTACGATAGTTTGTTCACTTAATGTATCATCCTGAATAGTTGCATCAAACAATGCTTGTTTAAGTACATCAATATTTTTTTGTTGAAGGGCTGAAATAAAGATTATTTTTTTGTCTGCGAAAAAATGATATTGTTTGTTATCCGCATCTGCTTTGTTACCTAAAAAAATATGTTTGATGTTTTCTTTTTCAAATTCATTTTTTATTGTTGAAAGTTCTTTGTCTGTTAAATTATGTACATCAAAAATGTATAACACAATATCGGCATTACGCATTTTCTGCAAACTTCGTTCAACACCAAAACTTTCTATTATATCACTTGTGTGTTCACGAATTCCGGCCGTATCTATAAGCCTGTAAAGAATTCCATTGATGTTTACCGTTTCTTCAATAGTATCTCTTGTTGTGCCTGCAATATCGCTTACAATTGCACGCTCTTCATTCAGTAAAGTGTTTAGCAAAGTTGATTTTCCCGCATTCGGTTTCCCTATTATCGCCACCTGCACCCCATTCTTTATCACATTACCCAAACGAAAAGATTTTAAAAGTGCTGTTACTTTCTCTTTTGCTTCATTCAGCAAATTGTATAGTTGTGCCCTGTCAGCAAATTCAACATCTTCCTGTGAAAAATCCAATTCAAGTTCTATTAATGCAGAGAATTTTAGTAACTGCTCTCTCACATCTTTCAAAGCATTTGAAAATCCTCCGCGCATTTGTTGCAGCGACGCTTTTTTGCTTGCTTCTGTATTGCTTGCGATCAAATCTGCGACGGCTTCGGCTTGCGCTAAATCAAGTTTGCCATTTAAAAATGCTCGCTGTGTAAACTCTCCCGGCTTTGCAATTCTTGCTCCCGATTGCACCAATGCATCTAAAATTTTTTCCTGTACATATACAGAGCCGTGACAAGAAATTTCAATCACATCTTCACCGGTATAAGAGCGAGGTGATTTAAAAAGTGAGACAACAACTTCATCAAGAATTGTATCGTTGTATTTCAATAAACCCACATGTAATGTGTGTGAAGATTGTTGCAATAAATTTTTCGATGTAAATAATTTGTTTACGATCTCAAATGTTTCTTTACCGCTAACCCTTATAACTCCGATAGCACCCATTCCCTGCGGTGTAGCTAATGCTGCAATAGTATCATCCCAGCCTGAAATTTTTATTGACATTTCTCGAATAATATTTTTATGAGCCCAACTGTTGTTTATCTATGATGCTTCCGTTGCGTCGCACACTTCAACTGTAGAATCTTGAATGGTCAATGCTTCTGGTTCATAAAATAAAAACTATTAAGCATATACTTCTTGCTTTTGTAAAGTTTCAAAAATAATGTAAACACTCTGATTGAAACAAAACAAAAAAGCCTCTGCATAACAGAGGCCTTGTAATAAAATCAACAATTAATTATTGTTCCGATACCTGGAAAGTAATGCTTTGCTTTTGACGATAAATTACATTTCTACCGTTTTGAACTGCGGCTGTCCATGCCGGACCTTTTTTAATTACGCGAACAGCTTCTGCAGCAGTTCCATAGCCGGGATCATTTAAAGCCTGCACTTCAGAAATGTTACCCGATTTATCTACAAGGAAAGACACCACAACAGTATAATTTCCCGGAGGTGCACCATTATCAACAGGAACATTACTGTTCAAATTTCTTTCAAGATATTTTTGCCATGCACCTGCGCCGCCAGGGAATTTAGCTTCTATCTGTACTGTTTTAAATTCCTTATCATAATCCTCTTCCTGTGCTTTAGGAGCTTCAACTTGTCCTGTGCTTTGTTCTACCGGAGGTGCAACAACATCAGTCTTTATGCCTTCCTGATTAATCGTACCGATCTTTGTGTCTTCCAATTTTTCCTGTTCGGGTGGTTTTTCTTCAGGTTTTACTTCCTCGTCCTTCACGATTTTAGGAGGAGTAAATTTAGTGATCTCGACTTTTGGCGGCTCTTGTTTAGGTGGCGGGGGAGGAGGTGGCTCAGGCTTCTTTTCCTCTTGCTGCACGTTTGCCAGTTGAACGTCCTGTACAAGTATTTGTGTCTTCTTTTTTGGCGCAACAAAACTTGAAAGAAGCATTGCCAAAAAAATAAACAAACAAATACCAACCATAGTTACCGTAGCAATTATAAGCCGCCTTTGATAGGTCTTACGAAGTTCATAAGCTCCGTAAGCTTTATTTCTTCCCTCGAAAATAATATCGAGAACGTCTGCGGTTAAAATTTTGCTTTGTTCCATTGTTAAGTAATTATTTTAATAGATGCAATTCTCTATAAAATTCCATAAAACTATTTGCCTGCCGGTGCTGCCGTAGGAGTAGCAGGTGCAGGTTCTCCTTCGGAAACCTTTACAAGCCTGTCTTCATCAGGAGAAATGTCAACCAATGCGTAACGCTTAATTACATTTATTGACATCTCATCCAAAATATCCACTACATTTTTGTAAGTGCTTTCATCCGTGGGTTTAATCACTATAACAAGATCCGCTGTATCAGTGGTTTGTTTTTTATGGATGATCACATCACGAATTTCCTTAAAGTTAGAAGACTTGAAATTAACGCCATTAGGCTGCAAAATACCTTCATAGTAAAATATATTATTGTCTTTACCAAGCATTATGGTAAGTGCGCCTGATTCTTTGGCTTTGTTTTGTTCTTCAGGTTTTGCTTTGTTATCCGGCAAGATCAATTTCATTGCCGTAGGCTGACTCATTGTTGTGGTGAAAATAAAAAAAGTAATTAAAAGAAATCCGAGGTCAACCATTGGTGTAAGGTCAACTCTTGTGGATAATTTTTTTCCTTTTTTCACACCAGGGCCTTTCTTATGCCCGCCGCCACCCGAGGTATCCATTTCTGCCATAGTGCATTGTTTTTATGTTAAAAAAATTATTTACTCTTCCCTCTTTCCACTTACTGAAAGCTTATACAGATCACTTCCTGTAGGAACGCTTTCAGGATTTGTTACCATTTGGAATTTAAAGAAATCATTCTTCCTGAAAGCATCAATGATATTTCTGAAAGATGGATATTTTGCAACATTATCACCCTTTAATAAGAGATTGGGTTTCATCCCCTGGTATGCATCCGCAACGCCGCGCATCCAATCAATCATTTCATTGTTGGTGCTGTCTTTTGCAGGTATTCCGGGCAATGTTTCACCAGTCATTTGGTCGGTCTGCATTCTCGCTTGTTGTTTTAGTTGTGCCAATGAAACTCCAATAAAAGGTGCCTTTACCAATGCAGCAATTTCAGCATCAGTCAATCCCAAATTCCTTGTTTTGTTTACTGATTGGAGTATTGCTTGTTTCTTATCCTTGTCCCCTTTACTGTCACCGGTTGAAAGAAAAACCTTTCCGTCCTTGTTTAAGGATATCATCACCACATTCGTTTCAGGTGCAATCTTAGCAGCAACCGAATTCGGAGTATTGATAGGAACCGCTTCAGATGGCTTAAACTTAGTGGTTAAGATAAAGAAAGCGAGCAGCAAAAAAGCTACGTCACACATAGCAGTCATATCGACTGTCGTGCTTTTTCGCGCGATTTTCGGTCTTGCCATTTTTATAATTTTAATTCTTCACATAATAAGATGCAAACACAAAAACATTCCACATACAAATTTCTTAATTATTTGTAGTTGGAAGCAAAGCTTTGTGTTAAAGTAAAACCGCTCTCATCGATACCATAAGTAATTGCATCTATTCTTGTGGTAAACACATTATACATTATAATTGCAATGGCAGATGTACCGATACCAAGAGCTGTATTATACAACGCTTCAGAAATACCTACAGAGAGTTTTTGTGCAGCTTCACCCCCGCCGCTTTCACCAAGTGCAGCAAATGCACGGATCATCCCGATAACTGTTCCCAACAAACCAAGCAGCGTAGCTATAGATGCAATGGTAGAAAGAAACACCAGATTCTTTTCAAGCATTGGCAATTCAAGTGCTGTTGCTTCTTCAACTTCTTTTTGAATATTTAAAACTTTTTGTTCAGTTGTTAGTTCTGTACTAGTGATCATTTCTTTGTACTTGCGAAGACCGGCTTTCATAACATTCCCAACAGACCCTTTTTGTCTGTCACACTCAGCCATTGCTTTATCAACATCTTTATTAGCAAGATTATATTGCACTTTGCGAATAAATTCTGCTATGTTTCCTTTACCTGTGGCTTTTGTAACAGTAAGCAAACGTTCGATCGTAAAAGTTATAACCGTGAGCAAAGCGCCTATAAGAATCGGCACGATAATTCCTCCTTCATACATGCGTGGAAGATTTCCTTTAGGTCCCAGATGATCCGGCCAGAAACCGCCGTTAGGATCAGGCTGAGTAAAGTTTGCAGGATTGCCTATTACGAATCGCCAGATGACATATCCTAAAATAAGACATGTTAACGGAGCAATCCACGAAATAGTATTGCTCTTTTTTACAGGTTGTACGGAAGTAGCGCTTCTAACTGCTGGTGCAGACGCTGCTGAAGTTGGTTTAGTTTCTGCCATGACACAATTGATTTTTAGGTTTTAAAAACTGGTGTTTAAAATTTTTGGAGCACAATTCTAATAAAATTTCGCTTGAAAAAATAAGATATTTTTAAAATAATTTAATTGGGCACACAAATTAAAAATTTTATTTGAGGCAAACAATCAAACGTTTTTGATTTTTTTAAAAATAGCCATCAAAAGTTTGTGTTATTTTGTTAAGACGGATCGAATTTATTGGAAACATATTTTCCTATCTCTAAGCATCACTCGTTCTGGCTAAGGCGTTCTTCGTTCCTCTTTCAGGTCAACAATAACATCTTTCGTAAAAATAAGTTTGCAAAGTAAAAGAGTTTTTATAAGCGAATAAACGAAATACGAATATAATTAAAAAACAATGTACACACGTATTTTGTTTGCAAGACTAAAAAACTTCTACTATTGCCGCGCCGGATTTCTGCAGCCGCATGAGGTAAATATAAAACCGGGCACGGAATCAAGCAGCATAACAAAACTGAACAGAATTAAAGTTCATCAATTAAAAAATTCCGCTTTTGATTAACTGTTCAACTTTTGTACTTCGTTTATCAAACCTTTAAAAACTTTATTTGATATTCCTGTATATTCAATTTTCAATTGATTAAAATGTTTATCATGTTAAAAAAAATATCTTTTTTATTTCCGGCATTTCTTATTATGATAACAACTGCAAGCGCACAAAAGAAAAAAGAAAAAGTTCCTGTTGCGGCAAAAGACACAACTGCCATTTCAACAATGTCAAAAGCTTCTTCTCCGCAAAAAAAATATGAAGAGGTTATAACTTCAAAAGCCGTAACTCGTAAAGGTTTATTCACTGT
>Ga0068855_100010732_pt1 | contig 11054 bp, 8 predicted proteins | sample KBSCornC52_FD_66592 | JGI IMG/M metagenome (GOLD analysis project Ga0068855, IMG submission 66592) | Corn rhizosphere microbial communities from Kellogg Biological Station, Michigan, USA - KBS Corn C5-2 | ecosystem: Host-associated > Plants > Roots > Rhizosphere > Soil ... | reverse complement strand
GGTCAGCTCGACGAAGACCCGGTGGTCTATGCCATCACCAACCCCCGCTCGCTGCTCCTCGGGGCCGTCGTAGCGGCCATCGTTCTCTCCGCACTCTAGCTAGGCCGTCGCTGGCTTGGAAGACCCGCTTTTGGCGTAGATGATGCCGGCCGTTACGCCTAGCACCTGCGCACAGGCCCGCCCAGCCAGAAGCGCCGGCGAGAGAACTCCAACTGCTGGGTCTTTTCTGACCGCTCGAAGCATAAATGGAAGCGTACTTAAGAAGAAGCCGGCCAGCACAATAGCCGATACCGGGACGGCAGGACGCCAAACGACATCGAAGATCACCGCAGCCAAAAGCGCCGGCGCAAACAACAACTGAAACTTCATCATCTGCGGCGTATGGCTATCCTTGATGCCCTTGGCGGGGTTCTTGCGGACAGCAAGAACACGCCAGAAGGCGAACTTGTACTTCTTCTTCAGATAACTGGAGAAAGTGGCGGGATGCGTATGGTAGACGATGGCCGCCGGCACAAACTTCATCTTCCAGCCCCGCGCCGACATCCGGTACGACAGCTCAATGTCCTCCGCGCAGGCCACAGGGAACGATGTATCGTAACCGTTCATCTCCAGAAAGCGATCGCGGATGAAACCCGCGGAGTAGGTATCGACGAAATCAATACTGGAGAGGTTTGCCATCAGGCGATATTTGTCTTCGTACTCGATCTGCACAAATCGCGCGGCGAGACTCTTTTGGCGAGTGCGGTAAACCCCCTTCACTCCAACGATCTCGGGGTCGCGGAAACAGTCCAGCATCGCATCGATCCAATTGGGCAGCGGGATGCAGTCGTCGTCCGTAAAAAGGAGCACCCTTCCCTGCGCCTCGCGCGCACCCCGGTTCCGGGCAGCTGCAGGTCCGGCATTTTTCTGCGTTATAACGCGAACTGAGGGGTAGCGGCCAGCCACTTTCGCGGTGTCATCCGTCGAACCATCATCGACGACGAGAATCTCGATGCCGGCGCCTTCCGCCTGTTTCGCCAGCGCTTCGAGACAATACCCGATGCGCGCGGCACCATTAAACGTCGGAATAATAATCGACGCCGGTCTGGAGTTCGCCAACACTCCAGACGACGGCGTCGTTTCTGGGCCCTGCGTTTGATCACTCATCGATTGAGGATTAAGCCGTTGCGCCCTGGGCTTTGCCGGAGGCTTCCGTCTTATCGTGCTGGCTGCCACGCAAGAGATACTTGGAGAGCGTAACGAAGCCCTTCACATTGCGCTGCAACTCGCGGCGATCCTTCAACGACTGCTTCAGTTTGTACCCCAGATACGACGGGGCGAGGTAGAAACTGCGGCGAGCACGGTCGCAGAAGCTGACCAACTGTTCGTGCGTAATGTTCGGCAGGGTGACGACACTGTTGTGCAGGCCGTCTTTCGTCAGCCACGCGCCCCAGTCTTCAATCTGGATGTAGTCCCGCTTTTTGGCTTCCTGATAGGCGACCGTGCCGGGATAGACCATAATGGGGAAGAACTGCGCGGTATCTGGACACAGCTTCTTGGCAAAGCTCAGAGTCTTCTCCATGCTGGCCGGGGTCTCGTTCAGGTTGCCCACCATGAAGCAACCATGCACCATGATGCCGGCATCCCGGCAGCGGCGGACGAAGCGGTGCGCCTCTTCATGGTACTTCGCATCGCGCCGGTCGTCATTGTTCTTGTGCATCCCATTGATCACCTCGACATCGCCGCTCTCAAACCCTACGCAGAACAGGCGGGCACCGGCCTTATGCACAACCGAAAGGAACTCGACATCGGCGCCAATGTCAGCCCGGCAGTTTGCATCGAAGGGCAGCTTGTTGCCGCGCCGGATCAGCTCATTTGCCAGTTCGAGCGTGCGAGGCTTGCTGACGATAAACGTATCGTCCTCAAGCATGACGGTCTTGATCTCCGGCATCTCGCGGGCAACAAACTCGAACTCATCGGCGACGTTCGACACCGAGCGATAACGCATCGTGTGTCCGCTAAAAGTCTGCGGATAGACGCAGAACGAGCAGTGATACGGGCATCCGCGGCTTGTATCAAACACGACCAAAGGCCAGAGTGAGTGGCCATAGAAGTAGTCCGGCGTGTGCAGGAAGCGCTTGTAGACCTCGGTCACGAAGGGCAGCTCGTCGAGGTTTTTGATGGCCTCGCGCTGTTTGTTGCTGATAATCTCCCCGGCGGCATTGCGCCAAACCAGACCGTCTACCGTAGCGAGATCGGCGCCGCACGCCTTCGCCGCCAGCCAGTCGCGTACCGTGTACTCGTACTCGCGGATGGCAACCGCCTGCAGAGCGGGCGACATGGCAAGCGTCTCCTTTGGCAGAGACGAGACATGACGTCCCACCAAAAGAACATGCAGAGATGGATTGGCTGCCACCAGCGCCTCGACAACGCTGATGTCGTTCAGGATGCTGGGCGTGGATGTGTCACACACAACAGCTTCAATGTTCTTGGCCTCAATGCGGTCAATGACGGCTTTAACGGAGAACCCGCCAGCAGGCGCATCGACAAGATCGACCTCATGCCCATTCTGAATCGCAACCCCGGCGGCGGTCGAGAGCCACTTGGGGTAGTACAGGGTTCCGCTCTTGGTTACAGCAGGACTGCGCTGCTCACGCGAATATCGAGGATGAAACGGTGGATTAAGAAACAGAACACGCATCAGGGGAGGCCTCCATCCATTCTGATTAAAGCACATCTTTACGGTAATTAACCATGACCCGCTTGTGGCTAAAATGTTGCAGAATGAATCTTTACGATTTCCCGTTTTGGACCCGCCTTTTGCCGGCCCTATCGTGCGGCAAACCGGAATTCAGGGTTTTTGGGCCGTCAACGAGATAAGTTCAGAATTTGCCGTCATCTGGGAGGTTACGTCTGGAAACACCACGCGCCAGGGGACCGGCGTTTGTTGCGATCGGGCCGTCAGCAGGCGGTCCAGCTCGCGAAGAACCAATTCGGGAGATACCTGATGCATGCAGCCGTTGAAATGGCAGGGCGCAAAGTTGCGGCCATCGTAGCAAGGACGGCAAGCAAATCCCTGTCCGCCCCATATGCCAACGACGAATGGTCTTCGAGGCAGAAAACTAGAGGGGTCGGTTGGCCCGAAGATTCCGACCAGGGACGCTTGACTCAATCCCGCCAGATGGAGAGGACCGGTATCATGCGAAACGACGCCGTCGCAAGTATCGCATACGCTGATGACCTCAGGAAGCGAGAGAGTGCCGATGCAGTCGGTGACAGTCAGGTCGCTGAAGTATGGTTTCACCCAGTTATCGTCAGCCCCGCCCAGCAGCACGACTTCCCAGCCGCGATTCAGGAGGTCGCGTGCGAGCCCAACATAATTCTCGATGGGCCAGCGGCGCACGATTTGCTGTGTGAGCACGTTGCTCGCGCCACCAGGAACGATTGCAATTCGGCGCGGAAACTTTCCTGCGGGCAGAGGAGACGGCATCAGACAATCCGGGCGCACTGGCAACACACTCTCCTCTTTGCAGGCATCCGCGGTCTCCAGAAGCACTCGGCTATATTCATCGGCATGGTGACGCCCTGGAAGCAAAGCACTCGCTCTCGACTCGCGACAAAGCGCAACCTTTTTTCGTGCCCGAATCGGCAACGCTAAGAGATGGAAGCGACGGTCATAATAGAGTGTCGCGCAAAGATCATATTTTCTTGGACAAAGTCTTCTCCACAGACGGGCGATATTGCTGATCCGTTTTCCTAAACCCCCGAGCAATATTGCTTTGTCATCAACAGGTATTACTTTGATCCACGTGTAGCTCTCAAGCAGGGACCGGGTGGCTTTACCGGACACCCATTCGATATCAAAGCCCTGTTGATAAAGCGCGTACACTGCCGGGATCGCCATGATCACGTCGCCTATTTGGCCAAACTTCAGGATAAGAGCGCTTTTACGAAAGCCTGTTTTTGTCTTCGGTTCCAAATTGAATCCAACGCCAGAAGCATTCAAAGACCATTTGGCGGCTAAGGACTTCGATTTTGCAGGTGACCAAATGCCCGAAGGCGTTCAGTTGAACTTGGTTAGCCAGACAGTCCTCAGATCCAAGAATATACCCAGAGACACCCGGAGGGGAAACGGTCGGCGACCAGCCTCGCAGGGCGATGCCCAGGGCAAAATTACTGCTCCGCCACTGCCGGGTTCCGTTCAGAGAGCAGGGTTCGCGTTGTGCAAAAATTGCAAGTGAATGGTTGCCAGCAGCTAACTGGCGTCCGCAAGCGTGGTATGGGGCGAACGGACCATTCGCTGTGCGAGAAGGCAGAGCCATGAAAAAAGATATATACCTGCTAAAACGTAAAGGCCCGAAAAGCCTGCACTGATCGAGACAGCGCTCACAACAGTGATCAGCATCGTGGAAGCAAACGCTCTCCTCATGGAGGAATGAGGAGGTAGCAGTGATCGTTTGACATCGATATCTATGCGACGCACAACAACGCCAATCAAGAGTCCGATACCAACCACACCGAAGAACCCAAAGTTAAAATAGCCTTCTCCGAAGGCTCCGGGCCGTACTCCAGGATGCACGTGCGGATCCAGGCCCAGCGTCCTGGCCGTCGCGACGCCCAATCCCCAGGTGTCCCGGAATTCGGAGGCAAATCGCGGCACAAATGACGTTATGGCAGCAATGTAAGTTTTTCCGATCCAGAATTTGTGGTCCCACAAGGCATAGACCCACCCGAAATCGCGCAGGTCGGAGAAGGTATTTCCAAAAAGCAAAGCCGCGACTAAGACACTGAAAAAGTCGCCGAGTGAATACTGGCCTGCCCGCACCTTTCCGAGATACAACCCGATGATGATGATCACTGATATCAGGGTTGCTATGCGAAGAAGGCTGACCCTATCGCGAATTCGTATCAGGTAACATATGAGGACATTGAGGTAAATGTAGAGAATATTGCTTCGTGCGCCAAAGAAAACCATCCCGATCGTCAACAGCAGCGTACAGATCAGAAGGACCCTCTCCTTCAAATCGATATACCGCGCAAGGCAGTGCGAAGCGATGATTATCGAATAGCCTGAAATCACGAGAGCAATCGGACGGAGCTCGGGATTCGCGAACGTATATTCGCGGAGATCAAATCCAAATCCGCTATGCGCGAAATATATGCCCAGTATCAGGACCTGCAACAGAAGGCAGATTGCCGTCTGAAAGACCAGGATGCTGCGAGATCGCATCAGCATCATCGAGCATCTTGGCACGATGTCCAATACGCGGATCGTCGTACTCCGTATCCCTGCGCCAAGTTGAAGGTTCCACAGGGAACCGCCGATGATCACTGCAATGTACCCGAGCATCGTCAACAAGAAAACGTCTGGGATTGCGGCAACAACCGCCGTATAATCCCGGCCTAGAATAAGCCCGTTCAGTATGTTGTTTGCGAACGGAAGCATCAGCATGTTCGGAAGAACACACAAAAGAAAAAGCTGCTCGTGCCAAAAATCGATCCGGTAGCCTTGCCTATAGCAATTGCGATAGTACGAAAGCACGAACAGTGCGATCGCAAGGGCGTCGAGAATATAAAGCAGACCCCAGGACATCTATAGACTTGACCTGGCAGATGAGGGTTCATCGCCAATCAGGAGTTGACGTTGATTCCGCAGGATACTGATGAATGAAAGATACTTCATCAACATGCTGTACCTGTCGCCGCCAATCACTTTAGGAAGCGAGAAAAGGAAGCGGTTGATTGCCTTGAGCCGCCAGTCGTCCACCGGCAGATTGCTTGAGTTATATTCGCCGCTCTGGTCCTTCTCCGAAAGCAGACCTGCCCTTTTTGCAGTCGCATAAAATTCGCCGTCGGCGTCAAAGGGGTCCTGGCCCACCCACTGGTCCGTCGTAACCGAATAGAGCCTCCTCGCCAATAATGGAACCAGCGATCCATTGGAAAAATTTGTATACGCATACTTGTATTTTTCATACGTTCGGGCCCCATTGGCTTCGAGACGTTCTGCATAGAAGTCAAGCACCTGTCTCAGGCCATCATTAATTATCTGAGGGATTCGCAGTTTACTGGAAAGCCGATCAGGAAACTTTAAGGAGTAGCCGCTGTAGTGGAAAAAGATAAGTGGTGACTCACCGTTGATTCGAAAAGTGCCATCCTCTACAGTGATCGATCTCTCATGCAGGTTCCAGTAAGCCACATTGCAGCCAGGATCGCGCAAGATGCAAACTTCATCGAAGAAGCAAGGAGCGAAAATCACCCATTTCTGGTCTACAAACAGGCCGGAGCGAAGATCGTTGAAGCCAAGGTTGAGACAGCGCTCTTCCCACCAATCAAGAAACCCCTTTCCTTGAACGGAATTTGCAACTGCGACAAAACCGAGATTAAAAACTCCCGTGGCCAGCAAATCCTTCTCGTACACATGTTCCGGGTCCAATGTGGGGGAAAGAATATGAGGGGTGAGGACGATTGAAGCCGAGTCCAAAGCTTTGTAAATAAGCTCCGCGGACTGAAAGAGATAAATATCAGGATCGAAATAGATGACCTTGTCCGCGCCAAGGGCGAACAAATACTTCATAAAACTCGGCTTAACACCGGTATTCAACTCCAGGATGTCAAACTTGAAGGCCAGGGAACGAAACGACGGCAACCCGAGCTTTTCCACTTCGAGTACCTGGACTTTTGGATTGCGCGAGGTGAAATCCTTCGGCAACTGGTCCACAAGAAGAAGATGAAATTCATCATCGGGATGATATTTCAGAAAAGACTCGGCGAGGGCCCAGCCAAAATGTAGATAATTTGCCGAGACGATCGTACAAGCTACCCGCTTCATACTCTAGTCCAACTCCGTTGTGCCGCGTCGAAGCGGCGTATGGGCCGTGCCGGCATTCCGGCAACCAACGTATAAGGAGGCACATTCGTGGTCACGACTGCATTGGCCCCCGCCACGCTTCCTTCGCCCATGGTAACACCCGGGCAAACCACTACGCCGTCTCCCAGCCATACGTTGGATCCGATACTGACCGGCCGGTTTGCGTCAAGCGGGCGTTGCGCGGGAGGAATCTCCGGCGGGGTTGCACCATCGCCAAATTGACCATGATTGTGGTCCGTGATCATGACTTTACTGCCGATCAGCACATGATCGCCGATGGTGACGGAGCAGGTACAGGCGATGTGACTCCAGCGGCTGACCCGAACATGATTGCCGATGACGAGTCTGGGATTGAATTTTTTGCCGCCGCACTGAGTAACAGCTTCGAGCCAAAGGCCCTCGGCAGCGGAGAAGTCTTCCCCCATCGTGATCGAGGAAAGCCCGCGCAGATAGGAACGGGGGCCGATATTGAGTCTGACCACTCCCAGCTTGCGGGCCAGCATGCGGTTGCGCACTAGCCGGATGGCACGGCCGGCCAGAGTCGAAAGGAATACATAGCTTCCGTTCTCTCGAAAGGACTCTAAAGCGCCGCCCGGTCTCTCCTCACCTGTGTCCAATCCCGAACCACCTCCAGAAGTTATACATAGCCATACTATCCCCGTTTCCGTTCCGGCAATCGACTTCAACCTGCATCACGCAGATACATCGTGTCAAAACGGGACCGCACATGGCCACAAATCTAGAACATTCACATCTAGTATCTTCAGTTATAGCCCGATTTTCAGGTAGTCTCTTGCCGGGGCTTGGCAACCTATGACCGTGCATCCCGCAAAGGGCCTTTGTTACCTCCCGGAGATTCCTGGTGTTGTGCGATTGCCGGGCTTTCTCTCCAGAAGCCGATGCGGCACTCCCTCGTACATGCCTGACGGTCGGGTAGAATCCGTATGAAAAATATCCGCCAGCTCGTAGCGAAGAATGCCTTCGCTAACCTTATCCGCGGCGGCGCGACGGCTGTAGTTGCCATCGCATTGCCTCATTTTCTTACGCGCTCTCTTTCGCCGGAACAGTTTGCCGGTTGGTCATTGATCCTGCAGATAGCTGCCTACGCCAGTTTTCTCGACTTCGGCCTGCAGACCGCAGTCGCCAGATTCATGGCGCAGGCAATCGAGCTGAAGCAGGAAGAACGTCAACAGCAGTTGATGAGCACCACTCTGATCTTGCTCTCCATTGCTGCCTTAATCGCATTCACGGTCATTTCTATCGTCATAGGTGAGATTCCTCATCTTTTCCATGGCGTGAGCAGAAGCCTTCTTCCCGAGCTTCGCCTCGCGACGTTCGTATTGACCGTGAGCACTTGTCTACAGCTACCCCTTTCCGCGTTTACAGGCGTTCTGATCGGAATGCACCGTAACGAAATTCCTGCCATGGCCATCGGCATCTCCCGGGTCGCCGGAGCCGTGGCGGCAATTATTGCCGCGCGCTATACACAGTCCCTCACTGTGCTTACACTTTGCGTCGGTGTTCCAAACGTATTGGGCGGGCTAGTTCAGATGGTCGCAGTGCGTCGGCTCATAAGAACGGGACGTCGTCATGTACAACGTATCTGCCGTACCATCGGCAAAGAATTATTGCACTATTGCACCGGCTTGATGATCTGGTCTTTCGCCACGCTTCTCGTGACTGGATTGGATGTAACAATTGTCGGCTATTTCCGATTCTCCGCAGTTGGGTATTACTCAGTAGCCGCGATGCTGATCACATTTGTCGCCGGGTCCAGTGGATCCATGCTGAATGCGCTGATGACGCCTGTAGCGGCACTACACGCTCTGCGAGAAACCGACCGGATACGGAAGATCGTCTTTTCTGCAACCCGCCTGACCATGCTGCTTAACGCCCTGCTGACGATGACCGTCTTCCTGTGGGGGGCACCTCTGTTGCGGCTTTGGGTCGGCCCGGTCTATGCCTCAGATGCACTTCCAATTCTCAAAATTCTCGTGGTAGCTCAAACAATTCGTTTGACGGTCTCTCCCTATGCCGTGATGCTTCTGAGCGTTGGCGAGCAGGGAAAAGGTGCCGGTGCGGCAATCTGTGAGGCGCTACTCAACCTCTTCGCCAGCATTGGCGGCGCGATCCTTTTGGGGCCTATCGGAGTTGCATGGGGAACTTTGATTGGCGCGATTGGCGGACTGCTCTGGACATTGATTCGTGTCATGCCGTCGGTTAGGGACATTCAGATTGGCCAGGCCCCATTCATCAAGAATGCTGTATTGCCAGGGTTGATTCCATGCATTCCTTTCGTCATATTCTGGCTCGCACTGGGGCACCTTTCTCCCATGGCTTACGGTACATTGCTTGTAATTTGCATAGGGGCAGCCTTGCTGCTTGGCATACGATATGCAACGTTTTATGCACGGGAACATACTATTTAGCGCGTCATTGTTGGCGACCAACTTTTGTTTGTATGAGAACATATTGCTGTGAACCAGGTTGAAGAATCATCGCGAGTGCTCAGCGACTCCGACAGCGGCCATGACCGTCTCTGGGGGGTCCCTGCCGAAGAAGAAATCTCGTTGCTGGATATGCTCATTGCTATTGCCCAAAGGCGCTGGCGAATCGTGACGGTAGTAGCTTGCGCAACGCTGATTGGCGTGATTTTGTCCTTCGTGCTCCCTACCCGCTACACCGCGACCACCTCTATCCTCCCGCCGCAGCAGAACAGTTCTGTCGGCACCGCCCTGATGGCACAGCTCGGCAATCTGGCATCGATTGGCTCTTTGGCCGGCGGAAGCCTCGGGCTGAAGAACCCAAACGACTTGCAGGTTGCCTTGCTGAAAAGCCGGACGGTTGAAGACGCGGTGTTGGACCGCTTTCACCTGATCGATCTGTACCACAAGAAGCGCAGGTCCGACGCCAGAAAGAAACTTGAGAAGGTCGTCGACATTGACGACGGCGCCAAAGACGGACTAATCCGTATATCCGTCACGGACGGAGACGCGAAGAGGGCCGCGGACATGGCCAACGGATACGTGGAAGAGTTCAAAGAATTCTCTTCCACGCTGGCAGTGACGGAGGCTTCGCAACGCCGGCAGTTCTTTGAACAGCAGATGCTCCAGGCTAAGGACAATCTCGCCAAAGCTGAAGAGGACCTGAAAGCAACAGAGCAAAAGACCGGCCTGATCCAGTTGGATGCCCAGGCCAGATCAACCATCGAACTGGTTGCCAATCTGCGCGCGCAGATCGCCGCCAAAGAAGTAGAAATCAATGCCATGCGCTCTTTCGAAACGGCCGACAATCCTCAACTACAGATCGCGGAACAACAGTTGGCTGGTCTGCGCGCACAAGCGCAGAAAATGGGAGCGTCTTCCGAGGGAGCAAATGCGCTTATTCCCAAGGGCAACCTGCAGGAATCGGGCCTTGAATATATACAGAAACTGCGCAACGTAAAGTACAACGAGACCATTTTCGATCTGCTGGCAAGGCAGTATGAGATTGCCAAGGTCGATGAAGCGCGACAGGGCGCCACGGTTCAGATTGTCGACCGGGCCGTTGCTCCTGATCGCAGGTCTTCACCGCAGCGTACCCTCATTGTTCTCGGATTCGCCTTTCTCGGCCTCATCTTCGGCGTCATCTGGGCGTTGGGCGCCGAGAGCATTTTCCGAATCTCTAAGAACCCTGCTGAGCGCTCGCGGCTGGAAGCATTGAAAGGGCTGATTGTCCCCGGGAAACAATAGGCGCAGACACGACTCATCCGATATTTTTATCCGGCTTGTCATATGCTATGTCGCCGCGCTTTAAGAGCGAACTCTGTGCGGCAACGAGCAAAATACAGGGATTTTTTCCCTTCGTTGCTCAGGGCCAGAATGGCCGGATGCACCGGCGCTGCCAGTCCACGCATATGTCCCTAAGGCATTCCATACCTCGCAACGCTGCTGGCGAGTTGACAATGTCCCCAGGTAGTATCTGTCTTGACTAAAACACGATATTTGCTGCCGCTATCGCAATTCCGAACTGGCCGACGATCTGCGCCAGATCTACGACAAGACGCAACGACTTGCCTTTGTTGAAGTTCAGCGGAATCACCACGGTGTCGCCGGGATACAGCCGTAGCGAGTCGAAACCGTTACCGCGGAGAGAAGAACTGTATTGCTTGCTGATGACGGCCCCGCTGGCACGAATCACATAGGCGCGGCTCTTGTCGGCATCGCGA
>Ga0068855_100010731_pt1 | contig 11054 bp, 13 predicted proteins | sample KBSCornC52_FD_66592 | JGI IMG/M metagenome (GOLD analysis project Ga0068855, IMG submission 66592) | Corn rhizosphere microbial communities from Kellogg Biological Station, Michigan, USA - KBS Corn C5-2 | ecosystem: Host-associated > Plants > Roots > Rhizosphere > Soil ... | reverse complement strand
CGACGCCTCGCCTGGCAGGGAGCCGAGGATCAGGACCCGGGTATCGCGGTCGACAACCGGCGCGAAGGCCTGTTTGCGGGTCAGGCCAGTTCGCGCACGTCGGTGAGGTGCCCGGTGACCGCCGCCGCCGCGGCCATCGCCGGGGAGACGAGGTGGGTGCGGGAGCCGGGGCCCTGGCGGCCGACGAAGTTGCGGTTGCTGGTCGAGGCGCAGCGCTCGCCTGCGGGGACCTTGTCGGGGTTCATGCCGAGACAGGCCGAGCAGCCCGGTTCGCGCCATTCGAGGCCGGCCTCGATGAACACCTTGTCGAGTCCTTCGGCCTCGGCCTGTTCCTTGACCAGGCCCGAGCCGGGGACAACGATCGCCCACTTGACGTTGGCGGCCTTCTTGCGGCCGCGCAGCACCTCGGCGGCGGCGCGCAGGTCTTCGATCCGGCTGTTGGTGCACGAGCCGATGAAGACGTTCTGTATTTCCACGTCCGTCATCTTCGTGCCGGGGGTCAGGCCCATGTAATCGAGCGAGCCTTGTGCGGCGCGCTGCTTGGAGGGATCGGCGAAGCTCTCCGGCGCAGGGACCACGCCGTCGATCGGCACGACGTCTTCCGGGCTGGTGCCCCAGGTGACGGTGGGCTTCACGTCGGCCGCCTGGATGACGACCGACTTGCCGAAAGTGGCGCCGGGATCGGTGGCCAGGCTCTTCCACCAGGCGACAGCCTTGTCCCAGGCCGCGCCGGTGGGGGCCATCGGGCGGCCCTTGAGGTAGGCGAAGGTCGTCTCGTCGGGCGCGATCAGGCCGGCGCGGGCGCCGCCTTCGATCGACATGTTGCAGACGGTGAGACGGCCTTCGATCGACATCTCCTCGAATACCTTGCCGCGGTACTCGATCACGTGACCGGTGCCGCCGGCGGTGCCGATCACGCCGATGATGTGGAGGATCAGGTCCTTGGGCGTGACTCCGGGCGACAGGTCCCCCTCGACCCGCACTTCCATGGTCTTCGACTTCTTCAGCAGCAGGGTCTGCGTGGCGAGCACGTGCTCGACCTCGCTGGTGCCGATGCCGAAGGCCAGCGCGCCGAGGCCGCCGTGGCAGGCGGTGTGGCTGTCGCCGCAGACGATGGTCGCGCCGGGCAGCGAGAAGCCCTGTTCGGGGCCGACGACATGAACGATGCCCTGGGCCCGGTCAGTCGCGCCGAGGTAGCGCACGCCGAATTCGGGCGCATTGCGTTCGAGCGCGGCGAGCTGCTGGGCGCTTTCCGGGTCCGCGATGGGCACACGCTTGCCCGCCGCATCGAGCCGGGGCGTCGTCGGCAGGTTGTGATCGGGCACGGCGAGCGTGAGGTCGGGACGGCGCAGCTTGCGACCCGCCACGCGCAGCGCCTCGAAGGCCTGCGGGCTCGTCACCTCGTGGACGAGGTGGCGGTCGATATAGATCAGGCTGGTGCCGTCATCCCGGGTTTCCACCACGTGGGCGTCCCAGATCTTCTCGTAGAGCGTGCGCGGAGTGTTGGTCATGGTGCGGCCGAACTAGGCAGTGGGGGGCAGATTGACAAGCGCCAAAGGGCCCTAGTGGCGACGGATTGCCAAGCGGTGCATCGTGCCCTAGCCCTCGCCCGTCATTACCATAATGAGGATCCTGAACATGATCACGATCACCATGGAGATGCCGATCAAGCCCGGCATGCTCCCCGCCTTCCAGACGGCCATCGCCGCCGCGATCAAGCAGGCCGCCGCCCGCCCGGGCTGCCGCGGCATTCGCGTGCTTCCGCCCATGCAGGGCGAGGACAAGGCGCTGATCTACGAGGAATGGGACAGCGCCGAAGATCACAAGGCCTACCTGGCCTGGCGGGCCGAGGGCAATCCGGCGGTCGGCATGGCCGAATGCGTCGCGGGTCCGCCGACGGTGCAGTTCTGGGGCGAAGTGATCGCCACGGCCTGAGCACCGGCCGGAACAGGTAAGGGACGCTCCTTGCGGGGCGCCCCTTCGTGTTTGCGCTGAGCGCGGGAGGGCTTACCAGCGGCGGCCGTCGCGCCAGCCGTTGCCGTCGTTCCGCTCGAAGTGCAGGCGGTCCTTGGCCCGGTCGATCCGGTTCTGGAGGATCCGGAACTCGCGGTCATTGAGGCCGTCGCGATTGAACATGCGGAACTGGTCGCGGATGTCGCGGACCTCCCGGCGCAGGCCCCAGGCTTCGCGGTCGGAGATGCGGTCGCGCATGTCGTTGCGGTTGACGCGCTGCTCGAGCATGGCGATCTGGTTGCGGATGGCTTCCGCGCGGGCAGGGGTTTGATGGTTGCCCCAGTCGCGGCCGTGATCGTAGCCGTAGCCGCCGTAAGGCTGGGCCGAGGCGGCGCCCGCCGTGCCGAGCGCGGCGACGGCGGCGAGGGCCGGGACGATGATCTTGGTGAGCTTGTGCATGACCTTCTGCTCCTTGGTTCAAACTGCCGGACGGTGTTCTGTCGGCGTCCGTGAGTTCAGGTTTTACACCTCCAAGATGAACGACAGAGAAATCCTCGGCCTGTGATCGTGTCGTAAAATGTCGCGTTTCGTCGCGGTTTGCGGTAGAGGAGGGCCATGTCTAGCGGTGCTGCAATCCTGATCGTTCTGGCGACTTTCCTCGCGATGGAGTTCGTCGCTTGGTCGAGCCACAAGTACGTGATGCACGGGTTCGGCTGGGGCTGGCATCGCGACCATCACGAGCCGCACGACAAACTTCTGGAGAAGAACGACCGCTATGCGCTGGTCGGCGCGGGGATGAGCATTGCCATGTTCGCGCTGGGCAGTCCGCTGGTGATGGGCGGGTCCGCTTGGGCGCCAGGGACGTGGGTGGGGCTGGGCATTCTGCTCTATGGCGTGGTCTACTCGCTGATCCACGACGGGCTGGTGCACCAGCGGTACTTCAAGTGGGTGCCGCGCAACGGCTACGCCCGGCGGCTGGTCCAGGCGCACAAGCTGCACCATGCGACCATCGGCAAGGAAGGCGGGGTGAGCTTCGGCTTCGTCTTCGCGCGCGATCCGGCGGTGTTGAAGCAGGAGCTGAAGGTGCAGCGCGAGGCTGGGGTGGCGGTGCTGCGCGAATCGCTCTGAATTGGCCGTCAGGGTGACACGAGTGTAACCCTGTGTCCTGTTGAACCTGCGGCTAAGCCGTTGAAATCAAGTGACCTCGGCATGGAGTGCACAAGTGACACTTTTGCGGCGCATTTCTTTCGACGATGTCAAAGAGCAAGCCGTCAGCGGCATTGCTGCCATGGCAGTTTCGGTGGGTGTAGGAAAATGTAGCGGGGGTCGGCGGTCGGCGGGAGCAAAAAGCAGCCAAGCCCCGTGTCAAGCACGGGGCGACGAGTCAGGGCTGCATTTGCATGTGCCGGAAGCTACTCCGGTCGCGTCCAGATCCAGGCGCCGCTGGCGGTACAGGCGACAACCGGAGCCAGCACCCATGGCCAGCCAGCGAAGGCCGCGGACAGTGCGATGGTTGCGGCCATGGCAGTGAGCGCGGCGAGCTTGGCCTTGCGGGAGATGGCGCGGCGTTCGCGCCATTGGCGCAGGGGTGGTCCGTAGCGCGGGTGGTCGAGCAGGCGCTGCTCCCAGGTCGGGTTCGAGCGGGCAAAGCAGAAGGTGGCCAGGAGGAAGAACGGGACCGTGGGGAGCAGCGGCAGGGCGATGCCGAGGATGCCGAGGCCGACCGCGAGCAGGCCCCCGCCGAGCCAGAGCGGACGGGTGAGGGGATTCACCCGGCCGCGTCGTCGGCAGCTGGGCCCGAGGCCAGCCGCGCTGCCGTCTCGCGGATCAGGGCGATCATGTTGGGGACGCCCTGGGTGCGGTTGGAGGAGAGCTGGTTCTTGAGGTCGAAAGGGGCGAGCGCCGCGGCGATGTCGGTCTGGGCGACCTCGGCGGCGGGGCGGTCCTGTACCGTGGCGAGGACCAGGGCTACGATGCCCTTGGTGATCGCGGCGTTGCTGTCGGCGAGGAAGTGCAGGCGGCCATCCTCCAGCTGGGTCGGGTAGACCCAGACCGAGGCCGAGCAGCCGCGGACCTTGGTGGCATCGGTCTTCAGGGCATCGGGCATGGGATCGAGCTCGCGGCCGAGTTCGATCAGCAGGCGATAGCGTTCGTCGCCATCGAGGAACTCGTATTCTTCGCGGATATCGTCGAGCGGGCGCATCGGGCGGCCTCTATCGGGCAGGGCGGAGCGGGGCAAGCCGGGGAAGAGCGTGGGGTGCTTAACGGGGTGGAAACCTGCAATCGATATCTACACGCATCTACTTAGATGGGGGTGCCGAATGTTCAGGGCAGCGCAGTTCATCGTCCGCCACAAGGTCGCGGTCATCGCCGTGGTCGCGGTCGGGTTCATCGTCTTCGGCCGCAATGGCGAGGTCAAGCAGGTCAACCCGTGGGACAGCGACGCGGCGCAGCAGGCGGCGGTCGATTCCAACACGGGCCTCGCCGACAAGGCGATCGGCGCGGCGGCCGGGGCGGCCAAGCAGTATGCCGGGGTCGACGTGGGCAAGGTCCTGCCGGGGAACCTCAAGAAGGATACGGTCGACAACTGGCAGTCGGCCGGGGAAGCGGCCAAGCGCGCCAACGGTAACTGAGCGCTTGCTTTTCGGGCAGCTAACGCCTAACTGCCCATCCATCCCGACATTGTGATGCAACGTCCGGGCTGGCGCCGAAAGGGGCCGGCTCGAAACGGCATTGCAACTGCGGTGCATGGAGACTGCATTGGCCGATATTGCGCGTCTGGTTGAAGTTATCGAACCCGAGGTGAAAGCCCTGGGGTTCGAGCTCGTGCGCGTGATCGTGTTCAAGGGTGGCGAGATCGGGTCGATCAGCGGGGACGACGAGCTGACGCTGCAGATCATGGCCGAGCGGCCCGAGACGGGTCAGCTGGTGCTGGATGACTGCGCGGCGCTCTCCCGCCGGATTTCCGACCGGATCGATTCGCTCGAGGAAGCCGGCGAAGTGCTGATCGACGATGCCTATCGGCTCGAGGTCTCCTCGCCGGGGATCGACCGGCCGCTGACGCGCCTTCGCGACTTTGCCGAGTGGGTGGGGCATGAGGCCAAAGTGAGCCTGACCGCTCCCGTGGACGGCAACCGCAAGAGCCTGCAGGGAGATCTCGTGGGGGTCGAGGGGGAGACGATCCTGCTCGACGACCGCAAGTCGGGGCGGGTTTCCTTCCCGTTTTCTGATATACATTCGGCCAAGCTGGTCCTGACCGACCGGCTGCTGGCCGCCGCCAAGCCGATCGACGCCTCGGGCGCCGACGAGGAAGACATCGAACTCGAAGCCGAGGGTGGATCCCTCGCAGACCAGGAAGACTGACTATGGCCAGTGCGATTTCCGCCAACCGCGCCGAACTGCTGGCGATCGCTAATGCGGTCGCCACGGAGAAGATGATCGACAAGTCGATCGTCATCGAGGCGATGGAAGAGGCGATCCAGAAGAGCGCGCGCAACCGCTATGGCGCCGAGAACGACATCCGCGCCAAGCTCGATCCGCGCACCGGCGACCTGCGCCTGTGGCGCGTGGTCGAGGTGGTCGACGTGGTCGAGGACTACTTCAAGCAGGTCGACCTCAAGGCGGCCGAGAAGCTCCAGCCGGGCGCCAAGATCGGCGACTTCATCGTCGACCCGCTGCCGCCGGTGGACCTCGGCCGCATCGACGCCCAGTCGGCCAAGCAGGTGATCTTCCAGAAGGTTCGCGATGCCGAGCGTGACCGGCAATATGCCGAGTTCAAGGACCGTGCCGGCGAGGTGATCACCGGCGTGATCAAGTCGGTCGAATTCGGCCACGTGATCGTCAACCTCGGCCGGGCCGAGGGCGTGATCCGCCGCGATCAGCAGATCCCGCGCGAGGCCGCCCGCGTGGGCGAGCGCGTGCGTGCGCTGATCCTAAAGGTGGAGCGCCAGAACCGCGGTCCGCAGATCTTCCTGAGCCGCGCGCACCCCGAGTTCATGAAGAAGCTGTTCGCCCAGGAAGTGCCCGAGATCTACGACGGCATCATCGAGATCAAGGCCGCCGCCCGCGATCCGGGCAGCCGCGCCAAGATCGGCGTGATCAGCCGCGATTCGTCGATCGACCCGGTCGGCGCCTGCGTCGGCATGAAGGGCAGCCGCGTTCAGGCGGTGGTCCAGGAACTGCAGGGCGAGAAGATCGACATCATCCCGTGGAGCGAGGACACCGCCACTTTCGTGGTCAACGCGCTCCAGCCGGCCACCGTTTCGCGCGTGGTGATCGACGAGGAAGAGAGCCGGATCGAAGTGGTGGTGCCGGATGACCAGCTGTCGCTGGCGATCGGCCGTCGCGGCCAGAACGTGCGCCTGGCCAGCCAGCTGACCGGTTCGCAGATCGACATCATGACCGATGCCGAGGCGAGCGAAAAGCGCCAGCGCGAGTTTGCCGAGCGGTCGAAGATGTTCGAGGAAGAGCTCGACGTCGACGAGACCCTGTCGCAGCTGCTGGTGGCCGAAGGCTTCAGCGAGCTGGAGGAAGTAGCCTATATCGAGCTGTCCGAACTGGCCTCGATCGAGGGCTTCGACGAGGAGCTGGCCGAGGAACTGCAGAGCCGCGCCGCCGAGGCGCTCGAACGCCGCGAGGATGCGGCGCGCGAGCAGCGCCGCGCGCTGGGCGTGGAAGATGCCCTGGCCGAGATCCCGCACCTCACCGAAGGCATGCTGGTCACCCTGGGCAAGGCCGGGATCAAGACGCTCGACGACCTGGCCGACCTCGCCACCGACGAGCTCATCGCCAAGAAGCGCGTCGAACAGCGCCGCCGCGACAACACCCGGCGCGAACGCACCGAGGACAAGGGCGGCGTGCTCGGCGAATATGGCCTGACCGAAGAGCAGGGCAACGAGATCATCATGGCCGCCCGCGCCCACTGGTTCGAGGACGAAGAGCCTGCATCCGAGGAGGCCGCCGATGCGGATTCCTCACAATGAGCGCCTGAGCTCCGACAGTTCGCCTGATGGCCCGGAAAGGAAATGCATCCTTTCCGGGGATCACGCCCCGCGTTCCGCGCTGATCCGGCTGGCGATCTCGCCGGAGGGTCTGGTGCTGCCCGACGTCCTGGCCAAGGCGCCGGGGCGGGGGGCCTGGCTTGGCGTTTCGCGTGGCGCTCTTGAAAAGGCCATGGCCAAGGGTCACCTCAAGGGGGCGCTGGCGCGCGCCTTCAAGGGCGCGCCGCTGACCATTCCCGACGACCTTCCCGACCGCATCGAAGCCGCGCTGATCCGCGCCTTTACCGACCGGCTCGGCCTCGAGATGCGCGCGGGCAAGCTGCTGGTCGGCTCCGACCGGATCGCCGAGAACGCGCGCGGCGGCAATGTCGCCTGGCTGGCCCATGCGGCCGACGCCGGGGAGGACGGCAACCGCAAGCTCGACCAGGCCTGGCGGGTCGGGCGCGAGGAAGAGGGCTCGGGCCTGCAGGGCCTGCGCTTGCCACTGGACCGGGCGGCTTTGTCTGTGGCATTGGGCCGCGACAACGTCGTCCACCTGGCGCTGACCGATTCCGCGGCGGCCGAACGGCTGAGCGTGGTGCTGGAGAGACTGGTCCTGTTCATGGGCCAGTCCCCCGAGACCGGAACCGAAGATGAGACCGGGCAGGAGGCCCCCATTTCGATGGGTTCCGCCGCGCTCGGTGTGACGACGCATTGATTTTGAAGGACTGTTTGGAACCTATGAGCGAGACCGACAACAAACCGACGCTGGGCCGCAAGCCGCTGGGGCTGAAGCGCTCGGTGGAAGCGGGCGAGGTCAAGCAGACCTTCAGCCACGGCCGCACCAACAAGGTCGTGGTCGAGGTCAAGCAGCGCAAGCTGATCCGCAAGCCGGGCGAGGCCCCGCCGGCCCCCGAGGCCGCGCCCGCCGCCCAGGTGCAGTCCGCGCCGCCGCCGGTCGCCGCGCCGATCCAGCCGCCGCCGCCCCCTGCGCCGCCCGCGGCCAGCCGCGAGAGCCGCCAGGAAATGCAGGCCCGCCTGCTGCGCGAGGCCGAGGAGCAGCGCCTGCGCCTCGCCGAGGAAAACCGCCGCCGCGAGGAGGAAGCCCGCGCCCGTGCCCTGGAAGACGAGCGCAAGCGCGTCGAGGACAAGAGCAAGAGCGAGGCTGCGCCTGCGCTCGCGCCGACGCCTGCTGCGGTCGAAGCCAGGGCGCCTGAGCCTGCCGCTCCGGCCGAAGCGCCGGCGCCTGCCGCCGAAGCCCCGGCCGACACTGCCGCCCAGCCGGTCATCGCGCCGCGCCGGTTCACGCCGGTGCCCTCTGCGCCTGCGCCCAAGCGGCCCGAACCGGCATCTGCCAAGAAGCCCGGCGCGCCGCAGCGCGACCGCAAGGGCGCCGACGAGCGCCGTGGCGGCAAGCTGACCGTTACCCGTGCGCTCAACGAGGACGAGGGCGCCCGCGCCCGCAGCCTCGCCGCGCTCAAGCGCGCCCGCGAGAAGGAGCGCCGCGCGCACTTCGGCGGCCAGCAGCAGCAGCGCGAGAAGCAGGTGCGCGACGTGATCGTGCCCGAGGCGATCACCGTGCAGGAACTCGCCAACCGCATGGCAGAGAAGGGCGCCGACCTCGTGAAGGCGCTGTTCAAGATGGGCATGATGGTCACCGTCAACCAGACGATCGACCAGGATACGGCCGAGCTGCTGGTCGAGGAATTCGGCCACAACATCCAGCGCGTGAGCGAGAGCGACGTCGACATCGACACTGCCGCCGACGTCGACGCGCCCGAGACGCTGAAGCCGCGTCCGCCGGTGGTCACGATCATGGGCCACGTCGACCACGGCAAGACCAGCCTGCTCGACGCGCTGCGCGGCACCGACGTGGTGCGCGGCGAGGCCGGCGGCATCACGCAGCACATCGGCGCCTATCAGATCAAGACCAAGGGCGGTGACCTCATAACCTTCCTCGACACCCCGGGCCACGAAGCCTTCACCGAGATGCGCCAGCGCGGCGCCAACGTGACCGACATCGTGATCCTGGTCGTGGCCGGCGATGACGGGATCATGCCGCAGACGGTCGAGGCGATCCGCCACACCAAGGCGGCCGGTGTGCCGATGATCGTGGCGATCACCAAGGCCGACCGGCCCGAGTACAACGCCCAGAAGATCCGCGAGCGCCTGCTCGAGCACGAAGTCATCGTCGAAGAGATGAGCGGCGACGTGCAGGACGTCGAAGTCTCGGCCAAGAGCGGCGCGGGGCTCGATGCCCTGATCGAGAAGATCCTGCTCCAGGCCGAATTGCTCGAACTCAAGGCCAATCCCGACCGCCCCGCCGAGGCGACCGTGGTCGAGGCCAAGCTCGACAAGGGCAAGGGCCCGCTGGCGACCGTGCTGGTCAACCGCGGCACGCTCAAGGTTGGCGACATCCTCGTGGTCGGCACCCATTCGGGCCGCGTGCGCGCCATGCTCGACGACAAGGGCCGCCAGGTGAAGGCCGCACCGCCTTCGCTGCCCGTGGAAGTGCTGGGCCTCGGCGGCGTGCCGCTGGCCGGCGATACCCTGACCGTGGTCGAGAGCGAGGCCCGCGCCCGCGAGGTTGCGCTCTATCGCCAGGAACAGGCGACGACCAAGCGCACGACCTCGGCCCCGGCCAGCCTCGAGAACATGTTCTCGGCGCTCGCCGCCAAGCAGGCGGTCATCGAGTACCCGGTGGTCATCAAGGCCGACGTGCAGGGATCGACCGAGGCGATCGTCAACGCGCTCAGCAAGCTCTCGAACGACGAGATCAAGCTGCGCGTGCTGTCGTCCGGCGTGGGCGCGATCACCGAGAGCGACGTGAACCTGGCTGCGGCCAGTGGCGCGCCGATCATCGGCTTCAACGTCCGTCCGAACGCCAAGGCGCGCGAGCTGGTCGAACGCAACAAGGTGCGGATGAAGTACTTCGACGTCATCTACCACCTGACGGACGACATCGCAAAGGAGATGGCCGGCGTCTGGGGTCCGGAGCGGATCGAAACCGTGGTCGGCCGCGCCGAGGTCAAGGAGGTCTTCCCGGCCGGCAAGCGCGACAAGGCGGCGGGCCTGCTGGTGGTCGAAGGCTACATCAAGAAGGGCATCCACGCCCGGCTTACCCGTCAGGACGTCATCATCTCGCAGACCGTCATCGCCTCGCTGCGGCGGTTCAAGGACGACGTGCCGGAAGTGCGCGCTGGCCTCGAATGCGGCGTGGTCCTGCAGGATACCAACGACATTCGGCCGGGAGATCACCTCGAAGTGTTCGAGATCGAGATGCGCGACCGGACGCTCTGATGACCTATTACGACAAACCGGTTGACCTACCGGTTTGTCGTATATAGACAAAAGTGCGTGGACATTCGCTATTCCAAGGCGGCACTGAAAGCACTGTTGCGCTCGCACAAGCGGGCGTTGCTCCAGCAGAAGATCGATGAGTTGGCGGACGGGTCATTCGTCACGAATCCCAACGTCATCAAGCTGGTCGGCCGTGAGGAGTACCGTCTCCGGGTCCAGGATTGGCGAGTGATCTTCCGGGTGGATGGGTCGATCCTCGCGATCGAGAAGATTGGCCCGCGCGGCGCAATCTACGAGGATTGATCCGATGACTGCGCAGATGATCGAAATTGCCGGGGCGCAGATGGTTGTGCTCACCCGCAAGGAATTCGATGAATTGACCGAAGCCGCCGAGCACTACGCGGACATCGTTGCCGCCGTGGAGGCACAGAAGCGGCGCGAGGCGGGGGAAGAGTATATTCCCGCCGAGGTCGTCGCACAGCTCGTTGCCGGCGAAAATCCCCTCAAGGTCTGGCGGACCTATCGCGGTTTGTCGCTCGCTGCCCTTGGGCAACTGGTCGGACACCAGGCTTCGTTCATGGGTAAGCTGGAGAAGGGCTTGAACGAGGGCGGTATCAAGCTCTGGCAGTCCCTGGCCAAGGCGCTGAACGTGGATCTGGAAGACCTGCTTCCGCCGCTCGATTGATGCCCCGCTACGTCGCCTTCCTCGGCTCCATCAATGTCGGCGGCAACCGGCTGACCATGGCGGAACTGCGCCATGCGTTGGAGCGGGAGGATTTCGTCAACGTCGAGACCGTGGTGGCGAGCGGCAACGTGCTGTTC
>Ga0068855_100010730_pt1 | contig 11055 bp, 9 predicted proteins | sample KBSCornC52_FD_66592 | JGI IMG/M metagenome (GOLD analysis project Ga0068855, IMG submission 66592) | Corn rhizosphere microbial communities from Kellogg Biological Station, Michigan, USA - KBS Corn C5-2 | ecosystem: Host-associated > Plants > Roots > Rhizosphere > Soil ... | reverse complement strand
TGGAGCGGCTCGATTCGCTGTATCGCGGCCACAGCCCGGAGCCGGCGCTGATTCACGGGGACCTCTGGGCGGGCAATCTCCTGACACTGGGGGACGAGCCGGTCCTCATCGACCCGGCGGTCTACTTTGCCGATCGGGAGATGGAAATCGCCTACATGCAGCTCTTCAGCGGGTTCTCGGAGCGCGTGTTCGCCGCCTACAACTCTGCGTACCCTCTGGACAGCGGGTATGAAGCGCGCCGGCCGCTCCACCAACTCTATCCCCTCCTCATCCACCTGAACCATTTCGGCGAGCAGTACGGCCCGGACGTCGACGCCGTCTGCCGGTTCTATCTTAGCGCATAGGCGGGCAGGCAAATCCCGCGACATCGGTAACCGTGGCCGGGCTTGCACGGTTATAGTCAGTGGATCATGGTACTCACCATTTGGTTTTAGACCATTCGGGCCGGGAGCGGAATCTCCCGGCCCGCCTTTTTGTCGCCGGGTTCGTCTCCGCATCGCCTTCCGCGAATCGCATACAGGGGCGCACAAGCACTTAGGGAGCCGCGTACCAGAGGGAAGCGTCTAGCGCGACCGGCCCCTGGAACCAGTGGCGGACCGGGCGAACCTCATTCCTGCCGGTAGCAACCACTCGCTCCTGTTCACGAACCTCGCACCGTGTCGATTCGGCGCACCTGGTGGCAGCGCGGGTAGTTAACGCAGCCATAGAAAGGCTCTCCTCGCCGCGCACCGCGGGCAGCTTTTCGCAGGACCATCGGGAGACCACAGTTTGGGCAGATGGGCGGCTTCTCGGCAAATGGCGGCCCAGGCGGCGCGGGACTGTACACATCCACAAATTGCGGGGACGGTTGCGAGGATCGATTGAGATATGGGAGGAACGCGGCGTCCAGGTCGCGGACAGCATATCCGACGCTTGCCGGGAACCTTACAAGCGGGAGCTTCGCGGCCGAAAATATCCGCTCAACGATAATATCGCGCCTTTGCCTGTCGTCCCGAAGATGACTGGAGTCATCGAGCTCCACTCCCGCAAGCGGTCGAAGCGTTTCGGGGTCACATAAGACATAATCCACGTGCTTCTGCGCGATGCCGTTGAAAAACTGGACGTTTATGTCGGGACGATGAACGTAGAAGAGGTCTGCAAGCCGCACCTTTGGGCAAAGCACCGCTCGACCTGACAGCGCGGTCATCGCGACGCGATAGAAGGACAATTCGGCCGGCGAAAGGAGCGAGTCTCTGAGCCCATATGGCAACTCCTGCGACGCCCACGCTGGTCCGCTCGATCCTGCTGCCGGCGTCCCCTCATTCTGCACGCGTCGCTCGCCGTTTCCAAGCAGGGACCGCAGCAACGAGATAAGACATCCGTCGGGCCGCCCGTTTACATTCGCCATGGCCATCTGTTCCCACTAACACTTTGCCGATCCGAGCCGCGCGCCGGCAGACGGACAGTCCGGAGGAATCGTCGAAGCCATGCCTCCGCCAGGACGGCTATCAGCGGTGAGTCACGGTGTCGAACTCTGAATTCAGCAATTGACTTCGGGGAGGGCGGGCGCCCGGCCCATCTTTCCTGGCACATGCCTTTCGGTTGCGAGGGCGGAGGAGGACAGGCGGTGGGTTGGACATCCGTTAGGCGTTATGGCAGCAGGCAAGCAACCGGTATCTCCGCGCCGGCAGCGCCGGGGACGAGAATTGATGAATCTCGAGTCGGGCGGCTGACTTGCGCATAACGGCTCCCGAAAGGCTCATTTGGAGCTGCAACAGGGTTTCGGAATAGCTCCACACACAATTCATTCAGATTGACAATCCAGTACTCGGGTATGCCGGCAGCAGCATACAGGCTGCCCTTGAAGCGCCTGTCGTATGCGAGCGAGGCATCAGACACCTCGACAACGAGCACCGCGGATGTTGGGTGATGCGACTTGAACTCATTCATGTGCCCGGCGACCACTGAAACATCCGGTTCCGGATCGCTGTCCTGCCCGAGCGACAGCGGCATCTGAACGCGTACCCAGTACCTGTCATCGAAGATGCGCTCCAACTGTTTCTCTGCCGCTGACACGGCCCAACTGTGCGTGCTTTTCTGAGGCGCCATCTGCTCGACGAGCTCCCCTCCGATGAGTTCCACCCGGTCATCCTCATTGAGGACGCCGGAATCGATGGCGCGATAGTACATTTCGCGCGTCCAGCGGCGCCGCCGGGGCAAGTCTCCAATATGCTCTGAAGCCAGTGTCACCATGCCGACCTCCATCCGTCAGGTCATCAGTATAGGCCAGGACGTGATTGCCGTCAACAGTGACCCGAGGACCGCTTCAACCTCTGCCATTCTATCCTCTTTCCTCTTCCCAGTGCGTTCGGAAGCTGTCGAGCTGGTCGAGCGCATCCGCAAAGTCGCCCCGAAAGCAGATGGCCCGGTCGTCGATGAAGGCGAAGGCCGGCTCCTTGCGGTCCGATACGTCGTCCACCAGCGACTCCAGCCCATTTGCCGTCAGCCAGTCGCGGACGAGCGGCGCATAGACCGTCGTAAAAACGACTATTCGGAAGCCGCGCTGACGGAGCCCGAGGAGGAAGTCGCGCGCGCCGGGCCTCGGCGGGGTCAGGCTCGCCTCCGCCGTGCCCTTCCAGCCGGTGTACTGGTCCAACACGCCGTTCATATCCACGCAGACGGTCTTCATCGATTCGTGTTCGCTCTCAGCTCCGCCGGGAGGGTACAATGAGCCATCTCTGCCCGCGATACCTAACCAGATTTCTCGCTGCCAACAGGATACCTTCCGATGGAGATTACGCTCGAATCGACGCCTCTGATCGAGACCGCCGCGGACGCGGTCGTGGTCGGCCTCTTCGAAGGCGAGCCGCCGGATGGAGATGCGGCCGAGATCAACCGCGCGCTGGGCAACCAGATTTCCGAGATTGCCGGGCTGGGCGGCGACGGCGAGCTGACCGGAAAGAAGGGCGAGATTGCGCTCTTCTACACGCAGGGGCGGATTCCGGCGCGGCGGGTCGCGGTAGTCGGCCTCGGCAAGCGCGCCGAGCTGAACGCGAACGTTCTGCGTGAGGCATCCGGCGCGGCGGCGCGATTCCTGCGGGACAGGAAAGTGAAAACGGTCGCGACGGCGCTCCATCGCGTCTTCTCGGCAAAGAAGCAGACGAAGGACGAGGGCGGCCCGTTCGCGGCGGCAATAGTCGAGGGCGCGATTCTCGGAATGTGGGAGCCCGGAAGCTATCAGGCCGAGACCGAAAGGAAGGGCTCTCTGGACCGTCTGACGCTCGTCGAGCCGGACGAGAAGCGGACGGAGATGGTGAGCGGCGGAATGGAGCGCGGCAGGACGCTCGGCGAATCGGCCAACTTGGCGCGGACGCTGGTGAATGAGCCCGGCAACGCGCTGCCGCCGGAGGCGGTCGCCGATCGCGCGAAGCAGATCGCATCCGAGGCCGGCCTCTCCATCGAGATACTGGACGAAGACGTCATGTTCCGGCTCGGAATGGGCGCGATTCTGGCGGTGTCTGTCGGGTCCGAGAACCGTGCGCGGCTGGTAATTCTAAAGCACATGCCGAATCCGGGCGAGCCAGCATTGGCGCTGGTCGGCAAGGGGATTACGTTCGACACGGGCGGAATCTCCATCAAGCCGACCGAGGGCATGGGCGCGATGAAGGGCGACATGGCGGGCGCGGCGGCCGTGCTGGGCGCCATGCGGGCCATCGCGCTGCTGAAGCTACCCGTGAACGTAGTAGGATTGGCGTCGTGCGCGGAGAACATGCCGGATGGGAAGGCGTACCGCCCCGGCGACGTGGTCACGTGCATGAACGGCAAGACCGCGGAGATCATCACGACCGACGCCGAGGGCCGACTCGTCCTGGCGGACGCACTGACTTATGCGGTTCGGAACTTACGGGCGGAACATGTCGTAGATGCAGCTACGCTTACGGGCGCATGCGTCATCGCGCTTGGCCACACGACCACGGGCGCGGTATCCAACAACGCGGAGCTGATGACCGCCGTGAACCAGGCCGCCGAGGCCGCCGGGGAGTATGTGTGGGAGCTTCCCCACCACGAAGAGTACAAGAAGCAGATCAAGAGCGACATCGCGGACCTGAAGAACAGCGGCGGGCGACCAGGCGGGGCGATCACCGCGGGCCTCTTCCTGCGCGAGTTCGTGGACGAGACGCCGTGGGTCCATCTCGATATCGCGGGCACATCCACCACGGACGGCACGCCCGCGCTTGCGAAGGGACCGACCGGCGTGATGGTGAGAACCTTCGTCAAACTCGCGGAGTCGCTGCAACAGAGCTGAGGATTCTCACCACGAAGGCGCGAAGACGCAAAGCGCGCGAAGAACGTCAACGGCGGGATTCTTACCGCGAAACACGCGAAAAGACGCGAAAAAGGACTAATGTATCTCTCGCGGTTCTCCGTGTGCTCCGTGGTTCAGATCGCTCTTGACGTTCTTTGCGCTCTTCGCGTCTTCGCGGTGAAGCTGCCGTATTTACGGAGTGCTGCGTGACTGATTTTCATCCCTCCGCCAGAGCCGTGCTGGAGGACCTGCGCAAGAGATACCCGCGGACCCGGTTCCTCGCGCTCGGCCAGACGGTCTGGTGGGACGAGCCGATGAAGGCGGCGCTCCGTCTCATGCTGGACGAGATGGGGCTCGGCGGCACGCTCGTTCTGGGCGTCCACGACACGGACTATTTCGCCAAGGCGCACATCCGCACGACCCCCTCCTCGCGATTCGAGCTGATGCCGCACAATGACGGCTCGACGAAGGACCTCTGGTCGGCGGCGGGCGAGATATCACGGCTGTTCGGCTCCGAGACCTTCCCCACGCGGCAGGATTATCATCGCCATCACGTGCCTCTGAAGCGGCTCGCGGCGCGGCAGCCCGACGCCGACGAATTTGTTGACGAGGCGACTGAGGCGTGGGGCTGGCGAGGACTGGTCTACACCGGATCGCGCGACCTGATTGTCCACCGCCTGCCGCTGGCGGACATGGGCGGCTCGCTCGACCAGATGCTCTCCTATGGCTTCGATGGCACGCAGGAAGCGCTGGTCGACGCCTGCTGTCGCGAGGAGGCCCGGCGGTTGTCCGAGCGCCTCCTACAGATGGTCGCGGACTTCCGCGACGCGAATCCCGGCACGTATCTCTCCAACCTCTACCGCCGCCTCTTCCCCGCCCTCTTTGAGCTGATGCTCGGCGCTCCGCCAAAGGACACCGAGGTCGACTGCACCGGACACCTGCTCATCCTGAGCCCCGAAACGGCCCACCTGCCGCGATTCGAGTTCGTGGACTTGTTCCTGAATGCGAAGACGCGGGCGCTGGCGGCGCGAGCCTACAACGAGGCGGTCGCCGGGAGCGAGATCTATACGCTGGACCGCTTCGGACTCGGCGCGCTGCCATTCGACCTCATCCTTCCGGAACATGGCCGCGGCACGCTGAGGGTGACGCTTCGCGCGATTCATGTCGAGACCCGCAGCCCGCTCCGAATCCCGTTGAAGCGGCCCATCACGTCGATTCACGAGTTGGCGGAGGTGCTGACGCGGGAGTTCGGCAACCACGTGACGCTGGTGGGCAAGGCTGTGGCGCTCATCTCGATGCTGGCCCGCGAGTTCCTGTTCGTGTTCAACGAGGAGGGCTCGGGATACGTCACGCGGACGCGCCGCATGAACGACATGCTCCGCGCGAACGGCGTTCCGCTTGAGATGCACCCCATCGTGCGGCTGAAGTACCATACGTGGGACGCGATGGAGGCGGCGGGCGCAACGCTGACAATGCCGGACCATCTCACGGCGGCGTTCGGGCAGCGAAAGATACCGGCGGAGGATTTCGCGAAACGGTGGCGGACGGTGGTGGAAGAGCAGAACGGGACACTGGTCCGGATTCAGGCGCTGACGCGGCTGAGGGATCTTATTGCATATCTCGCGGAGCGGCAGGGCGCGGAGTGGCCTGAGCGACTTGCGGCCTACGAGCAGGCAAAGGAGCGGCTCTGCGGGGTTTGGGCGGAGGCTGAGACGATTCAGGAGACGGTCGACGGGATGTACCGGGAGCTGGCGGATGTGAAGGCGCGGATCGTGGCTACGGAGAAGGCGAAGGGTGATCACTTCCGCGCCACGAGCGATTGGACCCCGGAGCAGGAGGCGATTCGGGCCGGGTTCGACCGCCGGATTCAGGAACTGCTATCGACGCGGCGGTCGCTGCTCGAGCGAATCGCCGAAGCGAAGGTGCGTCGGCTCGCCATCGAGCGCGGGGGGAAGGCCGCACGGATTCGTGAGGAGATCGAGCGAATCGAGATGGAGGCCGGCATGGCGCGGCTGAATCTCGTGCGGAACGCGATACTCACCTGTTCCGGCCTGGTCCATACCGAGCACCGGCCCGCGGCGTGGTGGCTCCCCATGGTCGACTGCACCGGCCGCTGGTTCGACCGCGTGGCTCGGACGACCGAAGTCTACCTTCAGCCGCTCCTCACGGAATGATGCGCCAACCGGGCGCTATAGATTAAGCTCCATGCCGTCGTAGCCGACCTGGATTCCGTGGGGGTTGAAGAGCGATTCGAGCTCCTCGTGCAGAAGCCCGCCGAGGTGCGAGAGGTGCGTCGTGACGACCGGAGCGGACGAATCCATGATTCCGTTCGCCACCAGCCATTCGCGCATGTCGATGACCTGCCGCACGTTCATGTGACCGCTATAGCCCCCCTCTACCGGACCCTTCGAGCACTCGATTACCGCCCCGTCGATCTTCCAGCCCCGCAGGAAGTCCCACGTCTGATCGCTGTACCAGCCCGTGTCAGAGGCATAGAGGAGGGTCCTGGCGCCATCTGAAAGTAGATAGTTGAAGCAGATCTGCTTCGGGTCATGGCTGGCGAGGATCGGCGTGACATGCCACCGGCCGAACTCGACGGTCTTCCAGGGATCGATGGCCTGGAGAGAGAGCGGCAGCGGCTCCTCGCCGAGCTGGGCGCAGATCTTCTTCACGGTCGTGCGCGGTGCGAGGATTTCAAGTGGCCTCTCGACTGTGTGCGGGATGAACATCCACGAGAGATACTGGAGCTCATAGCCGGCGCAGTGGTCGTCGTGGGCGTGGGTAAAGAGGAGATGCCGGACAGCCGACATGTCGAGCCCGTGGGTCAGGGCATGATGGTGCGTGTCGGGCGGGAGGTCGATCTTGAGCGCGCCGTCGATCAGCGCAGACGTCCGGGAGCGCAGGTTCTTTCCACGGAGCTGTCGGGACCGGCGGCAGACATCGCAGTCGCAGAAGAGTCCTGGCCACCCCTCCGCGGATCCCGTTCCGAGGAGTTGAATTCGCATTTAATGTCCCTCGCTTCGCGCCGACTACCCCGAACTGGATCGACGTCCTTTACATGATTCTATTGCAGTAACTCTCCCGCGGCAAGCTGTATTGCTCACACCGCCTGTGTGATATTCGTAACACCGCACGTTCGCGGGTGATTCAGAGAAAATCGCCGAACGGGTCGAAAATGCGGCCGCACTGCTCACAGCGCGTCGCGTTCTCGGCCGCGACGGTCTTGCAGCGCGGGCAGAGGTGGAGCTTGACAGGAAACCTGCCACACTGCGGACACTTCTTCGTATCCGCGAAGACGAGCGCGCCGCAATGGTCGCAGGCCCTTGATGACTCCGTGTCCATGCTCATTAGACGGGCCAGTCACCGCGAAAGCGGCTTGAATTCACCGTTGACGTTACACGCGGCGGAGGAGCAGGCCGCTCCAGAGCTTCGGGTAGAAGAACGTCGATTTTGGCGGCATCTTGTCTCCCGCTGCGGCTACCTGCCGGACCTCGTCGGCGGAGGGGAGGTTGAGCAGGAGCGCAATCTGGTATTCGCCACTGTTGACCCGCTCGATGGCGTCGTCGCGGTCTCGCGTGTACCCGATGTCCGGCGTCGTGGCGAGGCTGGCCGCCGGAATGCCGAGCGACCGCTCCAGCACGAGCGCCTGGAGGATGGAGACGTCGAGCTGTTTCCAGCAGTCGGCGTGTCCCTCGACCGCGGCATCCATGACAGACGGATCGCGCAGGGTCAGGATCCAGGCTTTGTCGCGCATGAAGACGCCGAATCGGTGAACGCCCGCGGACGGATCGCCCTTCATCCGGGTATCCAGGTCCTGCGGATGGACGGGCTCGATGTCGAAATAGCGCTCGAGCTGGAGGTAGAGCTCGGCGATGCGACTTCCCGGCACGTTCCGCACGAGCCGGTGGGTCGGCAGGACGACGATGCCGGGGTCGGTGAAGGCGGTAAGGACGATAAGCAGGTAATCGTAGGGACGGGCTGTCGGGTCGTCGGGTCGCTGGGTCGGTGGGGCTGACTTGCGGCGCTCATCGCGGTAGGTCAGGCCGGTTTCGTAGCGGTGGTGGCCGTCGGCGATCCAAACCTGTCGCGGCGCGAGGAATCGCTGCGCGTGGGAGATCGCGCCAGGGTCCGCCGCGCGCCAGACGCGATGGCTGTCGCCTCCGCTGTGCGCTTCCAGCATGGGCTTGTCCTGCGCAATTCTGTCGTAGAGCGCGCCCAGCTCGCCCTGCTCGTCCTCATAGAGGCCGAAGATGGGCTCCGGATTCGCGCTGGTGGCGCGCATTAGCCTGAGCCGGTCCTCTTTCGCCTTCGTGCGCGTCTCTTCGTGGGGAAGGACGACGCCGGCTTCGTAGGGCTCTAGCTTGATGGCGCAGAAGAGACCGCTGCGGGTATACCGGTGACCGTCGGCGGGGTTCGTGAACTCCTGGCGGTAGAGGTAGAGCGCCGGCTCGGGGTCCTCGACCAGAATGCCGGAGGCGAGCCACTCGTTCAGGAAGGCCGCCGCGCGCGTGTAGGGGCTGGACGATTCCCCGTCGCCGTGCTCCGGCCGGTTCAGCATTACGCGAACGAAATTGAAGGGACTGGCGGCGTAGAGCGCGTCCTGCTCGTCGGGTCCAAGTACGTCGTAGGGCGGGCCGACCACGCGGTCGATGTCGACTTTTTCGGGACTATAGTGCATGCCGTGGAACGGGGAAATCTCGGCCATGAGCCTGCTGGAGCCTTTCGCAATGATATCCGGCGAAGCGCCGCTTGTGCGGCCCCGGCGCCCTTGCTATAATACCCCAACGGCCCGACGACCCAACGACCGGACGACCCATGCCCACTGGACTCTATCTTCCCGAGGACCCGGACTACACCGTAGTCGACAGCGTGCGCGATTCCGTGCGGTTCGCGCACTATTGTCTCGAGCCGTCGAATCACGGGAAGTGGGCGGCGCGGTCGAGCGCGGTTGGGCCGGACGGGCGCCCGGTTGCAGGCCATCCTCTGGCGAATCTGGAGGGTCCCGGCGGCGAGGCGAATGCACTGGGCGGCGCGCTGACGCTCTACCGGTGGGCGCGGTTCGACCAGAACCACATTCTGGAGAAGGTGGCGCTGGGGCTGCTCGACCACGTGCTGGATGACGGGTTCGTTACGGGTGATGGCCCGGTCCGGCCCTGGCGGGACATGGAGACCGGCAAGTTCCGTCTGAATGCGGCGGGCGAGGAGGGGTGGTTTTCGCCGGCGGAACAGGCGCGAATCGGGCTCCAGATGGGCTGGTGGGCGGACGCTCTGCCGGTGGCGGACGGACGGACAGAGCGGCTGCGCGGGCTGGCGGCGAGGCTGGGTGAGATTGTCAGAAACAACCTTGCGGACAAGGCGGAGTGGCTCCCGGCGCGGCGATCTGTGCGAGGCGACTCCGAGGGGACGGCCGGTGCCGAGGGGCTGTACGCGGCGTGGCTGTTCATGGAGTTGGCCGAGCGCGGACTTGGAGACTGGCTTGAGCCCGGGCGCGAGCTGCTGGATTCGTTCATGCGGCGCGGCGGAATCTACGGATGGGAGGGCGACGGCGACAGCTCTCGCGGTCGCGCGCTGGTGATCCGCGTGCTGCGGCGCGCGGCGGAGCGGTACCGGGATCCTTCGTTCGGCGACTTCGCGCTCCGGGAGATCCTCCCTCCGCTGGAAGCACGGCTCCTCCGGGCCGATCTCTCCGGATTGCCGACGATGGGGCTGGTGACGGCCGGGCCGGACCCCAGCGTCGCCCTGATGGCTGACGCGGCGGAGTGCTCGCTCGCGTGTCAGGAGGCATCCGAAGCCAGCGGCGATCGGAACCAGCTCTGCGAGGGCGTGACGATGCTCCGTGCAATCGCGCGCGTCCACCACTTGCAATCCGAGCCCCACGGCTTTCTCGCCGCGGGGCTCGAACTCTCGAATGAGCCGGTCGCCGGCGTGCGGGCCGACTCCGTCACATCCCCCCTCTACAGCAACCTGCTTCACGTCAACGCGGCGCTGCACTATCTGTCGCGCCGCGTCATTTAGGTGCTGTCAGGGCTGCGCCGGTGGTTCGGCGGGAGGCTCGACGACTGGCTCTGCTGGCGGGACCGGCTCCACGGGCGCAACCGGGGCGGTGGGTTCGACCGATGCTGCAGGCGGCGCGGCGGGCGGCGTCGGCTCGACCGTCGCGGCAGGCGCGTAAGGTGGCGCGTAAGCGCCCGGGCCGCCCGAATACCCGCCGGCCGCCGGGAAGAAGTCACGGTAGATGAGCGCCTCCGCGACAAATACCATCGGAATGGTGACAAGGGTGCCCAAGCCACATGGGATGGCGCTCACGAGAACGATAATGCCCGCAACGAAGATAAACAGGACCGCCATCAGGAGGTCCGTCTTCATCGCGTTCATGCTGGAGCTGAGTGCCGCGGCCGCGTCCATACGCTGATCCGCTATGAGAAACGGCATCAGGAGCAGAAGCCCGGACAGAATGATGCCGGGGAGTATGCATAGCACGAAGCCGATCATCGTCAGCAGGCTGTAGAGGACTGCTCCCAGCGCCACCGCGCCGATCACGTCGGTGACGCTAAAGAGGTCGCCGACCTGCACCTGCTCGCCGCGCACCTGCCGAACGGCCATTCGCGCCATGCCGCACTGGAAGAAGAACGAGATAATCCAGCTTCCAACCGTGGCCACTCCCTGCGCTCCCATGCTGTGGCCCGCTATAATGCGGAGCAGGAGATTGAGACCGACGACGCATACCAGCATTATCACGGTGGCGCCGACCCACGTCCCAATGTTCGACT
>Ga0068855_100010728_pt1 | contig 11056 bp, 10 predicted proteins | sample KBSCornC52_FD_66592 | JGI IMG/M metagenome (GOLD analysis project Ga0068855, IMG submission 66592) | Corn rhizosphere microbial communities from Kellogg Biological Station, Michigan, USA - KBS Corn C5-2 | ecosystem: Host-associated > Plants > Roots > Rhizosphere > Soil ... | reverse complement strand
AAGGAGGTATTGGCATGAGGATCGTGTGTTTGGGAGGTGGTCCCGCCGGTCTGTATTTTTCGATCCTGGCTAAGAAAGCAAATCCATCGTGGGATATCACAGTGGTCGAGCGCAACGCGCATGACTCCACGTTCGGTTGGGGAGTTGTGTTCTCGGACCGCACGATGGATGGGTTCCGGACCGCTGACCCAGAGACGCACGCCGGAATCACGCAGGCGTTCCACCACTGGGACGATATCGACGTTTTCTTCAAGGGACGCAAAATCACCTCCGGCGGGCATGGTTTCTGCGGCATCAGCCGGATCCGCCTTCTCAATATTTTTCAGGAGCGGGCCCGGCAACTCGGCGTGCAATTGTGCTTCAACAACGAGGTGAAGGACCCGGACGATTACGCAGCTTCCTTTGATCTCGTGATTGGGTCCGACGGGATTTTCTCCAACACCCGCCATAAGTACGAGACAGTTTTCAGGCCTAACATCGACATTCGCAAGAACCGATTTATCTGGCTCGGTAGCAAGAGGAAGCTTGATGCGTTCACTTTCGACTTCAAGGAAACCGAGTGGGGCTGGTTCAACCTGCACGCCTACCGATTCGACGAGGACTGGTCGACGTTCATTGTGGAGACGCCGGAGAAGAACTGGCTCGCGGCGGGTATCGACGCCATGGATTCGAAGGAATCCATCACGTTTTGCGAGAAGTTACTCGCCGAGCGGCTGGAAGGCAGCCGGCTCATGTCGAACGCGACGCATCTGCGGGGCTCAGCCATGTGGCTGAAGTTTCCGCGCGTGCTATGCGAAAGGTGGTTTCACAAGAACATTGTCCTGATCGGCGACGCAGCCCATACGGCGCATTTCGGCATCGGTTCGGGAACCAAGCTGGCCATGGAAGACGCCATGGCTCTTGCGCGGGTCTTGTCGGACCACACAGACGGGGATGTCGAGAGCGCGCTGGCCCGTTATCAGGAGGAGCGCGAGATCGAAGCGCTCAAGTTGCAAAGCGCCGCTCGCAACCGCATGGAGTGGTTTGAGCAGGTCGAGCGCTACGTGCATCTGGAGCCCGAGCAGTTTGCCTACAGCCTGCTGACCGGGAGCCAGCGCATCGGGCATGAAAATTTGAAGCTGCGGGATGCGCAGTACGTAGAGAAGATGGAGCAATGGTTTGCTGCACGGAGTGGCGTTACGCACGCGGTGCCGCCGATGTTCACTCCATTCCAGGTGCGCAGCGTTACGTTAAAGAATCGCGTCGTAGTCTCACCGATGGCCATGTATATGTCGACCGACGGCGTACCGGGAGATTTTCATCTAGTTCATCTGGGATCCCGCAGTATCGGCGGCGCCGCACTAGTAGTGACGGAGATGACCTGCGTCTCCCCGGAAGGCCGCATCACACCGGCCTGTCCAGGAATCTGGAACGAAAAGCAGATGCTCGCCTGGAAGCGCATCGTCAATTTCGTGCATCAGAACTCAGATGCCAAAATCGCTTTGCAAGTGGGGCACTCAGGCCGTAAAGGATCGACCCGACGCGGCTGGGAAGGAATGGATATGCCTCTCGAAACAGCCAACTGGCCGCTCGTTTCGGCGAGCGCGATTCCTTACATTGAGGGCGTCTCGGAGGTGCCGCGTGAAGCCACGCGAGACGATCTGATGCAGATTCAGGCACAGTTCTTGCGGTCGACAGTTCTAGCCCAGGAAGCCGGCTTCGACTGGCTGGAGCTGCACTGCGCGCACGGATATTTCCTGTCGAGTTTCATCTCGCCGCTCACAAACATGCGCACCGACGAATACGGAGGCTCGCTCGAGAACCGCTGCCGTTATCCGCTCGAGGTCTTCCGTGCCATGCGCGCTATCTGGCCGGCGGAGAAGCCAATGAGCGTGCGTATCTCCGCGCACGACTGGACCCCGGGGGGACTCACTCCGGAAGATGCCGTCATTGTCGCCGAGTACTTCAAGGAAGCCGGAGCCGACGTCATCGATTGCTCCTCCGGCCAAGTCAGCAAGGCCGAAAGGCCCGTCTATGGGCGCATGTTCCAGGTGCCCTTCTCCGATCGCATCCGCAATGAAATCGGCATTCCGACGATCGCAGTGGGTAATATTTTCGAAGGCGACCATGTAAACACGATCATTGCGGCCGGCCGCGCCGATCTGTGTGCTCTCGCCCGTCCGCACTTGGCCGATGGGGCCTGGACGCTGCACGAAGCGGCCAAGCAGAATTTCCCCGACGTGTGTTGGCCGTCGCCGTACATGGGCGGGAAAGTGCAACTCGAACGCAACCTCGCCCGGGCGGCGCAGCTGAGGCTCCAGGTGTGAGTGAGTCGTTACCCGGCGCCGGATCAATCTCGGGCAAGCATGCCGTTGTCACCGGCGGCGCGCGCGGAATCGGAGCCGCGGTCGCAGCGGCGCTGGAATCGGCCGGTGCAAACGTGACCGTGGTCGGTCGTAGCACAGAGCCATTTGCCGTCGATGTCTCGGACTGCGACGGTGTTCTGAAAACGTTCGAGAGCATCCGGGCTGGGATCGGTCCCATCGATATCCTGGTGAACAACGCGGGCCAGGCCGTGTCGGCTCCCTTTCTCAAAACCACACCGGAGCTTTGGCGCCGGATGCTCGCCGTCAACCTGGATGGCGCCTTCCATTGCACGCAGGCGGCTCTGCCCGGCATGATACGGGCCGGCTGGGGACGGATTGTAAACATCGCTAGCACCGCGGGGCTCATTGGGTACCCGTACGTCACTGCCTACTGTGCGTCCAAGCACGGCCTTATCGGCCTCACCCGAGCGCTCGCTCTCGAACTCGCCTTGAAAGGTATCACCGTCAACGCGGTCTGCCCCGGCTACACGGAAACTGATCTCGCCATGGACGCTGTGAAGAACATTGTTGTCAAGACCGGCCGTACTGAACAAGACGCTCGCGCCGAGCTCACCAAGCGTAATCCACAGAAGCGCATGGTGATGCCTGCTGAAGTCGCCAACGCCGTCGCCTGGCTGTGCATGCCCGGCAGCGAGTCAGTCACCGGCCAATCGATCGCCGTCGCCGGCGGTGAAGTTACGTAGGCTTTGAAAGTGAATGGCCGGAGCAGGGGATAAGCCTCCGCCAGGAAGCAAGCTGAACGCCGATTCAGGGCCGAGACCAGACCGGGGCCGGAATCGAGTTGAGGCCCACCGGCAAACTTATTTCACTTGGTTTTAGATTGCTATATAATGCCAGTCGACACACAGGAAGAAGACAAAAGTGATGGTAACGGCAATCATCTTAATTAATACCGAAAAAGGCCGATCTCCAGAAATCGCTCAGGCTTTGATCGAGTTGCCCGGAATAACGGAAGTCTACTCCGTCGCTGGTCCATATGACTTAGTTGCCCTTGCGCGGGTACGAGAACACGAACTACTTGCTGACTTGGTAACTGGACCCTTGCAGAAAATACCGGGCATTGCGTCGACCAACACGTTGATTGCTTTCCGGGCTTACAGTCGGCGCGATCTGGAGGCCCTGTGGGACATCGGCAATGAAGAGTCCCTTCGGTCTGGCTAATGGCTGCGGACTCAAGAAGATGGATGCCCGCGACTCGCGTCTTGCGAGAAGGCGTGCTGAAGAAATGGCTCACAAGAATATAGCTCTCATCGGCAAATAATGGCATCACTCTTCTGATAACAATGTCAGACTACAGGGAGTATTTGCCGCCGCAGGATTTGTGGCCGGATCTTATCTTTTCCCTGCCTCAATTTCAATACCCTGAAAGATTGAACGTCGCTGTCGAGTTGCTTGACAAGCACGTTCTGAATGGAAGGGGAGAAGCCACCGCAGTCTGGTTTGAGAACGAGAACATCTCCTACGTGGAGTTGGAGAAGCTCACCAACCAAATCGGGAATGCATTAAAGGGGCTCGGCATAGGTCCTTCAGATCGGGTCGCTTTACGGATGCTCAATTGCCCAGTTTTTGTCGCGGCGTGGCTTGCGATTCAAAAGATCGGCGCCGTGGGCGTTGCCACCATGCCAATGCTGCGTGCGCGCGAACTGGCCTTTATCTTCAATGATTGCGGCGTCAAAGTATGTTTGTGCGACGTGGATCTCGTTGAAGAGCCCGCGCGCGCCCGGGCCCAGCTCGATCAGCCCATCAAAATCGTGACTACCGGTACGGTAACAGTAGACGAATCTGATGCACGGCTTGAAGCGTTGCTTTCGGCGGCCTCCGAGAATCTCGAAGCCCACCCATCGCGACGGGAAGATCTCGCGCTGATAGCCTATACCTCGGGAAGCACCGGAGTTCCAAAGGGCACCACCCACACCCCTCGGGACATCCTGGCTGCCGCCGACGGATATGCTCGTTCGATTCTTCACCCCACGCCGAATGACATCTTCAGCGGACACCCTACAATGGCATTCACCTTCGGCTTGGGCGGCCTGCTGATTTTCCCGCTTCGTTTTGGGGCCTCAGTCGCTCTGTTGGAGCGTTTTACGCCCGTTATGCTCATTGAAGCCGCCTCGCGCTATCGCGTAACCATCCTGTTCTGCGCAGCTACTACCTACCGGATGCTGTTGCAGAATCCCGCCCTGAATGGCGCCGACCTGAGTTCAGTACGTCTATGCATCAGCGCCGGTGAGACACTCCCCGCCGCCGTATGCACGGAGTGGCTGCGCCGAACCGGCATCGAAATTCTCGATGGACTTGGCGCCACTGAGATGTTCCATATCTTCATTTCCTCGCGGTCCGGCGATACGCGAGCCGGAGCCACCGGACAACCTGTTCCCGGTTATGAGGCTAAGATCGTTGACGAACAGTTTCGGGACGTGCCCCCAGGTATTCCGGGTCTTCTCGCCGTTCGCGGGCCCACGGGCTGCCGCTATTGGCGCAATAATGATTTGCAACGCCGTTACGTTCGAAGTGGCTGGAATGTGACCGGTGATGTCTATCTTCAAGACGCCGACGGATACTTTTGGTACCAGTGCCGCAACGACGATCTGATTATATGCGGCGGATACAACATCGCTGGTCCTGAGGTCGAACGTGTTTTGCTGGAGCATGCTGCCGTGCTTGAAGCAGCTGTCGTTGGCTCTCCTGATCCCGTCCGTGGCATGATACCGAAAGCGTTCATCGTGCTTCGCTCGGGCGTGATTCCCGGCGACGGCTTGGTCAAAGATATGCAGGACTATGTCAAGCGCGAGCTTGCTCCATTCAAGTATCCCCGCGAAGTCGAGTTCGTTTCCGACTTGCCAAAAACCGAGACCGGTAAGATCCGGCGCGCGGAACTGAGGCAGCGCGAAATCGTCCGCAAAATAGTTACCCCTTAGTTCCGCGGGATTCAGTCATGAGTGTCGAGACTGCGGGCTTACGGATGCTGGCGGCTAACTGAATGGACCGCGGACGAGATCGAGCAGTATCTTCGGCGGCGGCTCCGCAGCGTGCCCGGGTTAAGACTGGTTCAGGTTTCAACGAACTGCTTCGCGATCTTGTTCCACGCCTCAGGGAACAATCCACCGAGGCCCTCCACCGCGCCTTGGCAAACTTTAGTGAGATCGGCGATGGTCTTATATGCATCGTGGGAGGACATCAGGATCGAGCCTCTTTTGAGCGGACTGATAATTGCCTTATGCCGTCGAGCAAAACGCGGGTTGCCCGACAGTCATCCTCGTTGTAGACAAGGATTTGTTTCCGTACGGTCGGATCGCGTTGCTTGACCCAGCGATCAAACCATTCGATAGACGCCGCTCCCGAGGGGTGTGGATCATTCCAGGTAAAGCCGAGATACTTGGCAAGGGTTTTAATGGAAAAATCACGCGTCGGCCACTCGGTTGATTTCAAGACAACATCAAAATAGAGATCAACCGCCACTGCCGGATCAAAGATCGCTTCGATTTCGGCTTCGGTGCAGACGTGAGGGTATTTCTTGCGAAGTGCCCTGTAAACCGTGCGTTCGTATTTAGAATAATAATAGATCGCGCAAGGTTGGGCGCTTTGGATATAACGGACGGCATCTGCGAATGCCCTTTCCTCAGCCTCCTCTATTGGGTCTTCTGCAAGGAAAAATACGAACCGTTCCGTGGCATTGTCACCATCGCGGCGCTCGACGAAGCCGTGCAGGTAGCAGATGTCCCGCATCGGATCGACCTCAATATCAAAGAATAGTTCCCGCGCGGCGGACGGAAAGACCACTGGCGCTCGAAGATAAGGCTTGGCGCCCGTGGTTAGAAGCTGCGCGCGGGCCTGAGCCTTGGCAAGGGTCGCTAGGCCGATGCCCGGAAATACCGTCTTCTGCCCATTGATAAAATTGTCCACATTGGCCTCGGCTAACTCCCGAATGGAGTGGACCTGGTTGAACATTACGTCTCGTTTTGAGCGACCAAGTTCCGGGATAAGAGTGAGGTCATTCGCGGTTTCCAGCACGTCAATGCACGCCGTATACCATAGGCAGCTTTTGCAGATGCCAGAGGCATAGGCAGGCAGCGTCCTCTTTTTGCCGCCCACAATCGCTCGGGCTTCGGCGAGACACTCTTGGTAGTAGTCCCAGAGTCGTTGAGACTTCCCATTGCCGCCGTCCGCTTCGAAATCGTACAGAACCTCCCTGCCGTGAATATCCCAAACAAATGCCCGCCGTCCTGGTGAGCGCCCGAGTCGTTCTAGAACGTCCGTGTATAGGGCAAGCTGCACAGCATAGTGTTTTTTGGGCTTCCCTTCGCTCTCATCAGTGGCCCCTTCCTCTCCCGCGCCGGACTTGATATCGCCAGCAACATAGCCAGTTCCCTCTCTCCGCAGAAGATCGGGCTCGCCGAGCAAGTCGCCGCTAATTATACGACCGCTGTAGATTAGCTCCGCGCCATCTTCCATCGCCGCGAGTGTCTGCCGCTCCCTTTCGTCGCCACGGCAGTGGGAAAGATCGAGAAAAGTACCGCTGATTCTCTCGATAACCTCATCTTCGTGTGCTGCTCCTCGTTCCCAAAGGAGTTGCACAAAGGGACTTGCTTTGTCCCGCTTTGTTGGGTCTGCAAACAAATCCATCCATACGCGATGGGGGCAATGCACGAGGTCATAGAGCATTGACGCGGTGATGGCAGGGTTGACCTCCGGAGTGAGAATTTCCTTAATAACCACAGCACACACCTGTAATTAGTCTTTGAATAGTGAGCCTAGGCTAGGGTCCATCCCGAAAACGCTCCGATTACTCCAATAATATTCTTTCCACAATCTGCTCGCTGGGGAGATTTAATCAAATGTAGCATGGAGCTGGAGGGATGTTTTCTGCCACTTCTTCGTTGCGATTCGCTGAAACTCTTTAAGCATCAGGAGCACACGTAATCGTCGCGGTTACTCGAATCTTGGGAGCAAGCCCCCACCATCTCTTCCCACGCAAGTGCCGGGTGCTTTGCTCACTCGGAAATGGAAAGGGCGGACCATTTTAGTGGAAGTGCTTATAAAGGGCTTCCGCTACAATAACCCAGCAATATTCCTCGCTCAGCGCAATAGCGACTGCGATCACCGGCACTCGCTGGAACGGTCTGGTCTTCTTCGGGCTTACGCGCCCCCCGCGCGCCGTGAACGCAAGGGCAACCCCGTGCGAAAGAGTAAGCAGGACGCGGAGGCGCCATCCCCGCTCGCTTGCGATGTGCGATCTACACCCGAAAATCGACTGAAGAAGGCCTCGATCAGGAATTTAACTCGCTCGATGCACAGCGCGAGGCTGCCGAGGCGTTCATTCAAAGTCAGCGGCGCGAACCCGTGCCGAGAAGCACGTGCACTTCCCTCATTCAGGCGCCTTCAACCTACGTGCGGGGCTATCCTTCCAAAGAGGAACGGGACAAGCGCCTCAAGGCGGTCCGTGACGACCCGGACTTTGCTGAGGTGGTGACCAAGCAGGAGGCACACTTAGCGAGGGCAAGAGAGTATAATGTGGAGCGAGACTTTGAAATGTAGGGATTGGGGAAACGAGAAGGACGGGGAGGGGCCGTTGACGGTGCACACACAATATCCAAAGGATCAGAAAGAGTTTTCCATGCAGCGCGCCTATAGTCTAGTTGGGATTTCAACAGCGGCGTTTTTAGCCGTCGCTGCGGGATGTATTTTATGGACAGGGCGAGCGTCCGGCCAGTCGGCGCAACCTGGGACGACTCCCCCGCCGCCCAATGCTCGTGCGGGCAATTCGGTTGTCCTCGATGCAAACGGAATGACACTGCAGCGCCGCCGCTTCGATCCAGGTCAGCGCACCTATTGGCATTCTCACGAGAACGGTTTTCTTATTTTTGTCGAGAAAGGCCGGGCCCGCGTCCAGAAGAAGGGCGAACCAATGAAAGAATTGAAAGAGGGCGATACGGATTATACGCCACCAAACGTGATGCACTGGCACGGTGCGGCGCCAGATCAGGAATTTGTGCAGGCTGGAGTGGCTTTTGGCGGCAAAATCCAGTTTGCAGATCCGGTAACGGATGCTGAGTATGAGGGCAAGACTAAATAGGGTTGCTCCTTTTGTCGACGGTGGCATTTTCGGTGTCTCCTCCGCGATGAAAATAGCGATCGGTCTTCTGGGGATACCCGGCAAGCGCTCACGGTGGCCTTGGCGAAGCCGGGCCGCGACGCTTACTGGAACCCACTCCATGAACTCGTCGGGGGCCATGATATACACGCGCTTCAAAGCGCGTTTCTCGGTACCAATCCACGAATCATAAGACACCGTAAGCCAGATGAATGGTTTGCGCGCATACAGTCGAGTGCCAGCCCAACTCTCGGGACTTTTAGACTCAGCATGGGACAAAGTTTTGCAATGTACGCTCATGGGTGAGTCGATTTGCGAAGGCCGTGTGACGTGGTCTTATTCGTTTTAGCCCCTTTGCGGGTTGTACAGTATGCGAGCCCTCGTTGCCAGGTATGCGACTGGCAGTGGGCCTACCCGATCTGCATCCCGGCAAAGGCAGTCCCATCGGAGCTGCCTTCGCAGTCGAAGGCTATCTATATCCCGCACTGGTTGGTAACGATATCGGCTGCGGAATGGGATTGTGGAGAACGGAACTCAGCGCCAGGAAACTCAAACGCGAGGCGTGGGCGGATCGACTGCGCGATCTTGACAATGCCTGGAATGGCGATGCTCGCGAGTTCCCTAGTGCTCGCGGCATTGAGCCATCTGGATACGAGCGTTCCCTCGGTACGATCGGCAGCGGAAATCACTTTGCTGAGTTACAGGCGGTCGAAAGCATCGCGAGTGCAGAAAGCTGCAAGCGACTCGGAATCAGCAGCGACGCGGTTTATCTGTGCGTTCACAGCGGAGCGCGTGGATTCGGTGAAGCGATCTTGCGCGAGCATGTCGCACAGTTTGGAAGTGGTGGTCTCGCCGCGGCGACTAACGAAGCTGCTCACTATCTGGCGAGCCACGATCACGCCAGGAATTGGGCGTCGGCGAATCGCGAGCTGATCGCTGTCCGGGTCCTTGAGCGCCTGCGAACGGAGGGCACTCGCCTCATCGACATTTGCCACAACTGGGTGGAGCAGGTCGACCTTGCCGACCACACCTGCTGGCTTCATCGGAAAGGTGCGGCGCCTTCCACCGTAGGACCGGTCGTTATTCCCGGATCTCGCGGAGCCTTCACCTACCTCGTCGCGCCGAAGGATCCGGGCGAGAAGAGCGGGTTTTCCCTTGCCCACGGTGCGGGGCGAAAATGGTCGCGCTCCGATAGCCGCGCGCGGCTCGAGAACCGGTTCTCCGCAAAGGACCTAGCCCGCACCGAACTCGGCAGCCACGTGATTTGCGAAGACAGGGAACTGCTCTACGAAGAGGCTCCGCAGGCTTACAAAAACATCACCATCGTGATTGACGATCTGGTCCAAGCCGTACTCGTGGATGTCCTCGCCGTCATGAAGCCGCTGGTGACCTACAAGGTGAGACGATGACCGGCCGAAAACACGAAGTGTGGTTGCAGGTAACTGCCGGGCAGGGTCCATCGGAATGCGCCTGGGCCGTGGTCAAGATTCTGGAGCAAATCCAACGAGAGGCGAAATCGGCGTCCCTCGAATTCAAGACGATTGAAATCGAACCGGGTCCCGAGCCCGGCACCGCCCAATCCGCGCTAGTTTCGATTGCTGGCGACACAGAGTTGGAAGGATTCACGAACTCCTGGCGAGGGACCGTGCAGTGGATCGCGCGCAGTCCATTCCGTCCCAGCCACAAGCGGAAAAACTGGTTCGTTGGGATCGATATTTTAGAGCCTGTTGATGAGGCCGGTTTTAACTTGAAAGAATTGCGATGGGAGACGATGCGGGCTAGCGGACCGGGCGGCCAGCATGTCAACCGAACTGAGTCAGCCGTGCGCGTGACGCATTTGCCGACTGGAGTGCAGGCGACGGCCATGGAAGAGCGGTCCCAGCATCGAAACCGTAAGCTGGCATTGGCCCGGCTCACGAAGAAGCTAAATGAGATCGACTCGAAGCGATACAGCGACGCCCGAGAAACGCGCTGGCGCGCTCATCAAGAACTGGAGCGCGGGAACCCGGTTCGGGTATTTCGGAAGGAGGGAGAATGACAGAGGACAAGTGCCCGATAAGTGACATTATCGGCATTGAACGACAGGCGAATGGGTGTCCGGGGGATGCAACCCACGTGGATTCAAAAACGGCTTAGCATTGTAACGAACGGATGGGCCGCTCGGTCTAGCGAGTGAGGAAGACAGTTTGGAAATGCATCTGTCGAAAAAAGGAAGACAATCATGAAAATTGTAGTAGTTGGTGGTACTGGTCTCATTGGATCGAAGCTTGTTGAAAAGCTTCGTGGGCTTGGACACGAAGTGGTAGCTGCGGCGCCCAGCACTGGAGTCAACAGCATAACCGGCGAGGGGCTTGCGGATGCGCTCAAGGAGGCTTCGGTAGTTGTTGATGTTACGAACTCCCCATCATGGGAAGACGCGGCAGTGCTGAAGTTTTTCGAGACATCGACGCGCAACCTTCTGTCTTATGGGGCCGCCGCGGGCATCGAACACTATGCTGCGCTGTCGGTGGTCGGCACAGAGCGTCTGCTCGAAAGCGGGTTCTTCCGCGCGAAGTTTGCGCAGGAGAACTTGATCAAAGGCTCTTCGATTCCCTATTCG
>Ga0068855_100010724_pt1 | contig 11060 bp, 1 predicted proteins | sample KBSCornC52_FD_66592 | JGI IMG/M metagenome (GOLD analysis project Ga0068855, IMG submission 66592) | Corn rhizosphere microbial communities from Kellogg Biological Station, Michigan, USA - KBS Corn C5-2 | ecosystem: Host-associated > Plants > Roots > Rhizosphere > Soil ... | reverse complement strand
GGGGCCGGCGATCCGCACGCCGTGTGCGTCGACCAGCACGCGTCGTCCTGCGGGACGGACGGGACCTGCGACGGCGCGGGCGGCTGCCACAAGTACCCGATCGGCACCGAATGCGCCCCCGAGACCTGCGCCACCGGCATCTACACGCCGGTCTCGACCTGCGACGCCACCGGGACCTGCCGCGCGCCCGACGCCATCACCTGCGCCCCCTACGTCTGCAACGGGGCGCGCTGCTTCACCGGGTGCGGCAGCGACGCGGCCTGCTCGACGGGCAAGGTCTGCGTGCAGGGGTCCTGCGGCCTCAAGCCCAACGGCGCCTTCTGCTCGACGGGGACCGAGTGCCAGTCGGGCCAGTGCGCGCAGGGCGTCTGCTGCGCGACCGCCTGCGACGGCTCGTGCTTCTCGTGCGCGATGACCGGCACCATGGGGCTCTGCACCGCCGTGCCGACCGGCCTGCCGGATCCGGCCGGGCTGTGCACCGACCAGGGCCCCACCTCGTGCGGCAGCGACGGCAAGTGCCAGGCGGGCGCCTGCCAGAAGTATCCGCAAGGCACGGCCTGTTCCGGGGCCAGCTGCCCCATCCCCGGCAGCACGTTCACGGCCGGCGGCACCTGTGACGGCGCCGGCACCTGCATGGTCCCGGGCGCCGCCTCCTGCTTCCCGTTCACCTGCGGCGTGAACGCCTGCAAGTCGACCTGCGCCAGCGACGCCGACTGCGCCGCGCCCGCCACCTGCAGCGGCGGCTCGTGCGGGCTCAAGCCCAACGGCGCCGTCTGCCAGGCCGGCACCGAGTGCCTGACCGGCCAGTGCGCGCAGGGCGTCTGCTGCGCCACCCCCTGCGCGGGGAGCTGCATGTCCTGCGCGCTGGGGGCCAGCAAGGGGACCTGCAGCCCGGTTCCGGCCGGCGCGGCCGATCCGGCCGGCCAGTGCACCGACAAGGGCGCCGCCAGCTGCGGCACCACCGGCTTCTGCAACGGCAGCGGCGCCTGCGCGGTCTACGCGGCCGGCACGCAATGCGCCCAGCCCAGCTGCCCGTCCGGCTCGACCACCGGAACGCTGGCCGCCACCTGCGACGGCGCGGGCAAGTGCCAGGCGGCGGCGACCCAGAAGTGCTTCCCGTTCACCTGCAACGCCACCACCCAGACCTGCGTCTCGGTCTGCGCCACCAGCACCGACTGCGCCTCCGGCCAGTTCTGCAACCCGGACGGCTCGTGCGGCCTCAAGCGCCTCGGCCAGATCTGCATGGCGGACACCGAGTGCGACAGCGCCCACTGCGTCGACGGCGTGTGTTGCTCGTCGGCCAGCTGCGGAACCTGCCAGGTCTGCAACTTGACCGGCAACGCCGGCTCTTGCCAGCCGGTGCCGTCCGGCGCGGCCGAGCCGCACCAGCGGTGCACTGCCGCCCCGCCCTGCGGGTTCGACGGCACCTGCAACGGCGCCGGCGCCTGCCGCGCCACCAGCGCGGGCGCCAGCTGCGGCACCGCCAGCTGCACCGGGTCGACCAGCACGCCCGCCGGCACCTGCGACGGCGCCGGCACCTGCACACAGACCCCGCAGGCCTGTCCCGGCCATCTGGTGTGCGGCGGCACCGCCTGCCTCACCAGCTGCACCGCGAACGGAGACTGCGTCACCGGCTACACCTGCCAGTCGGGCGTCTGCACCAACCTGAAGCCGCTCGGCGCGACCTGCGCGGCCGGCACCGAGTGCCTGAGCGCCATGTGCACCGACGGCGTCTGCTGCAACAGCGCCGCCTGCGGCACCTGCAACGCCTGCAACGTGAACGGCGCCGGCACCTGCGCGCCGCTGGCGGCGGGCACCGCCACCGCCGCCTGCCCCACCACGGCCAGCAGCACCTGCGGGACCAACGGCACCTGCGACGGCGCCGGTCAGTGCGCCAGCTACGCCGCGGGCACGGTGTGCGCGGCCGCAGCCTGCACGGCCGGCACGGCCACCCTGGTCGGCGTCTCCAAGTGCGACGGCGCGGGCAAGTGCGTGGCCGGGGCCAGCAGCGACTGCAGCCCCCAGGCGTGCGTCAACGCCGCCTGCACCAGCGGCTGCACCGGTCCCGCCGACTGCGCCCCGGGCTACACCTGCGCCGCCCCCGGGGACGGCGGCACGGACGCCGGACCGCCGCAATGCAGGATGTAGTCCGTGAGCGCGCATTTGTGGCGTCCAGCGCGCCGCATCGTCGAACAAAGACGTTTCGATCCGAGGATTTTGGAGATTTGCACCCGCTTGGTTTCGCCAGGTAGGCCGTGGTAGGGTACCGAACTCACGCCGGCCTTTTAGGATAGGCCGCCTCGCCTTCGCTTCGCCGTTTGGGGTCCCGCGCATGCCGACCGTCCGGGAATACGAAGCCGCCCTCCAAAGGAATCCAGCCGACACCGAGGCGTTTGTCGCGCTCCGGAAAACCTATCGGCAGGCCCAGAAGCACGACCGCCTGGTCACCCTGTACGAGACGCGGGCCCAGGCGATCGAGGACAACGCCAAGGCCGGGGAGCTCTTCTATCTGGCGGCGGAGCTGCGCCTGGACCAGCTCGGCGACCCCGAAGGGGCCGAGGCCGACCTGGTCAACGCGGTCGACCGCGACCCCACCCACATCCGGGCCGCCGCCCGCCTGAAGGACATCTACCGCGAGCAGGGCCGGACCGCCGACTACATGACCATGCTCGAGATGGAGGCCGCGGCGGTCGCCCGCACGCGCGACCCCGGCCGTCTCGCCGAGCTGGAAGCCGAGATGGGCCAGCTCTTCTTGAACCACTTCGCCAAGCTGGAACGCGCGGTCCGCAACCCGCAGCGCGCCGGCAAGCTCAGCGCCGAGCACCTCAAGTCGATCGAGTCGGCCCGCAAGATCTACCGGGCGCTCGGCGACTGGCGCTCGGTGGTGCGGCTCTACGAGCTGGAGCTGGAGGGGACCGCGGACGCGCGCCGCCGCGCCGACCTGCTGCTGGGGCTGGGGCGCGTGCTGGGCGAGAAGCTGGAAGAGCTGGACGCCGCCGCCCAGCGCCTGTCCGAGGCGGTGCGCATCCGCCCGCGCGACGAGAAGGCGCTGGAGCTGCTGGCCGCCGTCTACGCCAACCCGAACTGGATCGGCGCCGACGGCGTCGAGCGCGCCGCCGCCATCTATTATCAGGTGGGCCGCCGCCGGCAGGAAGCGGGCGACACGGACAACGCCATCGCGTCGCTGCGCAAGGCGCTGCACGTGCTGCCCGGCCACACGGAGTCGTCCGAGCTGCTCGAGCGCGTCTACTACGACGCCCGGCGGTTTCAGGAGCTGGATCGGTACTACCGCGAGCGGATCTCGGGGGCCGGCGCCGAGACCGAGCGGATCGACTTCCTCTACAAGCGGGCGCAGCTGGCCGAGGGGGAGCTGGGCGACCGGGTCGAGGCGCAGCGGATCTACAACGAGATCTCGTTGCTGGAGCCGCCCGGCGGCCCGGCCTCCGAGAAGCTGGTCGAGCTCTACCTGCAGGGCCACGACTACGCCAAGCTTGCCGAGCTGCGCGAGCGGCAGCTGGGCGCCATCGCCGATCCGCCGATGCGGGCGCGGATCATGCTGGAGCTGGCGGCGCTGTACCGCGACCGGCTGGGCGACGGCGATCAGGCGGCCGTGTACCTGCACGCGGTGCTGGAGATCGAGCCCGAGAACCAGATCGCGCTCGGCGCCTACGCCGAGCACTTCCGCGAAAAGGGCGACTGGGCCGCGCTGGCCGACCTGCTCGAGTTCTCGTTCGAGCGGGCCCGCGTGGCGGGGACGCCCGTCGACGAGCTGCTGCCGCGCCTGGAAGAGATCGCGGCGGTGGCCGAAAAGCAGCTCGGCGATCCGGAGCGGGCGCTGGCCGCCTGGATGCGCGCCGAGGAGCTGGCGCCCACCTCCGCGCGGCCGCGGGAGGCGCAGCGGCGCATCCTGCTCAAGGCCAAGAGCTGGGATCGGCTGGCGGCCCTGCTCGAGCGGGAGGCGGCCGCGCAGACCGACCCCGCCCTGCGCATCGACATCCTGCGCCGGGTGGCGCAGCTGCATCGCGAGAAGCTGGGGAACGCCAAGCGCGCCATCGAGATCTACCGCGAGGTGCTGCGCGCCGATCCGCACGACGCGGTCTCGATGCGGGCGCTGGTCGAGATCTTCGAGCGCGAAGGCGACTGGAAGGGGCTGGCGGCCGCGCTGCGCGAGCAGATCGGCCTCACCACCGCCAAGCAAGAGCGCGTCGGGCTGCTCCGCCGCGTGCTGGTCATCTACGACGAGCGCACCGGGGACCTGGTGCAGGGGCAGTGGGCGGCCAACGAGATCCTGCAGGCCGTCCCGGGCGACCGCGACACGCTGGTGCGGCTGGAACGGATCCTCGAGCGGGCCGGCCAGCCGGCCGACCTGGTGCACGTGCTGGAGATGCACGCCAAGCACGCCGCCAACCCCGACGAGAAGCTCCAGCTCTATCGCCGCATCGCGGAGATCCTGTACAGCAAGCTGCAGGACCCGACCGGCGCGGCGGCCCGGCTGGAAGAGGTGGCCCGGCTGGATCCGGACGACGCCAAGGCGCTGGCCGGCCTGCGGCAGATCTACACCGCGCTCGGCCGGCACGAGGACCTGGCGCGCGTGCTGGACATGGAGGTCGAGCGCGTCGTCGCCGACGCCGCCGAGCAGGCCGAGTTCCTGCGCGAGCTGGCCCGCCTGGTCGAGGGGACCATCGGCAACCGCGAGCGGGCCCGCAAGGCCTGGGAGCAGCTGTCCGACCTGCTGCCCACCGACGCCGAGGCGCTGGACGCGCTGGCGCGGCTCTACACCGCCGAGGAGAACTGGCCGATGCTGGTCCGGATCCTCGAGCGTCAGGCGCCGCTGGCCGCCGAGCCGGACCGGGCCGTGGCGCTGACCCTGCAGCGGGCCCAGATCTTCGACGAGAAGCTGCGCGACTTCGACGCCGCCACCGAGACGCTGGAGCGTCTCATCGCCGAGGTCGACCCGCGCAACGCCGAGGCGCACGCGCGCCTGCGCGCCACCTACGAGCGCGACGAGGACTGGCCGCGGGTGGTGAAGATCGCCGAGCGGCAGCTGTTCCTGACCGACGACCGCGCCGAGCGGGTCCGCCGCTCGATGGAGCTGGCGGCGGTGGTCCGCGACCGGCTGGGCGACGATCGCAAGGCGATCTCGATCTACGAGCGCGTGCTGGAGATCGACCCCGAGCACCGCGAGGCGCTGGAGGCGGTGGCCGGCCTCTACGAGAAGACCGGCAACTACCAGCGGCTGGCCTACGCCGACGAGAAGCTGCTGGAGGCCGCCGAGGATCCGGAGGCGCGCCGCAAGCTGCTGCTGCAGATCGGCGACATCTACGAGCGGCACCTGGAAGAGCCGGCGCGCGGGTTCGAGTGGTTCCGGCGCGCCTACATGGAGAACCCCACCGCCGACAACCTGCAGGTGGTGGACCAGGCGGCCGATCGCCATGGCCTTCACGACGAGCTGATCCAGATCTACGAGGGCGCGCGCGAGCGGGCCACCGAACCGATCGAGCAGCTGGCGGCCTCGCTGAAGATCGCGCTCATCTGCGAAGAGAAGCTGGACGATCCGGCGCGCGCCTTCCAGACGCTGGTCGACGCGCTGCCGTCGGACCCGGCCGGCGACGAGCTGCTGCACAACCTGGAACGGCTGGCCGAGCGCACGGGCGACTGGAAGAGCCTGCTGGACGTCTACGCGCAGGTGGCCCGCGCCCGCACCGAGACCGAAGAGCGGGTCGAGCTGCTGCGCCTGCGGGCCGAGGTCCGCGAGAAGCGGATGAACGATCCGTCGGCGGCGCTGGACGAGACGCTGCGCAGCTTCGCGATCGAGCCGCGCAACCCGCGCACGCAGGAAGAGATCCTGCGCCTGTCGCGCGTGACCGGCCGCTGGGAAGAGGCGATCCGCGTCCAGGGCCAGCTGTTCGCGCTGGCCGAGGAGCTGGGCGAGAAGCTGACCGTGGCGCGCAACGCCGCGCACCTGGTCGAGCACGAGGTCAAGGACCTGGTGCGCGCCTTCCGGGCGTACCTGAACGCCTTCCGGCTGGCGCCCGACGACGAAGAGGTGGTCGCGCACCTGTGGCGGCTGGCCCGTCAGATCGGCACCTACGATCACCCGCCGGCCGAGGAGCCGGTCGCCGCCCGCGACGACGAAGAGTCGGCGCAAGCGGACGCCGAGGTCGACGCCGCCGCGGCCGACACCACGGCGAAAGTCGAAGCCGAAGCGGCGTCCGAGTCCGAGCTGGCGTCCGAAGGCGACGCCGAAGACGAGAGCGAGGGCGCGGGGCTGGACGTCGTCTCGGTCGAGGTCGAGACGGATCTGGAAGGCGGCGCCGGCGACGAGGGCGCGACCGGCACCCCCGCCCCGCTGCTGGCGGCGCCCGAGATCGGCGTCACCGAGAGCGGCGCCGTCGCCATCGAGGACGACGCCATCGAGGTGATCGAGGAAGAGGAGCTGGTCGAGGACCGGGACGAGCAGCTGGCTCGCCCGCCCTCGCCGCCCCCCGCGCTTCACGAAGAGCAGCCGTTCCACACGCCGTGGGAAGAGCTGGCCGCCGCCTACGAATCGCTGCCCGCCGAGGACGCCGACGATCGCTGGGTCTACCTGCGCAAGATCGCCGAGGTGTGGGAGCGCGGCCAGCACGACGTCGACCGCGCGCTGGACGCGCTGGATCGCGCCTTCCGCCTGGACATCAGCGACGTGGACGTCCGCGGCGAGCTGGAACGGATCGGCGCCGAGTACGACCGCTGGGACCGCATCGTGGCGATCTATCTGGGCGCCATCGACGAGTTCGCGCCCATCGAGACGGCGGTCACCCTGCACCACGACGCCGCCCGCCTGCGCGACCGTCTGAACCAGACCGCCCAGGCCGAGGAGCTGTATCGATCGATCCTGCGCCTGCGCTCCGACGACCTCATCGCGTTGCGCCGGGTCGAGGAGATCTGCCGGTCGCAGGAGCGGTGGGAGGATCTGGCGAACATCCTCGAGCAGCGCACCGGCCTGCCCAGCGAATCGCTGCCCAACGGACCGGAGCGCCGGGCCCGCCTGCGCGAGCTGGCCGCGCTTTACGAAGAGCGGCTGGAACGCCCCTACGAGGCGATCGACACGCTGGAGCGCCTGTTGCGGGAGTCGTCCGAGGAGGAGCGCGGCACCGCCGAGCCGCCCAGCAACGAAGAGACGCTGGCCGCCTACGAGGCGCTGGCGCGCCTGTACTCGCGGGTGGGCCTGTGGGCCAGGGTGGTCGAGACGCTGAAGAGCCAGGCCGAGCTGGTGGCCGATCGCGACAAGGCCCGCGCCCTGCGCATCGAGGTGGCCGGCGTCTACGAGCGCGAGCTGACCCTGCCCGACCGCGCCATCGAAGCCTACGAGTCGGTGCTGGCCGAGATCCCCGACGACGCGCAGGCGCTGGAGGCGCTGGACCGCCTCGACGAGTCGACCGGCCGCTACGACGAGCTGCAGGAAGTGTTGAAGAAGCGGGCGGCGCTGGCCACCGGCCCGGCGCGCATCGAGATCGTCCGCCGCCGCGCCCGCATCCTGCAGGACCGCCTCAACAACCCGGAGGCCGCGGCCGGCGCGCTGCGCGATCTGGGCGCCGACGCGATCGCCGACGACGACCTCCTGGCCCTCATGCTGCGCAACCTGCGGCGGGCCGGCCTGGCGCACGAGGCGGCCCGCGTGCTGCAGCAGCGCATCGACCTCGAGAAGAACCGCCTGGCCGGGCCCAACTCGGGGCGCATCGCCGAGCTGAACCTGGAGCTGAGCCTCCTCAAGCTGGACGACCTGAACGACCCGGCGGCGGCGCGCAAGGAGGTCGAGGCCGCCCTGCTGGCGTCGCCCGACAACCCGGCCGCGCTGGCCGCGCTGGGCCGGCTGCACCTCAAGGCCAACGACTTCGCCGGCTACTCGGCGGCGCGCGTGCGCGAGGCGAAGGCGCTCTCCGGCAAGCCCGAGGCGGTCGAGGCGCTGCTGGACGCGGGCCGCGTCTACCGCGAGCAGCTCGCGCAGCCCGATCAGGCGCGCGCCTGCTTCGAGGCGGCCCTGCGCGAAGACCCCAACAACGCCGAGGCGCTGCAGGCGCTGGCCGCGCTGCTGGCGGCGGAGTCGAACTGGGACGAGGCGCGCAAGGTGCTGGCCCGCCAGCTGGAGGTCACGACCGATCCGACGGCCCGCGCCGGCGTCCTCAGCGACCTGGCGCGCGTCGCCTGGGAGGGGTTCAGCGACGCGGCGGAGGCGCAGCGCCACCTGGACGAAGCGCTGGCGCTGGTGCCCGACCACCTGCCGGCCATCCTCGAGATCGCGGACATCTATTACAAGGAAGGCCAGTGGGAGCAGGCCGAGAAGCGGCTCAGCGAGGCCGTGCGGCGGCTTCGCCATCAGCCGCAGCAGGCGGCGCGCCTGTTCCAGCGCCTGGCCGAGGTCCACGAGAAGACCGGCAAGCTGGAAGAGGCCTACCGGCAGCTCCTGGAGGCCGACAAGATGGGCCCCGGCCAGCTGCTGACCAAGCTGTCGCTGGGCGAGAACCGGTTCCGCGCCGGCAAGTGGCGCGAGGCGGCGCTGCACCTCGGGAGCCTGGCCGAGCACCCGGACGCGGCGCTCTACCCCGACGAGGTGGCGGATGCGCTGGGGCACGCGGCGCAGGCCGAGATCAAGCTGCGCCGGCCCGAGCGCGCCATCGAGCTTTACGAGGCCGCGCTGGGGCTGCGGGCCGGGCACCGCGCGTCGCTGCGGGCGCTGGCCGACCTGGCGCTGGAGCGGGGCGAGCGCGAGAAGGCGGCCAGCTACCTGCGGCGCCTGTCCGAGGAGTCGTCGGACCGCACCGAGCGGGCGCAGACGCTGGAGCAGCTGGGTGACCTGTACCTGGAGCTCGACGACGAGGAGCAGGCGCTGTGGGCGTACCACGAGGCGCGCAAGGCGTCCGGCGGCCCGTCCGAGGAGCAGGTCAGCCTGCTCGAGAAGACGCTGAAGCTGCAGCGCGCGCGCGGCGAGGTCGAGGGGGCGGCGCAGACCTCCGCGATGCTGATCGATCTGGTCAAGGATCCGCAGGAGCGGTCCGAGCGGCGCCGCGACGCCGCCGTGCTGCTGGCCGAGCAGGGGAACGTCGGCGAGGCGGCGGCGCTGCTGGATCAGTCGCTGTCCGAGAACCCGCACGACGAAGCGGCGCTGGCCGCGCTGTGCGACCTGTCTGACCGGCTGCCGCGCGGCTTCGATCTGGACGCGCGGCTGGCCCGCGCGCTGGCCGAGCTCCCGCCGGTCGGCGAGCAGCAGGCGGCGCGGGCGCGGCGCGCGCGCCTGTGGCAGCAGCACGGCGAGCTCCTGGAGCGGCGGGACCCGAAGGGGGCCATGGCGGCGTTCGAGCAGGTGGTGGCGCTGACGCCCGAACAGCTCCCCGCGCGCGAGGCGCTGGCGGTCCTTTACGGCGAGAGCACGGAGCACGAGCAGGCGGCCGTCGAGAACCACCGGCAGCTGCTGAACGCCGACATCACCCGCTCCTCCTCGCTGCGGGCGCTGGGGGCTCTCTACCTGCGGCGTGGGCAGCCGGATCGCACGCGCTGCTGCTACGAGCTGCTGGCGCTGCTGGGAACGGCCACGCCGGCCGAGCGCGCCTTCCTGGACGACAACCGCGCGCCCGAGCTGAAGCCCGACGATCCGTACGCCGGCATCATCGACGATCGCGACCGCAGCGAGCATCTGGCCCTGCGCGAGGCGACGGTCATGTCCGAGATCTTCTCCTGCCTGTGGGCGGGCGCGCCCGGCCTCATCGGGCAGCGGCTGGAGGACTTCGGCGTCTCGGCGCGCGACAAGGTCTCGCCGATGGCCGAGATGGACCTGGGGCGGATCTACGGGCAGGTGGCCAAGGCGCTGGGGAACAAGAAGACCGCCCTCTACGTGCGGGCGGATCGTCCCGACGAGGGCGTGACCATCGTCGTGCAGGCGCCGCCCGCGCTGGTGGTCGGGCCCACCCTGGCCGAGGGCGCGTCGGCCGGCGAGGTGCGGTTCCAGATCGCGCGCGGGCTGGAGCTGACCCGCCCCGAGTACATCCTGGCCGCCGGGGTCCGGCCCAAGCAGTTCACGCCGCTCTTCGCCAGCGTGCTGCGCGCCTTCCACCCGCGGCACGCCAAGCGCCGCACGGCGGCCGGCGACGCGGCGGCCGAGCAGGCCGCCAAGCTGAAGAAGAACGTCCCCTACAAGGTCTCCAAGCAGCTGGTCGAGCTGTTCCAGAAGCTGGGCAACACCTCCTGGGGGTCGCTGCGGTGGCGGACGGTCGTGCACCAGATCGGCAACCGCACCGGCCTGGTCCTGTGCGGCGACCTGTTCACCGCGGCGCAGATCGTGATCCGCGACGAGGGGAGCCTGGGCGAGGGCGAGACGTTCACGCCGGAGACCGTGCGCCGCCTGGCCACCACCAACGAGCCGCTGCGCGAGCTGCTGCGGTTCGCGATCAGCGACGACTACTTCGTGCTGCGCGAGAAGCTGGGGACGGCGCTGGCCAAGGCCGCCGCCGCGTAGACCGCCCCTCCGCCTACGACGCGCGCAGGCGTTCCAGCCAGGCCGCCAGGTCGGGCGGCCAGGGGCTGGTGAACGACAGCGCCTGGCCGGTCCCCGGGTGCGCGAAGCCCAGCGTGGTCGCGTGCAGCGCCATGCGGGGGGGCGGCGCGGCCGGAAACGGCGCCCCGTAGCGCGCGTCGCCCAGCACCGGGTGCCCGACCGCACGCACGTGCAGCCGGATCTGGTGCGTCCGCCCGGTCTCCAGGCGGCAGTCCAGCAGGGTGGCCCGTTCGCCCAGCCGCTCGCGCACGGCCACGTGCGTGACCGCCGGCCGCCCCCCGACCGGCTGGTCGATCCGCTGCACGCGCGCGGGAAACGCGCCGGCCACCACCGCCAGGTAGGCGCGCTCGAGGTCGTGCGTCCGGAAGCGTTCGGAGAGCGCGCGGTTCGCGGCGTCGGTCTTGGCGAACACCAGCAGGCCGCTGGTCTCGAGATCGATCCGGTGCACGACGAAGACGGGTGCCGCGCCCGGCCGGCGCGCGAGCAGGCCGGCCAGGTTGTTGCGGTCGCTCTCCGGGGTGGGCGCGGTCAG
>Ga0068855_100010721_pt1 | contig 11061 bp, 8 predicted proteins | sample KBSCornC52_FD_66592 | JGI IMG/M metagenome (GOLD analysis project Ga0068855, IMG submission 66592) | Corn rhizosphere microbial communities from Kellogg Biological Station, Michigan, USA - KBS Corn C5-2 | ecosystem: Host-associated > Plants > Roots > Rhizosphere > Soil ... | reverse complement strand
TCTTTTTTTGATGAACTGTATTGCATGGTTCCTTGCGGAAATTGCATTTTCAGGTTCATGTTTTTATAACTTACCTCAATGCTATAAAACTGGTCAGTAATATCTTTTATAAAATAAGCTGTTTTGGCATAAACGGTCATCACAATTTCTATCTCTTGTCCATTGACAGTTTCATTTACTGACACTTTCGAATTTTGGATGTGATCATACCTTTCACCTTTTTGCAGATTTAAAGCCAAATGAACCGTTTGGGATTTTGATGGTGTAATCAATAAAAGCGCTATTACAAATTGGAGGAGTTTTCTCATTTTAATGCTGTTAGAATTTGGTTTAAAAAAATTGAAGTTTTGCAGTTCTTCATCTGTTTCGAAGACCAAGATAAATGTTTAAAATTAGTTTGGAAAATTTATCCTGAAACGCAGAGCAAATAGCCAGTGGCCGGTACAGTACAAAAAGGGTGATGTAGAAGGAGTTTCAACGAAAATATTATCCTATGAACTGAAAGAGACAGAAATGAATGTATTAACGTACTGTTTTTGCCGGCACACCGGTAGTGTGGGCTATGAACTGGCAATATAGTAATACACTCCATGATGTAATGCATTCACCCGGCGAATGGGGGAGCAATGCACCGGAAAATCATTAAGAAGTGCTGCATACAATATATATGTCGGATTGAAAAAGGATTCTCAGAGGGAAAGAAATTCACGTACCTTGTAAAGAAATTCTAAAACTAAATATATGTCCCAAAAAAAGATTATCGTCGTTTTCGGAGCAACCGGCGCGCAGGGAGGTGGTCTTGTCCGTGCAATTCTGAATGATCCTTACAGTGAATTTGCTGTTCGTGCTGTCACAAGAAATCCTGATTCTGATAAGGCAAAAGAACTTGCTAAATTGGGAGCGGAGGTGGTAGCGGCAAATATTGATGATCCGGAAAGTTTGAAGCATGCGCTAAGCGGCGCTTATGGTGCTTACTTTGTCACATTTTTCTGGGATCATTATTCTCCCGAAAAAGAAATGGCAGAAGCGCAGAATATGGCAGCAGCAGCCAAAGAAGCAGGATTGAAACATGTTATCTGGTCAACCCTTGAAGATGTAAGAAATTGGGTTCCGCTTGATGATAATAGTATGCCAACGCTTCGCGAAAAATATAAAGTTCCCCACTTTGATGGCAAAGGAGCATCTGATCACTACTTTTCTGATGCTGGTTTGCCCGTTACTTTTTTGTTGCCTTCCTATTATTGGGATAACCTGATCTATTTTGGCATGGGGCCAAAAAGAGGGGCCGATGGTAAACTGTCCATCACATTTCCTATGGGAGATAAAAAGATGGCTGGCATAGCGGCCGCTGATATCGGTAAATGCGCTTATGGAATATTTAAAAAGGGAGCATCATTAATCGGCAAAAGGATTGGTGTTGCAGGTGATCAGCTCACTTGTACTGAAATGGCAGAATCATTGTCGAAAGCCCTCGGTGAAGAAGTGTCCTATAATGAAATCACTCCTGAGCAGTACCGCGGTTTTGGCTTTCCGGGTGCAGATGACCTGGGAAATATGTTCCAGTTTTATCGTGATTTTGATGAGGTGTGCAACAGTACCCGGAATGTGAGCTTTTCCAGAGAGTTAAACCCCGAATTACAATCATTTGATACCTGGGTATCAGAAAATGCAAAACGAATGCCTATTGAGTAAAAAGGCTGCTAATCTTTAAGATTGAATTTTTTAATCTGATTTAACTGTGAAGGTTGGCATCAAATGCGATTGGCAGTCTCAGCTTCATGAAAGGAAGTCAATTTCGTGAAATATTCGAAATCGAAATAAAACTCCATTGAATTAAATAAATTAAAGATCGAAACGAATTGGTTGTTTGAAAAATGTTCCTTCTGAATGCCAAAAGTGCAACCACTTTCTAAACTGTTTTGTAAGCGCTAAATAAGGTTATTGGAATCCTTGCCATTAAACTGATTGCAAAGTGCCGCTGCTTCGCGAACAGCAATAATTTATTTATTGAATCAAAAAAAGCAGGAAATTAAAGTAGCGGTAAATAAATGTTTCATGACATTAAGCTTTAAATTGGTTTTTTTAAGCAGAGGAAATTTATAGAGCAATAGTACAAAAGAATTGGCATTCTTTCAGATTCTGAAGAACCTTTCAAAGGTTGTAAAATATAAATAATATTAGTATACTTGGTCATAATTCTTTATATTTGGTGTACCGGCATTTTACCAGCGGAGAATTAAATGACCTACAATCGATACCTCATACTGCTTATAGGGTTACTTTTTACATCGGCCTGCATGTCGCAGGCATCACCGGAGTACTTATTACAAAAAGATGATGCTGGATTGAGACAAAAGTATCTCACGGAAACGGCTTCTAAAGCGAAATCAGCTCTGTCAAATGCTGACAAACACTATTCAGATGATTACAAAAAAATCTATAAGGAAGAATATGGCCAGATAGAAGAATTCTGGTCAGGTACCCGCGCTATCACTACTGCGGCAGCGAACAATTATCTGCAGGCAGTGGTCCAAAAAATAATTTCTTCCAACCCGGATTTAAAATCAACAGATGTACGGGTGGTATTTTCCAGGGACTGGTGGCCCAATGCATCCTGTATGGCGGATGGATCAATAGCGATCAATGCCGGGCTTTATATTTTTTTAAGAAACGAAGCAGAACTGGCTTTCGTGATCAGCCATGAACTGGCTCACTATTACCTTCATCATCATGAAAAAGAGATCAAGGCTTACGTGGAGAAAATCAATGATAAGGAATATCAAAAAAAATTGCGACAGATTTCAAGGCACGGCTATTCTGTAAATCAACAACTGGATGATCTTTTGAAAACAATGGTTTTCGATAGCCGCAGGCATGGGCGCGACAATGAAGCAGAAGCCGATGAATACGCGTTGCGTTTTATGAAAAACACCGGCTATGATTGTAATGCAATTAAGACTTGTCTTCAGACCCTTGATGACATAGACGATACTACTTATTTTAACAGCCCTCCAGTAATTCAAAAGGAACTGGGCTTTTCCAGCTATCCTTTTAAAGAAAGCTGGATAACGAAACAATCATCCATCTTCAGCCAGATAAAAGAGGATGATTCACCGGAATCAAAAAAGGAAAGTGATTCATTGAAAACTCACCCGGATTGTGAAAAAAGGATCTTGCTCTTTGAAGCGCATTGGAAAGATGATGGTGAAAAAAGGACTTCCTTCCTCGTGAATGAAGAAAAATTCAATGAACTGAAGCGGCAATTGTTTTATGAAATCATGGAGGAATGTTACCATGAAGACGAGCTGAGCAGAAATTTATATTACGGGCTGGCGCTGCTTGAAAATGAACCGGGCAACCGGTTTGCAGTTTATTCGGTTGTGAGATGTTTCAACAGGCTTTGGTACTTGCAAAAAAATCATGAGCTGAAGCAGGCAATAGAAAAGGAAGACCGGTCATTCCGTCCGCAGTATAACTTATTGCTCCGGATGCTTGACAGGCTGCGTCTTGATGAGATCGTTTCACTGAATAGTGCATTTGCCGCCAGGTATGCGCAAAAGATGAAAACCTATCCTGGCTTTGCCGCAGAACTTGACACACTTTATAACATAAATAAATAAAATTTTACACCAAAAACTAAGAAAATGAAAAAAACCATTGCCGCAATTATTGCCGTCATTGCCCTTGTCTATACGGTAAATGCGCAAAAAATGTCCATTGAGAATGTTTATAAAATAACACTCAGAAACTCTGCGGCGATAAAACAAGGAACGCAGGTAAAAGGATATTACTTCTTTTATGTAAGCGATAAAGTAAATAAAAGCACCAATGAATATACGCTAAGGATCACGGATAACAATCTCGGCGTTTTAAAAGATGTAAAGTTCAGTGATTCAAAGCACGTATCGGTTCTGGAATCATCCTTCAACGGATCCGATCTTGTTTTTCTTTTTTATAATGACGATGAACGAACACTTGAATACAAAATATATGGGGCTGAGGGAAATGAAAAGTTTTCCTATGTACGTAAACTCTCAAAAAAGGACAAAGCCTACATGGAGACCACTTACCTGGCAGTGGATGATGAGGAAAACACTTACAAGGGTTTGTACCCGGTACAGGGAGCTGGCTTTATTTCGAATACGCCAAGCCGCGAGGACAAGGATTACACCTTTGAAATTGATTACTTTTCAACCGGGCAAAAGAAGCAATGGAGTTATATTCCTACCGAGGGTGGCAAAAAGTTTATGGGTGATTACCTTGGCTCCAATAATGGAATCGTGTACCTGGAGGTATTAAAATACTCAGGAATGCTGGATCAGAAGCCTACCTCAGACCTTGTAGGGCTTTCCCTGGAAACCGGAAAGCAGCTTTTTGACATCGCTACCGATTCAAAATATCGCTTCTACCCGTCAACTCTATCTACATTAAATGATGGTAAAGCATTTATTTTCGGAGAATTTTTTGACCCCAATAGCAATATTATAAAAGACAAATCAAAAGGTTTCGCATTTTGGGAAGTTGATAATTCCGGCAAGATAACCTTTGAAAAATATTGTTCATGGGATAACGATCTGGGCAAGTATCTGAATGTAAGTTCAAAAGGGAAAATAGAAGATTTTGGCTATATGTATTTGCATAAAATGGTGCAGGTGGCTGATGGCAGTATGTATGCGATAGGTGAAGGTTATAAGAAAGCAGCAAGTGCTTTGGGAATTGCCAGTAAGGCAATCAGCATGGGTCGCGGAAATATTAGCGCTGTGAAGATTAAAGTAACGGATATGATACTGATAAAATTCGACAAGGATTTCAATGTTGCTGATGCAAAAATTTATGAAAAAAACTCCAACAGTATTGAGTTGCCGAGTGGAGGCGCGTATGCAAGTACCGCCATGCTTGGTAAATTAATAAAATATTCGTTTGGAGGATTTGATTATGACTATACGCAGCAGAACAATGACAATACATCGTTTACCGTTTGCTATAGCGATTACGAAAGAGGTAAGGATTACAAAGGAAGCACTTTCAATTCAATCACCTATAATGACGGAAAGTTTTCAACTGACAGGATCGGCACCAAATCGAAAGCTTCCCGGTCCTCTGTTTTACCCGGAAAGCAGGGGCAGGTACTGCTACTTGATTATTATAAAAAAGATAAGAAACTTGATATTCACTTTGAGAAATTGAATTAAAAGAGTTTTATGAAACCAGGAAGATTTTTAAAGTAATAGAAGAGCGGAGCGAATCGCTAAAACTTTCCTGGTAAAAGTTGAATCGGCAAAAAAAAGATTTGAAACTAAAAGCCTTTAGGGAAAACTAATTTTCTTTATTCGTGAAAATTCGTGTAATTCGTGGCTGAATGAAATATTTCTTTTTTCTTCTTGTTTGTTTTTGCCAAAGCACTTTTTCTCAAACCAATGAGGTCAATGGAATTGTCATCAACGCACAGGATAATTCAAAGCTTGCGTCAGCAAGTATTTTCATCAATAATTCTTCTAAAGGTACTATCAGCAATACGGATGGAAAATTTACTTTAAGTGGAATAACAGAAAAAAATTTTGAACTGGTTATTTCTTACTCCGGTTTCGTTTCTGTTTCATTAAAAATAAATCCTGAAAACATCGGCCGGTTTCAAACGATCAAATTGGTTCCGAGAAAAGAAATGATGGAAGAGATCTCCATCATGGTTCCTGAAAAGGACGGATGGAAAACATGGGGTAAATTTTTTACTGAAAGCTTTATTGGCCAATCAGATTTCGCGAAAGAATGTGTGATAGAAAACCCGAAAGCGCTTCGTTTTTTTAATGATAAAAAACACAATCGGCTTACGGCTTATTCCAACACGAGTTTGATTATCAAAAATAAAGCCTTAGGCTACTTAATAAAATACCAGTTAGAAGCATTTGATTATGATTTCAAAAGCAAAATAATTACTTATGCTGGTTACACCAATTTCCAGGAGCTGGAAACCCGCAATGCCAATAAAAGGAAGCGTTGGCTCCTGGCGAGAGAAGAAGCGTATTACGGCTCTATAATCCAGTTTATGCGGGCTGTATATACAGATAGTGTTGCTGAGGAAGGATTTGAGGTTCACGAAAAAATCAGGATTGATCATACAGACACTTTATTTAATACCATTTACCTGCCGGGAAATATGCCAACAGTAAGAATTGGAAATGATCTTTATAAAGTACGGGCCGGCGAAATAGCTTCCTTTAAAAAAATTCCCGATTATGTTGATCTGATCAATATGAATGATTTTTCTTTTAAAGACGCAGCAATATTTGATTCTTCAACAAAACAAAAAGAATTTTATTTTGACAATTATATCCAGGTAATTTATCAAAAAGCAAATGCCAAAATGGATTACATCCAGGCAAACGGCCTTCCGAAATATTTAAAGATGAAGCAAATTTCTGAAGCGAAGTTATTATCTCAAGAACCGTTAAGGGTTGAAAAAGATGGAAGTTATTATAACTCAACGAACATGATCAGTTCAGGCTACTGGGGTTGGTATAAGATGGCCGAAATGCTCCCGGCGGATTATAAAATTGGCAATTGATAGTCTTTTCTATTGCAAGTCATTTCTTCACGTGGCGCAGGATTCCTGACCCTCGCGGGATCTGCCCAGAGCGGAATCTTTCAAAATAGACCTTTTTATTTTAAATCCCGGTTCTTCGTATTTTGCAATAGTAAACAGATTGCACTTCTGACCGGAAATTACTATCACTTTTGAGAATTTAAAAAATACACTCTTTACCGTTGTTCGTTCGAATAACGTCATTTGCCAGGGATTTTTAGAAGCAATTAAAAAAGGCGCGATAGCCAATTTTTCAATTTGTCCTTATCAATTCTTTATGTTCTATTTTTATACTTCTTTTATAGCAATTATGGAAGCAAATAACTTTGATAATCATTATCGGGACCTGTTTGAAAACACACAGGATCTGATTTGCTTTCTGAAGATTGATGGAGAAATTCAATTGGTAAATCCTGCATGGTTGCATACTTTAAACTATCAGCTTAACGATGTTGTCGGGAAAAATATTTACCAGTTTATTCATCCTGATTACAGAGAAAAATACCGGAAAAACCAGGAAGAGGTTATTATTAATCATACAATTAAGTCGATTGAAATTGCCTACATATCCGGCAAAAATGAATTGGTGATTGGTGAGGGACAATTAGGATGCTTTTATAAGAACGGAGAGCCGCAATATACCCGTTGTGTGTTTAAAAATTATAGTGATAATCAAAGAACCGAAAAGATTGTCCGGGAAAGTGAAAAGCGCTTAAAGGTTTTTTTAAACCGTGGGCCTGATGCGGTTATTATCATTAACGAAAGGCAGGAGATTCTTGAGTGGAATCCAAAAGCAGAAGCGATCTTTGGATTTTCATTTGAGGAGATAAAGGGAAAAACACTCACTGAAACGATCATTCCTCCTCAATACAGAGAAGCACATTTAAAAGGTATGCAGCACTTTTTAAAAACCTCCGAAGGACCCATTCTTAATAAAACAGTAGAGATCACCGCCCTTCATAAAAATGGAAAAGAGTTCTATATTAATCTGAGTATTTCTAATGTAAAGCTTGATGAAGGCTGGCTTTTTATTGCCTTTCTTTCTGACATTTCGAAACGAAAAGAGACGGAAGAAGCGCTTATCAGGAAGGAAGCGGAATTGTTACAATCCAAACGGCAGCAGGAAAAAAATGATCAGTTCATCTCAATTGCCAGCCATGAACTGAAGACGCCAATTACGACAATCAAAGCATACACACAAATGACAATGGCAATGTGTAATGATGAGCAGCAGGCGATTAAAGCCAACCTTGGTAAAATAGACCAATTCATCAATAAACTGATTTTCCTCATTAATGAATTGCTGCATGTCTCCCAGATCAATCTCGGAAAACTAATCTTATCAAAAAGCAAAATTAATTTTCAAACTTTCTTATCTGAAACACTCAATGCTATTCAGCAGATTACCACCCATCAGATAATAGTAGAATGTAATGATGAAGCAGAGGTAACTGCCGATACCCTAAGATTAGAACAGGTAATTGCTAATCTGATCAGCAATGCTGCCAAATACTCACCCGGCAAAAACAAGATTGTTGTGCGATCCATCAAAACAGAAAATGAAATAATCTGTTCATTTACTGACTTTGGTATTGGCATTGCTGCTGAATACCTTACAAAAATTTTTAACCGTTTTTTCCGGGTGGACGAATCTTCTTACCTTTTTAGCGGCTTTGGGATTGGTTTATTTATATCCCACCAGATCATCAATCAGCATGGAGGCAAAATGTGGGTTGAAAGTGAGGAAGGTAAAGGAAGTACCTTTTATTTTTCATTGCCTGTTTAAGTTAAAATGGTTATCATTTTTTTTATCGGGAGTTACTCAATTCACGGCGTTAGGCAGCACATTGATAAGTTTAAATAGTAGTTTAATGATGCTTCTTTCTGCTTCTTGCTGCATTAATCTATAAATGAAGTGTGCAGATGTTTCTTCCGGCAGGTTATGCTGCAATAATTCTTTTAAAGATTGATCTTTCTTCCGTGCCCTTTATATTAAATTTTTTACTTCTGATTTTAATAATTTTTTCTATTGTTCAATAAAGATTCTGCGCAATAATAGATCGTGTCTAAATTCTTGAGATATTATATGTCCCTTTCCTTCCGGAACCATTGAAGAATATTTATAAATCGAACACCGGACATAGCCCAAAAACGAGCACTGATCTGTAAAAGAAGGTGGACAAATATTGATAGTATGCCTTTAATTTTTTGGTGAATCTTTTTCTTCTTGTATATCTCTTTTCAAATGTGGTCGTTTTGTGCCATAATACTTTAAAAATAATTTCTTCAGGTTTATTGTACCATTTTGCATACTCATTGCTCATTATTTTAATGATTTCCTTTTTAGAGGTTAAACGCTGAAGGTTTTTCATTCGCTGATCAAAACTCATCGATTTGCGAAAGCGCATCCGGTTTAAATCAACCAGGTAAAAGCTGCACTTCCCTTCGCTGGTTTTTTTTATAAGTGTATTACCTCTCGAATGATCCAGAAAATCAATCCCTTTTTCATGAAGCTCAAAGGAGAAATGTGTAAACTGGCGTAAAATATTTTCATCAGGAAATTGAGACATAGTTATCAAATCATAAAAAGTGGGAGCATTCTCCAAATGTTCGCTTACATAATAGCTTCTGTTAAGACCTGGAAAACAATATTGCTCATAAAAAGCAATCGGTTTAGGAGTGTTGATTCCTTTTTTTAATAAAATCCCTGCATGCTCAAATGAACGCCGGGCCTTTGATTTTCTGAAATACTGGTAAACGATTTTATTAATAAAAACTGGAATTTTAAACGATTTTATATTTACCAGTTCGTTGTTTAACCTAAAAAATTTGATCTTGTTTCTATTACCATCACCTATCAGGTTCCCTTTAGCAGTATCAAAGTTTTCAATGAGAGAAAATAGGTGCGGCTGTGCCTGGCTGCCCGGTTGGAAAATAATAGTGAAGCTCATTAAATATATATTTTGTCTGAGTAATTATGTATACATATTTTATACCGATAAAAAAGCCAATTATTTTTTTCCCAAGGCAAAATTTCAAATTGCACTGATTATAAAAGGAATAGCTCAATCGTAAGTAACCAACCGAACTTCAAAGGTTTGTTTGTTATTGAAATAAAGAAGTAAAATAAAACATCATCAATATCAATACGACCAAAATTTACCCTGAAGCGATGGCCACACTCTAGTTTGATGACTGGCAGGAAATAATCTTGTTTATAGCTTTAATCCAGTCGTCAGTGTTACTGTTGTTGGTATTGATTCCTACGCTATGATTATTATACGGCTGGTAACTATTTGGACTGGTAACTGAAAACAGTCCGACTGTAGGCGTGTGTACAGAACTGCTTAAATGCATAATTCCACCATCTGCGCTAATAAACAATTCTGTATTTGCAATTACTGCTCCAACTTCACGAACATCTTTACTGGAGAATGTGGGAGCTTTAAACGATATTTTTGAAATATGGTGAGCAGGTAACACTTCAATAATATTATAATCCTTGTATTCAGCTTTTAATCTCTCATAAAAATTTTCCCACCAGGATTCTGAATAGCATTTGTCACCGGTTGCATAGGTAAATATCCCTATAGTCCTTTTCCCATTATTTACAAGGTTCTTTAATTTTATGCGGCCTTCAGCAATTTCAGAAGGACTTAGCCTGAGATTTAATGGCGGAACCGGCTTGTCATTTTCTATGAATGCCATCTTTGTTAGATACGTTCTGAAAGCATATACAGGAAATTTTGCATTGTGCTCATAATCTTTATACCTCAACCGGATATCCTGATTAATCTCCCCTGAAATTTTGTATTTTGAATGAGCAAGTTGGGTAGATATCCTTCCTGATGAAGAGCCTTCAATCACGTTTATAACTATATCATAATGGCTTTTCTTTATTGACGTCCATCCCCGGAGGTATTTTATTAAATGTTTAAAAGATTTTTCAGGCAGTTGGATGATACGATTAATGTTTTCGTAGTTTTTAAATAAAACCGGGGCTAAATTTCCTTTAACAAACAAATCAATTTTAACAAGAGGGAAGGTAGCTATAACTTCCTGGACGAGAGGAGTAATCAGCAGGAGGTTTCCTAACCTTTTATTGGGCCTGCAAATTAAAATTCTTTTAATGTCACTGATAACAATCGGACCTATATTTAAATCAGAATTTGACTTGCCGATATTTTTAGTTAATTGATGCATTAAACGTCTTCGTAATGCATTTATGGTTTTTTTTAAGATGCTCATACCTGTAAAATATTTTTTACCGGATAATGTTTTTACCACTTTTCCCAATCCGTTGAATCCAGAGGGCTGAGAGCAAAGCCTTTGAACTGTTGTGTAGCTTTCACAAATATCTGAATTTTTTACCGGAGTTGCCGCATCGTCTTGAGAAGTTCCTATTGCTGATTGTCCATTGCCACTGATTGGAATGTTTAGCAATCATGCAATGATTTTTCATAAATAAAGCAGGCCCTTTG
>Ga0068855_100010717_pt1 | contig 11063 bp, 9 predicted proteins | sample KBSCornC52_FD_66592 | JGI IMG/M metagenome (GOLD analysis project Ga0068855, IMG submission 66592) | Corn rhizosphere microbial communities from Kellogg Biological Station, Michigan, USA - KBS Corn C5-2 | ecosystem: Host-associated > Plants > Roots > Rhizosphere > Soil ... | reverse complement strand
CCTCGCCGACGCGGTGAAGGTCACGCTCGGCCCCAAGGGTCGCAACGTCGTCATCGAGAAGAGCTTCGGCTCGCCGACGGTCACCAAGGACGGCGTGACGGTCGCGAAGGAAATCGAGCTCGAGAACAAGTTCGAGAACATGGGCGCACAGATGGTGCGCGAAGTCGCGTCGAAGACGAGCGACGTGGCCGGCGACGGCACCACGACCGCCACCGTGCTCGCGCAAGCCATCTTCCGCGAGGGTTCGAAGCTGGTCGCCGCGGGTCACAACCCGATGGAGATCAAGCGCGGCATCGACAAAGCCGTCGAAGTGATCGTCGAGGAGCTCAAGAAGAGCGCCAAGTCGACCAAAGATCCGACGGAAATCGCCCAGATCGGCACCGTCAGTGCCAACGGCGACACGACCATCGGCAAGCTGCTCAGCGAAGCCATGGAGAAGGTCGGCAAAGAGGGCGTGATCACGGTCGAAGAGGCGAAGAGCGCCGAGACGACCTTGGACGTCGTCGAAGGTATGCAGTTCGACCGCGGCTATCTCTCGCCGTACTTCGTCACCGATCCGGAGCGCATGGAGTCGTCGCTGGAAGACGCCTACATCCTGCTCAGCGAGAAGAAGATCTCGAACATGAAGGACCTGCTCCCGGTCCTCGAAGCCATTGCTCGTCAGCAGAAGCCGCTCTTGATCATCGCCGAGGACATCGAAGGCGAAGCCCTCGCGACCTTGGTCGTGAACAAGCTGCGTGGCACGCTGAACTGCGCTGCCGTCAAGGCGCCGGGCTTCGGTGATCGCCGCAAGGAAATGCTGAAAGACATCGCGGTCCTCACGGGCGGCCAGGTGATCGCGGAAGAGCTCGGCTTGAAGCTCGAGAACGTGACCATCACCGATCTCGGCCAGGCCAAGCGCGTCAAGATCGACAAGGACAACACCACGATCGTCGACGGCGGCGGCAAGAAGGACAAGATCAAGGGTCGCCAGCAGGAGATCCGCAACCAGATCGAGAACACCACCAGCGACTACGACCGCGAGAAGCTCCAAGAGCGTCTGGCGAAGCTCGTCGGCGGCGTGGCGGTGATCAAGGTCGGCGCGGCCACCGAGAGCGAAATGAAAGAGAAGAAGGCGCGCGTCGAAGACGCCCTTCACGCCACTCGCGCAGCGGTGGAAGAAGGCATCGTCCCCGGCGGCGGCGTCGCTCTGCTCCGCGCTCAGAGCGTGCTCGACAACCTGAAGCTCTCGGACGAGCAACAGGTCGGCGTGCGCATCATCCGCCGCGCGATCGAGGAACCGCTCCGCCAAATCGTGGCGAACGCGGGCGAAGAAGGCTCGATCGTCGTGCAGAAGGTCAAAGAAGGCAAAGGCAACTTCGGCTTCAACGCCGGCACCGGTAAATACGGTGATCTCGTTGCCGACGGCGTCATCGACCCGGTCAAGGTCGTGCGCTCGGCGCTCCAGAACGCAGCCAGCGTCTCGGGCCTGATGCTCACCACCGAGGCACTCGTCGCCGACAAGCCGAAGGAAGAGAAAGCCCCGGCCGGCGGTGGCGGTCATTCGCACGGCGGCATGGGCGGCGGCGACTTCTGATCGGCAAGAGCCGAACAGACGTAGCTAGCTAGAAAACGGCGGGCTCCCCACGGAGTCCGCCGTTTCTTTTTTGTTTTGATGGTCACCGAGCGCGGCGCTCTGCGGCGGAGCCTTCGGCGTCCGATCGCGTTAGAAAAGGCCAGGCCGCCCTAGAGGAAGCAAGCTCCCGCGCCATGTCACGGCGCGCGGACGCCACTCGCCGCCGAAGGCTGCGACGCCCCGCGGCTCACACCGTGACCATCAACCCAGCAGACGGTCACTTCGCGTCGTTGTCCTTCTCGGACTTGTCCGCACTGTTGGCTGCGTCGTTGGCTTTGTCCGCCGCCTGGTCCGCCTTGTCCGCGGCCTTGTTGGCGGCATCATTCGCCTTGTCTGCCGAGTCCGCGGAATGCTCGCTCGCGTCTTGGGCCGGCTTATCATTGCCGCCGCACGCGACGAGCGTGAATAGGCCAAATACGATTGAAAAGAGGGCTGTGTTGCGCATGGCCCGCGAACCAAGCAGGCCTCGTGCCAATCGCCGCTGCGCGAACCCGAGCGAAATTCGCCGATGCTGCGCGTGTCCGACCACGAGCGGCTCGAGACGAAATGCTACATCGCGGCGGGAATGCTCACGCCGTGAGTCCGGGAAGCGGCGCGCCCGTGTTGAGCAGCGGATCGCCGAAGCTCGTCACGTCGTTGAAGCCCATGTATTGGAAACAGGAGACGAGCATGTCGGCGAAGCTTGCCTTGTTCTGAAAGTCGATCAGCCGGCCCATCTTGAAGTAGCCGCCCGCGCCGCCGGCAAGAACGACGAGCGCGTCATTTTCCGAATGGACATCGCCTTGACCGAGCTCGTTCCAATGCACGACGAGCGTGTTGTCCCAGAGCGTTTGGCCCATGCCGTCCGGAGTCGCCTTGAGCAAATCGTGAAGCGTCACGCTTTGCTCCCACAAATGCTTGTGAATCATGCGAATTTGCGCGAACGCTTCGTCGGTGCTCACGTGCGAAATGTCGTGGTGACCGTCGGTTAGACCGAGGTTCTTGTACACGCGGTTGCTGGTGTTGCCGCTCCAGTTGAAGTTGATCGAGCGCGTGTGGTCGCAAGCAAAGGCCCAGGCGCTGATCTTGAAGAAAAGCTGCCCGAGCACTTCGTGATTGGCATCGTCGTACAGATCGACCTTGGGCGTGGCGAGTGGGATGGGCGAGCAGGCCGCGGTGTTCGTCGTCGATTGCAGCGTGCGCTCGATGTCACGCAACGCCTGTGCGTGCATGTCGAGCCGCTGCTGGTCACTCCTGCCGAGTTTGGCGCGCAAATTCGTGAGCTCCGAGAGCGCATTGTCGAGCGCCGACTGCTTCATCGCCATGGCCTTGGCCAGCGCGGCTACGGCCGCCGGATCCTGCGAATCGCCGGCAAAAATCGAGGCGTACGCGTTGTATGGATCGGTCGCAGGATCGATGGCGTTTTGTTGTCCGACCGGGCCGCCGTGCGAGCTCACGCTCCAGATGTTATTTTCCTTGGTGTTCACCCGGAATACCAAGTGGCGGGTCGAAACCCCCGGCTCCGCCTTGATCACGCGATCACCAATCTCATGGTCAGCGCTCGGTCCGAGCACATAGCCGACGGTCGCTCCGTTTCCGCCGCCGATCGGGAAAGCGCCGGTACCCGCCTTCCACGGGGCGAGCGACGCGCCGCCCTGCTGATGTCCGTCAGCGCGCTCACCCGCCATGAACTTCTGATAGCGGCGGTCGAGGCGATTGAGCAGCAGCAGATCCTTGCGATAGGGCTCGAGCGGCGCCAAAAATTCGTCGAAGACGAAGTTCGTCTCGTCTTGATTGGTGAAGCGACGGAGCGTCTGATCACCGTTCGGCTGAAAAACGAAGATGATCCGCTTCGGTGGGCTGGGCGTCGCAGCATTGGCGCGGCTCGGCAGCATCGCCTCGAGCAGCGGCAGACCAATGCCGAGCCCAGCAGCGCCGCGTAACAAGGTGCGTCGGCTCAAGCGCTTGATCATGGGGCCTCCGGGCTTTGAATCGGGCGGTACAAGAAGGCGTCGGTTTGGGTCAGAGCGATCAGCAGCTCCGATAGGCTGTACGCGTTGCCCTTGAACGACACGAGCAGCTGCGCCATCGAACACGCATCCGGCGTATCGACGTCTCGCCCGTAGAAGAAGCGGAAGGATTTCATCACGTAACAGCGCTTCACTTCTTCGCTCTTCGCCAAGAGCTGGCCGAGATCGCCAGGGCTGGTCAGCGCGCCGTTCGCGTCTTCGGTGCCGGACAAGGTGCTGGTCGTGTCGACGGGCTGACCCTGCTCATCATTCGTGCGCGCGCGCCCTACGGCGTCAAAGCCTTCGAACACGACGCCAATTGGGTCCATCAAATCGTGACAGCCCGCACACGATGCATTTTGTCGATGCTGCTCGAGCCGCCCGCGCTGGCTGAGCCCGCTCGTGTCCGTGGTGTCGAGGTTGACGTTCACGTTGGGCGGCGGGGCGTTCACCTTCTCGCACAACACGTCGAGGCGGATCTTGAGGCCGCGACGCACGATCGAGGTTCGGGTCGGCTTGTCACGCGCGAGCAGCATGCCTTGGGTGAGCACGCCAGCGCGGCCCGGAGCGTCGACGCGCACGAAATCCGTGCCGGTCGGGCCGGTGAGCCCGTAGTGCTTGGCCAGATCGGCGTTCGCGAAGGTGTATTGGGCAGTGAACAGATCGGTCAAGCTTTTACCCGGAGTCGCCAGTAAATCACTCACGAATGCGCGGGTCTCCCGCTGCAAGAGCGGCACGAGCTGATTGTCCAAGTTCGGATACAGCTTTGCATCTCGGATGAACGTCGTGTTCAACGTATCGGTGCCGAGCCACTGGTCGAAGTACTCGAGCAAGCGCGACGCCTTCGGGTCGGCCAACATCCGCCGTGCCTGCGTCTTGATTTGGTCGGCCGTGCTCAGTTCACCCGCGTCTGCCGCGTCGAACAGAGCTTGATCGGGCATCGATTGCCAGAATAGGTAGCTCAAGCGATTGGCCATCTCGTAAGAAGAGGGCCGGGTGTAGGGCTCACTGCCTGGCGCGCCGAACTCGACTCGGTACAAGAAATTCGGCGAATTGAGCATGGCAAAAGCCGTGGAGCGCAGCGCGGTATCGAAATCGAAGGAGCTGAAAGCCTTGCTGAAAATACCCGCATATTGCGCTTGCTCGTCATTGCTGAGCGGCCGACGGAACGCGCGCTTGCCGAAATTATCGATGAACGTCCGTCCGCAGTCGAGCTCGGAACCGGGTACTGGCGCGCAGCTCAGGAAGGTCTTGTTCGTCGCAATCGAGTCCAGGAACTGCGCGGCGGCGTCCATGTAGCATTGCGCGGTCAAGGTGGAGACGCCGAGATAGTCCGCATTGTTGCGAAAGCCGAGCGACTCCGTCTCGGAGGGGAAAGTTTGAGTCGCCGCCGTGACCAACGACTCCACGCTCGGTCCATCGCCGAGCAAATCGCTCATGGTGTTGCGATACTCGGCGTTACTCAGCCGACGGAGCGGCGCGCGACCTGGCGACGGCACCTTGCACGAGTCGGAGGCGAGAACTTGTTCCGGCGTCAGGCCGCTCGAGCCGGGGCCGGTGGAAGGCGTGCTTTCTGCCGTGCCGGATAGCGGATCCCCCGAGATTTTGGCCTGGCAGGCGCCGAGTCCGCTGAGCGAAACGGCGATCGCCAGCGCAGCACCGCAGCGCCAAGCGAAACCGCGCCAGAGAGCTCGCGCCGGGACCGTGCTCGTCGGGGCCCGTGCGGCGTCACGAAGCATGTTCGGCATGAGCAATCTCCTGGGACGAGAGGGCAGCGCGAAGCCTCTCAGTCACGGTTAGCGGGACAACGAACGACGCTGTCGGAGCTCATCGTAGCAAGCGGAGCGTGCCAGCGCGCGAACTATCGACTCACCCACATTTGGAAAATCTCGCGCAAGAACCCAACGCTGTCGAACTTTCACACCGACGCAGAAAATTCGTTTCGCGATCGCTTATTTGAACCCGCTGCGAGCGAGCACCACCACGCGCTGTTTACATGGGCCACCGCCCGCGGGTCGTAGACCCCGGTGCAGGCTTTGTAATTAATAAACCCTAAGGGTTATTGCCGCCGTTCGACGTCGTGCGACGAGGACTGAACGCCCAAGACGCGGCCGCACCGAGGCGAGCTGCACCCCAGCTGCTCAGCGCAATTTCGCCCGCGTTTTGGGGCATTCCGCGCGATGTTCATCACCTGCGACTACCCGCGCTAAGCGATCCGAGATAGAGGGATGCCGTGGTTAGACACTGGCTGTGGCTGCTGCTCCCGGGGCTGGGCGTTCTCGGTTGCGGCCCTGATCGACACGAGTGCACGGGGCCGCACGCGGACTTCATCGTAACCCTCAAGTTGCGCGATCGACCGCTCTCCACCGACACGGTCGTACATGTGACCTACGGCGGCTCGGGTATGGAAGATTATAGTTTGCAGGAGTCGGGCGCGACGCACGAGGTCGTGTTTTGCCGGCCGCTCCGTGCGGACGGCACGCAGCTCACGCTCGACGCCGGGTCCGATGCCGCCGCGGGCGCGTCCGGAAGCAACGAAAGCGAAATCGACCGCCTCTCGTGCGAGCTCTGGACGGCTGGCTTCGCCAAGCTCGAGGTGCGCTCCGCCGCGTTCACGACCATGACCTACGAGCTTACGCCGCGCGAACGCCCGTGCACCGTGTCTGAAACGATCGTGCTCGATAGCCCGGATGGCGGCTAGTGCTGTCGGCGCCGCGCCGATCAGTGCGTCGCGACTAGTGAGCGGTAAAACGCGGCCCGTACGACTTCAGACTGAGACGCTGCAAGACGCTCGTGCCGTCTTGCTCGCCTTCGATTTGCAGCGTCGTGATCCCGACGCCTGGGCAGAACACGGTCGTCGTGACGCGGGTGGCGGCCGCAAGCTTGGCCTGTTCGACGGTCTGAACGCAGCCTGCGAATTTACCGGCGGGCACGGTCACGTCCTGATTGACCGCGGTCACTTTGACTTGGCCGTCGTCACCTTGCCATTCGGCATTCGCCGTCAGCGGAGCTTTCAGTAGGTAGCCGCCTTGTGAGCTGCGCACCCCACCAGGCTCGAAGTAGTAACGCTTCCGTACACGCCCCGCGACGCTCAGCTCGGCGAGCTCCGGCCGCGGGCGGCTGATCTCGAACACCAGAACGCCGTGCTCGTTCGTGTCCTCGATGTACGTTTCATACGAGAAAACGGTATTGTTCTCGAACGGCGCGTAACGCGAAACTTCGCCGGGTGGCGCGCTCGCCGGCTGCGCCGGGGCAGGCGCAGATGCGGCACAGCTCAGCGCCAGGGCAGACCAAGTGATGACGCTGGTGGTGATGAGATTTGGGAGGCGCATTTAGCGGGCGTGATTCTGATAGGTGTACCAAACGACGAACACGAAGAGCGCAATCGCGACCCACAGCAGGTACTTCATCAGCGGATCCGGATCGATGCGCCGGCGCAGCTCGCGCGCCGCCCCGCGCACCACGGGATCTTCGGTTTTCGCAGCAAGCTTGGGAGCGCCCTCGCGAACCGCTTCGTAGTTACCAGCTTCGAACGCGCGCACTAGCCGTTGCAGCTCCGGATCGGCCGGAAATTCGAGCAAGAAGCCGGGGCGCTCACGGCCCTCCGCGTTCAGCGCGCGTTCCGCTGCAGCTTCGCTCGACGGGGCTTGGGCGACCTCCGCAGCCCCCTGCGACTCTCCTGCGGGCTCGTCGGGCGACGACGCTGGCTCCGGGTTTTCTACGGCTTCGTCGGCTTCGGTCATCTCGCCTCGGTCCATGGCCATGCGCCCGCGTCTCGGGCAACGGCGCATTTCATGCCGTGTCGTAGAACGGCTCGTTCAGAATTGGAAGTACACGAATGGAACGGCTTCCGCGCTCGCCAGCCGACGCACGAAAAAAAGCAGAGCAAACAACGCGAGCCCTTGGGCAATACCCGGCAAGGAGGAAAAGCCCTCCCTGACTCTCGCTTCCAAGCGGGCGGGAAGAAAGTGCATGCCGAGCCCGAGCGCCAATACGCCCAGTACCCGCGGATCGAGGTTCGGGTGATAGCTGGTGAGCGTGGCCATTTCGCCGAATACGGCGCGCGCAGCGCGAAAGCTGTCGGCCCGGAAAAACACCCAGGCCACGAGCACGAAGTGAAACGTCGCGAGCGTGCCGAGAGCGCGGCCGAGCAGTGTCCGCGGCGCGGCACGCCCGCTGCGCTCGCGCCAGTAACGATTCAGCGCCAACGCCACGCCGTGCAACCCGCCCCAGACCACGAACGTCCATTTGGGACCATGCCACAAGCCTCCGAGCAACATCGTGGCGATGAGATTGAAGTAAGTGCGCGCGCGGCCGCGCCGATTTCCGCCGAGCGGAATGTACAAATAATCGCGCAGCCAGGTCGAGAGCGAGATGTGCCAACGTCGCCAAAAATCCACGATGTCATGCGCTTGGTATGGCGCCGCGAAGTTCGGCGGAAAGCGCACGCCGAGCAGCGCCGCAGAGCCGATGGCGATGTCGGTATAGCCGGAAAAGTCCGTGTAAATTTGCACGGCGTAGGCGACGACGGCCACATAACATTCGAGCGCTGAATATTGCGTCGGCGCGCCGAACACGCGATCTACCAGGTTTAGCCCCAAGTAGTCGGCAATCGCCAGCTTCTTGAGCAAGCCCGTCGCGATTAGCAATAGCGACTGGCTCGCCTGTCGTTCGTTCCAAACTGGGGCGCGCGCGAGCTGCGGCAAAAGATCGCGTGGCCGAACGATTGGACCTGCGACGAGATGCGGAAAAAACGCGACGAAGGTCAGGTATTCCAGGTAGCTGTCGTGCGCTGCGATGTCCCCGCGATACACGTCAATCACGTAGCTCATCGATTCGAACGTGAAGAAGCTGATCCCGACCGGGAGCGTGATTCTGACCACAAGTCGCGGCAGGTGAATGCCGATGGCTTCGAGCGCCGCTTGAGCATTGTCCACGCCGAAGTGCAGGTATTTGAAGACCCCAAGCACGCCCAAGTTCATGACCACGGTCAAGACGAGCCAGCGCTTGCGCGCACGCGTATCCGCGGCGCGATCGATGGCATGGCTGAGCAAGAAGTCGGCGCTGGAGCAGACCCAGATCAGCGCCAGAAAGCGCACGCCCGATTGCGCGTAGAAAAAATAGCTCGCCGCCAGTAGAAACAGCAGACGCACCTGCCGCGCGCCAGCGCAAAGCCAGGTGACGACGAACGCGAGCGCGAGGAATTTGGCATAAGCCAGCGTCGTGAACTGCACGGGTGTCGAGGCACGTTACACGAACGCCAGGCCGGGGTCGCTCGCGACGGCGTACCCGCGGACTCGGCAGAAATCGGCGCGCTCGTCGGTTATGCCTTGGCGATCGCCGAAAATTGACGCAAGTACACGAAACCGATGCTTCGCCGTTTGCTAGTTGGCCTGTGCGAGGGGCTCGTGATCGGTCTCGCCCTGGGCGTGGGCATCGCCCGTGGCCTGGGCCTGGTCGCGCCCGGCGCCATTGTTGCGGCCGCGCTGAGCGGCTGCGCGGGGTTCGTGATCGGGCTCGTCGCGGGGCGGCCAGTTTGGGCACGCAACGCCAAGACGGAAGCCTTGCTCAAAGCAATTGCCGGTGCCGTTGGCGGCGCCGCGCTCTCGTTCGCCCTGCGACGCTGGTTGAGCTTTGGCGTCGATCTGAGCTCACTTTCGCTGGGCAGCGGTCCGGCTGGGCAACTGTCCGCGTTGACCTTGCCGGCCGTCACGACGGGACTCGCCTTGTTTTTCGAGCTCGACGATGACGGCGCGGGCTCGTCCAGCAAGCTTGGTGCAAAACCTGATTCGAGGCAGCGCATCGCGGCGCATCATCTGCCGTTGGACGACGCCGAGGACAGCGATGCATCGGCTGACGAGGTCGATCGCGAGCTCGAGCGCGAGAAACGCTGAAGTGCCGCTCGCCCGTTTGCTGCTCTGGGTCGTCAGTTTGTCCGCGCTCGTTTGGTGTGCGCTGTCGATGCATTCGCCGCTGCCGAGCGCGCCGGAGCTTTCGCTCGCGTTCGTAGGGCTGTTTTTGTATGCCACGCTCGGAGTGCTTTGGCCGCAGAGCGGCATGTACGGAGACGCCTTGGCGCGCGGCAAACCGGGTGCACGTTCGATTGCACTCACGTTCGACGACGGCCCCCACCCGGTTACGACTCGCGCCGTGCTCGAGATCCTGCGCGAGCACGACGTGCGAGCCACCTTCTTTTTATTGGGCCACAAGGTGGTGGCGCATCCCGAGGTGGTGCGCGAGATCCACGCCGCCGGGCACACCTTGGGCGTGCACGGCTTCCAGCACGATCGGCTGTTTTGTTTGCGTTCGTCACGCTACGTGCTCTCGCAAATTCAACGTACGCAACGGGCGATCGAAGACGCATGCGGCGTGATTCCGACGCTATTTCGTCCCCCAATCGGCTTTGCCAGCCACCTGACCTTTCGCGGAGCGGAGCGCGCTGGCGTCCGAATGGTCGCCTGGACGGTGCGCAGTCTGGATGGCCTCCAGAGTGCCCGCCCAGAGCGCGTCGCCCAGCGCGCGATCGATCACTTGGTCGATGGCGCCATCGTGCTCTTGCACGACGCAGCCGAACACGACGATTTTCGGCCAGCAGCGATCGCTGCACTACCCCGAATTTTGCGCGCTGTGCGCGAGCGCGGCTATCGCGCGGTCAGCGTCGAGCAGTTGCCCGGTTGAGACGTCTCAGCCGGGCGCAAGCTCGCCCGATGCGCCGAGCACGAAGCGCCGCTGATAGCCGCGCGTCTGGTTTTGAATCGTGACCGTGACGGTGCCGTCGCGGCCGTAGTGATACTGCTCGACGATCTGCTCGGATAGATCCGCGCAGCGCTCCGCCGAGCGGCCGCGCAAGTCTTGATCGCCGAGAAAGCGCGGATCGTAGGGGAAGAAGATGTCGCCCCAGGGCGTGAGATCTCCTTCTGGACGGCCGTCACTCCCGAGCTCGCTGCACTCCAGATAGCGCAGATGTCCGACAGCATGCACCGGGCGATAGCTGCGCTCGATCAAGAAATCGCCGGACTCGCTGACGGTGCCTTTGTCCAAAATTGGATCGAAAATCTTTTCGCGGCCGTCCTCGCCTTCGCGCCAAACGCCGAAGTGGCGAGTGATCGCCTCGCGCACGAACACACCCGCTTCCGGATCGGCAGCAATCGCCAGGCCGACGGCCGTTGCGGCGTGCGGCTGCGGCGCGAGTTGCACCTTTCGCTTGTAGCGCTCGCGTAGCATCTTTCCGACCATTGGGAACGCGGTCGCGCCGCCGACCAAGTACACCGCGCCGAGCTGGCGGGTGTCGTTCGGGTCGATGCCGCGCGCTTCCAAGCGTTCGAAAACGCGCTCGAGGAGATTGAGTGAACGCTCGATCAACGGCCGGGTCGCCTCGTAGAGTTCGGCCAACTCCAGCGTGATCGAGTCGGCACCGGGCAAGACTCGGCTCAAATCGAGCAGCATCTTGCGCGAGGCGG
>Ga0068855_100010716_pt1 | contig 11064 bp, 10 predicted proteins | sample KBSCornC52_FD_66592 | JGI IMG/M metagenome (GOLD analysis project Ga0068855, IMG submission 66592) | Corn rhizosphere microbial communities from Kellogg Biological Station, Michigan, USA - KBS Corn C5-2 | ecosystem: Host-associated > Plants > Roots > Rhizosphere > Soil ... | reverse complement strand
AATCTGCCGACCTCTCATTGCAGCAGATCATAGATGCTGCGGCAGAGTTCATCGGCAAAATCTCTCAGTATCCTCCGCCTTTTTCCGCCAAAAAAATTGCCGGCATTCCCGCGCATCGGTTGGCGCGCAAAGGACAGCCTGTAGAACTGAAGCCCAAGCAGGTCGAGATCAAAGAGTTGGAGTTCTACGATTGTGGCGGTCAGACCGTTTGCTTTCGCGCCTGGGTCAGTTCCGGAACGTACTTGCGATCGCTGGCGCACGATCTAGGAAAAAAGCTGGGATGCGGAGGACATCTTGCCGCGCTCAAGCGGACGGCTGTCCGCGAATTCACAATCGATGAAGCGCACAGCCTGGACCAGTTGGAACGAGCAAAGTCCACTAACACGCTCGACGAGCTTTTTCTCCATCCGCGGCTGGTACTGCCCGAATTTCCCGCAGTGGTTGCGTCGCCAGAAAGTGCGGCCCGAATGCGACACGGCGGCGCCGTGAACCTGCCAGAATTCAGCAAGGCTGCCATCGTCCGGGTGTTCGCAGGGCAAAGGGAACTATTGGCTATCGCCCGTCGGGTCGCCGGGACGCTGTTCCAGCCTAAAGTAGTACTTCAAGGTTAGCCGGAACGCTTTGCGCTTCAGAATTACGGGGCCGATCGAGGCAAAATATTCTCTTTCTCCTGTTGACATTCAAAAGGAGACAGGTCTATCTTATGTTGAATAACAACGGGAAGCAGCCGAACTCAAAAATGGCTGCCTGGAGCGTCCCGTGAGCACGATGCGCGCCCTGATCTCGAGATTGAAGGGTCTCTTTGCCAACCAACGGCAGGACGAAGATCTGAACGACGAGCTGCAAGCCCATCTGGAAATGCTGGTGGAGGAAAACCGCCGAAGGGGGATGCCGGAGGAGCAGGCGCGCCGTGCCGCAAGTCTGAAGTTTGGCGCCATTACCCAGACCGCGGAAGCATATCGCGAAGCCCGCGGCTTGCACTTTGTTCAAACGTTCCTGCAGGACCTTCGCTATGCCTTCCGAATGCTCCGCCGCGCTCCGGGATTTGCGGCTGTCGTTGTCATTTCGTTAGCGCTTGGCATTGGCGCGAATACCGCCATCTTCAGCGCCATAGACGCAGTGATGCTGCGCATGCTGCCGGTAGAAGATCCCCAGCGACTTGTGATGCTGGAATGGCATGCCAGCAAGTGGCCGCAAAAGTATGTGGAGGACCTGGAAGGCAGCAGTTTTGGCAATGAGCATGACGGACAAAGCAGCTATTCATTTACCTATCCTCAATATCAGCAATTCAAGAATCACAACAATGTTTTCTCCAGCACTTTTGCTTTTGCCGCCAATAGTGATGCCGTGAATGTTGGTATTGACGGGCGCGCTGAATCTGCAGTGGTCCAGGGTGTTTCTGGCAACTATTTTGCAGGGCTCGGAACCCAGGCCGTTATCGGGCGAACGATCTTGCCGGAGGACGATCAGGAATCGGCGCCGGCGACCGCCGTGGTTTCGAATTCATTCTGGAAGCAGCGACTAGGAGCCAGCCAGGAAGTAACAGGGAAAACTCTCATCGTAAATGGGCTGCCAATCACTATTGTAGGAGTCGCTCCACCGGATTTTTTTGGACTGGAGCCCGGCAGTTCTCCTGACTTATTCATTCCTCTGGCCAAATATGCTGCTGAGCAGGCACGACAGGGTTCTACCCTCAACGGACTCAGTTTTTTAACGGATACAAAGATATGGTGGGCTGGGGTGGTCGGCCGCCTACGTCCCGGCGTGACCGCCGAACAGGCACAGGCTGAGTTGCAGGTGATGTTTGATCAGAACCTGAATGCCATGGTCCCAACGCCCGATCCCGTTAGGCCTGCGCTGCGGATCATCCCCGTCAAGCAAGGCCTGGACAGCTTAAGAAGACAATTTTCCAGCTCTCTGCTGCTGCTCATGATGATGGTAGGCGCAGTATTGCTGATCGCCTGCGGCAATGTGGCTGCGCTTTTGCTGACTCGCGCCAACGCGCGACAGAGAGAAATCGCAGTCCGATTAAGTCTGGGAGCGCGCCGCATGCGGCTGGTTCGCCAGCTGCTCACCGAAAGCATATTGCTGGCATGTTGTGGCGGCTTGCTCGGTCTGGTAATCGCCACATGGGCCGGCAGGGTATTGCTTGCCCTGTTGTCCAGTGGCCGGGCAAAAATTGACCTGGAGTTGCACCTCGATCCTCGGGTGATGGCTTTCACCGCCATTGTATGCATTGTTAGCGGGATATTGTTTGGCCTGGCGCCCGCTTTGCGTTCCACTCGATTGGACTTGCTCAGTTCATTGAAACAGCCATCCGCGGGATCATCCGCAGGGCGTTTTGCAATGGGCAAGATTCTGGTGGCGGGCCAAGTGGCGCTTTGCCTGCTCCTGCTCGTCAGCGCCGGGCTTCTGCTGCGCACATTAAATAGGCTTCAGGGAGAGGAACTGGGCTTTAACCGGCAGAACCTATTACTGTTTACGGTGCGTCCGGGACTGAATGGTTACAAGGGCACACAGCTCGATGATTATTATCTGGAACTGCAGCGCCGCATTCAGGGAATTTCCGGTGTTCAGACAGTTACATTTTCTGATCGAAACGCCATAGGCGCTGGTTCGAGTTCTACTTCAGCAGTGATCCCTGGTTATTCTGATGATGGTCGAGGGGTGGATTTTTACCGTCATGTGGTGGGTCCGGGTTATTTCCAAACCCTGTCAATTCCCATCCGTGTTGGGCGCGCTCTGGGGCCGCAGGATACTCATAGTTCGCCGCTGGCAGCGGTGGTCAACCAGAAATTCGTGGACGAATACATGCACGGCGACAATCCCCTGGGCCACGAGATAGCTTTCAGCGCAAAGAACCATCGCACGCGATTCCAAATTGTGGGCGTGGCCAGCGATGTGAAGTACGCCCGCATTCGAGATGAAGTCCCGCCCACGGTGTATTTTCCTCATACGCAGATATTTGCTGCCGTTGGAAGCTATAGGCCGAATGAGCCAGGCTTCTCATGGCCTTTCATGACATTTTCCATAAAGAGCCAGCGAGCCGGGCAGTTTTCATTGCTGGCTGATATTCGTCACGAGTTAACCGCATTGGATAAGAACGTGCCAATGGTCGACGTGAAGACGGAAACCCAGGTCATTTCTCAAGTCCTATTCCTCGACCGAACATTTGCTGCGTTGAGTTCCGCATTCGGATTTTTGGCACTGCTGCTGGCCTGCGTGGGACTTTACGGAACCATGGCCTATGCGGTAGCCCGAAAGACCAATGAGATTGGAATACGAATGGCCCTGGGAGCCGAACGAGGCGCAATCCTGGGCATGGTCCTGCGTGAAACAGCCTCAATCGTACTGGCCGGAATTGCCGTGGGAGTGCCAGCCGCCTGGATCGCAAGCAATTTGCTCAAGTCCCGGCTCTTCGGGCTTACACCTCACGATCCGTGGAGTATCGGGTTAGCCGTGGGGGCGACTTTGGCGGTGACAATGATTGCCGGCTACATTCCAGCGAGAAGGGCATCGAGGGTTGATCCCATGGTGGCGCTGCGTTACGAATGAAGGGACGGCGACACGCTCAAACTCCGCCTTTTTCCGCCAAAAAGATTGCCGGCATTCCTGCGCATCGGTTGGCGCGCAAAGGACAGCCTGTAGAACTGAAGCCCAAGCAGCAGGTCCAGATCAAAGAGCTGGAGTTCTACGATTGTGGCGGTCAGACCGTTTGCTTTCGCGCCTGGGTGAGTTCCGGAACGTACTTGCGATCGTTGGCGCACGATCTAGGAAAAAAGCTGGGATGCGGAGGACATCTTGCCGCGCTCAAGCGGACGACTGTCCGCGCATTCACAATCGACGAAGCGCACAGCCTGGAACAGTTGGAACGAGCACAGTCCACTAACACGCTCGACGAGCTTTTTCTCCATCCGCGGCTGGTACTGCCCGAATTTCCCGCCGTGGTTGCGTCACCAGAAAGTGCGGCCCGGATGCGACACGGCGGCGCCGTGAACCTGCCAGAATTCAGCAAGGCCGCCATCGTCCGGGTGTTCGCAGGGCAAAAGGAACTGTTGGCTATCGCTCGTCGCGTCGCCGGGACGCTGTTCCAGCCTAAAGTAGTACTTCAAGGTTAGCCTGACCGCTTTGCGCCTGAGGATTACGGGGCCGATCCAGGCAAAATATTCTCTTTGCCAGCCAACGGCCGTGGTTCCGAATTCATTCTGGAAGAAGCCTGGGATCTAGCCAAGAGGCAACAGGGGGCGTTCAAAAATCAGCAACTCTGGTTTATAGTCACTTGTCCCAAAAACTATGAAGATCACTATCCTTGTGCTTCTGTCGTTCCTCGCTGGCTGTGGCGGCAACCGCACTCCCGTTCCCGCGAATACCATTCCAGACAATCCCTTCTTTAATGCTTCTATGGTCGGCCAGGCGTGGACGTTCGTTAACGGCTATGGTGATCACACGGTTATCCAAATTCAAGCTGCACCAGTTGGCTCTGAGGCTCAAGTCGTATGGCACTACATGCGGAAAGAAAACTGCCGATCCTACTGGAATCCCGGTGACTGCAATGCTGAGCTTTGGTTTGGCATAACCGAAAACGCCGATCATTCATGGTCTGCAACTCAATTCCTCGCGTCCTGCGCCTTATGCCTCGGTAACTCTGGTCAGGGCAGCGCAACAATTAAGGTACCTACGCCCGGAGGCTACCTTGTCATCCCCCCGCCGCAACAAGCATTCAGAACCGGGAATACTGGGTACATCCCTTGCTGGCAACTCGGGATGCTTTCATGGGTGCCTTTTGACTGCGGCATCAGCGGTGCATCCCCTGTTCCGTGGGTAACAAACAGCTACATGGACAACATTTCAACCCCTTTTTATTCTGGCCCAGTTCTTGTCTCTGAACAGTTTGAAAATTGCCCAGCAGATTGCACTCATGAAAAGTGGTACTTTGCTCCAAATATCGGCTTGGTCAGAATCCAACAGCTTGCGGTTGGTAGTACCACCGATAACGCCGATACCAATCTGTACATGGACAGAACCCCATAACCACTCAGGATGAGTGGAGGCGCAAAAACCTTTGCGCATTTGTCGGTGCTTGCCCCTTTCGTTTGCCGTTCAACCGTCTTGGCAATGTCTGATAACAGATATTATGTAAACTAACAAAAATAGCTGTAGTCTGGCGCGGTCTTCGTGGGTCCTCAAGTCGGCCTTGTTACTGAATCGCGCCTTCCCCTCTAAGAATAGCTTTCAGGTCTGATCGAAACCGCTCCAGCGTGGCAATCAGTTCGGGCGTGGCTTCGATTATTTCTTGTTTATGGACGAAAACCTTGCGACCGCCTCGCTCCACCAACGGGCCAAGGCTTTCTCCCATGCGCCTCCCGACATTTCCAAGAATTTGCAAACCGTCAGGGCCAGGGACAAGAAATGCCAGACAGCCATCGCGCAGGACGCCGATGGCCTTGGGAAAGCGCTCAAAGGTCTGCAGGTCAAAGCCGGCGAGGTAGAGACGCTGCAGTTGTTCTTCAGGAAGCATTCAGAACTCAGCAGTAAGCAATCAGTCCCAACAGACGGAAAGGTTTGCAGTCAGGGCCTCGTGAGACGCAAATGGACTGAATGCTGAGTGCTGATGGCTGAAAGCTACATCTTGTAGTGGCCCAGATCCTCGTCGTTCAGGCCTTCCAGCCACTTACGCAGATCGTCAGAAGAGATCTTGTCGGCAGCGGTGCTGGCCACCTTGGAGGTCTTGAGCACTTCATCCTCAACATAAATGGGGCAATCCAGGCGCAAAGCCAGCGCCAGAGCGTCTGAGGGGCGGGAATCGATGCTAATGACTCTTCCCTCCCGCTCCATCCAGATTACGGCGAAAAATGTGTCGTCGCGCAGCTCGTTCACAACAATTTTATGGACGTGCGTATCCAGGCCGATCAGCAGGTTCTTGATCAGGTCATGCGTCATCGGTCGGGGCGTGGTGACTTTTTCAATCTCCAGGGCAATGGCGTTGGCTTCATACACTCCGACCCAGATCGGCAGGACCGTATCGCTTCCAACATCTTTCAATACGACGATGGGCATGTTGGTTACAGGATCCATCATCAATCCGCGAATTTTCATTTCCACTTCCATGTCGCTGCTCCAAACTGCTAAGGGATCCACGCTCACCCGTCAGCTTTTATGCTCCTCGACCCATTGAACTAACCCAGCTCAACTAAACCATTTCACCCAACAGACTGTTAGGAAAACTCCTGGTAACCAGCACGTTAACATAACTACCCACAGCCGGCGCGGCATCCTGCGGCGCGGTAAAGTTTAAAGTGATGTTCTGGGACGTGCGCCCAATTAGCTGCCCCCGGGCCTCATTTGTTCCTTCAACCATTACTTCAAGTGTCTGGCCTATTCGCTTTTCGTAATTGATCCTCTGAATTTCTCGCTGGCGTTCCTGCAGGACCTGCAGGCGTTTGGATTTCTCAACGTCGCTGATGCTGTCAATCATGCTCAGAGCGGGCGTATTGGGACGAGGCGAGTACTTGAAGGTAAATACAGCATCGAACTGGCACTCATGCAGCAGAGTAATGGTTTCCTCAAATTCGGCAGCTGTCTCATTCGGGAAACCGGCAATAACATCCGTGGTGATCGATAGTGGCCGCTTGGCGGCTTTCATCCATGAGATCTTCTCCAAGTACATCTCTCGGGTGTATTCACGGTTCATGGCCTTCAGCACCCGTGACGATCCGCTCTGCACCGGGAGATGAATGTGATCGCATAGGCGGGGCGAAGCCTCAATAGCATCCACAATATCCTTGCTGAAATGCCGCGGATGGGACGTGGTAAAGCGAACGCGACGCACGCCGGGAATTTCGCCGATCGCATAGAGCAATTCCGCAAAAGTTTTCTTGCCCAGCGGATCGGCATATGCGTTTACGTTCTGGCCCAGCAGTTGAATATCCGTGTAACCGAGATCAGCCATCTGCCGAGCTTCGGCCATTACTGAATCCGATGTGCGGCTGCGCTCCTTGCCGCGCGTGTACGGCACCACGCAATAAGCGCAGAACTTGTCACAACCTTCAATGATCGTGATGTAACCCCGATGAGCATTAGTGCGGGCGGTAAAGTCGGTTTCAAAGGTCAGGTCGGTCTGGCGATCGTCCAGGCCGGTTACTCGATTGTTCCCTGCTTCAATCTGGACCAGCATTGCAGGCAGGTTGCGGTAAGAGGCCGAACCGGCAACCATTGAAACATACGGCGCCTTCTCGAAGATCTTTTCGCCTTCCTGCTGCGCCACACAGCCCAGAACTCCAAATTTCTTGCCCTGTGCCTGGAGCTTCTTGTAGTCGTTCAGCCGATGAAAAACCTTCTGTTCCGCTTTGTCGCGGATGGAGCAGGTGTTGTAAAGGACCAGATGGGCCTCTTCTACTGTCTCCACCTGTCGATACCCTTGATGTCTTAGCGTGCCAATGACTTTCTCAGAGTCATGCACATTCATCTGGCAGCCAAAGGTCTCAAGGTAAAACGTTTTTTCCTGCTCTGCGCTCACAGCTCCAGTATAACGCAGCAAAATAGCGGATTGGCTTGCAATCCCGAGCGTAAGCGAGGGAACCCTGTTCTCCCCACAATTTAAAAGACAGCTTTGCAATCCGATGTGCAGCCCTTGAAGACATGGGTTCTTTTTGAACCTACAATCAATTTAAGCTGGTAGGGATCCCTTCGCTGCGCTCGGGATTACAAAAACAATGACCGTCAATGAGAAGACAATATGGGACAAGAAGTACAGTGAGCGCTCGCACAGCTCCCTTGAACCTGATCCTTTTCTGGTGAGCGCTTACGAAGAATTTGTCGCCGACCGTCCCGCAGGAAGTGCGCTGGATCTGGCGGGAGGAGTAGGGCGTCATGCCATTTGGCTGGCGCGGCGCGGCTGGCGAGTGAAGTTGCTGGATATTTCCGAAGTGGGCATTCAACAGGCACAGAAAAATGCGGAGAGCACAAATACCCCTACTTCGATTCTTACCGAAGTCCGCGACCTGAATGTCCTGCAGGATCTCGGCCGAGAGCAATACGATCTGGTTGTCGTCTTCTTCTATTTGCAGCGCCAGATCTTCCCTGCTTTGGCGACGGCGATCAAGCCGGGCGGGTTTCTGATCTATAAAACCTACACAATCGAGCAGAAGAATTTTTCTGGTGGACCGAGCCATCCAATGTTCCTGCTGGAGCCGAATGAATTGCTGCATGCGTTTTCAGCAATGCGTGTGCTGCACTACCACGAAACGATTCAACAAAAAGGCGTGGCGGAGTTGGTGACGCGGAAATAGCAATCAGCAGTCAGTAGTCAGCATTCAGCCCGTGACAAAGCCTCTCAGCCTCAATGAATCCGAAACCTCCGAGACGTGAGGTAAAGATGGACCAAAACAATCCATCAAGAAAAGATTTTCAAATTCTCCGTTTCCTCCGTTCCTCCGCGTTTCAAAGGTTTTCGTTCTGCTCGCGAATGCTAGAATCGTTGCTTCACCCAAATGGCAAAACGCAAAATCTCCCACGGACACGCCGTCATCGGCAAACCCAAGCCGCGCAAAAACCATTGCTTTGGCTGCGGTCACGATAATCCGCAGGGCATGCGGCTGAAGTTCTCACTGGACGAAGAATCGCGCCAGGCCATCTGTCACTTCAAGCTGTCGCGCAAATATACCGGCCCTCCGGGCCACGCGCATGGCGGGATTATTGCCACCATTCTGGATGAAGCCATGGGCAAGGTGAACAAGTTCCGCAACGTGCTGGCGCTCACCAGCTCTATGGAGATTAAATACCTCAAGCCGGTGCCGCTGGGCCAGGCGCTCACCGTCACCAGCTCAGAGAAGAGCGTGGACGGACGCCGACACACCAACATGGCTGAAATCAGCAATGCCAAGGGTGAAGTTCTGGCGCGGAGTACAGGAACATTTATTGCCATCGATCCGGAGAAAATGTTCGCGCGACACGGAGTTCCCGTGGGCGTCGTCGCGGATAACGAAACAAAACCCTGATTGCAGCAGAAATCCTTCCAACCGAGTAAAATAGGAGTTTCAGCCCTACAAGTTTGCCGTGACTCCCCAGGGTGACACGGCGCAGGAGTTCGCAATGTCTAGATCACGGGGAAAGAAAGAAGCTACGCCGGCAAAGGTTCTTAAGTCTGGCTCCAACGGACACAGTATTACGGCCACGCCCAACGGTGGCGGAACGGTGCTGAACGGTAATACCGGACTGCGGCTCAAGACCGGCCTGGCAGAGATGCTTAAGGGCGGTGTGATCATGGACGTGACCGACGCACGCCAGGCGGAGATCGCCGAGAAGGCCGGCGCGACTGCGGTGATGGCGCTTGAGCGTGTGCCGGCGCAGATTCGCGCCCAGGGCGGGGTGGCCCGCATGGCCTCGCCCAAAAAGATTCGCGAGATCATGGAGACGGTATCCATCCCTGTGATGGCTAAGTGCCGGATCGGCCACTTTGCTGAAGCGCAAATCCTCCAGGCGCTGGGCGTGGATTACATTGACGAATCCGAAGTTCTTACCCCGGCTGACGAAGCCCATCACGTAGACAAGCACGCATTCCAGACGCCATTTGTTTGCGGCGCGCGCAACCTAGGTGAGGCGTTGCGGCGCATCGCGGAGGGTGCGGCCATGATTCGCACCAAAGGTGAGGCGGGTACCGGCGATGTGGTTCATGCGGTGAAACACATGCGACAGATCATGCGCGAAATGAAGACGTTAAAGGCACTATCTGAGGAAGAGCTTTATGCTCAGGCTAAAGACTTGCAGGCCCCGGTTGAGCTGGTTCGACTTGTCGCCAAGACCGGCAAGTTGCCGGTTCCGAACTTCTCTGCCGGTGGAATTGCCACCCCGGCCGATGCGGCACTAGTTCGTCAGCTTGGAGCTGAAGCCGTGTTCGTTGGATCGGGGATTTTTATGGCGGACGGCCTCAATTTCTGTGAGCCGAAGGAAGCCGAGAAGCGCGCCAAAGCAATCGTCCGCGCCTGCACTCACTTTGACGATCCTAAAGTTTTACTTGAAGTCAGCGAAGATCTGGTTGGAGCGATGAAGGGCTTGGCTGTTGCGGCGATGGCCGAGGGTGACATGTTGCAGACGCGAGGCTGGTAGTGAGTTGCTCCCGAGCATAGCGAGGGCTCCCTATAGCACGGCAGTTCCACCGACAAAAATATTGCGCCACTCAGCGTTGCAACTGATGTTTCCTCTTTAGAGCGAGCAAGATCGTGGCGATCCTTCGCTTCGCGGGATAAAGAATAAGAATGATAATCGGCGTCTTAGCCATCCAGGGTGACTACGAAGCGCACAAGGCGCGGCTGGAACAATTGGGGGCCGAGGTCACGCTGGTACGCAAGCCCGAGCAGCTTGATGCCATTGATGGCATCGTAATTCCGGGTGGAGAATCCAGCACATTTCTGAATTTTCTGGGCGAACGCGGATTTCTGGAAAAGCTGCGCGATTTTGTTTCCAGCAAGCCCACGTTCGGCACCTGCGCCGGTGCTATCTTGCTGGCCAAGCATGTTGAGAACCCCCCGCAGCAATCGCTCAATGCAATGGACATACGTATCCGCCGCAACGCTTACGGGCGCCAGATTGACAGTTCAATCCTCGAAGCGCAAACCAAACTTGGAGACAAGCCGCTAGAGATGGTATTTATCCGCGCGCCTAAAATCGTTGGCACGGGCAAAGGCGTGGAAATTTTGGCCACGGCTGGCGATGATCCGGTGCTGGTGCGCCAGGGCAAGATCCTGGCGGCGACCTTCCACCCCGAATTGTCGGACGACACACGCGTCCACCAGGAGTTCGTCAAGATGGTGAAGAATGGCCATCGGCGGAAATAATGTCTAGAGTGCTCCGGCTCGCACTGTTGCTGATTGTGGTTGGCTGCATTTATCTTTTTGTGGCTCATCCATACTGGTTCCCTGCTGGGGTTTCCGCAAGCTCCGCGCCTATCGATCACCAATTCAGGATCGCCTTCTGGGTGTTTGGGGCACTGTTCATTGTCGGCCATCTCGTTCTGATTTTTGTATTGTCAAAAAAGCCGCCTGAGGATGGGAAAATTTCGACCGGTAG
>Ga0068855_100010714_pt1 | contig 11064 bp, 6 predicted proteins | sample KBSCornC52_FD_66592 | JGI IMG/M metagenome (GOLD analysis project Ga0068855, IMG submission 66592) | Corn rhizosphere microbial communities from Kellogg Biological Station, Michigan, USA - KBS Corn C5-2 | ecosystem: Host-associated > Plants > Roots > Rhizosphere > Soil ... | reverse complement strand
GCTTGACCTCGGCGTTGGTTGGCGATCGCACGTCAATCTGCGCGAGCGAGGCCGGGTTCTGCCAATACTGCGGTGCGGCCTCCATCACTACGTGATATTGGTTCAACGGCGTGTACATGGTTGATACCTGACGCTGGCCGAAGGCGTCGTAGAGCGTATCGTCGATCACCTGTTGCGTCAGGCCGAGTCGCGACGCCGTGTCGCGATCGACCACGAGCGAGGCTTCAAGGCCGCTGTTCTGCTGATCGCTGTTTACGTCGGTCAGTATCCGCATGGTGCGCATTTTCTGCTGCAGCCGCGGCGCCCACAAATTAAGCTCGTCTAAATCGGATCCCTGTAAGGTGTATTGATAGAGCGCGTTGCTCGAGCGGCCGCCGATCCGCAGATCCTGCGTGGCCTGTAGATAGAGCGTCGCGCCCGCGATATGCGAGGTCTTTTTGTGCAGCCGCGCGATCACCAGGTCGGCGCTGATCTTCCGCTGCGCGAGCGGTTTCAGCGCGATGAACATCCGCGCCGAATTGGTGGCGGCGGCACCGCCGCTGCCACCGGCAAAGCCAATCACGTGATCGATCGCCGGATCGGTCTTGATGATTCCTACGAACTGGGTCAGCCGATCGCGCATGGCCTGAAAGGAGGTGTCCTGATCGGCCTGGATCGCGCCCATCAGGCGCCCGGTGTCCTGCTGCGGGAAAAATCCTTTGGGAATGATCAAGAAGAGGTACGCGCTCAATCCAACCGTGGCGAGCGCCACTCCGAGCGTCAGGCGCGAATGCAGCAGTACCCATTCAAGGCCCGCCGAATAGCCACTTAGCGCGCGGTCGAAAACGCCCTGGCTGATGCGGTAAAAGCGTCCGCGGGGTTCCTCCGCTGCGGGCCGCAACAGCCGCGCGCACATCATTGGGGTGGTGGTCAGTGATACCACCATCGAGACGGCGACCGCCGTTGACAGCGTGACCGCGAATTCGCGGAACAGGCGGCCGACGATTCCACCCATCATCAGAATCGGGATGAACACCGCGACCAGCGAGACGCTGATCGACACTACCGTGAAGCCGATTTCACGCGCTCCGCGCACGGCCGCCTCGAAGGGCGCCATGCCTTGCTCGCGATAACGCGAGATGTTCTCGATTACGACGATCGCGTCATCGACCACGAAGCCAGTCGAGATCGTGAGCGCCATCAGCGAAAGGTTGTCGAGGCTGTATCCGCACAAGTACATGACGCCGAAGGTGCCAATCAGCGAGACCGGCACCACCACACCTGGAATCACCGTGGCGCGCCAGTTCCGCAGAAAAAGAAAGACCACCAGGATAACCAGCACGATCGAGATCAGCAGCGTAATTTCGACGTCGTTGACCGAAGCCCGGATGGTGGTGGTGCGGTCGAGCACTACGGACATCTTGATCGCCGACGAGATCGAAGCCTGCAATTGCGGCAGGTCCGCGAGGACTCGATCGACCGTGGCGATGATATTGGCGCCGGGCTGCCGGAAGATGATGATCATTACCGATGGGGTGCCATCGACCATGCCGGCGTTGCGTATGTCTTCGACCGAATCCTGCACGTCGGCGATGTCCGCGAGACGCACGGGGGCTCCGTTGTTGTACGCGACGATCAGCGGGCGGTATTGAGCGGCGCTCAGGAGCTGGTCGGTTGTGCTGAGCGCCCATGAATTGGTGGCGTCGGCCACCTCGCCCTTCGGGCGGTTGGCGTTGGCATTGCTGAGCACGGTACGAACCTGCTCGAGTCCGATTCCGTAATTATTCAGCGCGGGCAGGTTCAGCTCGACGCGCACGCCCGGCAGCGCGCTGCCGCCCACGGTGACCTGCCCGACGCCATCAATCTGCGAGAGTTTCTGCGCCAGGATCGACGACGCCGCATCGTAAACGAGGCCGCGTCGCAGCGTTTTCGAAGTGAGCGCCAGGATCAATATCGGCGCGTCCGCCGGATTTACCTTCTTGTAACTGGGATTGCTCGGCAGATTGGCCGGCAATTGGCTGCGCGCCGCGTTGATCGCGGCTTGCACGTCGCGCGCCGCCGCATCGATATTTCGGTTCAAATCGAACTGCAAGACGATGCGGGTCGCTCCGAGCGAGCTGGTTGACGTCAACTCGGTCAGTCCCGCGATGCGCCCGAACTGGCGCTCGAGCGGGGTGGCCACTGAGGAAGCCATCGTCTCGGGACTGGCACCGGGCAGACTGCCGCTGACCTGGATCGTGGGGAAATCAACTTCCGGCAACGGCGCAACCGGCAGCAGTCGGAATGCGACCAGGCCGGCCAGGGTGATCGCCACCGTAAGGAGCGTGGTCGCGACCGGCCTGCGAATGAAGATTTCGGAAAAGTTCATGAGGCCCGCGCGGCAACCGGCGGTTCCTGATATTCGGCGTCGGCCGACGGCCCTGCCGCTCGTTCCGCCAGCCGCTCGAACGCAAGATAAATTACCGGCGTGGTGTAGAGAGTCAAAAGCTGACTCAAGATGAGTCCGCCGACCATCGCGATTCCGAGCGGGCGGCGCAATTCGGAACCCGTGCCGGTGCCCAGCGCCAATGGCAAGCCGGCCAGCAGCGCCGCCATCGTGGTCATCATGATGGGCCGAAACCGCAACAGGCAGGCCTGGTAGATGGCTTCGCGGGCGGGCTTGCCCTCCTTGCGTTGCGCCTCCATCGCGAAGTCAACCATCATGATGCCGTTTTTCTTCACGATACCAATCAGCAGGATGATGCCGATCAGGGCGATCACGTTGAGGTCGTTGCCACACACCAGCAGGGCCAGAATCGCTCCGACGCCCGCCGAGGGCAGCGTCGAAAGAATCGTGATCGGATGGATATAGCTCTCGTAGAGCACGCCCAGAACGATATACACCGTGACCAGCGCCGCCAGGATCAAAAGTGGTTCGTTGGTCAGCGAAGCCTGAAACGCCTGCGCAGTGCCCTGGAACGCGGTCGCGACGCTCGCCGGCATCCCGATGTCGCGCTTGGCCGCCTGGATGGCGTTTACCGCGTCACCCAATGAATAGCCCGACGCCAGGTTGAACGAGATCGTCACTGCGGGAAATTGCCCTTGATGGCTGACGATCAACGGCACCTTGCTCGGCTGAAAGTGCACAAAGGCCGCCAGCGGCACTTCGCCACCGGTCGAGGAAGGCAGATAAATCTCGTTGAGCGCGCGTGGATTTTTTTGGAACGCGGGGTCGACCTCGAGCACCACGTGATACTGGTTCAACTGCGTGAACATGGTGGATACCTGCCGCTGTCCAAACGCGTCGTACAGCGTATCGTCGATCATCTGCGGCGTGATCCCGAGGCGCGACGCCGTCGCGCGATCGATTACCAGCTCAACCTGCGAACCGTCGTTCTGCTGATCGCTCGCGACATCCGTCAGTTGCGGCAGCGTGCGCAGCTTGGCCAGCAGCTTGGCGGTCCACGTGTTCAATTCGTCGATGCTCGGATCTTCAAGACTGTACTGATACTGAGTCCGGCTGACCCGGTCCTCCACCGTGAGGTCCTGCACCGGTTGCAGAAAGAGCGTGATGTCCTGGACTTTCGCGAGTTTCGGCTGCAGGCGCGCGATGACCGCGCTGATACTCGCGTCGCGCTGCGCCAGCGGCTTCAGGTTGATCAGGAAGCGACCGCTATTGACCGTGGTGTTGGTCCCGTCGATTCCGATAAAAGACGACAGGCTCTCCACCCCCGGATCGTCAAGTATGACGCGCGCGAGCGCCTGTTGGCGCTGCACCATCGCGGGAAACGAAACCGACGACGGCGATTCCGACACCCCCTGGATCACGCCGGTATCCTGCACCGGAAAAAAGCCCTTGGGCGCGATGATATAGAGCACCACCGTCAACACCAGCGTGCCGACTGCGACCAGCAGCGTCGCGTTCTCGTGGCGCAGAACCCATTGCAGCGTCGTTCCGTAGCGCTCGATCGTGACCTCGAACATCCGTTCGGTCGTGCGATAGAACCGCCCTTGCCGTTCTACCGGCGTATGTTTCAGCAGCTTTGCGCACATCATCGGGGTCAGCGTCAGCGAGACGAACGCTGAGACCAGGATCGTGACTGCGAGCGTGACCGCGAATTCGCGAAACAGCCGTCCTACGATGTCGCCCATGAACAGCAGCGGTATCAACACCGCGATCAGCGACACCGTCAACGACAAGATCGTGAAGCCGATCTGCTGCGCGCCTTTCAGCGCCGCTTCGAGCGGTGCGTCGCCTGCCTCGATATACCTCGTGATGTTCTCGATCATCACGATCGCGTCGTCCACCACGAAGCCGGTCGAGATCGTCAGCGCCATCAGGGTCAGGTTGTTAAGGCTGTAGCCGAGCAAGTACATGACGCCGAACGTTCCGACCAGCGACAGCGGAACCGCGACGCTGGGAATGACCGTCGCCGAGAGACTGCGCAGGAAGACGAAGATCACCATCACGACCAGCGCGATCGTGAGCATCAGCTCGAATTCCACGTCCTGTACCGACGCCCGAATGGTGGTCGTGCGATCTGTGAGTACCGTCACCTGCACCGACGAGGGCAGCGAATTGCGCAGCCGCGGCAACAGCGCCTTCACCTTATCCACCACCGTGATGATGTTGGCGCCGGGCTGTCGTTGAACGTTCAGGATCACCGCCGGCACCGTATTCATCCACGCCGCCTGCTTGACGTTCTCCGCGTCGTCGATCACGTTCGCGACGTCGCTCAGCCGCACCGGCGCCCCATTGCGATACGCGACGATCAACGGCCGATAATCCGCGCTCGAGAGCAACTGGTCGTTCGCGCCGATCGTGTAGGCCTGTTGCGCGCCGTCGAAGTTGCCCTTCGCCTCGTCCACGTTCGCCGCCGCGATGGCGCTGCGAATGTTTTCGAGGCTCAGCCCGTATGACGCCAATGAGGTCGGATTCGCCTGCACCCGCACCGCCGGCTTTTCGCCGCCGCTGATGCTCACCAGCCCAACTCCCGACACCTGCGAAATCTTCTGCGCGAGGCGCGTGTCCGCCAGGTCTTCCACCTGCGTCAACGGCATTTCCGCCGAGGTCAGCGCGAGCGTCAGGATCGGCGCGTCGGCCGGATTGGTCTTGCTGTAAATGGGCGGATTCGGCAGGTCGGCCGGCAAGTAGGTTGACGCCGAATTGATCGCCGCCTGCACCTCCTGCTCGGCCACATCGATGTTGAGCGTGAGTACGAACTGCAGCGTGATTACCGAGCAGCCGAACGAACTGTTCGACGTCATCTGGTTCAGCCCGGGCACCTGGCCGAACTGGCGCTCCAACGGCGACGTGACCGACGACGCGACCACGTCCGGACTCGCTCCCGGGTAAAAGGTCAGCACCTCGATCGTGGGGTAGTCCACCTCCGGCAGCGCCGACACGGGCAACTGCCGGTATGCCACGATGCCTGCCAGCATGATCGCCGCCATCAATAGCGACGTCGCGACGGGCCGCAGAATAAACAGGCGCGACGGGTTCACGGACTGCTCGGGGGCGCCGGCTCGCTGGAGGCTACCTGCACGACAACCTTGGTTCCCGCCGATAACTTGTCCAGCCCGTCGGTCACCAGCATTTCGCCCGGCGTTACCCCGGACGCCAGCGCCACGACGTCACCTTGCGTCGCCGCGACCGTCACGGTCCGCACCTCGACCGTTTTGTCCGGCTTCACCACGTACACATACGAGCCTTGTGTATTTCTCTGGATGGCCGCCGCCGGCACCAGTATCGCGTCGCGCACCGTATCGATCAGCAACTTCACATTGACGAACTGGTTGGGGAACAACGAGTAGTCAGTGTTGGAGAATATCGCCTTCAGCTTTATGGTCCCGGTAGTCTGATCGATCTGGCTATCGAAGGTTTCCAGCGAGCCCGTCGCGAGCCGTGCCTTGAGTTCGCGATCGTACGCATACACGGGTAGCTCCTGCCCCTTGCGCAGGTCCTGGATCACTTGCTGCAGGCTGTCCTCGGGTATGCTGAAGTCCACTGCGATCGGCTGCAACTGGGTAATCACCGCGAGACCGGTGGTGTCCGCCGCATGCACGAGATTGCCGACGTCCACCAGCCTGAGGCCGATCCGCCCGGTGATCGGCGCGGTAATACGGGTGTAATCGACCTGCACCTTCGCCGCATCGATGTTCGCCTGATCGCTCTTTACCGCACCCTGCGATTGGCCGACCAAGGACTGCTGATTGTCGTAATCCTGCGCTGCGATAACGCCCTGGCTGAACAATGAGCGGTCGCGCTCCAGCGTGATCTGCGCGTTTTTCAGCGTCGCCTGATCCTTCGCCAACGTCCCCTCGGCTTGCGACAACGCGGCTGCGTATGGCCGGGGATCGATTTCCACCAGTTCGTCGCCCTGGTGCACCGTCTGTCCTTCCTTGAAGGCCACCTTCACGATCTGCCCGTCCACCCGCGTCTTCACCGTCACCGTGTTGAACGCGGTGACCGTCCCGATCGCCGACAGAAAGCGGTTGAAATCACCGCGCTTCGCCGCCGTTGCCGAGACCTGCACTCCCGGATGGACGGCCGTTTGCGCCGTTGCGCCACGCGCTCCGCTCCATCGACTGACTACTACATATCCGCCAATGACTAATATTGAGATGATCGCAAGCCACACCCATCGCCCCGCTGAGTCCGCGTGGCGTAGGCCCGACGCGTTCTTTGCTCCCCCTTCAGGCAGCGTGTTTGAATCCATCATTTCGTCTGATTTTAACATCGGCCATTCGAGGGTGCTGCTCGTCGCACGGCTGAAATTCTTAGGTGTAAACTTTCTATATTCGATTCGCCCGCAGTAGTCCGGTCAATGCGCCTGTTGGCCGCACCTTTGCTGAAGCGTACCCGGCGCCGAACCCCAAAGCGCAAATTGTGTTCCGCAGAGAACCGTAGCTTCACGGAGCGATAGCTGCTCTGTGCAAAATTTCGGCAACGATCCTCATTTGAACGACGTTTATGATCGCGATGCGTTTCGCGCTTCCACCTATCCTGCAAAAATGATCCGCAGACCACGTCGCGATGAGGTTGAGGAATTTCTAAAAGCGGCATAGAACCATGTCTCTTTGATTGCGCGATCCGGCCGCGGACGCCATTGGCGATGGACGACACTGAAGAAAGGGAAAATGGATAAGCGCGAATTCACGACTCTAACGGCCGAGGTGTCCGGCGCTATCGGCCACCTCGTGCTTAATCGGCCTGAGCGCCTCAACGCGATCAACGACGCCGTGATGACCGAGATGCTCGAAGCGGTGAGTTGGCTCGACCGTCATCCGGAATTGCGCGTGGTCGTTTTCAAGGGCGTCGGGCGCGCCTTCAGTGCAGGCGCCGACCTGAAGAGTCTCCCCGGCGCCGATACCCGCGTCGAAAGCGGCAAAAGCTGGCTCGCGCGGCGTCGGGCAGGGCAGATCGGCGCCCGCCTCCTCGACGCCATCGAGCAGATGCAGGCCGTCACGATCGCGCAGGTCCACGGGGCCGCAGTCGGCGGCGGAGTCTTGCTGATGGTCGCTTGCGACTTGCGCATCGTCGCGCAAGGCACCGTCATGTTCATCCCGGAGGTCGATTTGGGCGCGCCCTATTCGTGGGGCGCCATCCCCCGGATGGTCCGTGAAATCGGACCCGCAATCACGCGCGAACTCGTGATGACCTGCCGCCGCTTCACGCCTGAGGAAGCCAAAGAGTGGCGATGGATCAATCGGGTCGTTCCGCTGGAACGCCTCGCGCCGGAGGTCGATCAACTCGCGCGCGAACTCGCCGCCAAGCCGTCCGTCCCGATGATGATCACCAAGGATCACGTCAACGCGATCACGCGCGTGATGAGCGCCGGCATTACCTCATACGCCGACGGCGATCTCGCACGCGGCGTCGCGGCCGAAGAAGAGGCCAAGGTCGCCGTGGTGGCCTATGCTGAAGCGAAGATCGGCACAAAACGCGGCAAATGATAGGTCGTCATAATCGCACAATCTGGAGGAGCCATTGAAAGCGCTCGTCATCGGCGGCACCGGGCCCAGCGGCCATTACATCGTCAACGGGCTGTTACGTCGCGGCTATGAAGTCGCGATGCTTCACAGCGGCCGCCATGAACTCGACGAAATCCCCGATACCGTCGAACACATTCACACCGATCCGTTTTCGGAAGAGGCGCTGCGCGGTGCACTGGGTAATCGCACCTTCGATCTGACTATCGCCGCGTATGGACGCCTGCGGCGCATCGCGGAAATCATGGTCGGACGCACCGGCCGCTTCATCTCGATTGGTGGCGTTCCCGCCTATCGCGGCTACATGAACCCCGCCGTATTGCAGCCGCCCGGGATGCCGGTACCGACCGCCGAGGACGCCCCCGTCGTCCCGGTCGAGGAGGAAGATGGCAAGGGATGGCGCGTCGCACAGACCGAACAGGCGGTTTTTGAACGACATCCCGGCGCGGCCCATTTTCGCTACCCGTTTCTCTACGGCGCCTATCAAATCGCGCCTCGCGAATGGTGTATCGTGCGGCGCATTCTCGACGGCCGCCGTTCGATCATCGTTCCTGAAGACGGCCTCTCGCTCAATCATTCCTGTTATGTGGAAAACGCGGCGCACGCGATTCTGCTCGCCGTCGATCGGCCCGACGCCTCGCGCGGCCAGATCTACAATTGCGGCGATGAACGCCTCCTGACCCTGCGCCAGGTCATCGAAATTATCGCGCGCGCCCTTGGCCGCGAATTGGAAATCGTGTCGATGCCCGTCGAATTTGCGGTCCCGGCGCGCCCCCTGATGGCGCAGCCGTGGACCACTCATCGCGTCCTCGACCTTACTAAAATCCGCACCCAACTGGGCTATGCCGACGTCGTATCGCCGGAACGCGGGATTGCTATCACCGCCCAATGGTTGAAAGACCATCCCCCGGAACCCAATGGCCCCGACGAAAAGATCCTGCAGGATCCCTTCGACTATCGCGCCGAGGACGAACTAATAGCGGCCTGGAAATCGCTCTGCACCGCGATGCCGCAGGTCAAGTTCGCGCGCGAGCCGGGCTTCACCGCCACCTACTCCGGCCCCGGCGGCAAGCCCCGCTCCTCGCGCTGGTCATAGTCCTCGATCAGTCGCATGGCTGCGCTGATCAAACTTCAATCACACCCGTGGCTGTAACCGGTCTTGTAACAGTCCTTACCGTTTGCTGTGTGATACACACCGTTGCCATTTCTGGTTCTGGCGTAACCGCCTCTGCTCGTATGCGTCGTCACTACTCCATGCTCGTTCCGCGCTGAATGCCACGTAGATCCGGTATGAGAATTGTACGTCGCCGCGCGCTCGCCATTGGTGCATACAACGTGGCGATAGGAATTGGTATAGCACCTGGCGAAGGCGCTGGTTGAGAACAGCGTCGAGGCCAATATTATCATTGCAATCCGCATTACGTTCTCCTTCTGTATGACCCGTTTAAACTACTCACTTTGAATTCTAAACGCGCCATGCATAGTTCCCGCAAACATCGTCGAGACCACTGGGCCTTCGAAACTGAAATGAGAATACTACGAAACTATATATTGCGCATTGATAAGTGCTCGTTACGCACGCGCTTCGATGTAATTAGTGCCCCTGAGAACCGCGCGACTCGAATCGCCGCTTCTGCCCTTTGCGTTTATATACTTTCGCGACCACCATGAACTGAGGTTCGTATAAGACTATGTTTACAAAAACGCTACTGGCACTCGGATTGGCGCTTGCGATGACGGGTCTGCAGGCTTGCTTTTACAGTGGACCCAGTCGCTGGGGTGGTCAGGGCTATCAGTCCACTGATCCCCAGTACGGCTATAATAATTCCTACGACCGTACGCGCTGCGACAGGGACGGTTATCATTGCACGACCTGCGATGCCAACGGCAATAATTGTGAACACACTACCACCGCACGTAGTAGCTGGTTCATCTGGTAATTCAGGGTGCGCGGTAGTGACTATTGCATCAGGTCGCCGCGCGAATGATGAGATTATGCTCTGAACGACCGAGGGATGAGTGTTTCAGATCGGAGCGATGATTCGCTTGATCAGATTGATGATGACTTAACGCCGCGCCGCGAATGCGACACGGCAGTGCGTCACGCCGTGAAGAGCTGCGGGGGCCGCGACTCAAGTGCCGCGGCTCCCGCGTGGTTTCAAACGCGCTCCAGGATAGTCGAGATTCCCATTCCACCGCCGATACACATCGTGACCAGCGCAGTGCTCTTGCCGCGGCGTTCGAGTTCGTCGAGCACCGTGCCGACCAGCATCGCGCCGGTCGCTCCCAGCGGATGGCCCATCGCGATCGCGCCGCCGTTCACATTCACTTTCTCGTGGGGAATTTCGAGGTCCTTCATGACCTTCAGCGGCACTGCCGAGAAGGCCTCGTTGATCTCGAACAGATCGATATCGCCGACCGACATGCCCGCCTTCTTGAGTACTCGGCGGGTCGCCGGGACCGGCGCGGTCAGCATGATGATCGGTTCGTCGCCATAAGTCGCGGTCGCGATGATCCGCGCACGCGGCTTCCATCCGCGGCTCTTCGCATACTCGGGCGATGCGAGCAGCACCACGCCCGCGCCATCGACGATGCCGCTGGAATTTCCCGCCGTATGCACGTGATCGACCGACTCGATTTGGGGATAGCGCGACTTGGCCTTCTGGTCGAAAGTCAGCGGGCCGTCCTTCATCCGATAGGCGCCCATGCCGAGGAACGAAGGCTCCAGCTTGCCGAGTCCGTCCAGCGTGGTTTCCGGGCGCGGATACTCTTCGCGATCGAGCACGATCTTGCCGTCCAGATCCATGACCGGCACCACGCTGTTTTTGAAGTAGCCATGCTTGATTGCGTTGTCGCAGCGCTTTTGCGATTCCAGAGCGAAGCGATCGCAGTCCTCGCGCGAGAACCCTTCGAGCGTCGCGATCAGGTCGGCCGACACGCCCTGCGGCACTAGCGGATGCAGTTCGCGCAGATGGCGGTTGTGGCCGTCGAGGCCGGATTTGTCGGAACCCAGCGGCACGCGCGACATGCTCTCGACGCCGCCTCCGATGACGAGTTCCTGCTGACCCGACAACACGCCCATCGCGGCGAAATTCACCGCCTGCAGCCCCGAAC
>Ga0068855_100010710_pt1 | contig 11065 bp, 9 predicted proteins | sample KBSCornC52_FD_66592 | JGI IMG/M metagenome (GOLD analysis project Ga0068855, IMG submission 66592) | Corn rhizosphere microbial communities from Kellogg Biological Station, Michigan, USA - KBS Corn C5-2 | ecosystem: Host-associated > Plants > Roots > Rhizosphere > Soil ... | reverse complement strand
GAATGGGTGAATGGGTGAATGGGTGAATGGGTGAATGGGTGAATGGGTGAATGGGTGAATGGGTGAATGGGTGAATGGGTGAATGGGTGAATGGGTGAATGGGTGAGGTTGCTAACCGCATTTCGCGGGCGTTGCGGATTAAAGGGTATGATGTATATATTTTCTAAAGAAGACCAGGTTAGTTAGGTAGGTATTTTTTGATTGCCATTAATTGGGGCGTTCCCCGGTTGATAGGAACCGGGGCCGGGCTGTACGTTCATACGCCTGCAAGGCATTAGGCTCGGCCTGCGCTGAAGGACCCAACCGGGCCGGTATCCACTTCCATCCCTAACGCAAAAAAATTCTATCATATCACGCTCTGGCTTCCCGCCTTCAGCCTTTCGAACTTCCCGTCTTTCGGACTTCCGGTCCCGATAGCTATCGGGATCCAGACTTTCCGTCTTTCCGACTTCCGGACTTTCGGACTTCCCCACTTTTCCATACCTTGCCCAATCAATTTGAGTCATTATGTACAACATCTGCTGCGTAGGGCATATTACGTCCGATAAAGTGGTAACCAGTCGCTCGGTTATGCATATGCCCGGGGGTACGGCCTATTATTTTTCATGCGCGCTTAGCAAGCTTGATGTGAGCTACCTGCTGGTAACCGCCCTCGCCCCGGCCGAAATGCATTATGTTGAGGCCCTCCGCCAAAAGGGCATCGACATAAAAGTACAGCCCAGCGCCCATACCGTTTATTTTGAAAACATTTATGGCGAAAACCAGGACGAGCGCAGTCAGAACGTACTGGAAACAGCCGATGCATTTACCCTGGACGCTTTACAGTCCGTTGACGCGCAGATCTTCCACCTGGGGCCATTGCTGGCCGGCGATATCACCATCGAACTGATTAAAGCTTTAGCCGCAAAGGGTCGCCTGAGTCTTGATGTACAGGGTTACCTGCGCCGGGTTGAAAACCAAAAGGTACACTGCACCGACTGGCCGGTCAAACAGGAAGCGCTGCAATATGTGGATATTTTAAAAGCTGATGTTGCCGAGTTACGAGCCCTCACCGGCTGCGATACCGTAGAAGCCGGCGTTAAGCTCCTGGCCGACTGGGGTGTAAAAGAAGCAGTAATCACCAACGGCAGTAAAGGATCGGTGATTTACCACGAGGGTGTTTTTTATACCATTCCCGCGTATTTCCCCGCTGCTATTATTGATGCCACCGGCTGCGGCGATACTTATATGGCCGGGTACCTGTTTAAGCGGATACAAGGCGCAGGCATACAACAATCCGGCGAGTTTGCCGCCGCCATGGCCGGGCTTAAAACCGGCGCCGCCGGGGCGTTTGAAGGCGATGAGGGAGATGTGGAGCGGTTTATGAGCAAGTAGCCCGCCGAGAGCGTCATGGCGAGGAACGAAGCCATCTTTACACCTGCTAATCAACTATACGGCGGGCATTAGCGGGATTTAATGCCGCATGCTGTTGTTTGCGGTTATTTGGCAATCCGTTCTTTCCGAACCCAATACGGTGCGCTGTACATCTAAAACGAACACGTTCCTGACTTGCTTGCGTAGAGATGGCTTCGTTCCTCGCCATGACGGACGAGGTAAAATAACTACCTTTGGTTACAATTACATTAATTATTCCTTTTATAAAATATGGCAACAGAAGTTAAGTGCCCGAGCTGTGGTTTTGGATTCCCGATTGAGGAAGTGATGGCCGAAGAATATAAAAAAGAGCTTCGGGTGAAAATGCAGGAATATACGCAGCAGAAAGAAGAAGAGTACCGCCGTAAAGAAACGGAGTTTGTAAATAAGGAACGCCAGCAGGCAACACAGTTTGAGCAGCGGCTGATGGAAGAAAAAAAGCAATTGCAGGCCATATTGGAGCAGTCGCTGCGCCAAAGTATAGGGTCGGATTATGAGAACCAGCTGGCCCTGCTGAGGAACGAAAAGAGCGAAACCGACGAAAAGCTAAAAACAGCCCGCCAAAAGGAACTGGAGTTTCTGCAAAAGGAAAATGCCCTTAAACAGCGCGAAGAAGAACTGGAACTTTCGGTACAACGCAAACTGACCGAACAGCGGAATGAACTTTCGGAACAGATCCGCAAGCAGGAAGCGGAACGCTTTAACCTGAAGGATACCGAATACCAGCTGAAACAAAAGGAACTGGAAAAACAGCTGGAAGACCAGAAAAAACTGGTTGACGAAATGAAACGCAAAGCCGAACAGGGCTCGATGCAGCTACAGGGCGAAGTGCAGGAATTGATACTGGAAGAGCTGCTGCGCGAAAACTTCCCTTTTGACCTTATTGGCGAGGTGGGCAAGGGCGTGCGCGGCGCCGACTGTATACAAACCGTGCGCAACAAATTCGGGCTGGAGTGCGGACGCATTATTTATGAGAGCAAACGCACCAAGGATTTCGGCGGCGACTGGATTGATAAACTGAAAAAAGACATGCGCGCCATTGGCGTGGATGTGGCCGTTATTGTTTCGCAATGCTACCCTAAGGGTATGGATTGTTTTGGCGAGCGTGACGGCGTGTGGATCTGCTCCTTTGAGGAGGTAAAGGCCGTGGCCTATATCCTGCGCGATGGCATCATCAAGCTGGCCAACCTGGCCAAAGCCCAGGACAATAAAGGCGACAAAATGCACCTGCTGTACGATTACCTCATCAGCAACGAGTTTAGCGAACAATGGAAAGCCATCCGCGAGGGCTATATGAGCATGCGCATCTCGATCCAAAAGGAACGCGATGCCATGGAAAAAATGTGGAAAGCCCGCGAAAAGCAACTGGAAAAAGTACTGTTGAATGCTGCCCACATAAAAGGCTCCATTGAAGGTATTGCCGGCAGCGATATGATCCACCTGGAACTGGGGGATGATGAGGATGCCTTGTTGCTGGAGTAGCTATGTTAACGGGATTCAATTTTCGTCATAGCGAGGAACGAAGCCACCTCTACGCCTGCTAATCAGCATACGGCGGGCAATGGGGGCATTCAAGCGAAAGACGCTTGAACGGGCGGGGGGACTAACTTTTGGGAGGCAGCGTATGACTTGCATCTTTTTTTGTTATGACAATTTTTATTTGTACAGTGCTCTCATCGAAATATTCCACGATATCTTCACTCATCACAGCTGATGACGTATATAGGTTTGTTTTTTCGCTATCTCCATTTTTTGGCCCTGGTTCTTCGTTTTCATTAAACGGCACTATGCCAAGGCCAATCAAGAAATATTTTTTATCTTCAACTCGCAAGTCAACTTCTGGTAACGCATCTTGTAGCAAGGGAGCCTCCGAGTATTTAGAATCGTCGTTTTTTTTTGTAGTTATTTTAAAATACGCATTTTTAAAGTCGTCTATTATCAACCTTAAGTTGGTTCTTAATTTATCATAATCTTTTACGAAAACATAAACACTGGTAACTATAGCCCCGAGACTTACTACTGTAATTATGCAGCCATTTTCAGTGTGAACGTCGGTAACTACCACGTGTTCTGTGTTATTAAATTCCGATAAGCGCGATTTAAAATGATTAACAATTTTATCAGATATAGCTTGGGCCAATTCTGTACTCGGGTTTGTGCCTTGTAAAAAATTGGTATTAGTTAAAATGGTAAAAGAACCAAGGGGAACAAGTGCGAGTTCATTCATATTGATAAAGTTAAGTTACTTGCTTCCAATTTATAAATTATTCGTCAAATCAAATTATGTTTCGAACAATAAAGAAATCTCGGACAGCCGGGGGAAAACTCCTCGAAAAAAAGAAAACAGTCTGCTCCCACTGTTTCTAATATTCCTCCATTTCTGAAGTACGCCCTGCTTGTGTGTGATTCTAATTTGAACAGAATTGCAGTAGCAATAATTTATGAATAGACTTCTTCGCTAATTTTCGAATTCAACTCCTTTGCTAAATTAAAATTTTCCCATTTAGTAAACCAATATTTTTGGTGTTTTCGAAAATCTAGTACTGACCGACAATCACCTGCGTCTACCCCAAATAATATCAACATTTCATTTTTGAATTCAACCTCCAAATATGGGCATACGATGATATCCAATAATAGCATTACAAATTCACAATTCTTTTTTCTTTGGTCTTCATCAATTTCGACAAAACACGATCTGATATAACTCTTAAGTGCTTCCCTAATTTCATCATATATTTTTATGTTGCCAATATAAAACAACAATGTAACCACGCAAAAGTAATTCAGATGGCCAATTGAAATACTTTTTTTCCTAAAATCGATAATCTGAAAATATCGTTCCAATATGATCGGCTCAAGTCGATAATTTTTCCCTAAATCCTTTAGTAGTATAAATAAATAAAGGTGCTCAATTTGAGTATGTTTGGTTATCTGATGTTTCGATAAAACAAGGGAAATATCATCAACTATTTTTTTATAAACTAAGTCTCTGTTGTTTTCATTAAAGCGTCCGGTTATCATCGCGGCGCTTCCGGCTTTTTTTATTTTATAATTCCCCTTATAGTACTTAACGATCTTTGACATGATGTGACAAAGCTTAATCGTTGTATTTACTTTCGGAGAAACAGAATATAAAAAAAATACAAAATCCGTGAACCCTACTATAAATTCAGTAAAGCGTGATTCTAGTTTCGCCTTACGAACTAAATCAAGTTTATTTAATTTCCCCGTATGTTCGAGTTTGCTATAGCGTTCAAAATATTCATCAAACTTTACAAGTATGTATTCTATTTTATTATTAAGTACAGATAATGTATAATTCAGAATGTCCTTATATTCGACACTGCTTTCTTTAACGATGGCCTTAAATTTGGAAGCGAGCTTATTCGATTGAATATAAAAAAAGAATTTATCATCGATCATTCGAATTACATGTTTTTCCTCATCGCTATTTTTTACAATCTCTTTATCAGAGTCCTTTATTCTAAAGATAGGATAGTTTTCAAATAGATGATTTATTTTCAGTTTAGCCATGCTGATTTCAGTGATCATTGGCTTACTGTAGGGCTTAGATTTATTGTCGTTCAACGATAATTTGTAATGCTTTAGTTCATGTCTGAAAGTTTCGATGATATTGTCCTTTATATTTTCCTTGTCGCAGAAAAGAAAATAATCATCAACGTATCTGTAGATTTCGTAGTCTTTTCTAATAATGTATCCTTTTTCATTTTTCAAATAACTTTCTACATTTCTATCGATTTTTTGAAGAATTAATTCAGCAAAAATCCGAGATATTTCGGGTCCAATCACTATACCATTGGTTTCACCGAAATTTAGATTTTGCATTAGTGTATCAAATTGTCCTCCGAAAGTTGCTTTTGATAATTTGATATTATATTTAACAATATCTTTATTCATCAATGCCCAGACAATTGAATGCGAGTAAATGCTATCAAAACATTTTGAAATATCGAATTTATATAAAATGTCAAACTTCTTTTCAGCTCTCTGATATCTATAGTCTTCATAAAAACGATAGATATTTGCGTATTTTTTGTACGTAAAGAACGTTTTTAGATTATCGTATTCTTTGCCAGTCAATTCAAGAAAATCATCTGCTTTACCTTTGTTGGAATCATGTAATTTATCATTAAAAAAAACGAATCGTGCTATGGACGCCGGTCGGCGGATTGAATATGAACTCGTCTTACCGTAATAAATAATTAATTCCTTATATTTTTCATAAAACTCTATAATTGATAGTTGATTTAAAGGATGAGGAACAGTTAATGTTCTGAAATCAGTACCCTTATGTAAGACTTTGTAATGGTATGGTATTTTTTTTAGTTCGAATTTCGGCTCTATTGAGATATCGGTTTGCGTAGCTAAAAACTTGTTACTATCGAACAAAATTTTCAATAGTTCAATAAATCCAGTTAAGTCACTTCCCTCAAAACTATGATTATACGATAGCCGATTATTGTTTAATTCAACTTTGTTAAGAGACAGGAACTTATAAAGATGTCTATTTGAAAAAATTAAAGGAACCTCATAAGGTAAAACATCAGACAGAACTACTCTTTCTTTGGTATAGCTTAATATTTTTTTCTTTTTCATGGCTATTTCCAACAAGAAGTAATTTCAACAAATTCCGTTTTATTGAACGAATAAAAAATTCTATCATTAGTGATAATACCCTTTTTGACTTTGCGTTTGCCAAAAAAACCGCTATTAAAGCTGAAATTATTTAATAGGTAATTTTTTAATTTTTCTACATCAACAGAAAGGTTAATGTAGGGCGATAATTTGGAGACGTGTTTTTTAATAAGATTATTTAAATGGTTCATATCTGCCAACGCACTGACATTGTCGTCCGCTAACAAAATATTTGAGTAGTAAATACCTGCCTTTATATTTTTCTTGCTGTTTATTAAGTGGAAATTCCCTGTTAGAAAACGCATACGATCAAACATTAATTTCCTGGCTTTTTTTTCATCGTATTTGCTATAATAGTTGTAATTAGATATAATTTTTTCTAATCGTGAATCATATTTCTCAATTTTGTTTTCCGATAGTCTTAATTGTTTAAACGCGTTGTTTTCAATGACAAATTTGTATCCCAAAAAATCAAACTGAAATCTTAAAATAGTTTTAAAAAAATTTAACTCAAAAGTCTTACTCGGCAAACCATCTAAACCATCTCTTATTTCCAACCCTTCATCCAACAACAGGGTCTTGACTTCCATTATGTAATTTCTTAACTTGTTTTCTGAAGTTGGAACGAAAATCATTACAATATCATCCACGTATCTTGCATAATAGACAATATCATTCAATTGCCCTATTCTTCTGTCAATATCCCTCATGTACAATTCGGACAAATACGCGCTAATGCCTATTCCTCTAGGAACACCTTGCCCCATTTTATACAAAAGCTTATCTTTTACGGCTTCATATTGCCAGACAAGGCTTTTGATCAATTTTTTAGACCTATAATTTAATAGTTGGTTTTCGTCTATTTTTTTTAAAAGCTTATCCTGGGGAATACTTTCATAAAAACTTTTAATATCCGTTCTTATTAGAAATTTTGGGAAATTATTTCCTAAAATGGCTTTCAATTGTTTAACCATTTCATACCGATTAGACTGTTTTACTTTGAATGTCTTAGAGATATTTAGTTGTAATTGTTTTGAAGCAAAAAATGATGCGGCATCTTTGTTAAAAGTGTAGATGTCTTTGCCTGCTTTTTCAAAAATTGATAGTTTAAATTGAAAGGATTTCAAATTTACGTGGGTACTCACGTTAGACAAGTGCTGTTCTAAAAGTTCAAATTTTTCGTCATTTAATTCTTTTATTTTTTCTTCAAAAGAGTCTTTAGCCATCGTTGGCCTCATTGTTAAAAAATCTTTTATCTCTTTGTGTTTAGCCAAATATTCCAGTGAAAAAAGATGATTATTTAATGTCCCTTTCCTATTTTCATTAAAAAAGATATTCAAAAAATTATTCAATGAAAAGGATTGGTCGAGCATGTGAAGCAAGTTTATTGGTTACGTAAAGCTACAAATTTGTATACAATAATTTCCGATGTATTTTCGGGATATTATTTTCAACCGATAGTGCTCCGTCAATCCAAGCGTCCACGCTTAAATCAAAAACTTGCCGTTGCAATACAAAATTCTTGAATTAATTAAATTTCACATTAATTTAAGCGTGGGGGCTTAAATTGTTGGCATTCAAGCGAGGGACGCTTGAACGGGCGGTGTGGGTATATTGTGAAAATTGAAATAGCTATATTGGGGCCATGAAAAAAGCTTTTACACTTGTCAAATTTCTATTTATTACCGGAGCCTTCTTCCTTTTAATTAGTTGTTCAAAAAAAGGCGATCAGGCCCCTGGTGCGGCTTCTTTATTGGGTAAATGGAATATTACTGCGGACACTTCGCAAACATTTGGTTACCCACCTTATATTATTGAAGGAATCAATTCGCCATATATGCAGTTTAATGCAGACGGTACCGGAACCCAAAAAAACAATATTGGAACCCCGGATGATGTGCTGACCTTTACCTACAAAATTTCGCACGATACTATAGCTTTCAATTTCCCTGTCCAACCACAATTACCCTACGGTAATACCCCCACAGGAATCATAAAAAAATTAACATCAAAAAACCTGGTCATTGAATATGATTCGATTTCGAGTTTAACAGTTATAGAACGTGTTTATATGAGCAGATAGTGGCCTCAGCTATTATTTAAGCGAGGGACTATTAAACGGGCGAAACAGCCGAATCGCGATAAACAAAAATTGTGCAAAGATAAAAACCAGGTACCGCTTATTTGGTGACAGTGTTTTGTCAGTAATTCGTGTTTTTTGCGTGAACAAGAATTTTTAAGTTGTTGAAAATGAGACTTTAATGAAAAAAGCAATTTTGAGTTGCGTGAACACGTGAACAAATGAACAAAAATTCTGCTTAAAGCTGGCTGGCTTTGACAAAAAAGGTTCGTTTTGAGGGCGTTAAATGCTGCCGAAATCCCGGGCTTACATTTATTTATATATTTGGTATTCTTTTATAAATGACCGAAGAACAATACGATAGATCAATAAACACAGGAGAGCTGCAACTTAACGGATTTTGGGAAAAATCAACTCATTATGGGGCTTCGTTTTTTTTCCTGATCTTCCCGTTGGCGCTGCTTGTTGTTTTTGTAATGGGGTATTTTGAACACGATCCGCCAACCTTCGGATTGGTACCATTGGCGTTTATTTTTGTGCCCGTTGCCTTAGGGGTCCTCGTTTTCTTTATTCAAAAACGGCGACTGAAATTTAAGATCATTCAAACAACATTGAGCCGCGAACAAATCAAAGCCATCATACATGAGGTGGCCCTTGAATTGCAATGGATAGGGAATTTTACGTCGGCCGGGGTTTATGAAGCGCGTACAAACCCTGGTTTTTGGTCGGGTAGCTGGGGCGAGCAAATTACAATCCTGCTTACCGGTAACCAGGTTTATGTAAACAGCATCTGCGATGTTATGCGACGAAGTTCCCTGGTATCCTTTGGCCGAAACGAGCGAAATGAGGAAACTATTATTGACCGTATAAAAAGTCGCGCAGCAACACTCACCTAAAATCCTTTAAAAATCAGTTATTAATTTAAGCGTGGACGCTTAAATTAATAGCGTTCAAGCGAGAGACGCTTGAACGGGCGACGGGATATCTTGTTTTGAAGATAAATTTGGACTTAAGTAGCAAATATGCTACCTTTAAATAATGAAGGTTAAGGAATTACTTAAATTGCTAAAGGACGACGGCTGGGTGGAAAAAGACCAGAAAGGCAGTCACCTGCAAATGGTAAATTCTAACAAACCAGGAAAGGTGACTGTCCCGGTTCATAAAGGTGATATTCCAAAAGGAACACTACACATGATTTTGAAACAGGCGGGATTAAAATAAGTCCCCAACCTTTAGCCGTTGTTTTACCAAAACAACCGTATGCTTGCGTGAAAAGCGTAATTTTTTTAACTCTTTAAATTAACGCTCATTGGCTATAAGCCAAACTAAAGCGTAAAAAAATAATACGATGGACTTACAGAAGATTGAACTCATCATTGAAAAAGGTGAAACCGGACTTTGGGGAAGGGTAAATTACAATGACAACCTGATTGTTGACGAAGCCGATAATTTAAACGATCTGGAATTAAATATGAAAGGGTTGATAAACGATTTCGAGGGAATTGACCCACAAACTATTGTGTTTGACATCAGGTACGATGTTTATGCGCTTTTTCAGCAATTCGATTTTCTAAATATTACTAAGGTCGCCAAACATGCCGATATTCATCCCGGCTTGTTACGTCAATATGCATCCGGGGTAAAACACCCTTCGTTAAACCAGGCAAAAAAAATTGAAGATACGTTGCACAGGTTAGCCGCAGATATGCAAAAGGCGTCGGTTTATGTAGCCTAAGGCCATACGCAAAATCCGAAACCTTGATTATTACCGATAAAGAATATCCCGCCTATCCAAGCGTCCGCGCCTGGATACAAAAAATTTAAGCGTGCACGCTTAAATCAAAAACTTGCCGTTGCAGTACAAAATTCCTGAATTAATTAAACTTCGCATGAATTTAAGCGTGGACGCTTAAATTGTTGGCATTCAAGCGAGGACGCTTGAACGGGCGAAGGGGACGAATCGCGATAAAAAAAATTGTGCAAAGATAAAAACCAAGGACAGCTTATTTGGTGACCCTATTTTGTCAGTAAACGCTAAATTTTTCGCGAACAGAATGCTGTAAAATATTAATAGTCAACATATTCAAAAAAGCGTGCGCATGAAAAAACTAGAACACGCGAACAAAAATTCTGCGTGGAACGGGCGGTAAGGGATAAAAATATTTTCGTTTTGATCGCCTGTCCGGACGTTTGCGCAGGAACACAAAAAATTTAAGCGAGACAGACGGGACGGGCGATCTGGAAAATTCAACAGTTTAATCCCCATGCCCGGGCGTGGCGACTATTCTCTCCGCTTAAAGAAATTATCAATCCGCCCACTCCGATACGGAGGGATCAGATCAAAAGCAATCAGTACAAAAACAACTAACAGAATACATAAACAGGTGCTCCAGGGCATAATTTATTTATAAGGTGTTTAACCATTAAATTTACAAGCATCCTATTCTGTTTATAATTGAGAAAATCAAATCAGCAATAAGGTTAACTACAATGCAAATGTATATTTTTAAATGAATTATAACTAATATTATTAATCTAAAAGAAAATATATTCTCACGGCGAATATTCCCACCCGACCGCAAAGCCATGGTTACGGACAAAGCAGTGTTTCACAGGCGCCGCCCGGCTGTCTTGCCATTCCAGCTACTTTTAAATGGATGTATGTTTTTGCATCTGTCAAATTTTCAAGAAGGGTTGTCTGTTATAATGCACAAATTATCAGCCAAATCCGCTATCCGCTAACTCATATTGCGTTTGGCACAATTGTTTCATTGGAAAAAATACGTCTAACTAAAAAACAAATCCAATGAGATCATTACTTTACCTCATCGCAGTAATCCTGGTAATAGGATGGGCTGTGGGCTTTTTCGCATATTCGGCAGGAGGCATCATTCACGTTTTACTGGTTATTGC
>Ga0068855_100010708_pt1 | contig 11065 bp, 10 predicted proteins | sample KBSCornC52_FD_66592 | JGI IMG/M metagenome (GOLD analysis project Ga0068855, IMG submission 66592) | Corn rhizosphere microbial communities from Kellogg Biological Station, Michigan, USA - KBS Corn C5-2 | ecosystem: Host-associated > Plants > Roots > Rhizosphere > Soil ... | reverse complement strand
CGCCTGCCGTGGCCACGCCGACGATCATCACCGACGTCCAGTCAGCACCCGACATCGTGCCGAGATTCCAGAAAATGATCGAGCGCGCCTGCGGATCGCGGGCGATGTACGACAGGAAACCGACGCCGCTGAGGCACAGCGCGTTGATGGCGAGGCCGGTCAGGAGCAGCATGACAATCGAGCTGCGCCCGGTTTCGCCGGCGCGCGACAGCGCGAACACGACGTAGGTCGCGGCGATCCCGCCGAGGCACGCCGCCACCGGCAGCGCCCAGGGACCCGCATTCACCTTCAGCATCGAGCCGAGCACGAAGTAGAGCGCGGAGCCGAGCGCCGCGCCGCTGGAGGTGCCGACGAGGCCGGGCTCGACGATCGGGTTGCGGAACAGCGCCTGCATCAACGTCCCGCCCACGCCGAGGGCGGCGCCGACGAGCAGACAGAGGACGGCGCGGGGCAGCCGAAGCTCGGCGAAGATGCGGCCGTCGAGCGTCGCGGGCTCGCGGCCGCGCAGCAGCGCCAGCGTCGCCGAGAACATCTCGCGCAGGCTGAAATCGATCGCGCCGAACCGGATCGACGCGATCGCGACAGCGATCATCGCGGCGAACAGCGCCAGCAGGATCCACTCGCGCGCGCGGTCGCGCGGCGTGTTCATGGCTGGGACTGATGGATCAACGCCGCCAGCTTCTCCACGCTCTTTCCCGTCTCGGGGTTGAAGTAGGTGAGCTCGTGCTCGCTCACGCGGTAGATGCGGCCGTCGCGCGCCGCGTTGGTCTGCGCCACGCCCGGCAGCGTCTTGGCCTGATCGATCGAGCCGAGCCGGTCGAACCCGAACTCGGTCATCAGGATGATGTCGGGGTTGGCGCGCGCGATGATCTCGGGCGACGCGAGCCGCTGCATGCCGTTGCCGTCAATCGCCTGATCGCCGCCCGCCCATTCGATCATCTGGCTCGCCGCGGCGCCGTCTCCGGTGCCGCCCTTGCCCGCGATGACCAGATAGACGTTGGACGCTCGCCCGTAATGAATCACGGCGACGCGCGGCCGGCCCGGGTAGCTCTTCACGCGCGCGAGCGCCGCCGCCATGTCGCGATCGAGCGACGCGCAGAGCTCTTCCGCGCGCTGCTCTTTGTGGAAGTACGCGCCCATCTCGCGCAGCAGCGCTTTCAAGCCGTCCAGCGAATCGTCCTTCGCCGTGAACGTCTTCATCGGGATCTTCAGCTGCGTGAGCTGCTGCACGACCTGCGCGGGGCCGATGTTGTTGTCGTGAATCACCACCGTCGGCTTCAGCGAGAGAATGCCCTCCGCGCTCAGCGCACGATGGTAGCCGACCGTCGTCACCGACTTGATCTCCGGCGGATAGGTGCTCGAGTAATCGACGCCCACCAGATGCGCCTGCGCCCCGAGCGCGTAAATCAGCTCGTTGTACTGCTGCGAGATCACCACCATGCGGTCGGTGTCGGTCGTCGTCCGTTCCGTGCGGCCGAACCGTCCGCACGCCGACGCGACTGCCGCGCAGGCGATGATTATGAAAATCTTCGATGTCATCATTTCCCGTATGTGATCTTCGTGTTTTCGTGCCTTCGTGGTTACCGGCTTCGCTCGAATGTCGACAGCAGCTCCTCCCGCGTCAACGTCGCCGGACCGAATTTGCCGACGACGACGCCGGCGGCATGGTTCGCCAGGACGGCAGCCTCGGCGAGCGTCGCGCCAGCGGCCAGCGCCAGCGACAGCGTCGCGGCGACGGTGTCACCGGCGCCGGTGACATCCGACACTTCGCGAGCGATCGCGGACACGGCGCCTTCGACCGCCGGTTCGGAGAGCCACATGCCGTGTTCGCCGCGCGTGATGAGCACCGCGCCGCACGCCGCGCGGACACGAAACGCGCGCGCTGCCGCGCACGCATCCTCGTCGCTTCGGATGCGCTGGTGCGTGGCCGTTTCGGCCTCGTGGTGATTTGGTGTGACGAGTGTCGCGCCGCGATAGCACGCCAGGTGCGGGATCTTCGGGTCGACAATCAACGGCGATCCATTCGCGGCGTTGACGCGAAGCAGCGCGTCGATGACGCCTTTCGTGATCGCGCCCTTCAGGTAGTCCGACACGAGCAGCGCCCCCGCCCCGGGTCCATCCCGCGTGATGCGATCGACGACCGCCTCTTCGACCGCGCCGTTCGCGTCATCGTCGCGCTCGTAGTCGATGCGCGCGACCTGCTGATTCCGCTCGGTCACGATCCGTACTTTCTCCGTCGTCCGGCGCGTGGCGTCCTCGATCAGCCCGGCGTCCGAGATGTTGACGGCCGCCAATTGTTCGCGCAGGCGCCGCGCCGCCGCATCGTCGCCGACGATGGCGATGAGCGACGCACGGCCGCCGAGCGCCGAGATGTTATGCGCGACGTTGGCCGCGCCGCCGAGCCGGACGTGCTCGCGCTGGAACTGCACGACCGGCACCGGCGCTTCCGGCGAAATGCGGGAGACATGGCCGACGATGAAACGATCGAGCATGACGTCGCCGGCGACGAGGACGGTCAATTCGTCGAAGCGGGCGGTGATCTCCTGCGCGCGTCTGGCGTCGAGAGCGGGCAGCCTCATGTCGCGTGTGTGACGGCGCGCATCGAACGGCGAGGCGCGGTGCGGTGCGCGACGGCGAACGGGAGCGAGATCAGGATGAGAAACAGCATCAGGAATTCCGAGTCGCCGAAGTTGTACTCGAACATACCGGCCGCGAGCATCGACGCGACCGCCGCCAGCCCGGCGGCGGCGTAAAAGCGATGGTCGCCCGCACGGAAGCGCCGGCCGAGGTCGAGCACGACCGCGACGATGAACCATACCCAGATCGCCAGCGCCGGCAGACCGCGTTCGGCGGCAATCTGCAGCGGGACGTTGTGCAGATGCGGATTGACCGTCTCGACCGCGTACTCCGGGTCGCGGTACTCGGCGTACAGCTTCTCGACCATGTTCGGACCGATGCCCACCAGCGGGTGCGCCTCGATCATGTGTTCGCCCTCCCGCAGCATCGCCACGCGGTCGCGGGTCGTCGGATCGTTCATGCTGAACGTCGAGGTGAATCGCGCCGTCACCTGCGCGGGCGCGACCGCGACCGCAATCGCCGCGAGGATCGGCAGCGCGGCCAGCAGCCGGAAGTCCTTCAGCGAGAGCAGCAGCGCGGCCGCGGCGCAGGCGCCGATCGTGGCGCTGCGGGTGAACGATAGCGCCACCGCCACGGCCAGCGCGGGAATCACGAGCGCGGACCATGTCCGCTCGCTCTTGCCGAACAAAACGCGCGCCAGCGCGACACCGATCACCAGCATCAGCAGGCCGGAGTACGTCATATAGTGACCGAGCGTGCCTTGAATGCGCCGGTGCAGGTTGTCGAAGTGCAGAATCCCGTACTCGAAGATGCCGAGTGCCGCGCTGATGGCCGCGAACGTCACGATCACGGTCACCAGCACCGCGCCCCGTCGTTCGTCGACAAAGGTGCAGGTGAGCGGCACCAGCAGAAACAGCACCATCTGCTTGCAGACGAACAGGCTCGCGCGGTGATCGGGCGAGAACGCCGTCGAGATCAGCGTGACGATCGCGTACGCGATCAGGATTAGGAAGAAGCGCGGCGCGGCGAATCGCGCGCGGCCGGTGACGAGCAGCCCGATCCAGCAGACGATGGAGAGGGCGAGCAGTGCTTCGGCGGCGGCAATCGAGAACTGCAGCACCGCGGCGACGCCGAACAGCGCGGCGAGGCCGGCTTGCTCCAGCCGATCCGGCGGAGCCGCCGCGGCGGCGGTGTCAGGCATGCGTAGACATCTTATCAGCGGCTGCGCGCGCCAACGCGCGCTCGGCGGCGTCGATCACGCGCTCGGGCTCGAGCGACGTCAGGCAGCGGAAATCGCCGGGTGCGCAGACGCGCTGATCGCACGGCCGGCACGGGAGATCGCGGATTTCCACCGCTTCGGCGATGAATCGGGGCTCCCGCCACGGCGCCGACCGCGCCGGCAGCGTCGGACCGTACAGCGCGACGATCGGCACGGCGCTGGTTGCCGCCACGTGCAGCGGTCCGCTGTCGCCGCCGATGAACAGCGCCGCCCGATCGACCAGGGCGCGCAGTTCCGTCAGCGAGAAGTCTCCGCACGCCACCACGCGGACTCCATCGCCGCTGGACAGGCGCGCACGGGCCCGGTCGATGACGCGTGCGGCCGCGTCTCGTTCGGAAGGCCCCGACGTGACGATGACGCGCCGACGGCTGTCGCGTGCGACGAGCGCCGCGGATAGGGCGGCGAACGAATCGATGGGCCATCGCCGAAACGGATTTCCCGCGCTGACGTGAATCACCACGAGCCGATCGCCGGCTTCGACGCCGGCCTCCCGCAGCCGGACCTCGACGCGGCGTGCGGCGTCCGCGTCGACGTGCATCTCGACTGGAAAGGTCGATCGATCAGGCGCCGGCATCTCGAGCCCCGCGAGCAGATCCCACTGATTCTCGACCGAATGACGCGGCCGCAGCGCACGCGGGCGCGCCACGCGACGCGTGTACATCCAACTTCGCCATGCGATGTCGTATCCGAGCCGAACGGGGGCGCCGCTCAGCCACGTCAGCAGCGAGGCGCGCGGCCCACCGTGGAAATCGATGGCGAGATCGAAACGGCTCGCCCGCAGACGCCGGGCCAGCCGAAGATCGGCGATCACGCCGTTGCGCGGGGCGACGATCACCTCATCGAGGTGCGGGTTCGCCGCGACGAGCGGAGCGGCATGCGGTTCGACAATGTACGTGAGGTGAGCGTCCGGAAAGCGCGAGTGCAGCGCGTGCACCGCGGGAGTCGTGAACACCACGTCGCCGATCTCGCGAAGACGGATCAGGAGGATGCGCAATGGTGACCTGGTTATTTGGTCATCTGATTATTTGGTTATTTGGTTGGTGAGGTCGTCGATGCAGCCGCTCGAACACTCAAATGACCAAACAAGCGAATGACTAAATGATCAGATTCATTTTTCGATCGTGGCTTCCTCGATGAGCATGACGGGAATGTCGTCCTTAATCGGATACACGCGATGACAGGTGGCGCACTTGAGCGCCGTCCCGTTCTTCACGAGCGTGACCGGCGTCTTACAGTTGGGGCACGCGAGAATCTCGAGCAGCTCTGCGTCGACGGCCATGCTGCGAATATATGACACCTTCGGGTATTTGTGGAACAATTCACCTGTATGAAAGCCGTGATCCTCGTCGCGGTCGGCATGATGTCGGCGTCTCTCGCGCAGGCGGCTCAGACGTCCGATCCGCACGCCGCGCGGCAGAAGCCCGCCGCCAACGCATCAGTCGCCGACGCGTACGATCAATTCCTGCTCGCGCACCGCTACGAAGGCGACGACAAGATCGACGAGGCGATCGCGGCGTACAAACGCGCGATGGTGCTCGACCCGCACGCGGCGGACGTGCCGGCGGAACTGGCCGGCCTCTACCTGCGGCAGAACAAAGCGGCCGAAGCGGTCTCGGCGGCCCAGCAGGCGCTCACGATCGATCCGGCAGACCAGGAAGCGAACCGCGTGCTCGGCCTCGTCTATGCCGCGATGGCCGAAGGTGGACGAGAGGACGCGTCGAAGGCGCAGCCGGCCGGCAAGAATGACGCGAACGTCTCGAAGGCGATCCAGCATCTCGAAGCGGCGATCGCGCATCCCGATGGCGAGCCCGATCCCAACGTCCGGGCGACGCTGTCGCGGCTGTATCTGGCGACCGGCGCCTACGCGAAAGCGATCCCGCTGCTGACCGCGCTCGTCAACCAGGAGCCTCAGTGGCGCGATGGTCCCACGCTGCTCGCCGAAGCGTACGCGGGCTCGGGGAAGATTCACGACGGCATCGCCTGGCTCGAAGAGCGCACCGGCGGCGATCCGCGGCTGCTGCCGACGCTCGCCGATTTCTACGAGAGGGAGCGGCGATGGCAGGACGCCGCCAACACGTACGAGAAAGCGCTGCACCAGACGCCGCGCAGCCCGGAACTGCGGACCCGATACGCCTCGGCGCTGTTGAACGCCGGCGGCCGCGATCAGCTGACGAAAGCGCGCGATGTGCTCACCGATCTCGTGTCCTCCCGGACGACCGATGCGCGGGCGCTGTATCTGTTGTCGCAGGCGCAGCGGCGGCTCGGCGATCTGCCCGGCGCGGCCGCGACGGCGCGCAAGGTGATCGCCCAGAATGGCAAGAGCGCATGGGGCTACTATGCGCTCGCCGAAGCCCTCGAGGAGCAGCGGCAGTACCAGCAGGCGGTCGACGCACTCGCGCCGGCGGTGGCGGAATTCAAGCCCGGGCCGTCGAGCGACACCAGCTTCGAAGCGGGTCTCCTGCTGCCGCACCTCGGCTTCGCGTACCAGCAGCTCGGGCAGTTCGACAAGGCGATTGCGTCCTTCGAGGAGGCGCGGCGGCTGTCGCCGCACGAAGCGACGCTGGCGGCGTATCTGGCGGAAGCCAACCTGGCCGCGAAACGCTACGAGCCGGCGATCGAGGCGGCGCGATCGGCGCTGGCCGAGCACCCGGACGATCTGCGCCTCGCCCGGATCGAAGCGCGCGCCCTGCGCGCGAGCGGGAAGACCGACGATGGCATCGCGATCCTCCAGGGCGTCGTCGCGAAGCACGAGGACGATCCGTCGGCCTACATCGCGCTCGCGCAGATGTACTCTGACGCCGATCGCGGAGCGAACGCGCTTCAAACACTTCAGACGGCGCAGAAGAAGTTTCCGTCAGACGACGGCGTCGCGTTCGAGCTGGGCGCGGTGCTCGACAAGCAGAAGCAGTACGCCGACGCGGAAGCGGTATTCAAGCAGGTGATCGACCGCGATCCCGAGAACGCCCCGGCGCTCAATTACCTCGGCTACATGCTCGCCGAGCGCGGCGAGCGGCTCGACGAATCGGTCGGGCTGCTGAAGCGCGCCCTGCAGATCGATCCCGACAACGGATCGTTTCTCGACAGTCTCGGCTGGGCCTACTTCAAAGCGGACAAGCTGGATCTGGCGGAAGACAACCTGCACCGCGCCGCCGAGCAGCTCCGCACCAACTCCGTCATTCAGGATCATTACGGCGAAGTGCTCTTCAAGCTCGGTCGCTACGACGCCGCGATCACTGCGTGGACGCGCGCGCTGGCCGGCGACGGCGATTCCATCGATCGCCGCGACATCGACAAGAAGATTCGCGCCGCGAAGCAAAAGATCAAGAAATGATCGTGGCGGAGCACGCGGACCGTTGAAGGCCGAGCGCCTCGTGCTCGTGGCGGCGCTCGCCGCCGCCTCCTGCGGCACGCCGTTGATGAAGCTGCCTTCCGGTCCCGGCGCCGCCGTGCCGAAGGCGGATGCCATGGCGGCGCTCGCAGAGGCAACACGCGCCTGCGGCTCAGTCCGTACGCTCACGGCGGACATCGCGGTCAGCGGCTCGGCAGGCGGCCATCGCCTGCGCGGCCGGTTGTCGGCCGGCGTCGCGGCACCCGCGTCGGCGCGCCTCGAAGCGATGGCGCCGTTCGGTCCACCACTCTTCGTGTTCGTCGCACACGACGACGATGCGACGCTGCTGCTGCCGCGCGATGCCCGCGTGCTCGCGCACGGACGCCCTGACGCCGTGCTCGACGCGGTCGCAGGCGTTCCGCTCGGCGCTGCGGATCTCGAGGAGACGCTCACCGGCTGCGTCGCGGCGCGTGACACGGCAAACGCCCAGACGCGCCAATTCGGCGACGTCTGGCAGGTCGTGTCGAGCGCAGCCTCCGATCAGCTGTATCTGCATCGCGCCTCGGCCGGAGCGCCGTGGATCCTGACGGCTCGCGTGCGCCGCGCGGACGGCGGCCGCGCGTGGCGCGTGGAATACCGCGATCACGCGAACGGGCTGCCGCGGACCGTCCGTGTGATCAGCGTCGATGCGGCGGACGACGACGCGGCGCGGGGGCGCGCATTCGATCTGCAGCTGGTGCTCTCTCAGGTCGAGACGAACGTCCCGCTCGACGCCGAGGCGTTCACGATTCAAATCCCGAAAGACGCGGCGCCGATCTCGCTGGAGGAGCTGCGGCGGTCGGGTCCGCTTGGGCCGAAATCGCATGAGGACTGAGAAGGCGACGCTGCTGCGCGTGCGCGCACCCGCCAAAATCAATCGCTCGCTGCGCATCGTCGGCGCCGACGCGGACGGCTATCACGAGCTGCGGACGGTGTTCCAGTCGCTCGCGCTCCACGACACGCTGACGTTTCGTGAACGGTCCGGCCCGTTCCGCCTGGAGTGCGACGACGACGCGTGCCCGACCGACGAGCGCAACCTGGTGTGGCGTGCGGCGGAGGCGATCGCGCGCGCTGCGGGTGGCACCGGCGCCCCGCGGGACATCGTCATCCGGCTGGCGAAGCGGATCCCGATGCAGGCTGGTCTGGGCGGCGGCAGCAGCGACGCCGCGGCGACGCTGCGCGGTTTCGCGGCGCTCTGGGGCGTCGAGATTCCGCGGGACCGGCTGCACGCGCTAGCGTCGAGCCTGGGCGCCGACGTACCGTTTTTTCTCGAAGGGGGGACGGCACTCGGCCTCGAGCGCGGGGATGTACTGTTCGGGCTGCTCGATGCGCCCGCGGCTTGGGTGACACTGGTGGTGCCGGCATTCGGCGTCAGCACGCGGGACGCGTATGGGTGGTGGGACTCACGAGGTTCGCGGGGTTCGCGGGTTCTGGATTCGCAAGGTTCGCGCCGCGGTTCGCTGAGCGATGAGGGCGTCAACGATCTCCAGGCGCCCGTCGTCGACCGCCATCCCGAGATTGGGCGGATTGTCTCGGCCCTGGGGCGTCAGGGCGCCAGCCTTGCGGCGATGTCTGGGAGCGGATCGGCGGTGTTCGGCCTGTTTCCGACGCGCCAGGCGGCCGAGCGCGCGGCGCGGGCGCTGGCGGCGCGCTCCCGCCGGACGATGGTGACACGCACCGTCAATCGTGTGAATTATCAAAGACTTGCCGGCTGCTGAGCGCATCGTATAAACTTACCGTTTGCACCACGCGGCGAGCCTGCGGCAGTCACCGTCCTCGTCATCAGTTTTCAGCCTGTTGGCTTTCCGCGTTGCGCCAGCGATCGGCGCGGCGCATCGTTGAGCGTGCGCCGGTCAGCCTCGCGACACGATCAGAAGGAGCAGGAAGACATTGGGGCGTCGCCAAGTGGTAAGGCGCGGGTCTTTGGATCCCGTATTCGAAGGTTCGAATCCTTCCGCCCCAGCCAACTCTCGAGGCCGTAGGTGATGGGTGATCCGTTCGTGGCAACCGGATTCGGCGAATTGAAGGTCTTCTCGGGCAGCGCCCATCCCGAGCTGACGAAACAGATTGCGGCGTTCCTCGGCGTGCAGCCCGGTGCCGCGCGTCTGCGCCGGTTTCCGGACAGCGAGGTCTCGTTTCAGATCGACGAGAACATTCGCGGCACCGACGTGTTCGTCGTGCAGCCGACGAGCGCCCCGGTCGACGAGCACATCATGGAGATGCTCGTCATGATCGACGCGTTCCGGCGATCGTCGGCGGCGCGCATCACGGCGGTCGTGCCGTATTACGGCTACGCGCGGCAGGATCGCAAGGACAAGCCGCGGGTGCCGATCTCGGCGAAGCTGGTGGCGAATCTCGTCAGCGCCGCGGGCACGAACCGCGTGCTGACGATGGATCTGCACAAGGCGCAGATTCAGGGGTTCTTCGACATTCCGGTGGATCACCTGTTCGCGGCGCCGGTGATCATCGACTACCTCGCGCGTCTGGAGTACTCGAACCTGACGCTGGTGTCGCCCGACGCGGGCGGCGCGGAGCGGGCGCGCGCGTATGCGAAGCGGCTCGACGCCGAGCTGGCGATCATCGACAAGCGGCGGACCGACGATGGCACGGCGGAAGTGATGAACGTCATCGGCGATGTGAAGGGACGCACCTGCATCATCCAGGACGACATCATCGACACCGCGGGCACGATTACCAAGGCGGCGAAGGCGCTGAAGAACAACGGCGCCGAGCGCGTGCTCGCCTGCGCCGTGCACGGCGTGCTGTCGAAGCCGGCGATCGAACGCATCGAGCAGTCGCCGATCGATCGATTGATCGTGACGAACACGATCCCGCTGTCGCCGCTCGGCGCCGGGTGCAGCAAGATCGTGGTGCTGTCGGTGGCGCGGCTGCTGGGGCAGGCGATCAAGTCGATTCACGAGGAGACCTCGGTCTCGAGTTTGTTTGTCTAGGGGCTAGGGAGAGGGAAAGATGGAAGCGATACTCGAAGCGACGACGCGCGACACGTTCGGCAAGAATGAAGCGCGGCGTACGCGCCGCGAAGGCCGCGTGCCGGCCGTGCTCTACGGCGAGGGACGTACGGCGACGCCGATCGCGGTCGAGCCGAAGGCGCTGCTGAAAATCCTGCACTCGGAGTCGGGCGCCAACACGCTGATTGCGTTGAAGCTGGCGGGCGCCGGCGACACGCGCGTGCTGGTGAAGGAATACCAGGTCGATCCGATCACGCATCACGTCCTCCACGCCGATTTCTACAAGATCGCGATGGACAAGATGCTGCGCCTCACCATCCCGGTGATCGTCAAGGGCGAGCCGAAAGGCGTGAAGCAGCAGGGCGGCATTCTCGAATTCATCCGCCGCGAGATCGAGATCGAGTGCCTGCCGGCGGACATCCCCGAGCACGTCGAAGTGGACGTCAGCGAGCTGATGCTGCATCAGGGCATCCGCGTGCGCGACATCTCGACGGGCGTCAAATGGAAGCCGATCAGCGACGCCGAGCTGATGCTCGTGCACGTGATCATGCCGAAGGCCGAGGAAGTTGCGGCGCCGGCGGAGGCAGCTGCGGCGCCGACCGCGGCGGCGGAGCCCGAAGTCATCAAGAAGGGCAAGAAGGACGAGGACGCCGCCGAGAAGAAGGACGAGAAGAAGAAGTAGGAATTGCAGATTTCGGGATTTCAGATTTCAGATTGCGAGCGCGAGCGCGAGTGCGAGTGCGTTCGCGATTGCGATTGCGTTCGCGGATTCGGGATTGTCAGCTCGCCGATCGCCAGATTGTAGATTGTCGATTCAATGAAGGCGATTGTCGGGCTCGGCAATCCTGGCGAGAAGTACGCGGGCACGCGGCA